>Ga0307377_10000356_pt1 | contig 62193 bp, 65 predicted proteins | sample TR3MG_FD_202535 | JGI IMG/M metagenome (GOLD analysis project Ga0307377, IMG submission 202535) | Soil microbial communities from Risofladan, Vaasa, Finland - TR-3 | ecosystem: Environmental > Terrestrial > Soil > Coastal area > Acid sulfate soil | place: Finland: Risofladan, Vaasa | collected... | reverse complement strand
CATTCCCCTTCTGTTTCGGTGCATGAACATAAAACCCTTCTCCATTGGCGCTAAAGGCCTTTTGCAATAGGTGTTGAACCTTCTTCTTCTCACTTTCGTCTAGTGAACGACGTATTAATTTCAAGACAACTGTCTGCCATTGTTTTCGCAACATGGGAAACGGTATATAGTCGTAGACTTTCTATTCTCCTTGTTTTTTCATCCCTCCCATGGTTACTAGCATATGAACATGTGGATTGAAATTCATTCGGGCTCCAAAGGTATGTATTCCAGCTATTATACCGGGTGTCACTTTATGTTTCTTCTTAAACCAGTCTTGAATAATCTTTACTGATTCATCCATGAGATCTTTTAAGAGTTCTCGATGCATCTGGAAGATGACTCTTAGTCCTTCGTCTATGGTAAATATGACATGGCGATGATTGACTTGTACAACCTCTTCAGCGATCATTCGGCTCCATTCCTCGGTCTCGCCACTAGAACAAGTTGTGCAAAACCTTCCTTTACAGCGATACGGCACGATCCTCACATCATGGCAACCTTCACAGACCAGAAGCTTGAAACCATTTTTCGGATCCCCGCATCTGTGAAATTTCTCCACCTCTTTAATGACGATGGCTCGTAAACGTTCTTTATGCTTTTCTGCGAACGTTTCCCAATGCTTATTTTTATCGAAAAATATCTCTTTTAAAATGTTCTCTTTCATACTTTCATAATACCAAATTCGCAAGTAAAGGGGGACCCTAAACTTATACTTTCTGATACGTTAAAAAAAGGCCTCATACGAGGCCCTTTTTTCCGTTCTATATTCACCTAAGATACTTATTTTTTGTCTTCTGCGGCACTAATGCGAGCCGCTGCTCTTCGCAACGCATACTCTGCACGTCGTACGTCGATTTCGTTGGCACGTGCTGCTAAACGCTTCATCGCCCGTTCTTTGGCCTCTACAGCGCGAGCGAGATCGATTTCCTCGCTCAGCTCGGCAGTGTCGGCAAGAACTGTTGCAGAATTATCAGCAACTTCAACAAACCCTCCTGTAATAGCCACTCGTTTAATAGTGCTATTCAGGGTGTAACGTATGACGCCGATTTCTAATCCTGCAATTAAGGCTGTGTGGTTCGGCAAAATCCCTAATTCACCTGATCCGCCGGGAAGAACAGCAAACTCAACATCTTCTTTCAGGACGTTTCCTTCAGGAGAGACAATCTGTAGAGAGAATGTTCCTGCCATGGCTTATTCCCCCAATGTCTTGGCTTTTTCGACCACTTCTTCAATGGAACCAACCATCAGGAAGGCGGCCTCCGACAAGTGATCATATTTTCCATCCGCAATTTCTTTAAAGCCGCGAATAGTTTCTTTCAAGGGCACATACTTTCCAGGCGAACCCGTGAAGGCTTCTGCGACGTGGAACGGTTGTGACAAGAAACGTTGAATTTTACGAGCTCGGAACACAATCAGTTTTTCATCTTCAGCAAGCTCGTCCATACCCAAAATGGCAATGATATCTTGCAACTCTTTGTATTTCTGAAGGATTTGCTGAACACGTCGTGCCACTGTATAATGCTCTTCTCCTAACACCAAAGGGGAAAGGATTCGCGACGTAGAATCCAACGGGTCCACTGCCGGGTAAATCCCGATTTCAGCAATGGAACGGGACAAAACGGTGGTTGCATCCAAATGCGCAAACGCCGTTGCCGGAGCGGGGTCTGTCAAGTCATCCGCGGGCACATAGATAGCTTGTACCGAAGTGATCGAGCCTTTACGAGTGGAGGTGATCCGTTCTTGTAGTTGACCCATTTCCGTAGCCAAGGTCGGCTGGTATCCGACAGCAGATGGCATCCGACCGAGCAAGGCCGAAACCTCAGAGCCTGCTTGGGTGAATCGGAAAATGTTGTCAATAAAGAGTAGTACGTCTTGACCTTGATCATCCCGGAAGTATTCCGCCATGGTCAGTCCAGTTAAGCCTACGCGCAGACGAGCGCCAGGAGGTTCGTTCATTTGACCGAACACCATAGCCGTTTTGTCAATAACGCCAGACTCTTTCATTTCATTCCAAAGGTCGTTTCCTTCACGAGTACGTTCTCCAACACCAGCAAATACGGAAAGTCCACCGTGTTCCTTGGCAATGTTATTGATCAGTTCCATAATGAGTACCGTCTTACCGACCCCGGCACCTCCGAAAAGTCCGATTTTTCCGCCCTTAGAATAGGGAGCGAGTAAGTCAATGACCTTAATACCCGTTTCCAAAATCCGCGTGGAAGGTTCTTGATCCGCAAAAGCCGGAGCGGGCCGATGAATCGGATAATAGGTGTCCGCTTTGACTTCCCCGCCGTTATCAATAGGCAAGCCTAACACGCTTACCATACGCCCAAGCGTTGCCGGTCCCACAGGGACCGTAATCGGTGCTCCAGTGTCGATTGCCTCTACGCCCCGTTGTAAGCCATCCGTTGAGGACATTGCGACGGTACGAACTGTATTATTTCCGAGATGTTGAGCTACTTCTACGGTTATGTTAAGGTTGTGCTCCGGAACCTTAATCACAATGGCGTTATATATTGCCGGCAGTTGGTCGGGCTTAAACTCAACGTCAACAACCGGTCCCAAAACTTGCAAAACCTTGCCGATATTCACAGGCGCGAAACCCCCTTTTTGGATATTTCCGGCAGCTTATTCTAAGGCAGCTGCTCCTGAAACGATTTCGGATATTTCAGTCGTGATCGCCGCTTGTCGGGCTCTGTTCATGGCCAGCGACAACTTCTCAATCATATCCTTGGCATTATCCGTAGCCGAACTCATAGCGGTCATTCGAGCCCCTTGCTCACTCGCTTTTCCTTCCAGGATCGTCCGAAAGATCTGCGTTTCAACATACTTCGGCAACAGGCTGTTCAGGATTTCTTCAGCCGTTGGCTCAAAAATGTACTGTTTACCTTGTGTACCTGCAGGTTGTTCGATCGGAAGTAATTGGATTTGCGCGGGTCTCTGGGTCATCGCTGTGACGAATTCAGTATATAAGAGATACACCTCATCCGCTTCGCCCTGTTCATAAAGGCGAACCACTTCCTGGGCAATCTCTTTGGCTTGATTATAGCTCGGTTCGTCTCCGAGCCCTGTGAACTCAGCCAAAAACTCAATTTTACCGCGTCGGAAGAAATCTCGACCTTTGCGGCCTACAGTCACCAACTTAACCTCTTGCTGTGTTTCGGCAATCATTCCGCTGGTCTTACGGATGAGGTTCGCGTTGTACCCTCCACAAAGACCACGGTCTGACGTTATCAGCACATAAACTACCTTTTGCACAGGCCGTTTTTTTAAGAGTGGATGAATAACATCCACGGGAGCCTGAGCGAGGCGTTCCAAGACCCCTTGCAATTGGCGGGCATAGGGGCGAGCAGCGTTAAGTTTTAGTTGGGCCTTTCTGAGTTTGGCTGCGGAAACCATTTTCATCGCTTTTGTGATCTGCTGCATATTTTTAACGCTGCGGATCCGACGACGAATATCTTGTGCTCCTGCCACCTCATTCACCTACTCCTTTTTAATCTAGGCCAAAAATCCCTGCTTGAACTCATTAATCGCTTTTTCAAGCTCGGCGATCATTTCCTTGGAGAGCGCCTTTTCAGTTCGAATCTTTTCCAACAGGTCAGCCTTCACGGAGCGCATGAAGCGCAGGTACTCTACTTCAAATTTACCGATCTTGTCCACATCAATTTCATCGATAAAGCCTTTGACTGCCGCATAGATAACCACAACTTCTTCCTCAACAGGAGATGGTGCATACTGGCTCTGCTTGAGAATTTCCAGTGTTCGCTGACCACGCGCGAGTCGATTCTGGGTCACTTTATCTAGGTCAGATCCAAACTGGGAAAAGGCAGCCAATTCACGGTACGAGGCGAGATCCAAACGAAGTTGACCAGCAACTTGTTTCATGGCTTTAATTTGCGCGGAACCCCCGACACGAGAGACCGAAATACCGACGTTAATTGCAGGGCGGAAACCCGAGTTGAAGAGGTCAGCTTCAAGAAAAATCTGACCATCTGTGATGGAAATCACATTTGTAGGAATATAGGCTGACATATCGCCAGCTTGGGTCTCGATAATGGGGAGCGCTGTCATCGACCCGCCACCGAGTGCATCAGACAGCTTAGCTGCGCGCTCCAGTAAGCGTGAGTGAAGATAGAAAACGTCTCCAGGATATGCTTCACGTCCAGGTGGGCGTTTCAGCAGCAGTGAGAGTTCGCGATAAGCAACCGCTTGTTTGGATAGGTCGTCGTAGACAATCAAGACATGCTTGCCGTTGTACATGAATTCTTCACCCATTGCACAGCCGGAATAAGGTGCAATAAAGACCATCGGTGCAGGCTCAGATGCGGTAGCGGCTACCACAATCGTAAACTTCATGGCGCCGTGGTCTTCCAACGTCTTAACTACGCTGGCAACGGTTGACGCCTTCTGTCCGACAGCAACATAAATACAAATGATGTCTTGCCCTTTTTGGTTCATAATAGTATCGATGGCAACAGCAGTTTTACCAGTCTGACGGTCTCCAATGATCAACTCACGCTGACCGCGACCAATCGGTACCATGGCATCAATGGATTTCAGACCAGTTTGCAATGGTTCATGGACGGATTTTCGAGCCACAACGCCGGATGCTTGGGATTCAATCGGGCGAAACTTGGTCGTCGCGATTTCTCCCTTGCCATCGATAGGTTGTCCCAGTGCATTAACGACTCGGCCAATTAAAGCCTCGCCCACAGGAACTTCCACAATTCGACCTGTTCTCTTGACTTGGTCACCCTCTTTAATTCCTACAAAGGATCCCAAAATAACGCAACCGATATTGTCTTCTTCAAGGTTCATGGCCATACCATAAACGTTGCCAGGAAACTCTAAGAGTTCTCCGGCCATAGCTTTCTCTAAACCGTAGACACGAGCAATTCCGTCCCCTACTTGGATAACGGTCCCCACATCGACGATATCGACAGACGTCTCATAGCCCTCGATTTGTTGTCTGATAATAGAACTTATTTCTTCTGGACGCAAGTTCATCCTGTTATTTCACCCCTACTTCCTGAGGTTTCTCTGAGTTTCTACGTAACTCCACACGCATTCGATTCAAAGCATGGGCGATGGTTCCATCCATCACGCGATCTCCGATCTGTACAAGAACCCCACCAATGAGTTCAGCTCGAACTTCGCTTATTATGCGGACGTCTTTCCCTGTCATTCGCTTAATGGCCTTCTTGAGATCGTCAAGCTGAGAAGCACTCAGTTCTATGGCGCTGGCTACTTTCGCTTCCACGATCTGGCGAGCTTCATCTGCCAGTCGAGTAAACTCATGTTGAATGAGCGGTAAAAGATTTTCCCTTTTCCGGTCAATCAACAAGTAAAAGAAACGACGCGTTACATCGCCAAAATCTTCTCCCAATACCTTTTCCATTATGGATTTTTTTACGCTGAGTGAAATATGCGGATGAAGCAAGACGCTTTTAACCTCTGCATTTTCTTCCACCAGCTTTGTCAGTTCACGCAAATCGTTATCAACCGGATCAAGGGACGCCTCGGAAGCAATATCGAACAAGGCTTGGGAGTACCTTCGAGCAAGTGATCCATTTATCATTGCATTTCCCCTACCTCTTGAATGAATTGTTCAATGAGGTCTCCTTGGCCCTTCATGTCAAGCTTCTGGCGAATGATCTTTTCAGCCACCAAGACTGACAGATCGGCGACTTGTGCTCTAACCTCAGTAACTGCCCGATCACGTTCGCGTTCAATATCCACTAGGGCAGATTTCTTGATCTTTTCTGCTTCTTCATGCGAAGCAGCTAAGATTTCTTTCGCTCGGGTTTCGCTAACCTTTGTAGCCTTAGCAATTACTTCCTGTGCATCTTGACGAGCTTTGCGCATTTCTTCTTGGTATTCACGTTTTATTTGCTCCGCCTGTCGCCGTTCGTTTTCTGCCTGAGCTAGCATGGATTCGATATGAGTCCGCCGTTCTTCCATAATTTTCATTAACGGACCCCATGCCTTCGCCGCTAGCAGCCAAACGAGCAACAGGAAAGATATGATTGTGGCCACTAACGTATAGTCAAATTGAATAGGATTCCCACTCAATGGTCTACCCCCCTCTCGAGCCTGATTGACGTCGGGATTTTTTTTCAAGGGGGAACTCTCGTTCCCCCTTGATTAAGATAGGCATAATCCGTTAGCCCATCACACGAACTTACTTCACAGTAAACATAAGCAACAGTCCAACAACCCAACTAAGGAGTGGCAAGGCTTCAACCAAGGCAACACCGATAAACATGGTTGATTGCAATGTCGCTTTAGCTTCCGGTTGGCGAGCAATACCCTCCACCGTTTTGCTAATAACATTACCATTACCAATTGATGCTCCTAAGGCTGCAAGTCCAGCAGCGATTCCTGCACCGAGTGCAGCAGCAGCTTGCGGATTCATGAAATTTCCTCCTTTCTTAATTCCAATAATTAATAAGAATTATTCCCTCAGTGAGCGTTTAACATCACTGAAAACCGACTCAGAAATGAATTTCTTAATGTTCTTCGATCGTGACAGCCTGAGATATATAAGCTGTGGTAATTACCGTGAACACATAAGCTTGAATGGCACCAATAAACATACTAAAGGCCAGCCAAATTACCTGTGGTATTATCCCTGGCAAAACACTGACTCCCGGCAACATCCAAATAACCTTAATGAGAATTTCACCAGCAAAGATATTCCCAAAAAGACGAAAGGCAAGCGTCAATGGCTTGGCGATCAAGTCGACAAGGTGAATGATCACGAACGGCTTAAAAGGCTCTACAAAGTGATGGAAATAATGGAGTCCTTTTGTCTTAACACCCAAGAAAATAACCAAAATAATGGTTAACAAGGCTAGACCCATTGTAACATTGATATCCGAGGTGGGTGCCGTCGAAAAATATTCTTTGGCATCAAAAATCTTGTTTAATTGGGCAAAGTCTATGTGAAAATAATCAAAAAGACCAAACGTCAAGTTCGGGATCACGCTAACCATATTGGAAAAGAAAACAAACATGATCAACGTTAGTAAATAAGGTAGAAGTGAACGCCCCTGTTCATAGTTCATATTATCGGATACAAGTTTTTTAACAAAATCAACGACCCATTCCAAAACATTCTGCATTTTACCCGGTTTGCCACTGGTTAGATGCCGGACCCCTAAAAAACAAAAAATTAGAATAGCAACCATTACAAGCCAAGTATTGACTAAAGTTGTAGCGTGAAAAGTCATAGGTCCTAAGTGCCAAATAACTGGTCCTTCACCCACTTTTTTTATCCCCCCTTTCTCCATTAATTCTATGCATTGCAACGGTGATAAACGAGACGATCACCCCCACAGCAATCCCAAAAGTTAAAGTCAAGAGCCACTTCTCTTGGAAGCGATCAACTGCAATGACGACGAGAGTAACCATTCCTAACCGAGAAAAAAAACCACGCCGCATCCGACTAATCGCAGTGCGAAGATCGAGTTCTGAACTAAGCATCGTATCGCGATAAACCCATAGGCTGTAACCAAACCCTGTCCAATACCCAATCAAACTGCCTAGAAGGTTTTGATAACCCGTCACTGCTATTCCCAGTAATATACAAGCGGTTCCACTCCAGAAGGCTATTTTGCTAGTTTTTATCATCAGATGCCCACTCTTTTAACGTTATCACCAGATAGCTCACTCCTAGCACCAGACCACTTAACATTAATCCAAGTGTCAACCATGGCTGCGTTCCCCAGCGGGCATCTAGATAGCTCCCCAAAAAGAATCCCCCTCCAACTAACCCCGCTAGTGTCGTTGCAATACTTGAACCTATTGCAACCGCCTTTTGCCATGATTTTTGATTTCTCGCCACATTTCAACGTCCTTTTCTATGTACTTGTAAGTACTTTCGCTTGACGAGTCTAAAACCCCTGCCTTTTAACACTGGCTAGCTAAGATTGCACTCGATATTTTATCTAAAATTTCTTTCATTATTGTTTCAGGTATATATTAACACACTTTGCCATTACTTTGTGCTTATTTATACATTGTTTTTTTCTATCGCCAAACTTGATTTTGATGAAATAATTTTTGCAATTCGTTCTGCCGCACACCCGTCTCCATAAGGATTACTGGCCATTGACATTTGTAAGTAGGCGCTTTGATCACTAAGCAGGCGCTTCAGTTCCATAAGTACGCTGTCGAACTCGGTCCCCACGAGTGCAACAGTCCCTGCTGCCACTGCTTCAGGGCGTTCAGTCGTATCCCGAACCACCAAAACTGGTTTACCTAGCGTAGGAGCTTCCTCCTGAATTCCTCCCGAGTCTGTCAAAATTAAATGCGAGCGTGCCATCAGATTTGCAAATGGCTCATAGTCCATCGGTTCTACAAGATTGACCCTCGGATGAGATCCTAAGACCTCCGTGACCACTTTCCGGACCTCTGGGTTTTTATGTACTGGAAATATTACATACGCATCTGGGAATTCCTCAAGTGTGCTCTTCAAAGCCTGATAAATTTGACGCATCGGTTCACCGAGATTTTCCCTGCGATGAGTTGTGACCAAAATCATCCGCGCTGCTTCTCCCTGTTTGAGGATTGTTTGGATCTGAGGGTCAAGAAAACTATACTCTGGTTTCACCGTGGCTAATAATGCATCAATGACAGTATTACCTGTCACAAATATCTTATCCGGTTCAACGCCTTCGAGTAAAAGATTCCTTTTCGCAGTTTCCGTGGGAGCGAAATGTAGATCGGTAAGAACGCTTGCCAGTTTACGATTCATTTCTTCTGGATACGGTGAATACTTGTTACCCGTTCGTAGCCCAGCTTCTACATGACCAACGGGGATTTGCGTATAAAAAGCGGCCAGTGCAGCTACAAACGTGGTTGTTGTGTCTCCATGTACTAGTACAAGGTCAGGATGTTCACGTTGAAAAACCTCTCTGAGCTCCCAGAGTGCCCGCGTGGTGATATCCGTTAGCGTTTGGCCGTGCTTCATAAGGTTAAGGTCAAAATCAGGGACTATTTCGAACAATTTCAAAACCTGATCTAACATCTCACGGTGCTGAGCTGTCACGGTAATCTGACAGAGGATTGAAGCTTTCTGTCGAAGTGCTCGGATCACCGGAGCCATTTTTATGGCTTCCGGGCGTGTACCAAACACAACCATCACTTTTTTTGGATTTTTCAAGCTTTTACTCCCTTCGCTTGGTAGTCAATCGCTTAGAGGCACAGCGTAGGACAATCGCTTCACTGCATATCCTCCCCAAATCTCACCAACATTAATCCTGCTTCATTAGCCATTTCGGCTGCAAGCTGATCTGGATAAGCCTCAAGGTAAACGACACGTTTTATCCCAACATTAATCAAAAGTTTTGTACAAAGTACGCATGGCTGAAGGGTCGTATAGAGGTCCGCCCCTGTAATCGCGACCCCATGTTTGGCTGCCTGTACTATTGCATTTTGCTCCGCATGCACTGCACGGCAGATCTCAGTGCGTTCCCCTGAAGGAACGTTTAAGATCTGCCGTAAACAACCGATTTCATCACAATGTAGGAGTCCTGAGGGACTCCCATTATATCCTGTACTCAAAATTTGTTTTTCTTTAACCATCACAGCTCCAACACGGCGGCGTAGGCACGTTGAGCGCTCAGCCACCACGGAAGCCAACTGCATAAAATAGCTATTCCAACTTGGACGTTTCCCCTGTGCCATCATTTTGTCCCAAACAATCGGTCCCCAGCATCACCGAGCCCAGGTACTATATATCCGTGGTCGTTTAAGCACTCATCCACTGCAGCGACAAAGATATCCACATCAGTATGTGCATTTTGCACAGCAAGTATCCCTTCTGGAGCAGCGATCAAACACATTAATTTGATGTTTTTAGCACCACGATCTTTTAAGAACGTAATTGCTGCTGTCGCTGAGCCGCCTGTTGCCAACATAGGATCAATGACAATAAGATCACGTTCGGCAATGTCGCTAGGTAACTTACAATAGTATTCCACGGGGAGAAGGGTTTCCGGATCCCGATAAAGTCCAACATGCCCAACTTTCGCTGCAGGAATCAGGCGAAGCATCCCATCGACCATACCTAACCCGGCTCTCAGGATTGGAACCAAGCCGACTTTCCGACCAGCGAGCACTTTGGATTTGGCAAGTGCAACAGGTGTTTTAACTTCAATTTCCTGGAGGGGGAAATCACGGGTTACCTCATAGGCCATCAACATCGCGACTTCCTCTACTAGTTCCCTAAATTCCTTTGAGCCTGTTTTCTCATCACGAATAAGTGACAACTTGTGTTGAATTAGAGGATGATCAAGAACTTGAAGCTTTGTCATCGTTCCGGTCTCAACTCCTAATCTAAATTTGCATATAATGGAAACTCAGCGCATAACGATCTGACAATTTCCCGTGCTTTTGCCAGTTTATCAGGTTCATGATGTGAGGTCAAGGCGTAGTCCATAGCCTCTGCAATTCTCGTCATCGCCTCCGGATTCATCCCACGCGATGTAACTGCAGGCGTGCCAATGCGAATTCCGCTTGTGATAAAAGGACTTGCAGGATCAAACGGAATCGTATTTTTATTGACCGTGATACCTACTTCGTGCAGGATGTTTTCCGCTTCTTTACCTGTTAACTCTTTGGTCCGTACATCCACAAGAATAAGATGGTTATCCGTTCCTCCTGAGACAAGACGGAATCCCCGATCCATCAGTGCTTGGGCCAAAGCTTTGGCATTTTCCACGATATTGGTTTGGTATGCTTTATACTCTGGTTGTAGGGCTTCACCAAATGCAACCGCTTTAGCCGCAATGACGTGCATCAGGGGGCCCCCCTGAATTCCAGGAAAAATGGCTTTATCAATCGCTTGCGCGTGCTCATTCTTGCATAAAATTAAACCTCCACGCGGTCCTCTTAACGTCTTATGTGTAGTGGAGGTCACGAAGTGTGCATAAGGGACAGGGGACGGATGTAGTCCTGCTGCCACGAGTCCAGCAAAGTGCGCCATATCCACCATTAAAAAGGCACCTACTTCATCAGCGATTTCACGCATTTTGGTAAAGTCGATGACCCGTGGATAGGCACTGGCCCCGGCAACAATCATCTTTGGATGATGTTCAAGAGCCAATTGTCGAACCTGCTCATAGTCAATGCGTTCCGTATCAGAATCAACTCCGTATGGAACAAAGTTAAAATAAACTCCCGAGATATTCACTGCACTCCCATGTGTCAAATGCCCCCCGTGGGATAGATTCATTCCAAGTACCGTGTCTCCAGGTTTTAAGAATGCAAAATAAACCGCCATATTGGCTTGGGACCCGGAATGAGGCTGAACATTAGCATGCTCTGCACCGAAAATTTCCTTAACGCGTTCCCGCGCCAGGTTTTCGACCACGTCGACAAATTCGCATCCGCCATAATACCGTTTCCCCGGATACCCTTCAGCGTATTTGTTCGTTAAAACTGACCCTTGTGTTGCCATCACTGCCCGGCTAACAAAGTTCTCTGAAGCAATTAACTCAATAGTGTTTCTCTGACGGTTCTCTTCTTGCTCAATGGCCTTCGCAACTTCTGGGTCTTGGGATTTCACCCATTGATTAATATAGTCCAATTCGTTTCACTCCTAAGATAAATTTTTTAGCACGGTCGGAGGAAGTGTTTTAGCACGTTCGCACACGTTCCATTTTGGGAGGAAGTGTCTTAGCACGTTCGCACACGTTCCATTGCTATTCGCTTGTCGCTAAGGCTAAAACGCATAACCTCTGGGCTTTCTGAATGTGCGACCAATGCGTTTCTTCACGCCTTACCGACTGCGCTCATTGACGCAATTCCTCTCTTCATGCTCTCTAAGCTAAGAAACTTCCTCTGGCTTGGGTCGCCGGAGATTTGTGCAAGTTTGCAAGTTTGGGGACGGTTCTTGACTTGCATTCATCCATGGACAAGTCCCGTTGAGTTTCATCACGCCTTACCGACTGCGCTCATTGACGCAATTCCTCTCTCCGTGCTCTCTAAGCTAAGAAACTTCCTCTGGCTTGGGTCCCCACGGGAGTTGGAGCGACACCGGGGCCCTGTGGGGCTGTTTGCGTCTTAGACACAGAAAAGCTTTGAGTGTGTTAATTCCTAGGTATACACGGCCCGTGGTCCACCTATGAGGCGTGGGCGGGTGTATGCTAGGGTTAAGTGTGCTTCTCCAAGTTCCTTCACATGTATGCGAATAGGTATCGCTACCGGGCGAAGGTGCATACCTATGAATGTGTCACCAATGTCGATGCCTGCATGCCCTTGTATTCGCTCTACCATAAGAGGGGAAGAAAATTCCCTCCAGGCCTGCACCGTCATCGCACCTCCGGCATGCAGCGCAGGAAGTACCGTGACCACCTCTAATCCATAGTGATCCACACAAGCTTCTTCCACAACTAATGCCCGATTGATATGTTCACATCCCTGCACCGCCAAAAAGATCCCTTGTTGGTGAACCCGTTCCAACAAAGGCGGCAGCAACACCTCGGCAACCTCTAAACTGCTTCCCTGGCCAATCCGTTGACCGATAACTTCACTAGTACTACACCCTAAAACGAGGATCTGCCCCCGTCTTAAATTAGCCTTTAGGAAAAAAGCATCGATTACATCATACCAAACATTGGCCATTACTTGCAATTTATCTGAAACGTTTTTAGCCATGAGAAAGGTATCCCTCCTCGCTTTGATAAATTACTCGAACAGGACGTTCGAGATTAGACCGCTGACCATGGATGATCAAGGCGCCGTACTCAAACTTTCTCACCGCGTTCAATATCAGAAATCAATTTCAAACGGATGGCGTGCCTACCCCCTGAAAACGCCGTTTTCAAAAAGATATCCACAATGTCGAGAGCAAGGCCGGCACCGATCACCCGAGCACCAAGCGCTAAAACGTTGGCATCATTATGTTCTCTGGCCATCCGGGCAGAAAACGTTTCCGAACAGACCGCAGCACGGATTCCTGAAATTTTATTCGCGGCCATGGAAATCCCCTGCCCAGTTCCACAGATCACAATTCCTAAGTCTGCCTCCCCCATGATGATCGCACTTCCTACAGAAAAACCATATTTAGGATAATCCACGGGATCCGCCGAATAGGCCCCAAGATCTTGAACCTTTAAGCCCTGTGCTTCTAAATGTTTACGAATGACTTCCTTGAGTTCGTAACCACCGTGATCAGACCCGAGCGCAACTCTCATGTTCATTCCTCCATCTTTTCCATAACTTTAAATTCTGCATATAGCTACAAAATCCCTGCAAAAACCACAAAACAAGTACGCCGCCGCTAGTTTTGACAGCTTTGGCACATATTAGTCTTATCCCTTAGGCATCTGACCTCAGACTTCTGTCATAAAGACAGTTGACCTTTTAACGCGCTCAACAATTCTCCAATCTCGTGTGCTGTCTGGCGATAAACATCAAGAATGCCACTCCAAGGATCGAGAACATCCCTTTTTTGGTCTCCCCAATCACCCAAATACCGAATTTTATGATCATATTGTGGAAAGAAACGTTTCAAGGCTTCTTCTTGAGCTTGGGTCATCGGGATAATCCAATCCGCATCAGCCATTAGCTCAGCTCTAATTCTTCTACTACGGTGTTTAGAAATGTCAACATTCAGCTCTTTTAGAACTTCTAGTGCATGGGTACTGGCACTTTCCCCAACGCATGCTTCCATCCCCGCAGAACCGATTTCAACTGAGTCACCAAACATTTCCCTGGCCAATCCCTCAGCCATCGGGCTCCGACATGTATTTCCTGTACAAATAAACAGAAGTTTTAAGCCCATAATCATTCCACCTCGATTCCTTAGAAGAACAATTTGACACCAATCAACAACAACGCCAAGCCTCCAAGCAGTTCAGCCTTATCTCCTAATCGCGTCCCAATCACCCGACCCAAAACTAAGCCTATCCCAGTCATAAACCCAGCAATCATGCCTATGATCATGACCGTAATAAAAAGATCAGCCCTGATCGTTCCCAGCGAAAACCCTACACTTAAGGCATCTAAACTCACACTGGCCGCTAACACATAGATACCGAATCCGTTGAGGGAAATATTAGTCGATAGGTTATTATTAAAAAGGGCCTTTCTAGCTTCCCTGAAAGGGAAATGTTCAATGGTTGGTCGATAAACCATGTAAAGCATTCTCCCCCCCAACCAGATAAGAACCAAGGCTCCTAGCCCGCTAGCATAACGACCGAGAATCGATCCTAACGCCTGACCCAACATCATTCCACCAAGCGGCATGATCACATGGAAAACTGCCACAACCAACGACAAGCGTAAAATCATGCTTTTTTTGATACCTGCCAAGCCGATAGCTAAAGACAAAGAGAATGCATCTGCTCCCAGGGCAATTGCAATTGCCACAACCCATGCTAAATTCAATACCCTTCCCCCCGTTCCCACTATGTATATGCATAGGAAAGGGTTTATTAGACGAATTAGAAACTAGATGTATAGAATCTGTTTACCAGCCGCTTTCTGCAATCGATTCATAATAGCGGTCCCTAGGCCTCCCTCTTTAACCCCTTCAGCCAATATCAAATTCATTCCTCTTTCATCACACAGTCGTAACCCCTCAAACAAGTTACTAGCTACTTCTTCCGGTCGATCTTTAGACCCTAGAACAAACAAGAGATCTGGAAGCCGATAATGTAAAAAGGGCGCGCTCTCCAACGAACAAAGGACCCCGACCTTTTTCAGCCTTGCATGTCCTTTCTGAATTTCATGTCCCATCCGCTGTATAATACGCTCGGACGAACCAATCATCAGAATCATCTCTCCTTTAGGAGCGTAGTGCCTATATTTCATGCCGGGTGCTTTGGGTGCCTGTGTCTCCGACGGGGTGTCCACCCGCACCTCGCCAAGTACCGCCTCTAACTGTTCCCTAGAAATTCCGCCAGGACGGAGAATGGTGGGAATCCCCCCACTCACATCGAGTACAGTTGATTCCACCCCAACCAGGCAAGCCCCCGCGTCTAGAATCAGTGGAATTTTGCCTTTCATATCACGCCATACATGGCTGCCATTTGTCGGACTGGGTTTCCCCGAGAGGTTAGCACTTGGAGCGGCAATCGGCAGCCCTGTTTCCTCAATAAGGCGGAGGGCAACCGGATGACTGGGCATGCGAATCGCCACGTTGGCTAGGCCAGCCGTGACAACCTCCGGAACCTTGGTCGTTTTCGACATAACTAAGGTTAACGGGCCCGGCCAGAAATGTTGAACACATAGTTCCGCTTCAGGCGTCCAGTTTGCAACCAAACTATTTGCCATAGTACGGTTGCAAACATGCACAATTAAGGGGTTATCCTGGGGTCGCCCTTTTGCTTCAAAAATCTTAGTACAAGCTGAAGTATCCAGGGCATTAGCCCCTAAGCCATAGACCGTTTCCGTGGGAAAGGCTACCAATTCCCCTGCTTGCAGCCACGCAGCTCCCTCTTTTAACAGTTCAGCTTCCGGATGTACTCCATCAATATAACTTCGTTTTGTCTGCATCTTGTTGCTCACCTCGCTATGATCACCCGGTCGTGCCCTGCTAGGTCCGGGAAAACCTGTGTTTCAAAACCCTTCATTTGGAATATTTTATTAACCGCTTCAACCTGATTCCAGCCAATTTCCATAAGGAGTTTCCCCTGAGGGTTTAATAAGACCCGAGTCTCTTTTGCCAGTCTGCGGTAAAAGTCCAAACCGTCTGGTCCCCCTAAAAATGCCATAGAGGGTTCACGGAAAATCTCTGGAGCGCACTTACAATATTCCTCCGCTGAAACATAAGGAGGATTCGTAATTATATAATCCCAACGTTCACCCTGGATAGGCTTCACGAAGTCCCCTTGGCGCCACTGCACCGAGACACCTAAGCGCACAGCATTCTCTCGCGCAACATCTAAGGCATCTAGTGAAAGATCAGTTCCAACTACTTCCGCCTCAGGATAAAAATGCGCCATTGAAATAGCGAGAGCCCCACTTCCGGTACAAAGATCCACGACCTTGATTGGTCGTTCCTGCTCTTGTCTTTCTTCCAGCCTTACAAGTCCAAGCCACTTCTCAACTAAAAGCTCGCTGTCCGCTCGCGGGATAAGCACCCGCTCATCAACGCTGAAGGAAAGTCCCATGAATTCCTGATGCTTTAAGATGTATTGGAGAGGCTCATGCTCGGCTCGACGAAGAATAACCCCCCGATAGTCCGCCTCCTCTTGCTCTGACAAATTAAGGTCCCAATCAAGATAGAGGCGGTCACGAGACACGTCCAAAACTCCAGCTAATAATAAGTCTGCATCAAAACGGGCATTATCGATCCCTTTTTCCAAGAGCCTTACTTCACCCCAATGCATTCCTTCAAGAACCCTCATTTTATTCGATCTCCGCCTTCAAGCGTTCCGCCTGATTTGACGAAGTCAGAGCTTGGATAATTTCAGCCAAGTCTCCAGTAAGGATCGTCTCCAGGCGATGCAACGTTAAACCGATGCGATGGTCTGTAACCCGTCCCTGAGGGAAGTTAAATGTTCTAATCCGTTCACTCCGGTCTCCTGTTCCCACCTGGCTTCGGCGCTCAGACGCCTGCTCTCCACTCGCTTCTTCTTGTGCTTTCTCTAGTATCCGAGCACGCAAGACGCGCAAGGCTTTCTCTTTGTTTTTGAGCTGAGATTTTTCATCCTGGCAAGACGCTATTATTCCTGTAGGCAGGTGGGTAATTCGTACCGCCGACTGAGTTGTATTCACGCACTGTCCACCAGGTCCGCTAGAACAATAGACATCGATGCGCAAGTCATTCGGATTAATCGAGACTTCCACTTCTTCTGCTTCAGGAAGAACGGCCACCGTGGCCGTAGACGTATGAATTCTTCCCCCGGACTCTGTTGCCGGAATGCGTTGGACCCGGTGCACACCACTTTCAAACTTTAGTTTGCTATAGGCCCCATGCCCTTCCAGAAGAAAAATAATCTCCTTATAACCGCCCTGATCTGAGTAGCTTGCACTAAGGACTTCCGGTTTCCAGCCTTGCCCTTCCGCATAGCGGGTATACATCTTATAAAGGTCTCCTGCAAACAAGGCAGCCTCATCGCCGCCTGCTCCAGCCCGAATTTCCATAATAACATTTTTCTCGTCCAACGGATCCTTGGGCAAGAGAAAGACTCGGATTTTTCCTTCTAGTTCCTGAGAAACGTTCCGCAATTTATCTCGCTCCTGTTCTGCCATTTCCTGCATGTCGGAGTCGAGTTTTTCCATGAGTAGATTTTCCGTTTCCTCAAGTTCACGAAGTACTTCCTTGTATTCCCTAAATGTCGTGACAAGATTTGTCATGCCAGCCTGGGCTTTAGCATATTTTTGCCACTCACTCTGATTGGAAATTATTTCAGGGTCACTAAGGAGCTCTGTGAATTCATCATATTTTCGTTCTATCTCGTAAAGTTTCTCTAACATCTTTCACACCCCAAAATTTACGTAAGTTCTTGACCTGTTTCTAAAACGCCTTTCAAGGCAGCCAAAGCGACCTCAATTTGGGAATCGTCGGGTTCCCGCGTGGTTAATTTCTGTAATAACAAACCTGGAACAATAAGCCAGCGAAGCCACGGCGATGTCAAATTTCGTGAGGAGAATTTAAGGATTTCATAAGCAATCCCAGCCACGAAAGGCATGAGAAGCATTCGGGAAAGCAACCGCCACCACAAGGGATGTAGACCCACAAAAGCGAACACAAAGATACTAACAACGACCACAATCAGGAGGAAACTTGTCCCGCAGCGCGGGTGTAACCTTGGAAAGAGGCGTGCATTTTCTACCGTTAGTTCTTTCCCTGATTCATAGGTAAAAATAGCTTTATGCTCTGCGCCATGATATTGAAAAACCCGTTGAATGTCTTTGAGCCGGGAAATGATCACAATGTACAGGAAAAACACAACAAGCCTTATTGCCCACTCCAACAAATTCTGCCAAACGACCCCAGTTACCTTTCCTTGAAGCAAGTGAGCCGCTCCCGTTGGTAATCCTACAAAAAGCAAAAGACCAAGACCAAAAACGAACCCTATGGTCAGAGCCATTTCCCAAAAGCCGAGTTCTTCTCCGTCCTCTTCCTCTCCCATTGAACGATTGGCCGAAAACGTTAAGGCGCGAGTTCCAACAATCAATGAATCCACGAGCGCCACAAACCCCCGTATCAACGGTAGCTTAAATATAGGTTTCTTTGCCCATGTATTAAGCAGAACTTTCGAAACCTCGATCTCACCATTCGGCAACCTCACCGCAATAGCACTCTCACGTGGTCCACGCATCATAACCCCTTCTATGACTGCTTGCCCGCCATATTGGACCGGTTTACCCATCCTACGTCCTCCTCATCTATTATATCGAGGCTCGATGCGCGATGTTCGAGGCTCGAAGGTTTAATTCGAGGCGCGATGCGCGAAGCTCAATGCGCGAAGGTTTAATAATCGCGCATCGCGCCTCGTGTTTCGCCGACATTTACGCAAAAAGCAGAGCTTGCGCTCTGCTTTTCCACCAGCAACGACCGCAGGTCGTTGTTTACATCCCATATTTCTTTTTAAACCGATCAACCCGTCCGCCGACATCGACAAACCGCTGTACCCCGGTATAGAAGGGATGGCATTTCGAACAAATTTCCACTTTAATGTCTTTTCTTGTACTTCCAGTTGGAATGACTTCTCCGCAAGCACATGTCACCGTGGTTTGTTCGTATTTCGGGTGAATTTTTTCTTTCATGTCTTCACCTTCTTTCCCATCTGGATAAAGGCGCTTTATGCCGCACCTGTAATCACACATTTCCAGTCAACTATACTAGTTTAGCACAAATAGCATTAACTGGTCAAGAGCGAACTCGCTTCTCTCGATGATTCAGTGGGGGGCTCTAACCTCCCCCACTGAATTAGAAGATATAATCATGAATTCTGTCAGAAGAAGTCTCCCACTTCTATAAGTAGGAGGCTTCTTCTGACACTTGGTCAACAGCCTTTCATAGCATAATCTGGCTTCTTGTCAAAGCAGTGACGTGCTTCAATAAAGCGAACCGTCCCTGTTTTTCCTCGTATGACAACAGTGTGAGTCAAAGCCCCTTTAGAGGTATAGGTTACACCGCGCAACAAAGGTCCTTCTGTAATCCCAGTCGCTGCAAAAAAGACGTCATCCGTACTTACCAAGTCATCCATCGTTAATAGCTTTTGGACATCCTCAATTCCTAGGGCTTTAGCCCGGGCGACGTCTTTTTCATTTTCCGGCCAAAGACGGCCTTGCATTTCCCCTCCCATGCAACGAAGTGCTGCCGCGGCTAAGACACCTTCAGGCGCTCCGCCAACTCCCATCATCATATCTACCCCCGTATCTTCAAACGCACAGGCCACAGCCGGGGAAACATCCCCATCTGTGATGAGCCGAACCCGCGCTCCGCAAGCACGTACATCTTGGATCAACTTCTGATGACGTGGGCGATCCAAAATGACGACCGTTATGTCTTTCATCTTTTTCCCTAACGCTTTAGCCACATTCGAGATATTTTCGTGCACAGGTGCATCCAAACTTATCTTCCCAACAGCAGCTGGACCTACCGCGATCTTATCCATATACATATCTGGAGCGTGAAGTAAACAGCCCCTCTTGGCAATCGCCACAACGGCAATCGCTCCTGCCACCCCTTTAGCACAACTGTTGGTTCCCTCTAGGGGATCAACTGCAACATCTAATTCTGGACTTTCTCCATTTCCGACACGTTCCCCTATGTAGAGCATCGGGGCCTCGTCCATTTCCCCTTCTCCGATTACCACTGTGCCGTCCATGTGAATTGTGTTGAAAACTGCCCGCATCGCTTCAACAGCAGCATTATCAGCAGCAATCTTATCTCCTAGCCCTACCCAGCGTGCAGAAGCTAGAGCCGCAGCCTCTGTCACTCTGGCAAATTCCATCGTAAGTTCTCTTTCCATCTCTCATTCCTCCTAAAATATCCTTATTAAATGTATTCCGAAAAACGTTAGCATCCACTTATCTATTTATTCAGATAGGTGGATGCCAATTTCGCGATTATCCAACAAAGTATACACTGACCAGAAGCACGACTACTACTTGCTCAGTTTTTTCCAATCGGATAAAAATTTTTCTATCCCAGCATCTGTTAAAGGGTGACGAAATAACTGCCTCAAAACGCCAAATGGAACTGTTGCATAATTCGCTCCGATTTTCGCCGCTTCCGTGACATGCACTGGGTTTCGAATACTTGCCGCGATAATTTTCGTTCCAATTGCATGCACTTGGAAAATTTCGCACATATCATCCAGCAAGTCTAACCCATTTTCACCGATATCATCTAGCCGCCCCAAAAATGGGCTGACATATGTGGCGCCCGCTCGTGCTGCTAGTAGAGCTTGGTTAGCTGTAAACACAAGAGTTACATTCGTCTTGATTTTTTCTGTGCTTAAGGCCTTTACTGTTTTGAGACCAGCTTCTGTCATCGGAATCTTGACCACAATATTCTCATGAATTGCTGCTAACACCTTGGCTTCCTGTAGCATTCCCTCATGATCAAGTGCAATAACTTCTGCGCTTATTGGCCCATCCACGATCCCTGTCACTATGTTAAGGAGTTCGTGAAAGTCTTTACCTTCCTTAGCCACTAAACTAGGATTCGTCGTAAGACCGGCAATCACTCCCATATCCCAGGCTTGTTTTATTTCATCGATATTTGCAGAGTCTAAGAAAAACTCCATGACGTTGCCTTCTTTCTATGGTTTAAGCCTTCCCGTTACTTCCAAAGACCCTTATTTTCTCGCGAATTACCTTGGTTGCAGCTTCTCGGGCTGGACCTAACATTTTACGCGGGTCAATTTCTTTGGAGTTCCCTTCAAGTACTAGGCGAGCAGCCCATACAAACGCCTCCCGGATATTGGTGTCAATGTTAACTTTGCAAACACCCCGTGAAATCGCTTCGCGTAGCGCATCATCTGGCACTCCGGAAGACCCGTGTAAAACAATCGGAGTTGAAACCCGTTCTCGAATTTTCGTTAATCGTTGAAAGTCCAGTTTTGGTATCCCAATATATTGACCATGAGCCGTACCTATGGCAATTGCTAACGCATCCACCTTTGTAGCTTGAACAAAGCGCTCTGCTTCAGCCGGATCCGTAAACAATGCCTCGCGGTCGCTGACAGTAATGTCATCTTCTGTCCCGCCGATTTTACCCAATTCGGCCTCTACTGAAATACCTAGCGGACGAACTGCTTCAATTACTTTGTTAGTCAAGGCAATATTATCTTCCAACGAGTGTTTAGATCCGTCAATCATCACGGAAGAAAATCCGTTACGCGCGCACTGCATGACTTGAGCAAAACTAGTCCCATGGTCAAGATGTAGAGCGATAGGCACGCTTGCTTTTTCGGCCGCCAATTTTGTCAGGGCCGTAATGTACTCAATTCCTGCATATTTTATGGCACCTTGGCTAGCCTGGATAATAACTGGAGCATTCTCTGCTTCTGCTGCAGCCACGATTGCCTGGACAATCTCCATATTATTGCAATTAAAGGCCCCTACAGCATAATGTTCATTTTGTGCTTTTTCTAATAACTCGATCATCGAAACTAACGCCATTTTTTTTCCTCCTCGTTATTTGTCTTTGAAAGATGCTGACCCCTCAGTGGATTATTTATATGCCAAGTTTTATTCTCTTCTAGATACATCGAATTTATTCCTTCGATTTGCCGAACATTATCCGAACTGTCCGCATAAATTACTCCCACTGCTTCACAGAATTCACAATAAAGTTCAATGTGATCCGGTAACAACTCGAAGGATAACTTCTGGTTTCCACAAGCACACCCTAAATCTCCTTGCTTGGCCAGACGATGAAGATAATCTAAAATCCTTAGCATCACTTCAGGATTTTCGAAATCTTCCTCATAACCCAGCTCTACTGCCAATTCCCCAATGGATTTTTCACGCTCATGACAAGCCTGGGTGACTTTCTGCTTAGGCCCAATATATCCGACAGAAGCTTCCACGGCAGGACAAGTAAGCGGCAATGCGTCATGACCCCATATGGCATGCCGGTTTAATCTTAAATAATGGGTGTCCCCACAGTAAGCACAAGCATAAGTAACGTTGAACTGCTGAAGGTTACTGCTGGTTACGGACATAAGCTGAAGACCGCAACCACAAAGCAGGTTCTTACGACCTCGCCGAGAAAATGCAAAGATAGAGAGGGCATGGAATTCTAGTTCCCCGCATTGGGAACATTGAATAGCGATCGTCGTATTTGTTGTTAGAATCATAATTCCCACCTCTTCCTACGCATATACTTCGTCATGCAGGAAGATTCTCCTGCCTTTAGACTAACAAAAAAGTATACATTGTAGGGAGTTAGAACCTGTGTTTAATACTATGACATCGTTAATATCTCCTTCACCCGTTCTCTCAGCTCAAACAAATCAAATGGTTTTCCCATATAATAGAGAATCCCGAGGTCCTTTGCTTGCTCCATATTCTGAGTATCCCCGTAGGCCGTCATCATAATCACATTCACTCGACGGTCTAAGGCCCGAATTTGTCCTAATGTTTCTATACCGTTCATTCCGGGCATTTTCATGTCCATCAATATGAGATCTGGCTCAAAGGCTATAAGTAACTGAAGTGCTTCCGCTCCGTTCGCTGCCATTTCGACTTCATGTAGATCCTCCCGGAAGGCCTCAAAGAGCAGGCGCCGCACACCAAATTGGTCATCTACGACAAGAATTTTACCCACTTCCTACATCCCTTTCCCTTATGTTTAACTCATATGGGAATATTCTGTATAAAATGGTAAAATTCCTTCTTTCATAACCCGTTCTGAGAACATTTGTCCCTCTTGTCTATATCTCCTAGGGATTCGAGGGTTTGCCACTGTCCTGCGCAGAGGTATCCCAACCTCATCCCCCAATGCGCAGTTCTGCATTCCCACATCAATCACAGTTAGCTGCATACCTATTTTTCCAGCAACGCGAACCGTCTTCCCCTTCATTTCCACCCGTTCTAGCCCGAGGAAAACACCAAATAAAGCTGCAAAATTTTTGATTACGATCTTTAGAAAATCCATCAAGCCTTGGGGGGTGAAATGAGGGGCTACACCAAAGCCATCCGCATACCCCACTGGGATCACAGCAAGCTGAGTCTCAGCCTTCGTGCGATAGATACTTTGATACCCTACATAAGTCCCTTTGGGGACTTTACGCAGATGAACAATCCGACTTTTAGCAACCCAGGGGTCGTTTAACTTTAATTTCCCCCTAAATCCTTGCCCAGGATAATGTCCGATCAACAATGTCCCAATACGCACAAAGTCATGATGCCACTCGGAGTAATCGAGAAAAGCCGCGCTGTTGCAAACATGTTTCCAAGTTGGATGAATTCCCAGTTCTTCCAGACGGGCCGTGAAGGACGTAAAACGTTCATATTGCCCTAATGTATAGCCCTTATCCTTACGGGCTGCACGCGCGAAATGGGTATAGACTCCTACCACCTGAACATATGAAGCTTTTTCCAGGACAAGAGCAAGCGCTTCTAGTTCAGAAAACCGAAACCCCGTTCTTCCCATGCCGGTCTCTACCTTGAGATGCACCTGGACAAGCGGAGGATGTTTCAATACCAGATCCGAACATACCTCATTCAACTCCACAATCGTGGATAGCTCAGAGAGCGTTAACTGTAACTGTGCCGCAATAGCCTTAGGCCATTCTTCCTGCGTGGTCGGCCCCAGTACTAGAATTAGACCCTCTATGCCATGTTCACGCAAGATTAGCCCTTCTTCAACTCTTGTAACCGCAAATGCTTCACATCCAGCTCGTACCAAGGCGTGCGCAACTTCTACAGCACCTAAGCCATAAGCATCTGCTTTCACAACTGCCATACACCTTGATCCAGCAGAGAGGTGCTTAATAATTTCTTGATAATTCCCCACTACGGCATCAAGATCAACTTCAATCCAGGTTTCAGCCATTGCGTTATCCCCTCCGTGTTCGCCGCAGCTTACTAATTATCCCCTTCAAAACGTCCGAATAAATCGGTTCCAAGTGGTTCCAGAGAAAATAGATTGCCGGACGATACACTATGTCCCACTCTCCGATGAATTCCGTATACTCTCCGTTAAACCCCTTCTTAAAGCGATAAAGCCCGTAAAGCGGGTTATCTTCTGTCAAATGCCCTGGAACCCCTCGGAAATCATAAAGCGTGCACCCCAGCGACTTTGCCCAACAAATCATTTCCCACTGAATTAAGTAGTTGGGCATGACATTTCGATGAGCATTAGATGAAGCTCCATAGATATACCATGCTTTATCTCCAATGACAAAGGCCAAAGTACCGGATATGATTTTGCCTTCATACTCGGCAATAAATAATTCTCCTAAGCCTACCGGAACCAAGGAATCATAAAGGTCTTCATAATAAGAATAGGCTCTCACTAAAAAGCGGTCGCGCTCAGTCGTTTCCTTCAAAACACGATAAAATTCTGGTAAATCGTCACGCGTCCCGCGCCGGATTTGCACCCCTTTTTTCTGCGCAAGTCGAATGTTGTAGCGTGTTTTTTGTTGCATATTAGCAAGTAACGTCTTCTCATCAGGAGATATATCTAAACGAAACACGTACTTCGGTTGAACCCCTTCAAACCCCTTGCCACTCTCGGCAGAGCTGAACCCTCTGGAAAGCAAATATTGTTCCAGTTCCTTATCTGAAGAGGGTACGTCAGGATCTATCTTAAGGAAAATTGCCCCGCGGGTTTTCGCTAACTTACGAATCTCTGCCAATACCAAATCTAATAGCTCGACATTCTTCCAGTCCACCACCGGTCCGCGAGAAACATAAAAAATGGGAATGCCCACTACCGGGATTTTACGCTCAAGAATAGAGGCTACAGCTACAATCTCTTTGTTTTCTTCAATAACCAGCCGCCAGGGTATCCATCCTGTTCGGCTCTTAATCTCTCCCCACTCCCAAGACTGGAGCACATGCCCTTTTGGATCCTTGGCCAAAAAGGCATTAAAGCGTGTATGTTCACTTTTATCAATCCATTTTGCAACATAGGCCACTTGTTCAACCTCCTTCCTCTTGCCATTCTTTCCAAGGTTTTACTCTACTAATCAGCAAGTCAATAGATGGTCTTGTGTGACACAGCGCTCGGTGCCTACGACGCAGAGCAAACTAACCGTGTAAGCTCCTAAAAGGGGTGCGAGGTCCCCGCCATAAACGCCGTCCTTGGCGCTATGGCGGCAGCGCACGTCCTTGTGCGCTGCCCCGTATCTGGGGTCGCTTACACGGAAGTTTGCTATTCTACTTACGTAAAGACGTCGCGCTCGTGTCACACTGCGTCCCGGGCTTGGAACGCGGAACATTTAGTCCTGCTTTGCGAAAACAAAGGGACAGGTTCATTTTGGGTATCCATTTAATGAAACGACGTACCTGCCCTTTTGTTTGTTCATTTGTTTGTTTTACACAGGAAGAGTTCGTGCAAGACCCTTAATTCAAGGTTTAGCCGAACTCTTCTTGTCGAGGTTCGAAGCGCAAGGTTTGCATATTGAACATCGCGTCTCGCGAAAGTTATTTTAGTGCAGCGCGTATAAACTCTCTGAAAAGCGGGTGCGCTCGGTTCGGGCGAGATTTAAATTCCGGATGGAATTGGGAGGCCACAAACCATGGATGATCTGGATATTCAGCAATTTCTACCAGACGACCATCCAACGATGTCCCCGAGAACTTCAACCCTGCTTCTTCGAGCTCAGAGCGGAACTGGTTATTGACTTCATAGCGATGGCGGTGGCGCTCATAGACAACTTGGTCTTGATACGCTTCATGTGCAAGGCTATCCTCCACTAACTTCGCAGGGGAAATGCCTAAGCGCATAGTGCCGCCCTTTTCTTCAATATCTTTTTGCTCTGGGAGGATGTCGATGACCGGAAAAGGTGTGTCTGCATCAAATTCCGTGCTATTCGCCCGTTCCATACCACAGACATTGCGGGCAAATTCTATGATGGCAGTTTGCATCCCAAGGCAAATTCCTAAGAAAGGGATTTTTTGTTCTCTCGCATAACGAATCGCTTCAATTTTACCCTCAATTCCTCGGTTGCCAAACCCTCCCGGAACAAGGATTCCGTCGACACCTTCTAGGTACTTTTCAACGCCTTCTTCTTCAATGTTCTCTGAATTTACCCAACGCACGTTCACTTTTGCCCCATGCTCGGTCCCTGCTGACCGTAAAGCCTCTGCTACACTCAAGTAGGCATCAGGGAGCTCTACGTATTTTCCCACAATCGCAATCTCGGTCTCCCGGGTCGGGGATTTAATTCTCTCCACCATAGCTTTCCACTCATTCATATCGGCCGGTGGGGCCTCTATGCCTGAACGGCGAAGTACAATATCATCAAGCCCTTCTTTTTGAAGTTTCAAGGGAACTTCGTAAATCGTTGGCGCATCCAAAGCCTGAATAACTGCTTCTAAGTCCACGTCACAAAGCAGAGCTAGCTTCTCCTTCATATCACTGGAAAGCTCTTTCTCTGAGCGACAAACAATAATAGTGGGCTGAATGCCGATTCCGCGCAATTCTTTGACAGAGTGCTGAGTCGGCTTGGTTTTCAACTCCCCCGACATAGGTAAATAGGGGACTAGAGTAACATGTATGTAGATAACATTCTCTCGCCCAATATCATTTTTCATCTGCCGAATTGCTTCGAGAAACGGAAGGGATTCAATATCTCCGACGGTTCCACCAATCTCGGTAATCACAAAATCAGGGTGGCTCTCCCGCGCCACGCGGTAAATTCGTTCTTTGATTTCATTAGTAATATGAGGAATGACTTGAACAGTCCCTCCCAGATAATCCCCTTTACGTTCCTTTCGGATGACTGACCAGTATATTGTACCTGTTGTTACATTACTGTTTTTTGAAACTGGCACATCAATAAAGCGCTCATAGTGGCCTAAATCCAGGTCTGTCTCAGCCCCGTCATCTGTAACAAACACTTCACCGTGTTGATAAGGGCTCATAGTTCCGGGGTCAATATTAATATAGGGATCGAACTTTTGTATTGCCACCTTTAAACCCCTATTTTTAAGAAGACAACCCAACGATGCTGCCGTGATCCCTTTTCCAAGGGAAGACACAACGCCGCCAGTCACGAAAATAAATTTTGTCATGCGCTTTACCATTTCCTTTCAGACCTTCAAATATAAACCAAGTTCCCCTATTTCTCAAGCAATAGACATATTTTTTACTGGACTATCTTCTACAACAAAACACATAAATAAAGCTAGTCCGAGAGCCGCACTAGCTTTATTTTTCCTGTCAGAAAGATTATGTTTTGTGTATAGGGCAACTCAGGCAACAACTCAATAGGTGTCTGGCTAAGTCTCTTTATCCCACTGTTCTATTTTAGCTAGACTTATAAAGGATGTCAAGATAAAGGGCATCTATTGACATCCTTTACAAATGTTCATAGATTATCATCCGAGTAAGGCTTCCTTTTTTCCGTTGACAAGGACTACCATTTTTCTCCGCGCCGACCCTCATCTGTCTCATCAAAAACTTCGTCTGTTTCTAAGGCATCTTCGTCTAAGGCATCTTCATCTAATTCTTCTGGATCTGACTTATCTTCCTCATCTGATGATGTTTTGCTGATCAAGGAGATAGGTGCTAGCCGCTTTGGAGCTTTCGCAGTCTCCCATACCTTCAGACCCCATTCGCCCCGTCCTAGAAACGAAAATCGAGTGTCTAGGTTAATCTGGGTGAGTGCCGCCGCAATCCGAATGGCCTCCTGAGAAATGCCTAAGCGTTGGAGTACTTCTTCGATTAAGTTATGATAATGCATGGGGTTACCCTGAGCTTTCAGCACCTCATAAGCTATATCTGCTTCTGTTGACTTGTCTTTGCTTGTTAAAGAGTGGGTCACAACTCCACCGCCCTTCGTCGTTTTGAATATCAATATATTCGGCCCACCCTTAAATATTTCCTGCTTAACGTTTCTTTAAACATAAGAAAAAATATTTTCCAAGCTACATTCTTTCCGGAGCTGATACACCTAGAATTCCCAACACGTTGCTAATAATTTGTTTCACGGCCTCCACTAGGCTCAAACGAGCCCTGCGCAGACCCACATCGTCAACGAGCACGCGCTGGCTATTATAGAAAGTATGAAAAAGACCAGCCAAGTCGAGTACATAGCGGGCTAACCGATGGGGTTCCATGAGACGTGCAGCGATGATAACCTCGCTCGGCAAGTCGGCCATTTTCTTGAGCAGGTCCCGTTCTTCTGCGCTGTTCAGGAGTTTTAAGTCCTCTTCACTTGGAGGTTTTCCAGTATCTCCAAGTTCCTCGGCTTGCCTCAAAATACTGCATAGTCGAGCATACGCATATTGCACATAGTAAACAGGGTTATCTGAGGACTGCGCTTTCGCCAAATCGAGATCAAAGTCCACAGTAGAGTCAGGATCTCTCAAACTAAAGAAGAAGCGCGCTGCATCTTTGCCAACTTCGTCCATCAGCTCGCGTAACGTGATGTACTGACCAGAACGTTTGGACATTTTCACCACTTCTCCGCTTTGTATGAGCCGAACGAGTTGCATCAAAATAACTTGAAGATTATCTTTGTCATACCCAAAGGCAGACATCGCTCCTTTCAACCGAGCCACATGGCCATGATGATCGGCGCCCCAAATATTGATAACCCGAGTGAATCCACGTTCAAATTTGTTGCGATGGTAGGCAATATCTGCGGCAAAATAGGTCGGCGTTCCATTGCTTCTAATCACTACCTCGTCTTTTTCATCTCCAAACAAAGTGGATTTAAGCCAAAGCGCGCCTTCTTTTTCGTAAATGTACCCTTTTTTCTCGAGTTCTTCCAGAGTTGACCGTACGGCGCCCGAGTCATGCAGGGATTGTTCATTAAACCAAACATCATATTCGACTCCAAAATCGTGAAGGGTTTCCCTGATGTCCTGCATTTTTTCGTCCAAAGCATACCTCACCAGAAACTCGCGTCGAAGCCCCGGTTCCACCGAAAGGTACTTGTCCCCTACTTTGGCAATGAGCCCTTTTACTGTTTCAATCAAGTCCTCACCATGATAACCCCCTTCTGGGAAAGGAGAATCCTGACCTAGTCGTTGTAGATACCTTGATTCCAGTGACAAGGCAAAATTATGGATTTGATTCCCTGTATCATTAATATAAAATTCGCGGGTGACTTCATACCCTGCCATTGAGAGTAACGAAGCGAGGCTGTCACCCAGTGCCGCACCACGGGCGTTACCCATGTGTAGCAGCCCAGTGGGGTTTGCGCTCACGAACTCGACTTGAATTCTTTGACCTTTTCCGATATCCACTTGGCCGTAGCGTTCTCCGGCTTTAATCACCTCGTTAATGACATCCGTAAGCCATAGCGAATTTAAGCGGAAGTTAATAAAACCAGCCCCGGCAATTTCAGAGGATTCTATCCATGTCCCTGTCGTGTCCAGGTGTTTAATTAGTGTGTTGGCTATATCCCGAGGGGAACGTTTCGCTTGTTTGGCCAACACCATGGCCAAATTTGTTGCTAAATCTCCGTGTTGTTTTTCTCTCGGTTCTTCCAAAACATAACTCGGCAATTCTATAAAATTTAACTCTCCTGCCGCTTTCGCAGTTTGAGCGGCTTCTTCCAACTGATTCGTAACTCGTTTTTTTATACTCTCGTAGAGACTCATTGGGGGAAATCCTCCTTTATGTTTAGCAACAGCACATTATAACTGACCAAATTATCATCGACAAAAAGATCATATCCTAGACTAATACGTCCCCCATGGACTGTCAAGTCACATTCTACCAGGTGTGGCATAACACTCAGCCATATTTTCCCATAACAAGTCGAGTAAATACTTCGATTGAGCACACCTTTTTTAAATTCTTGCCTATTATCAACCGCTCCCTTGCGATTTAACCCAACCAATCCATCTTTAACACTTAGAAAAGTTGTGACTCCTTCAATGTCTGTACTTTCACTAGCGCAATCTTTATAGACCACATAGAAAACACCGTTTCGTTCATAATACGTTCCCACGGTAATCAATTCCTGCTGGTCTTCATGCCCTTCTGGATACTTCTGTTTTCCGTTGATTTGGATGGTCACTTTTCTATGCACTGGCCTTGCTCCTCATTTAAAGTAATCCACCAGGATGGCTAAGCCCGCTTCAAGCTCACAGGAATTCCCTCCGAACCCTAAGCGAAAGTGTCCCTCTTCCCCGAAAAAGATACCCGGTGCCACAAGGACACCCCGCCTATGTAATTCCCATCCCAACTGTTCAGAAGGAATTTTAGGAGAATAGCCCACCCAAGCCACCACCCCTGCCTCCGGCTTTTGCCACCTGAGGGTCGGAGCTTCCTTAAAGGTCTTTTCGAGCAGCGTAATATTGCGAAGACGCAGTTGCCGATTGCGATCCCATATCTTGGTCCGATGCCGGAGCGCTGTAAGGGCTAATTGTTGCCCTATTGAGGGAGAGCAAAGCGACGTATAATCACGTTTGGCCGCACAACGAGCAATGATCTCAGGAGGGCCCACCATCCAACCCACCCGAAGGCCCGCTAAACCATAGGATTTGGACATGCTCCCAATGCTTACTGCTTGGGACGAGTAGTCACGCATGGCGGGCAAAAGAGTCTCCCCGAGTTCGCGATAGACTTCATCGGAAAGGAGAAATATTCCGCGTTCCAAACATAAGTCCGCAATATGCCTCATTTCATTTGGAGAAAATACAAACCCTGTCGGATTATGCGGTGTATTTAACATGACCAGCGCTGGTTTTTGTTTTAAAAGAGCTTCAAATTCCTGGATGTCAAAACCCTTATCTTCGCTATAATGCCAAAGTAAGGCAGTTGCCCCTAAGTCTATGCCAACTTGAGACAGCTGTTGGTAATAAGGGGTTTGAACTATGAACCGATCGCCTGGTTCAAGCAAAGTACTTAATAGGAGATAATTAGCCTCAATTGCCCCGATGGTTACTAAAACGTGGTTCGGATCGATAGGGGTGGAATAGAGACGCGATATTTCCCGACGCAGCTCAGGTATTCCCTCAGGTTCTGTATAGCCTAGCCGCGTCGCAAAAAGACTGAATTGCAAATCTGGGTCATTGGCCAGGCTAAGAAACTCGCGCAACGACCAAGCCTGAATCGCACTGGCTGCAAGATGATAACGTACATTAAACTCTGTTTGCGAAAAGAATCGCTCTAAGGTAAATGGCGTGACTTTCATCCGACAAACCCCTCTTTCAAGATATTAGAATGCATTATGTGCCTATTCTAGTTAACTTAGAAAAACTCCTTTTTTATATCAGTCAAAAAATTATTTCGGATGGTCCATCACGGCACCTAGCCATCCATGGCGGTGCTCTAATCTCAAACATCCTTGTTTGAGTCTTGGACAGCGGCCCCTTCCCGCCATCCTTGGACAGCGCATCTATGCAAGAGCGAGAGGAAAAAATTCCCTCTCGCTTTTTTTAGTTCTTATTTTTAAGAACCCCTATTATTACTGGAGAAATTCGCCGCGTGGGGTCTTGAGAATCCGTTGGATTTTCTCTTCGGCACCAGTTGAAGCATTTAGGTATAAGAGATATTCCTCTCCCTGATATCGACCTCTAAATTCGTAACAATACACCTCTTGATTTCCGCTTTTAGCGATAACCGCCAAGCGGCTCTCTGATACTTGGAAATCGGGACGCAATTTCCGAACAGCCTGATCCATCGATATTTTAGCTGGTAAGGTTCGCGTATGATGGAACGCGTAATAAGGTGCTGCATCAAATCCTACAAGCTGCCCGTTGTCCAGAGCAATCATCAGCCTTACTTTATCCGGGTAAATTCTTACTCCCTCTTTTTCAGCAACAAAATCGAATTGAACATATGCCCCAAAGTCCTCATTTGAAGTTAACACCATTTGCCAGCCTAATGATTGCATAATCATCTTAGCTTTGCTGGCTGCTTCTTCCTGACTCATTGTCCGCGGTTCAATAGAACGCTGATCCCGGTAAAATGTAACAACCCCACCCTGATGGCTAACTTCTAAATAAGCTTCTTTATATTTCCACGTATAACCACCCAATGCGCCCTGGGATTCTCCCGCGAATTCCGGCGTAACATTGGTATAGCCCACCTTGCTTAAGAAATTCCGTGCTGTAACTTGTGCTTGATCCCTAGTCACATTCCCAGTTGGAAGCCCTAGTGGCTTTGGCACAACACGTGTGGCATATTCTCCCGTATACGAAAATGGAGGAAGTTTTTGAAGACTCGCATCTAACTGGTTAAGACCAGATCTTACAGATTTTGATGGGGCTTCAGACCCATCCGCGGCGGCTTCTGCAATTTGAGTGCCACCAAATCCCAGCCGTTGCCATATTGTTGGAGTGGGATCTGTCCACACTAAATTTTCCGTGTCCATTCTAACTATTAGATTTTGAACTTTTTGATTTACTGGCATGAGCCGTTCATGCATGTCTCTTAATGTCTTTTCTTCTTCCTCAGAAACCTTTCCGCCACCAGCGATTCGTAGTGTCAATGTCCTAAAAAAATCACCGGTTTGGGCTAAAAATTGGCCTATATAACTAAGTCCATTCTGCTCGGCAGGGAATTGGGCAAAATCCTTGAGAGCTGCATCACTTTTACTTGAGACTTGACTCAAGTAGAGAATCTTTTGAGTGGGGTTACTAGCTACGTCTCCTTTGACCATATCCGTCTCCATCTGATCAAGGTGGCTAGCGAAATCGATCAAAGCCCGATGGTTATTATTTTCTGCGACGAGACGATAATCTCCTGCCAGACGGTATTCATTGAATCCCCAACCTAGGGAGATCAGAAAAGCGGCTGTTAAAGCCCCTATCCACAATTTCCTGTGCATACTTGTCCCCCTATTTCGTAAAGATATGATGTCCGATAGTGATAATCTGTGGACGCGACCAAATGAATTTATTATTAGTCTTGGCTGGATTAAAAAAGAATAGCGCTCCCTCCGAAGGGTCTGATCCGCTTACTGCCTCTTGAGCAGCGCGAATGGCGGATGATGAAGGCGGTAAATTTATTTGACCATCACTCACGCTTGAAAAAGCTTGAGGCTGATAGATGATATCAGCAACTGTTTTAGGGAACGCCGGATCTGCAATCCGATTGAGGACTACAGCAGCTACCGCAACTTGACCCCAGTAGGGTTCTCCACGTGCCTCTGCATTTACACAACGTGCTAAGAGGTTTGTGTCAACATTTTTATTGCCAACAGCCTTTCCTGTCGAATTCGTACTTTGACCAGTTAAGAGCTTTAGTTCCTTGATGGTTTGCGTTCCGGCCAAGCCATCCACTCTAAGGCCGCGTTCCTTTTGGAAACGCCGAACTGCTGCCTCTGTTTTCGATCCAAACTTTCCATCAATCGTACCGATAACATAACCCAACTGTGTCAATTTTTTTTGCAATTCGATGACTTCGGGCCCTTTGCTCCCCCTGCCTAGTAGACGATCGCCTAACGCCCCATAGACAATTCCAGATAGAGCAATACTAAGAATCAGTCCTATGGCCAGAACCCCCCAGGGTCTAACGCGTACTTTCATACCCTCACCTCACTTTGTTTAATAGTCTTTAGTGTGGCAAAAGTTAAGGATAATTATCCAACATTTCCTCATTTATATTAAACTTTCTTTCTCGAATTTATCTTCTCGAATAAGGATGGTCGGCGAGGTAGTTCTTTGCAACACAAAAAACCACGGGTAAACCCCGTGGTATCAATAACCATGCCCTTAATTCTTATGATCGTGGTCCCCTATAAGGACCCATAGCTCGTGGTTTTCCCAAAATTTCTGCCCACATAACCCCTTGAATAAGCTCTCTTTCTGTCAGAGAAAAAGAGTTGCCTCTCTGAGCTTGTGGGATCTTAGGAACTTCTTCGCGGGGAGTCTCCTCGATCTTGATGTTTCTTGATAGCCCAAGTATCTTTTTGTCTTCCCTGATTTCTAGGGTTCCTTCCGTTTCAATATATTCATTAAGTATTTCCTTCAAATCCTTCGATTCAGGCGCTTTCGCTTGATAAGGACCATTTTCCAATGCTTGTTTTAGCTGTTCTCTCCATGTTCCGCGGGATGGCCCCTGGATTACATCTCTTATGAAGCGACCATCCGGCAGTTTAACTGAGTCAGAGAGCTTTCCCGGCATTTGTTGCGTGCCGTTCTTTTTTATAACTGTGGTAATCAGTTGGTAAATAACCCAAATGATAATTACAACCGTGAAGAGCGACATGATCCCACCTACTTCTTCGTTAGGCTATCATTGCCTGATTCCGTTTTACCAGTCTGGGCAATGTTGGCTCTCATCTGAGTGTCCGCCAGGATGTTTTGCATGTTGTAATAGTCCATAACTCCCAGTTTCCCTTCCCGCAAGGCTTGAGCCATTGCTCTTGGGACTTCCGCTTCCGCTTCGACGACCTTCGCCCGCATCTCTTGGACTGATGCTTTCATTTCTTGTTCTTTCGCAACGGCCATTGCCCGCCGTTCTTCTGCTTTAGCTTGGGCTATACGTTTATCCGCTTCGGCTTGGTCCATCTGAAGCTGGGCTCCGATATTTTTACCTACATCGACATCCGCCATATCAATGGATAAGATTTCAAACGCTGTCCCCGCATCCAACCCTTTGGCTAAGACCGTATGCGAAATAAACTCTGGCTTTTCCAAGACATCTTTATGGGACGCTGAAGACCCAATACTAGTGACAATTCCTTCCCCAACGCGGGCAATAATGGTTTCTTCACCAGCACCACCTACCAGTCGATCAATATTGGCCCGTACAGTGACCTTGGCTTTGACCCTAAGTTCAATTCCGTTTTGCGCTACGGCAGAAACAACAGGAGTTTCAATCACTTTTGGGTTAACCGACATCTGTACGGCTTGGAGAACATCTCGCCCTGCTAGATCGATAGCTGCTGCCCGTTCAAACGGTAGCGGAATAGCTGCGCGTTCCGCAGCAATCAAGGCATTAACGACTCTATCGACATTTCCACCTGCCAGATAGTGGGCTTCCAGTTGGTCAGTCGTGATTGCCAAGCCTGCTTTATGGGCTTTAATTAAAGGACTCACGATTTTTGACGGAACCACTCGGCGTAAGCGCATACCAACTAAGTTGAAAATCCCGACATTAACGCCTGCGGCTAATGCCGAAATCCAGAGCCCTACAGGGATAAAGGAAAAAAGGACACTCAAGAGTACAAACGCAAGGAAAATTATCAGTAACGGCGCGATTAATGTGTTCATACAATGCTCGGTCGTAACCGAGCTTCACCTCCTTATAATGTTTTTTCTTCCCTGACAACAATTCTAGTCCCCTCAACCGCGATGACTCTAATCCCAGTTCCAGGCCCAATAAACCCCCCTTCAGTAACAACATCTAAATGCTCACCATCAAAATCAGCCGTACCCGCCGGGCGCAACTGGGTAAGGGATATCCCAACTCGACCTAGATACGTTTCATATTGAACTTTAGGTGCAACATATCCTCCCTTTGAGGTTTGGCGTGTACTTAAAGAGAACTTCTGCCACAAGCGCCGAGTCCGAGGGGAACGAAAACTCAAGTAGGTGATGATCCCCAAAACAATCAGCGCGCCTCCCGTGAAGAGCAAACCTTCTAGCAACGAGTCTGTCACTAAAAAGATTCCCGTGACTAAGGCAGCCATCCCTAGAATTCCGCTGACCCCAAAACCAGGTATGACGAACATTTCAAGCGCTAACAAAAAAACTCCAAGCACAATCAGCGAAATAATTATACCCTGTGGCATAACCCTCTCCTCCTTTCTATCAAGTTCAAGAGTCTAGACCGTTTAACCACCGCTTAGCTATTTGTTTATATAAATTGGCTCTCGCCAATAAATTTAAAATAACCAGCGTGGTAGACACCTTTTCCCGATCCGCTTCTACCATCTCCTCTCCAGCAAGCGTCTCCTCAACTTCCTTCTCTAGTCCCTGAAGGGATTTCTGCCAGTCCATCTGAGACCGATCAAATATTTTACCGTAATACCTATAAAGTTTGGTCGGATTGATCCTGTCGTCTGAGGTGTCCAAAAGGTTTTCATTAACATAACCTAACAAATGAGAAACCTCTTCAAGCGATAGAATATCACGCAAATCATTAATAAGGAGAATATTCGCGACTTGTTCACGATTATATTTTTTCTTCTGTGGGTGGGGAATATACTTACGTCTGACCCAGTTCTGAACGTGGGTAGGATTAATGTCGTTCTGGCTAACCCGCTTAGCAACTTCAACCACCTGAGCAAGCATCATCGAGTCCAACTCTAGATAAGGCAGTGCTTTCTGCTTGGGTTCCAAATCATTTAACACATCACGAATCGCCTGCATATGCTTTGAATTCATACTCTCACCTGCTTATTTTATAACGTTTCCAAGGGTTCTATTCCAGTTATAATTCTATTTGATATCATTATATGGTCATCGCGATCACATGTCAAGATAAGATTCCAATTATTGTGAGTATAATACTATAATTAACCTTTTTGCCCCCTCAACCTTCGTCTAATCCTATGTCCTAACCGTGCAGGTACTAGCCCCATCTCTGTAGAAAAGAAGTTAAAGACCAAAAAACGGCTAGGAGATGATACTGTGTTTTACGAAGGAAAAATTTATCGCCCACCTAGCGAGGCAAAAAGCATTATCTTGCAAATCACAGTAGGATGCCAGCATAACGCCTGTACCTTTTGCACTATGTATAAGGAAAAATCCTTTCGGATAAAATCGCGCGCAGAAATCAACGATATTATCACCACAGCCCTAGCGCAGGACTCAGATGCCGAACGGATTTTTCTAGCGGACGGAGATGCTATCGCCGTAGAAACCTTATTGCTAATTGAGGTCCTTGATCGTCTTTACGAAAAATTCCCCCGTCTTAAACGAGTAGGGATCTATGGAGGCCCCAAAGACATTATCGCCAAGAGCCCCGAAGAATTAGCAGGTCTAAAAGCACATGGACTAACAATGGTTTATTTAGGAGTCGAAAGTGGCAATGAAGGGATTTTAACCTCCGTTTGTAAAGGAGTCACTCCTGAACAAATGATAACTGCCGGACAGAAACTTAGAGAGAGTGGTTTAGCTCTCTCATGTACCATCATTATTGGCCTTGGAGGGGAATCTCTTTCGCATGAACATGCTCTTGATACCGCTAGGGTGATTAGTGCCATCGATCCTCACTATTTAGGAGCTCTAACCTTAATGGTTGAGCCGAGTACGCCCTTAGCTAAGGCTATCAAACGAGGGACTTTTCAACTTCTTACCCCCCTTGAATCCTTAACTGAACTTCGGACCCTGATTAAACAACTTAACGTCGCCCACTGTGTTTTTCGGAGTAATCACGCCTCCAATTATCTGCCCCTCCGTGCAACACTCCCCGATAACCAAGACGAACTGTTGGAGACCCTCGACAAAGTCATCGGGAATCAATCAATTGAACGTCTTCGTCCCGAATATTGGCGAGGACTTTAATACAGTAAGCATATCATCCACGGCCCGTTCTGTGGAGTGACCCGGTAAGGCGACAGCCGCTTTTCTCCGCATTTTCTCAATATCCTCTGGATGACTTAAGAAGCGGTTTAAAAGCTGTCCCAATTCCTCCTCGTTACCTGCTACGCATCCTGCACCTATGCGTTGTACAAAATGTGCGTTTTCTTCTTCTTGGCCGGGAATTGGCTTGTAAATAACCAATGGTAAATGCTTAGTTAATGCCTCAGAAACAGTTAACCCTCCCGCCTTTGTGATAATCAAATCAGAAACGGACATTAATTCCTCTACATTATCAACGAACTCTAACCGTATCATAGGGTTTCGGCCTTGCGCAAAGACCTCTTCCAATGAGAGATACAATTTATTATTTTTCCCACAAACAATAATTACCTGAACTGGGACTAGAGAATCGGCCAGTTTTTTGCAGATTCTTTTCGCGCTTTTCAAAACTCCATACGATCCTCCCATCACTAAAAAGGTAGGAAGATCCAACTTTAAACCTAACTTGGTGATAATATGCTCTCGATTCATTTCCCCTTCGAATTTTGGGCTTACCGGGATCCCAGTAACATGAATGCGTTGCGCTTTGATTCCCCAAGACAACAAACTTTCCTGAACCTCTTCACAAGCAACAATGTAGCAATCAACGCCTGGATGGACCCAATGACTATGAACTGTATAATCCGTGATCACGGTGATAATTGGAACCTGAAGAAGTTGTTCGAGCCTGAGTTGAGCCAGAATCGAAGAAACAGTAGGGTAAGTACACACGATAAAATCTGGTTTAAATACTTGAATGTATTGAAGAAACTCGCTTCGCCCCATTTGATTCAGGAAATGTTGACTCTTAGATCGAGGTTGTACCTTAGCTGTTTTATAATATAACTCCCCCCAAAGTTTTGGGACATATTTAACAATCTCACTATAGACGTTTTTAATAATGGTGTTAACCCGTTGATTTAAAAAATCACCGAAATCCAAATGGATAATTTTTGCCGAAGGATGCTTGATAAGTATCCCTTCAATAACAGCTTCAGCGGCCCTCAAATGTCCGTTTCCAAATGCCGCGGAGAATACGAGAACCCTTAACTGCATAAAAGACTGGCCCTCCCTCTCACCTCTAAAACAACTTTTCTGACTATCCTTAGTAAAACTGGTCTACTTAATTTTTCTAATGACTTTAACCTCTATTATAGGGATATCCTTCTGAAAAGAAAAGGGAAAAAAGAAGATGGACAAGACAGCAGAACCGTCTCTGTGTCTGCCCCGTGTCTGTCTAGTAATTTTTTACGTTAATGACTTGGGTACCAATATGTTGTGCAGTCTTTTTAGCCTCGATCTTTTCTAAACCTAACATAAACAGCGAAAAGATAAATGTAGAAATCCCTATTAACATCCATCCTGTGTCAATACTTATGTACATAAGAGCGTAACCCATACCCACTGGTCCTAGGATTTCCCCAAGACCAAATATCATGGGAACGACGGAATTCATTCTTCCCCGATGCGAAACTGGCGTATGATTGACAATAAAAGGAGTCACACTAATAGCCAAAATAATTTCGCCGAGCGTGAAGGCAAATGCCCAGATGAAAACAAACGATAAAGAATGGGTGACTCCCATCATCCCAAACCCTAGGGCATAAAGAAGTCCGCCGTAGACCATCCGGCGCATACTTTTAATCTCTTCAACGATTTTCATAACAATAGGGGTAAAGAGCATGACAACCAATCCGTTAAATCCTGCTATAAAACCAAAATATTTCGCGCCTTCCCCAGAAAAGTTTTGCATTGTTTGCATCGGAAGCATAAACGACCACTGAGCATACGAAAAGTTATAACCCAGCATGATGACTCCGAAATATATTAGAATAGGTCGTTTTAACAAAACAGCAAAGATTGAGCCTTCTTCGCGTTTTTCTAACCTTCGACTCGCATCGGTGATGTCCTCTTTCGTTCTCAAGATGGTTTCCGGAATAAAGAACGCAATAAGACTTAAGGCAATAAGTGCCGTCAAGGCATCGCCTATAAAGACAAATGGCAGATGGTTTTTATATAACATTCCACCAACAGCTGGCCCTACCGCAAAACCAATATTCCAGCCTAAATAGGACAGAGCGTACGCTCCGTTTCTGGTTTCCGGTATTGTCAGATCGGCAATCAGGGCATCATGGGCTGGTTTCGCGGTAACCATACAAGCACTAGCGAGCATCAAAACATAAATCATCGGCATCGAGGGCTCTATAAAACCAGCCATAATATAAAAAACAGCGGCAAGCCCATCAAATAGCATGATCACTTTTTTTCTTCCGATTGTGTCCGCCAGCTTCCCACCCCCTAAGGCTGCTGGAAAATATAGAAGACCCGAAAGACTGATATAGAACCCTGTCATCTGTTTGGATAACCCAACATTCTGTGTGAGAATAATCGTCAGCAAAGGCATAACAAAACAACCAAGCGCATTGATAATCCGAGCTACAAAAATAACATAAATTTCTTTGGGCATTCCTTTATATGGACTAAACAGCTTATTTAAACCTGTCATTATATTCAAACTCCTTTTCGAAAACAAAAAGCCACGGCCCACAAGTCGTCTCAAGGACAACGTGAGGTTCCATGGCTTTAATCAAGGTTAGGGGCAGTCTCCCCATAAAAAAAGTCACGGGATCTTACGACCCCGTGGCTTCGCTAATCCAGTTAAAAAAGCTTAGCTCGCTCCATGAAGGCTGCAATCTGAAAATCAAGGCTGAATTAAACGCGGTTAGAAAAATCTTCATTTACACGAACCCCCTTTCGAGCTAATTAACACTTACTCAGTATAAATCTCCTCATACTTGTTTGTCAATACTTTCCTATATTAAAGGTAGACACGGGGAGCTGTCTTACTTTTTAGTAAGACAGCTCCCCGTGTCTACCTTTAGGGGAATCAACTCACGTGGTGGATAGCAACCCATATGGTTTTTTAGCGATAAAAGAGGTATCATAAATAAAATTAGAAGGGGGGAAGACAACATGTCTCTTAAAACGAACGCTGCTCGTATTCTTGACCAGAGCAAAATACCCTATGAATTAAAAGAGTACACCGTCGATGAATCCAATCTATCTGCGCTTAGCGTCGCTCAGAAGGTAGACCTACCCATCGAGCAAGTATATAAAACATTGGTTGCTCGAGGCGACAAAACTGGAGTTATTGTCGCTTGTATTCAGGGGGATCACGAACTCCATCTCAAAGGCTTAGCTTCTCTTAGCGGAAATAAAAAAGTAGAGGTTGTCTCCCTTAAGGAAGTCCAACCTCTGACAGGTTATATACGAGGTGGCGTTTCACCCATTGGAATGAAAAAGCACTATCCCGTCTTCATCGACTCGGACATTAAAAATCAAGTGAAGGTTGCTGTTAGTGCGGGTTTACGTGGGCTTCAGCTCTTTCTGAGCCCCATCGATTTGATTTCTGTGACCAAAGCCCAATTAGGCGGGATTTCTAAAGAGCTATAATTCAATGAACATGCGCGCCTCTACATAAATGGATTTCGGGTCCAAATCTGATGATTGCCACCTCAAGCTCTTTGTACTATAATAATCAATAAACTGCAGAGTTTGTTATCTAATAATAGATAGGAAATAGGATAAGGGGAGGGATCATTTTGCGCAGTGATATAGTTAAGAAGGGGTCAACAAAGGCAGCTCATCGTGCTCTCTTTTATGCAATGGGCTTTACCCCTGAAGATCTGGAGAAGCCACTAATCGGGATTGTTAACGCTTTTAATGAGATTATCCCAGGCCACGGGCACCTAATAGATTTGGCCCAGGCAGCTAAATTAGGGGTATCGGCCGCGGGTGGAACTCCGATCGAAGTGCCTGCCATCGGAGTTTGCGATGGTATTGCCATGGGTCATAAAGGTATGAATTTTTCTCTGCCCAGTCGTGAGCTTATCGCCGATTCGATAGAAACAATCGCGCAGGCACATGCCTTGGACGGGCTGGTCTTAATTCCTAACTGTGATAAAATCGTTCCCGGCATGCTCATGGCTGCAGCACGCATCAACATCCCTTGTATAGTTGTCAGTGGTGGACCCATGTTAGCCGGTCGCTATCAGGGAAAAAGCATCAGCGTTAGCCAAATATTTGAAGCAGCTGGCCAATATAAATCTGGGAAGATTAGTGCATCGGAACTTGCAGCGATGGAGCAAGCTGCCTGCCCTGGCTATGGCTCCTGTGCAGGTCTATTTACTGCGAATACGATGAATTGCTTAACGGAGGTTCTCGGCATGGCGCTCCCTGGTAATGGCACAATTCCCGCTGTGAACTCTGGGGCACGAAAAATGCTTGCTAAACGGTCAGGCTCTATAATCGTTAATCTCGTGAAGAAGGATATAAAGCCTCGGGACATCTTGACCCAAAAGGCCTTTGAAAACGCCATATCCCTTGATATGGGAATTGGGGGATCCTCGAACACAGTTTTACATCTCACGGCGATTGCGTATGAGGCTGGTATCGAAATTCCTCTCTCCCTCTTTGATTCCATCAGTGCCAAGACTCCTTATATCACTAAGCTCAGTCCCTCAGGTACTCACCACCTTCAAGACCTCAATGAAGCGGGCGGTATTAATGCTGTCCTGTATGAACTGAGCCGAGCTGGTGTTCTTCAGCCTGATGCTTTGACCGTTACCGGACCACTCGGAGATCGTTTGGAAAACGCCCAGACGACTCGCCCAGATGTTATTCATTCAGTTGAAAACCCATACCGTAAAACGGGGGGCATCGCGGTTCTTTCCGGGAACCTAGCACCAGATAAAGCCATAGTTAAAGAAAGTGCCGTTGAGAGCAATATGCTCGTGTTTGAAGGCCCCGCCCACGTTTTTAACTCTGAAGATGAGGTACTGGAAGCCCTATTAGACAAACAAGTGCATGACGGGGAGGTCGTAGTGATCCGCTATGAAGGCCCTAAAGGCGGTCCCGGCATGAAAGAGATGCTCAATCCAACCGCCATCATTACCGGCATGGGATTGCGTGTGGCTTTACTCACTGACGGTCGCTTCAGCGGAGCCACGCGCGGTGCGTGTATCGGCCATATATGTCCGGAAGCCATGGAAGGGGGACCTATTGCCCTCGTCGAAAACGGAGACCTCATTTCCATCGATATCCCCAACCGTTCCCTTCAGTTACTTGTTTCGGGCGAAGAATTAGCAAAGCGCCGTCAAGCCTGGGTAAGACCCGAGCCCAAGGTCACATCGGGTTATCTGGCGAGGTATGCTAAGTTAGTTTCTTCTGCAAACAAGGGTGCCGTTTTAACTTAAAAGTTTGTTAGGCCAAAAGGAATTCCCTAGCTATGAGGCTAGGGAATTAGTATTTTTATAAAACAATTTATTTCGGTAATTCAAAGGAACTCTTCAAAGACACAATTCTGTTAAAAACAAGATACTCTTGAGTAGAATTCAAAAGATCGGCGTTAAAGTAACCATGTCTAAAAAATTGAAATTTGTCTTGGGGTTTGGAGCCTTTAATATTCGGCTCAACGAATCCTTGAACAATTTCTAAAGATTTGGGGTTAATATGATCCATGAACGAGGTCTCATCTTCCTCGTCTTGATCCAAGATCAAGGGTTCGTATAATCGGAATTCTGCAGGCACAGCCTGGGAGGCTTCTACCCAGTGAATCGTTCCTTTGACTTTCCTTCCCGTGAAGCCTGATCCGCTCTTGGTTTCCGGATCATACGTACAGTGCAGTTCGATGACTTTTCCAGTTTCGTCCTTTACTATATCATTACATTTAATAAAATATGCATTTTTCAACCGAACTTCATTTCCTGGGAAAAGCCTGTGATACTTTGCAGGGGGATTCTCAATAAAGTCCTCTTGCTCAATATAAACCTCGCGTGAAAAAGGAATTTGTCGAGTGCCCATTTTTGGATTTTCCGGGTTGTTTTCAGCCTCTAACATCTCCAGTTGATCTTCTGGATAGTTCGTTATAACCACCTTTAGTGGCTCTAGTACAGCCATCGTTCTCGGTGCTTTAAGTTTCAAGTCTTCTCGAATAAAATGTTCGAGCATCTTAGTGTCAACTACACTACCAGCTTTGGCTACCCCAATTTCTCGGGCGAAGTTACGAATCGCCTCTGCCGTGTACCCTTTGCGCCGAAGTCCCGAGATGGTAGGCATCCTCGGATCATCCCACCCATCCACGATGTGCTCATCAACTAGATGTTTCAGCTTCCGCTTACTCATGACCGTATTCGTGATATTTAAACGCGCAAATTCATATTGGTGAGGGACCTTCTCCATTTCACATTCCCGAATGACCCAATCATACAAGGGGCGATGATCCTCAAATTCCAACGTACAAATCGAGTGAGTTACTCCTTCTATAGCATCTTCCAATGGATGGGCAAAATCATATAGGGGGTAGATACACCACTTGTCTCCTGTATTATGATGGGTCGCATGAGCAATCCGGTAAAGGACAGGGTCCCGCATATTTATATTTGGTGAAGCCATGTCTATCTTAGCTCGTAACACCTTTTGTCCGTCTTTGAATTCCCCCTTACGCATGCGCTCAAACAACGCGAGATTTTCTTCAACTGACCGATCACGGTAAGGGCTGCTTTGTCCCACCTCTGTTAGCGATCCGCGCATTTGCCGAATTTCCTCTGCTGTAGAATCACAAGCGTAAGCTTTACCTTTCTTAATCAACAACACTGCTCGATTATACATTTCCTCAAAGTAATCTGAGGCAAAGAACAAGTCGTCCCACTTATATCCTAACCACAAAATATCTTCCTTTATGGACTCCACGTATTCCGTGTCTTCTTTAGCCGGATTTGTGTCATCAAAGCGCAGATGGGTCTTACCCTTGAATTCATACGCTAGTTCAAAGTTTAGAATGATAGATTTAGCATGTCCAATATGTAAATAGCCGTTGGGCTCCGGAGGGAACCGCGTGATAATGTGATCAACTTTACCTAATTTTAAATCTTCAATAATAATATTTCTAAGAAAATTTGAAGTGGGCTTGTTTTCCATCAGTTACCAACCTTTCTTACAAATCTGATCCTGCATCGCTGATTTCCCCATGCCCTAAATAATACTGCATACCAGGTGAGAGTTCAACTTTACTCCCTCAAATACTCTTAAATCTATATAATCCAATGAAATACAAATTAAGTCTTCCATAATAATATTATTATGATAAGGGTTGATGGTTCGACAGAATTGGAATAAGATACAAGTTTTTTTACCCACTTAATGATTGAATACCCTGCGTACAAATAAGATAGAAAGTTGCAGGGGGAAATCCCTAGGATCTTAGGAGGAAGATAATAGCTATATCGGGGAAAATTTCAGATCTAAAAATACTGATAGCCTTGTTTGGTAATATACCAATAAAGGAAATTCTCCAATTCAAAGCAGAATTGAAGATTATATCCAATAATAAGGTTGCTTAAAAAGCCTGTAACTTAGATTGTTAAGCAACCTATGTTACAGGCTTGATTAAATTTGTTACGGATGAGCTTTTTGCGACTTGATTTCCACAAGTGCCATCGAAACGTCCACTGATTTGTTCTCGTGGAAATTATGATCGTAACCGTGTCACCCGGCATATACTTTAAGAACTCATAGGTTAAATCCAGAAAGTTCCTAAAGCTTATCCCTTCCCGATCCCCGAGGGGGGTGCTCTAGTCGCGTTCTCGCCAGTTCAACCCTGTTTTCTCGGGCCTGTAGAGGTGTTGCGTTCTCCGTATGCAACCTCATTTGGTTCGCTATTCACTTATTGCTACTTTCTATTCTCTTTCTAATGGTATTCAATAAATTCTGATCCAATACTTTTTGTCCGGATGAAAGTAGCTCTCCATCGCAAATAACAGCCGGTGTCCGGTAGAGAAAAATTGTTTTAAGTGCTCGGAAAAAGGGGATCTTGTTATTAAACGTCTCTTTAATTAATTTTGGAATTAAATAAAGAGGGTTTCTGGGATCGACCATGATCACTTCGACTTGATTGGGAAATTCATCTCTTAACTTTCTGTATAATTCCCCAATGGTTTTGATTTCCAATTGATTTAAACTAAATAGATCCTCTTTACCAAGTTCCCTGATGAATTCCCCGTCAAACGGTACGCAACAGCCCGTTACCATTCCGTCCTGTTCGCGGACGATGATTACATTATGCTTTGGCATTGGTCTGGGAAGGATTGCTAGGTTTCTTAAGGGATTGGAAGGCGAAAACGGCTAAGACAATGGCTAAAATAAAGAGTATAACTGCCATGATAGCGATTGAAGCATGGCCTGATTTAAAATTATTAATGCTGAGTAGCGCTAAAGCAGTAAGAGAAACTGCAAAGATAAAGTACATGGGAATTTGGGTAAAGAGGCTGTTCTTACCACTTTTAATCAACCAGACAGACACTGCGAGTAGAGCCAAAGCAGCAAGTAATTGGTTAGCTGCGCCGAAAATCGGCCAAATAGCCATTCCTTGACCACTATAAGCCAGATAAGCACCCGGGACAATGGTAATAATCGTAGCAACATAATTATTTACGGAAGATTTGGTTTCGCCTTTGGCATCTTTACTGCTGGCAAATTCAAATAGTTCTTGGAAAATATAGCGTCCTAAGCGGGCACCTGTATCCAAAGAAGTGAGGGCGAAAGCAGAAACGACTAAGGCAGCGAAAATTTTGCCGGTTGCCAGAGGAATCCCAAATGTGGCCAAGAAAGTAGCTGCGCCGCTTGCAAAAACAGGAACAGCTCCGCCACCTTTAGTCATAATTTGCGTATAAACATCCGGGGCCAACATTACGGCAGTTATTAATGCTATTACGGCCAGTAATGATTCAATTAACATACCGCCGTAACCAATTATCCGGGCATCGGTTTCATTGTCTAATTGTTTAGAAGTAGTGCCAGAACTTACTAAGGAGTGGAATCCTGACAACGCTCCACAAGCGATTGTGACAAATAATACGGGGAATAAATAATTGGCTCCTACTTTAAAGCCTACATAACCGGGCATCTGGATTGCCGGATGGGACAGGAAAAGACCAATTACTGATCCTGCGAGAAGGGCATAAAGTAAGAAAGAGTTTAAATAGTCACGTGGTTGGAGCAAAATCCAAACGGGCATAACGGAAGCGGCGAAGATATAAATCATTTCCAGGGTAATCCAAGCATTAAAGGAGAGGTGAAGCGGGTACATCATGCCGATCCAAATACAAACAAAGAGCAGAGCGACGCCGATTATTGTTGAGACAAGCATAGGAAAGTTCTTGCGGTAAACACCGTAACCGAAAAATACGGCAATAACCATGAAGAGAATAGAAGCGGTTCCTGCTGCAGGGGTGGCCACAAAAGTTTTGGCGATAATAATAGCAAAAACGGCAATGACCAATATTAGGGTTAACCAAGCAAAGATGTTAAACAACAGCTTACCAGTACTACCGATAGTATCATTAATGACAACGCCTATGGATTTACCTTTGTGCCTAACTGAAGCTATTAGCGAACCGAAGTCGTGCACAGCTCCAAAAAAGATACCTCCAAGAACAATCCAGAGAAAAGCTGGAATCCAACCGAAAGTTGCCGCTGTAACCGGGCCGACGATCGGAGCTGCTCCGGCGATCGAAGCGAAATGGTGGCCCAATAAAACAGGTGCTTTAGCCGGGACATAGTCTACACCATCTGTCATTGTATGGGCAGGAGTAGGTCTCGCCGGATCCACGCCCAATTGTTTGGCAACCCACTTGCCATACGTGAGAAAAGCGACTATAAAGGCGATAAGAGCAACGACAACTAATACTAATGAGTTCACAAAAAAAACCTCCTTACACTTTTTTGAAAGTTACGATTCTTTTGAGTTTGTTAAATCCCCTGTCTAATTGTGTTTGCTTGAAGACTGGTGTATAAAATTTCTTCACCTCCTTACCTCTTCTATTTGCAATGACTTTATTCAAAGAGGGGATTACAAGAATTAGTCGGATTTCAGCCCAACCTTCCAAAGTCAACTTGAAGTTCTTCCGGTAACGAAAAGAACTAATTTGCGCTTGGAGCTGAGAATCCGGTTCTTGGTCGACAATTAAAACACCTGTTATTAAACTTTCCATATGATCAGAATGTGGTTTAACATAATATACAACTGCATTCTGCAAGTACTTAATAAATTCTTGCAAAGTTTGTTCAGTGAGATCGTTGAATGATTTTATAAAAACATACTCATAATTTTCAGCTTGCCAAAGCTTGGTGCTTTTGGAAATAAAATATTTTTCATTGTGAATTTCTAGAGTGGCGAACAGATCGATCAGTTGACCATGTAGGTTAACATGTTTTTTAATATTAAAAGATTCAAATAATCTATTTTCAATAATATTTAAATAAGCATTTGACATTTATTCATTCCCCTTATATTATTGTAATTTCTTGAATATTCTTAATTTAAGTTTATGCCAAATACAATAATAAGTCAATTATAATCTCCCCTTCCCGACGGGGTCTGACCGAACGCCAAGCTAAGGGTATGAGAATCCCATAAGAAAAGGTTTAGCCAAACCATTCTATAGCGAATCTTGGGAGACACGGGGTGATCCGTGTCTCTAAACGTAGACAGTAAACTAACAGGCCGAAAACGAAAGCTGAAGTTATTGAGCCCCGGGATCCCCAACTGGGAAGACTGATGCTGTGTCCAGTAATAAAAAAGCCTGTAACTTAGCTTGCATAACAGCCTAATTTACAGACTTGAGCGAACTCGCTTCGCTCGATGATTCAGTGGAGGTCTCTACCCACCCCTACTGAATTAGAAGGTATTAGAATGAATTGTGCCGAATTCAGCGCCCACTTATAGAAGTGGGCGACTTCTTCTGGCACTTGCTAAATTTGCAATGGATGAGCTTATTGGGACTTGATTTCCGTAAGCGTTACTGAAACGTTCTGTGTCTTGTTGTTACGGAAAATCGTGACGGTAACCTTGTCGCCCGGATTATACTTGAACAACTCATGGGTTAGCTCTAGCGAGCTCTTAATTTCCTTACCATTAATCTTAGTCAAAACGTCACCAGCAATGATTCCTGCGCGTTCAGCCGGGCCTCCGAGCGTGACTTTGGAAACATAAGCTCCATCTGGCCATCCCCGTTGACTGGCATACTCAGCCGTATACCGGGGATCTATCTGGACATTGAGTCCCGGATGACTAGCATACCCTTTCTCTATTAGTTGTTTAATCGTTGGTAACGCGTCTGAAATCGGGATGGCAAAACCCATTCCCTCGAATCCTGCTTCCTGATTCTTAGCGGAATTAATCCCGATCACTTGACCCTGATAATTTACAAGAGGCCCCCCACTGTTTCCAGGGTTAATGGCAGCATCGGTTTGGATTAGATTAAAACTTGATTCCCCCGGAATATTTAGAATCCGATTTGTTGCGGAAACAACACCAGCCGTCACAGAGCGTGCAAATTCTTGTCCGCCAGGATTACCAATTGCAACAACCGGTTCGCCAACTTGAAGTTTTGTAGAATCCCCCTGTTGCGTGGCAGTTAGCTTAATTGTATCTGCTATCTGAACGACTGCTAAGTCCGTACGGTCATCGGCACCTACCAGTTTGGCATTAATATTTCGGCCATCGGCCAGACTCACGACTATTTTTTCGGCCCCAGTAACTACATGGTTATTCGTAACAATGTAGCCATGTTGTGCATCAATGATGAAGCCAGAGCCGCTTCCTACTTCAGTTGAGCCTCCCCCTCCGAATAAGGATCCCCGTGATTGAAAGTTAGCAATCCCGACAACTGCTGGCCCAGTAGCTTTAGCAATCTGAGCAACAGGAAAATTAGTAACATCTTTAAGATTGATTGGTGGAGTTGTTGCCCCACTATTTAAAACCACTTGCTTAGTGGGCGCCTGTTGTTTATTTCCATATATAGATGGAACCAGCGCCACTGCGATGACCCCGCCCAGTAAGGCACTAATTAAAGCAACTGCAACTGTGGAAAAAAACCCGGGCCCTTTTATTGAATGATTATTTCTATCGTTATAATAGCTCATGACTAACCTCCTCTGACTATTATTCTTTCAGCATGATCAGTTCATGCGGTGAATGACGCGGGGCAACATGCACCTGTACAGCTATGTACTCTCTTGATCTATTTGAGTCTCTCAGAATACGCATAACCGTAGACAGCGCGATTTCCGGAGTATTATTTTCTTCACTAAGATGAGCCAACACAACCCGTTGGGTGTTTTCTGTCATCCATTCTAATAGCCCTTCAGCTAACTGCTTATTTTCAAGATGTCCATATTGTCCCCTAATCCGTTTCTTAAGATACGCTGGATACGATCCCTTCTTTAACATCTGATCATCATAGTTAGCCTCAACGACGAAGGCATCACACCCTTTCAAATGGAGGTGCATTTCTTCTGTAATCATTCCACTGTCCGTGGCAATACCGACCGCTAAGCTCCCCTTATCCTTACTTTTGGGCCGCGTGACCTTTAATCCGAAGCTTTCTCGACTATCATGAGACGTAGGATAGAGCAAGACATCAAGCCCTGCACACGAAAATGACTCTTGAACTTCCATACGTTGATTTTCCGCAAGCTTTCCTAGGAAAGGACTCATCACCTCCCACAGCCCGGCTGTGGCATAGATTGGTATTTTTAGTTTGCGGGCGAGCACGCCCACTCCACGGATATGGTCCACATGTTCATGCGTAACCACAATCCCTTCAATCTCTGAGTCCGATATGTTTAACCGAGAGAGGTTATATAATAAGCTCTTCCCACTGATCCCACAATCTACAAGTAAATGTCGGTTGTCCTCTCCGACAAGAATTGCGTTTCCGGAACTTCCGCTCGCTAATGTCGTAAAATGCATTTCTCATTCCTCCGTTCCGGTAACTTCGAGTTTATTTTCCCGTCGTCGGGTTCGGGTTCGACGTGCCACCCGCTGCCGGGTTAGTCTTGAGTTCGCTTTGAGCTTGACTGATCATCGCTTGGATCTGCTCTTTATCCGAACTATTCTGAGCCAAAGGCAGGGCCTTTTGCCACTGCTTAAGGGCTCCAGCCCAATCTTGCTTTGCTTGAGAAAGGAAAATACCATAGTTAATCAAGGCATTAATGAAATCTGGTTTTATGACTAATGCCTCATTAAAACTTTTTTCTGCTAGATCATAATCTCCGCTGTAAAAAGCGGATGTCGCCATATCCACAATGATATTAGGATCTTTATTCGTTTTTAATACCTTTTGGTAAGCCTCAACAGCATTTTTAAAGTTTTCTTGCACCTCAGAGGGCGCAACATTTAGGGCTTCTCTTCCCGCATTATAATATCCATTTCCCAAGGCAGTTTGCAGGGGTATATTCCCAGGGTCTACCTTGGCTTGCTTAACCATCGCTGCAATGCGCGCCTTTTCGGCTTGGTAATCTGCTGCAGCGTTGGGAGCATTCGTCGAAGTGTTAGAGTTGGTAGAGGGCACGCCACTACCGCTAAAAAACATTGCGCCTCCCGACACAACCATGGCAATACTAATGAGAACTACAATAACCACCGCAAATTTCCGGTGCAGTTTTTCCTTCATACAGCTCGCCTCCTTGACCATATAATTCCATATACCATTGTAACATGCCTTCTCAAACCATCCAAACATATATCATACTAATTGAACGATGCCTAGCAGCGGACTTCTGGAACTGCTGATGATGAGACTGTATTTTGCTGGATTTCTTTGATTTTAACATAAAGTGCCACTTCTAAGCGTTTTTTCTGAAGCTCGCATCCCAATGTGTAAACCTCTGTCAGTTTTTGGGTGAAGGAGACGTTAGCCGCATGACACCCCCCGCTACAAGAAAAGCGTGCCCAACACTCCCGGCAAGACGATTTGGCATAGACATTTGCTGAGCGAAAGTCCTGAACCAACTCCGCCTTGAGTTGATGAGGATTTTCATCATAGAGTGAACCCATTTTATACTCCACTTGACCAACAAACTGGTGACACGGATAAAGATCTCCCTCTGGAGAAATCGCCACATACTCGTGACCAGCGCCACATCCAGAAAGGCGTTTGATCAAACATGGCCCCTGGTCTAACGTGACATTGAAATGAAAAAAATTAAAGGACTTGTCTTGCGCACGGCGTACCAATAGTTCTTCACCGAGGCGATCATACGCTTCCAAGATCTTAAACAGATCCCCTTCCTGAAAAGCATAAGCATCCTGCGGGCCTGCGACAACTGGTTCCACAGAAATCTGATTTATTCCTAAATCTGCCATATGCAAAACGTCCCGATCAAAATCTAAATTAAAATGTGTATACGTTCCACGAACGTAGTAATAAGTCCCTACCGCAAAGGGCGAGCTATCCGGCCGGTTAGTGGCAAACCGTTTGATTAGAGGAGTAACTTTGGCGTAACTTCCCCGGCCATCAGCGTAAGGCCGCATACGGTCATGAACTTCTGGGCGACCATCTAAACTCAAGACCACACTGATCTCCTCTTGCTCGAAATAGTCTTGAACTTTTTCATCTAGTAATACGCCGTTTGTAGTTAGGGTAAATTTGATGGTTTTATTTTGGTCTGTTGCAGCTTTTCTTCCGTATTTAACCAAATCTTTAACCATCTTAAAATTAAGTAACGGTTCCCCGCCGAAGAAGTCGACTTCACAATGATCTCGATGCCCTGATGACTCTAAAACAAAGTCAATTCCCTTTTTACCCGTCTCGAAATCCATCAGCTTCCTGCTCCCACCAAAGGCTCCTGTCCCTGCAAAACAATATTCGCAACGCAAATTACAATCATGGGCCACATGTAGACAAATCGCCTTGACGATTGGTTGTTCCGGATAATTCGGGGTTAAAGCTTTTGCTTCTTCGGAGAAAAGCGTCCCATCCCTACGGAGTTCATCTAGTTCGGCAAGGATCTCTAAAAGTTCTTCTTCTCCAAAAGCTTGTTTTCCTGCTTGTCTAAGGACCTGATTAATCCCCTCAAGAGTAATGTCCTTCTCCACCTCTTGCAAATCCTCGCAAGCCTTTATTACATCAAATGTTCCCTCATCCAGCAGATGCAAAGATCCGGAATTGACATCATGTGCAATAAATAAATTCCCTTGATGATAACTATGAACATTCTTCTCGATGCGATATCCTGTAATATTAAATATACTTAGCATCTAAATCCTCTCTTTCTTACCTTTCAATTAAATAGAACAGAACCCAACCCGGAATGCGGGTGGGTTCTGCAATCCTATGTTCAAATTTAGCCAAAGAGTTTATTTAACACATACTTGGTTCCCAACCGTGCACGACGTCTTACAAGCAGATTGGCAAGAGGTCTGACACTTACCACACCCTCCGGTCTTCACTGTTGCACTTAGGTTTGCTTTCACTATGGTCTGAATGTGTTTTGCCATTCAAACATCCTCCTCTCGGTACTCACGTCATTTAATTCATTTTAGATTATAACACAGGGACAAGGAAAAAGGCAAAGCCTCATACCTTCCGGTTGATTAGCCACTAGCCACCTCTAGTAATTAAGAGAAATAGGGATATAACGATTAAGAATTCGCCTAAAATAAAATTTTTAGCAAAAATGTTGACGAATTTGCTTCATTATACATATAATGAAGTGTACTAATTCTAATCTCTGTTAGGTGAGGCTCCTGCATATACATAGGCCACTGCCCAGAAATGTCGAGAGACACCAATTGGGTAGAACAGGTATTACCGGCATAAGGTTTTACTTAAGGTGGCTGAGAAAACTCTACGCTATGCAGTGCTAAAGCTCAACGAGTAGGGAGGTCCATAACGTATGTTTATAGACCTTCTATTTGCTATAGAGGTCTTTTTATTTTACCCACTTATTATATTCCACATTTTAGGTCAAGTTAAAGGAGGTGGTTTTATGGATTCTGGACCTTACCCCTATCACTCGCGCAATTATTCTACAATTCATACTGGACAGAGTCATTTTGACAGTAGGTGCCAGACTCCGTCACCCAAAGGAGGGAAATAAATGAATGACTTGAAAGTTTTAGGAGAATTTTATTTCAGTCAGTTGTCAAATATACCGATTTGGGATGCCAAAGGACGTCGTATTGGTCGATTGTATGACATGGCCATACGCTGGGACAGTGTCTCTCCCCAAGTAACTGGTATTCGCTATGCCAAGGGAATCCCAGCCCTAATTCCCATTGATTGGGTCGTTTCTTGGGATTCAGCTGGTCTGCGTCTAAATACCACTTTTGATCCACAACTGACATGCCCGCTGCATGATGATGAAACGTTTATTGGCAAATGGCTATTAGATAAACAAATTATTGACTTAGAAGGATCCAGGCTGGTACGAGTGAATGACATTTCTTTGTCCTGGGTGTCCCACGATGATCATCAATATATTGTCTTAGTTGCTGTAGATATCGGTGTGCGTGGTTTATTTCGCAGGTTGGGCGTTGAGTTTTTACTAAGTCGGATCGAAAATAAATTTGTGGGTAGTCAGTATATCAAACCTTTAGAAAGCCGGACGTCGTCCCTTCAACTCACTAGAGAAAAAGAACAACTGCGTCAACTTCACCCAGCAGACATTGCCGATATTATTGAGGAGATGAACTATAAACAAAGGGCTAATTTCCTCGATGCCCTCGATTCTCAACAAGCAATCGATGCCTTAACCGAGATGGAATTGGTTACCCAGGTTGAAATGATTAATCAGATGGATGAGGACAGGGCATCTGATATCCTTGAAGAAATGCCCGCAGACCAAGCCGCTGATATTTTGGGAGAGTTGTCCACTGCGAAGTCTGAAGAACTTCTTCGCTTAATGGAATCTGATGATGCTGAAGATGTTCGGGAATTAATGCAGTATGAGGAAGACACCGCCGGTTCACTCATGACAACCGAATATGTCGGTTTACCATTCTGGCTTACCGCTGAACAAGCCATTAATGAATTAAGACGACTAGCTCCTGAAGCGGAAACAATTTATTATCTTTATGTGGTAGACGAACAAGAAATCCTCGAAGGGGTTCTTTCTCTACGAGAACTAATCATCGCTTCCCCTGAGACTCCTTTAAAAGATTTGATGCATACCAAAATCGTTAAGATATCACCCTTTGAGGATCACGAAAAGGTGACTGACATCATTCACAAATATGGTTTACTGGCCGTTCCGGTCGTCAATGATCAAGATCAAGTCTTAGGAATCATCACGGTGGATGACGTTTTGGAGTTATTAATGCCAGATCGCCCACGAGTGGAAAGTTACTCCGCTTTGATTACCCGACGCCGTCAGGCAATAGGGGGTCATAACGAATGAACTTGAAAGAACGATTCGCCTTGTTCTTTGCCGTAATGGGCCCAGGAATCGTCACTGCTTTTGCAGATAATGACGCTGGTGGAATAGCTACGTATGCAGCTGCTGGTGCTAAGTACGGTTATTCACTCATCTTTACCATGCTTATCAGCACTGTGCTTTTAGCTATTGCCCAAGAGATCTCCGCGCGCACAGGAGCCGTAACAGGTCGTGGTCTCTCAGACTTAATCCGGGAACATTACGGTGTTAAATGGACGTTCTTTGCCATGAGTGTCCTCATAATTGCCAATCTGGGGACCACTGTTTCCGAGTTTTCCGGGATTGCTACTAGCTTTGAAATCTTTGGTATTAGTAAGTATATCTCGGTGCCAGCAATGGCTGCTCTGATCTGGTGGCTTGTGATCAAGACCGATTATGGAAAAATAGAGAAAATTTTTCTGCTCCTCTGCTTGACCTTTTTCAGTTATGTCATCTCTGGTATAATGGTCAATCCTCCTTGGCCTAGAGTCTTCGTCGAATCCATCACCCCCACATTCTCAGGAACCCCTGCCTTTTTGCTAATGGCCATCGGGGTGATTGGCACAACAATTACTCCCTGGGGACAGTTCTATGTCCAATCTTCTGTGGTTGATAAGGGAATCACCGCTCAGGATTATCGTTATACGCGCTGGGATGTCCTGATTGGAACGTTCTTCACTGCCTTCATTGCCTTCTTTATTATTGTATCCACTGCAGCAACACTCTTCGCCAACAAGATACCTATTGAAACGGCAAAAGATGTTGCCCTCGCGTTAAAACCATTAGCTGGGAAATATGCTAGTTTGCTCTTTGGTTTTGGCTTACTCGGTGCATCTATGTTGGCTGCGTTTGTACTTCCCTTAAGTACCGCTTACGCCGTCTGTGAAGCATTTGGCTTTGAACACGGCATCAGCAAATCCCATAAAGAAGCCCCTGTGTTCTTTGGGCTTTATACTGTCCTCATCGTTTTAGGAGCCGCTGTTGTCTTATGGCCCGATTTGTCCTTGTATCACGTCATGTTGACCACTCAAGTCGTTAATGGGGTACTTTTGCCCCCCATTCTCATCTTCATGGTACTGATCGCTAGCAAGAAAAGCATCATGGGCGAGTATGTAAATACGAGATTTTTCAATGTCGTCTCCTGGACCTTTACATTTATTTTAATTTTTCTAACCATACTTTTACTTGTATCCACCTTGTTCCCGGAGCTTTTAGTTAACATTTTTAGATTTATGGGATTAGCATAAAAAATAGGAGGAGGTATTTCAATACGAAGCACCTCCTCCTATTTGTGATCTATAATATTGCAATTGCTCCGAATACTGTCAACATGAAAATACTTCATTCCTACCCCCTTAACCAACCCCGCTCTACCTTATATCCTAATCTATAATTCCTACCAATTACCTCTTATTAATACGTAATTTTTCATGTCCCCAGCTAGCAGGCTCGGGCTCAGCACTAATCCAAAGTGATAATATCGAGTAACGAGAGCATTTGTTTGGGTACTAAGTTCTATGGCACGCATTCTCATATGTCGGTGAGGGCTTTTTCTATGACATCACTTCATCTTATATGGAAGGTAGCAAATGTATTATTGCCAAACTGGGTTATTCGAGAGATCATCGTCCCGACCTACAACAATTTGTGATCGCCTTAATGGTAACGCCCTAGGACGTTACCACGCTGCCCGACGTGGTCAAAGACCTGAAAAACCGATTTGTTTTGACCAGATGTCATCTTGTCTACCCCAACATATTTGCAAATTTTGCCTATAGAAATAGTACTCTAGAAGCCAGATATTTGAGTAGCTCTCGTAAAGCTAAAATCCTTAAGCAGTCTGCATTATTTCTTATTTATAGGGTTTCATTTGTTTGCTAACTCCAACAAACGCTGATTTACATCTTCTTTATAGACCCCACCATGATAGCAGATCACGGTTTCAACGTCATATTGACTAAACCTTTTCAGTGACTTCTTAGCCGTATCCATGTCAGGAGTAAATTCCATATTTGGTCCAACCAATTGCCCTTCTACAACATTAAGCGCATCTCCGGTAATAAGAGTTTTATATTGGTTAAGATACAGGCAAATGTGTCCTGGAGTATGGCCTGGCGTAAAAATTACCGTTATACCACCACAGAATGGCAACACCTCACCATCATCCACCGTTTGATCCACCTTAGATTTTAGCGATTCTAAGAACTTTGCTTCCGCGTCCTTACGCTTTTCTGTAGGAAGAGCTCCAAACATTCTCTCCAAACGTTCTGGTGTCATTTTTAGCAATGACTTTATGCCTTCAATAAATGGCTTCTCCTCATTATGAGCGATAACCTCAATCTTTCGATCTGATGCCTTTATTATTTCCGATAAACCGCCAATATGATCAACATCCTGGTGGGTTATTATAACTTTACTCAGTTTACTAAAGGAGATGCCTGCCTCCTCCATCGCGCTAAGAATCTCCTGAAGCTGTCCAGGAAAACCAGTGTCTACTAGAACAACGGTTTCATTGTCCCGTATAAGGGTTGGATGTATTTTCCTGCCCATATACGGTAGTTCTAGTACCTTTATGCCTTTAGCTATGTTTGAAAGCATCAAGTCTTAAGTCCCTCCCTATTAAACAAATTCTTTCTTCTATTTCTTCATGACATCACTAAACTCCTTTTACCATTGCTTGCAGGAGAATCACTAAAGGCTACACCAACTGGAGTACCATCTAAGGAAAGCACCTCTTTTAATTGTCTAGCGTACTCATTGTATGGACCTCAGTAAGCAAACTGAAATTGATGGTATCCTTCCTAGCATCTGGACCACTAGCTACCCAACCTTGTATAGTGCGTCTTCCATTCAGCAATTGCCCGCCAAAAACTTGAATAGGTCCTTCTACGCCTGCAACAATTACTAATTTACCATAAAACCCCAGACCGTTGATAGGCTGGGAAATGGCTTTATTGTCAGGAGCCGTAGCAAGAATAACACATGCACCACCAAGTTTTTGGAGTTCTTGAGCCACGTCTGCACCCTGTGTATCAACAGAGTTAATTATATTGACATTGTTAATCAAGATGCATTTTCTCGATTGGATGATGAGTTTAAAACAATGTAAGAACAGCTTTGATGATATCGAAGTCGTTGGTAAACGTGCTAACCACTCCTGCAAAATATTTATTGCAAGAAATGGGCGTTAACAGAGCCTCGGCATGGTCAATATCGCCTAGTCCGAGATACCATTTTAAGAGCCTCGGCCTATACGAAAAAGGACCCCCGTTTTCCAATCGTGAAAAACGTAAAGTCCTTGGTATTACTGTATGGAGCGGACGACGAGATTCGAACTCGCGATCCTCGGCTTGGGAAGCCGATTCCTATAGTTTACGCATTTTCTCGTTAATCCTCAATCCCTTTATTTATAGGCTTCTTAGCTATTTAATTCAGTTTATCTTTCTATCTTTTTTTACCTTTTTTTGTCGTGGTTGCAGTATTCGTTGCAGTCAAAATTCTATTATCATCTCCCATACAAATAATGTATAGGGGGCGGTTGATGTCGAGAAGGGAGACTAGATATTTGCTTTATTCATCCCCTTACCCCTTAAGCAGCTTTGAGTGCCGCTACATTAAAATTTGAACTGCGACCTGCTCATTACGAGTGAGAATTTTGCAGTATGTATAATACGATAGAGTATCCTAGAATCGCCGTACAAGCAGGTCTGAGGGGTTTTCGATGACGAAATCCGCATTTCTGTTAGGTTTGCTTGGGGTTGCTCAGTTCGGACCTGTTATGTTTTTATCACTATTCGCGGGAGTAGTTGTCGATCGATATCCTAAAAAAAGCCTACTTCTTTTCACTCAATCCTTTCTAATGCTACAAGCCTTCGTCTTGGCTCTCTTAGTATGGTCAGGACATATCGTTTACTGGGAAGTTCTCATGTTAGCGGTCCTACTCGGTTTAGTGAACACGTTAGATCTTCCAACACGACAATCATTTATACCAGAGTTAGTGGATAGAAAAGATATTAGAAGTGCGATCGGATTAAACTCGACTATTGTCAATATCGCGCGCATGATTGGCCCGGCAATATCAGCCGTGTTAATGGCACGGTTTGGTGCGGGGCCTTTATTTTTTCTTAACGGCCTAAGCTTCATACCTGTTATTATGGGTCTCTACCTTATTAAGGCGAAATCTGTCGTCATCAAAAAGGTAGAAAAAAAGTACTTGTCGAAATTCAGGAAGGACTAAATTACATTCGCCATTCCTCTATCCTGCTTGTTGCGGTGCTATCTATGTTAGCAGTTGGAACATTCGTAATGAATTTCAATGTAATCATACCCCTCTACGCGACCGAAGTCCTTAACCAAGGCGTGCACGGCTTTGGCTTACTCTTATCCGCATCTGGCGCAGGCTCGCTAGTCGGTGCCCTTCTTGTTTCCTCCAGGGTCAAGGGCAATCCCAGGCTTATGACCCTGGTTGGCAGTGGATTTTTAGTTTCCGCGCTTCTCGTTTTACTCAACTTCATTCATTCATTGCCGCTCGCCGTTGGAATGTTTGCGATTATCGGCTTCATTAACATTATCTTTATTGTCACTGTTAACTCGATCATTCAACTTAATTCCAGTGACCAATTCAGGGGTAGGGTAATGAGCGTTTATTCATTTGCCTTTGCCGGTACTACCCCAATTGGGAACTTATTTGCTGGAAGTATAACAGAAAGATTAGGCCCGGGTATGGGCTTTTTGTTGTGCGGAGCAGTCTCTGGATTCTTCATTCTTTTGATCGCTATTAATATTTTGCTAAAAAAGCATGTTCCACAAGCATCGATCTAGATGGTGGTCTACTACTTCTCTTATTGGACAGCGTAGTTGGAGAACAAAACACCTCTGAGGAAACTCTCTGAAAGGTTGGTCTCCAATTTAGTTACAGAACATGATTCGACAAGGCCGCCTGGCAATCAACAGGCGGCCTTATTCTTATTTTAAGGGTTTTACTCGTTAACCAGCCCCAGCAAATGCTGATTTACATTATCTTTATAGACCCCACCATGATAACAGATCACAGTTTCAACGTCATATTGGGTGAACTTTTCCAGTGACTTCTTAGCCGTATCCAGGTCAGGAGTAAATTCCTTATTGGCTCCAACCAATTGCCCTTCTACAACATTAAGAGCATCTCCTGTAATAAGAGTTTTATATTGGTTGAGATACAGGCAAATGTGTCCTGGAGTATGGCCTGGCGTAAAAATCACCGTAATCCCTCCACAGTATGGCAATAATTCACCATCAACCACCGTTTTATCCACCTTAGATTTGAGCGATTCTAAGAACTTCGCTTCCGCTTCCTTACGCTTTTCTACTGGAAGAGCTCCAAACATTCTCGCCAAGCGTTCTGGTGTCATCTTCAGCAATGGCTTTCCGCCTTCGATAAATGGTTTCTCCTCTTTGTGTGCGATAACTTCAATTTTGTGATCTGATGACTTTAATATTTCAGACAAACCACCGATATGGTCAATATCTTGGTGGGTTATAATAACCTTACTAAGGTTACTAAAGGGGATGCCAGCCTGATCCATCGCGTTACGGAATTCATGAAATTGGTCTGGAAAACCGGTGTCTACTAAAACTACGGTTTCATCATCCCAGATAAGGATTGGGTGTATTTGCCTACCCATAAACGGTAGCTCTAGTACCTTTATGCCTTTAGCTATGTTTGAAAGCATCAAGTCTTAGGTCCCTCCCTACTAAACAAATTCTTTCTTCTATTTCTTCATGACATCACTAAACTCCATGCCTGGTTCTGCAGTACCTGCCGTACACAGAGGAATACTCTCCACAATACTGCGAATCTGAAAGTATGGTGCACTAAAGATAAGATCCGAATCCTTATAACCCTTAACCAGGTGTCGGCTGGAGTTATCTAAAAAGGTTACGTTAATTCTGCCTGTAGACAGTGGAAAAGCAATAGAACCAGAACAAGTAGAGCCGGATAGTTGTGCCTGTAATGGAATTCCGGTTTCAAAGGTTGACAACGTGACTAAGCGACTTGCCTGAGCTGGATTGCATAGAAAAAGGACTAAATCAGGTTTAAGCTCAAATTCCTCCAGCGGACCGATGACTACATATTTACTTACACCGAGCGGCGGCTGGCCTTGACTGAGAGCCCTGGAACGGAAAAAAGAGGCGTTACACGAGCTGAATTTTTCCCCTTCAATTAAAAACTTCTTCACAGTTGCAGCCCGCTCCGGTGAAGGGGCAGCTAGACCAAGTGAAGTCGTGCCTCCTGGGCAAGTACTTGTTTCAACACTAACATTAAAAGTGGCGCCTTTTCGGGCAGCCTGATAGAATGCAGAGCAAGCCATGGTCTTACTTCCTTTACCATTGCTTGCAGGAGAATCACTAAAGGCTACACCAACTGGAGTACCATCTAAGGAAAGGACCTCTTTTAATTGTTTAGCATAATCTCGCCAAATCATATAAACATTCCTCCTGTATAAGTTCTCCCTATTCAGTATGGGCTAAGAAGTAAAATATGCAATTTTTGGCATTTTTTACAATTGTAATGCTCTTATTCTTCCGGCGATCCCATTGTCAAAACAGCTCTAAAGTGAACTTTGGCATTCATCATCTTTTCATAAGCTACTGCTGCTTGTTCTAGTGGAAATGTTTCAATCATCGGATGGACCTCAGTGAGCAAGCTGAAATTGATTGTATCTTTCCTAGCATTGGGACCGCTAGCTACCCACCCTTGGATACTGCGTCTTCCATTCAACAATTGTCCGCCAAAAACTTGAATTGGTCCCTCTACGCCCGCAACAATAACTAGTTTGCCATCAGAACCTAGCCCGTTGATAAGTTGTGAAATGGCTTTATTGTCAGGGGCAGTCGCAAGAATAACACGTGCACCACCAAGTTTTTGGAGCTCTTGTGCCACGTCTGCACTCTGTGTATCAATAAACACCTTCGCGCCTAATTTCATAGCTAATTCCTTTTTATCTGTGCCTCGCGAAAGAGCAATCGTATTAAATCCCATCTTTTTGGCGTACTGAATTGCCAAATGCCCGAGACCCCCGACCCCTTGAATAGCTACCACATCTCCTGGCCGAGCACCCGAATTGCGTAAAGCATCAAATGTTGTCGTCCCCGCACAAAGCAGTGGAGCTCCTTCTATGTCATTTAGTTCATCAGGTATGAGGATTAACTCTTCAGCCCGAGTGACCATGCATTCAGCAAAACCACCATCATAGGTTATCCCTGCCGGCCAGCCTACACCAACCCGTTGACCAAGCTCGTATTCGCTAACATTTGGCCCTAATTTTTCTATGATTCCAATCACTTCATGAC
>Ga0307377_10000354_pt1 | contig 62523 bp, 51 predicted proteins | sample TR3MG_FD_202535 | JGI IMG/M metagenome (GOLD analysis project Ga0307377, IMG submission 202535) | Soil microbial communities from Risofladan, Vaasa, Finland - TR-3 | ecosystem: Environmental > Terrestrial > Soil > Coastal area > Acid sulfate soil | place: Finland: Risofladan, Vaasa | collected... | reverse complement strand
CCTATTCCCGGTCTTTGTCAAATTTGTAAGAAACTCCCGGTCTTTTAATTTTAATGTCATTTTACTCATGGCTTTGTGGTTTTTGCCACAAAGATAATGTTTCTATATTAATTTGTCAAGACACTAGGGGCAAGGCATTGCAAGAGGTGACGTCACTGCGATCATCCAACCAGGCCGCACAACTATATCAACTGTTATGAAAAATGCAGGCTATACAACCGGAGTTGTCGGTAAATGGCACCTGGGTCTTGGCCCTGAAGGCGGAGCTGATTGGAACGGAGAAATAACATTCGGTCCTATGGATCTTGGCTTTGATTATAATTTTATCATACCTGCAACCGGCGACCGTGTCCCCTGTGTTTTCGTTGAGAACAGGAGAGTGGTCGGTCTCGATCCAAATGATCCTATAAAAGTGAGTTTCAAAGAGCCCATTCTGGTTGAACCGACTGGAAAAGACCATCCTGAACTGCTTAAAATGCATCCAAGCCATGGACATGATATGACAATAGTAAATGGAATAAGCCGTATCGGCTATATGAGTGGCGGAAAATCTGCCCTCTGGGTTGATGAGAACATTGCTGACGTCATTACAGGAAAGGCTGTCAAGTTCATTGAACAAAATAAAGACAAACCATTCTTTCTATATTTCGCAACTCACGAAATTCATGTTCCGAGAGTACCAAATCAACGGTTTGTGGGTAAAAGCGGTATGGGCCCAAGGGGAGATGCCATCCTTGAATTCGACTGGTCGGTTGGGGAAATTTTAAAAGCGATTGATAATCTTAAACTATCTGAAAAAACAATAATCATTGTTACAAGCGATAACGGCCCCGTGGTTGACGATGGTTATAAAGACCAGGCAGTGGAACTGCTTGGTGGCCATAAACCTGCCGGTCCACTCAGAGGCGGGAAATATAGTCTGTTTGATGGCGGTACAAGGGTTGTTTTTATTGTAAGGTGGCCCGATAAAATCAAACCAGGGATCTCTAATGCACTTTTCAGCCAGATTGACCTTATGGCTTCATTTGCCTCATTGACAGGACAGTCTCTTTCAAAAGATGATGGTCCTGATAGTTTTAATTACCTTAATACATTGCGTGGCAGATCCAAAACCGGCCGTGAATGGCTGGTTGAACATTCCGGCAGATTAACCATTATAAAGGGAGACTGGAAATTCATTGAACCGGGACCTGGAGTAAAATTACAGATTAACACTAATACAGAAACAGGGAATGATCCTATGCTGCAGCTTTATAACCTCAAGACTGATCTTGGAGAAAAAAATAATGTTGCCGTACAAAACCCGATAATTGTTAAAGAATTAACAGAGCTTCTCAAGAAAATTAGGGATGACGGAAGAACAAGATTTTAAACAGAAACCCGACTCACGTCTCATTAAATTAACAATCTATAATCAGATACAATTATTATGAAAAAAATGTTTATGTATTTTAACAGGGTATTATTCCTCACTTTATTAATCACGATTGAAATTTTAACCCTGGGTTTTAAAAAAACACTGGCTCAGGAAGTGACGATAGAAGTTCAAAGTAAAAACTTTAAAGACCTTGCTGTGACTCCACCAATGGGATGGAACAGTTGGAACTGGTTTGGTAAGAAGGATATAAATGAAGAAATAGTCACAGAAGTCATTGATGCGATGGTAAATGAAGGCTTGCGCGATGCCGGTTATGTATATGTCGTGGTTGATGGAGGCTGGAGGGATAATAAACTTGGCCCTAATGGTGAACTAATGCCAAATCCCGATAAGTTTCCTCATGGGATAAAGCCATTGGCAGATTATGCCCATTCAAAAGGATTAAAATTCGGATTGCATACCGTACCTGGTACTCACGATTGCGGTGGTGACCCGGTGGGTGGATATGGGCATGAAGAAATTCAGATTCAGCAATTTGTAGATTGGGGTATTGATTTTATCAAATTGGATAAATGTAAATATGCCGATGGCTGGGATGAAGAATTATTAAAAGACACGTACATTAAATGGAGTAACCTCCTTAGAAAATGTGGCAGAGATATTGTTTTAAGTATCAGCGCTTATAAATGGCGCGATTGGTACCCTGAAGCAGGACAAATGGCACGCACTACTGGTGACATCAAGGCAAGGGTAGGAAACCCTTCAAGAACAGCTGTTTTTGATTCTATCCCTCATAGTGTTATGGGAATTTCCGACGAAAACAATAAATGGGCAAAATATGCCATAGATGGATATTGGAATGATCCGGATATGATGGTAACAGGAGCACAGGGCCTTTCTTTGGAAGAGCAAAAAGTTCATTTTGCACTATGGTGTATTATGTCCTCGCCACTCTTTTTGGGAAATGATCCCAGGCATATGACACAAGATGAAAAGGATATTATTTTAAATGAGGATGCTATTTTAATTAATCAGGATCCCCCCGAACAAGGATCGCGAATAAAAGTTGAGGGCGATACTGAAATCTGGGCAAAAAAACTAAAAGATGGGAATGTTGCAGTTTTGCTATTGAACCGGAATAAATCAGAAAATAAAAATATCACATTAAATTTAGGTGATATAGGTATTTCCCAAAAAGTTAAAATCAGAGATGTTTATGGGAAGAAAGATATGGGCTCTTTTTATAAGTCTTTTTCAAAACAAATAAAACCTAAAGCGGGCTTATTCATTATTATTGACGCTAAAAATAGCTCGAATAAATAGCAATTAGCATTCAAAAAGAAGTTTTTAGAAATGCCCTTAAGAAAAGGATTAAAAAGAGTCTTTACTGACAGTAATTAATAGTTTGGTTCAATATTACTTATGATAGTCGGTTTATATCAATAGTCTATTTATAAAATATAATCAAAATGAAAATATATTTGTTGCCTGTTTTTTTCATGGGATTTGGCTTGTCAATATTTGCTCAGGATAAAAAAGCTCCTAAACCTAATATTATAATTATTTACACTGATGATTTGGGTTATGGCGATGTAGGTTATAACGGTGCTATTGGGGTACAAACACCAAATATAGACCTGCTGGCTAATAATGGATTGCAGCTTACAGATGGACATTGCTCTGCAGCAACCAGCACTCCCTCACGTTATTCTCTCCTGACCGGTAGCTATGCATTCAGGAAGGATGCGGCTATACTTCCCGGCGATGCTCCTCTCCTGATCAGACCAGGCACCCCGACATTGCCTGCCATGTTACAAAAAGCCGGTTATACTACCGGTGTTGTTGGGAAATGGCATTTGGGCTTGGGCAATGGAGACATTGAATGGAATGGTGTGATAAGTCCGGGACCTCTTGAAATCGGATTTAACTATTCTTTTCTTGTGCCGGCTACGCTTGATCGCGTGCCATGTGTATTTGTTGAGAATCATCGAGTGGTAAATTTAGATTCAAAAGATCCTATTGTGGTTAATTATAATCAAAAAATCGGAAATGATCCAACAGGACTCGAACATCCGGAAATGTTAAAAATTACAACCGATACCCAGCATAGTTTTACCATCATCGATAGTATCAGCCGCATTGGTTATATGTCTGGTGGTAACTCAGCACGTTGTAAAGATGAGGAAATTGCCGATATACTTACAGAGAAAGCCAAAGTTTTTATCAATAAAAATAAGAATAAACCATTTTTTCTCTATTTAGCCTTTACAGAGCCCCATGTCCCGCGTGTTCCAAACCCTCGTTTTAAAGGCAAAAGCACCATGGGTTCCAGAGGTGATGTCATTATCGAGATGGATTGGGCAACAGGAGAAATTGTTAAAACTCTGGAAAATCTTGGTATTTCAAAGAATACGATGATTATTTTTAGTAGTGATAACGGACCCATATTAAATGATGGATATGATGACCGGGCCGAAGAGTTAGTTGGAGATCATAAACCGGGAGGGCCCTACAAAGGAGGGAAATATAGTATCTTTGAAGCAGGAACCAGGTTACCAACAATCATCTGCTGGCCTTCCATAATTAAACCAGGTGTAAGTAAAGCCTTGTTTAATCAGGTAGATTTTTATGCTTCACTCGCCAACCTGGTCGGTCAGAAATTAAACCCAACTGAAGCCCCTGATAGTTATAATGTGCTTCCTGTTCTGCTGGGTAAATCTGACAAAGGACGGCAAATCATGCTTGAAGAAGCTTTTACTCTGGCATTACGCAAAGGGAACTGGAAATATATAGAACCTCAATCAAAAGACACTCCGGACTGGCTTAAAGACAAGAAGGTAGAAACCGGATTAAATGCTTTCCCCCAGTTATTTAACTTGTCCACAGATGTTGGGGAACAGCATAATGTAATTGCTCAATATCCTAAGCGAAGGAAAAATATGCAAAAAATTCTTAAAGCTATCCTGGATGATGGAGGAAGTCGGCCTGGTTTTAAAAAAAACATTTAATCTGGCTATTCAAAACATGACAACAATTCCTATACAAGGAGCTTCCTTGCTTTTAATCTCTTTGGTTTTAGGTATTTCCCCTGAAATTTCTGCACAAAAAACAGAAAGGCCAAACTTGATTCTAATAAATATTGATGATATGGGTTGGCGTGATGTTGGCTTCATGGGCAGCAAATATTACGAAACTCCCAATATTGACAAACTTGCCAGACAGGGAATGATATTTAATCAGGCTTATGCTGCAGCGTCCAATAGTGCTCCAAGCCGGGCTTGTCTGATGACAGGACAATGGACTCCACGACATGGAATTTATACAGTCGACAATTCAGACCGGGGCAAGAGCAAAGGCCGTAAATTGATTCCGACACCCAATAACACTTACTTGTCAGACAGCATTTTAATCTTTCCTGAACTGTTGAAGCGTGCAGGGTATACCATTTGTCATGCAGGGAAATGGCATCTGTCCGATGACCCATTATTGCGTGGATTTGATGTAAATATCGGTGGTTGTCATGCCGGTAATCCGGGGAGCTATTATCCGCCATATAAAAATGTTCCTCTGGATGCACCAGGATTAGGTATTGAGCTGAACGATGAAGAGGTGAAAAAACATTTGAGAAAAGATGCTAATGGTTACTTTGAACCAACCCCTGAATGGGATCAGAAGCGTTCGCATGACAGATTATGGAGTTAAGGTATCAGGATTGATATAATTACTTTATAATCGGGATGTATCTCATGTTAATTTTCTTTGAACTCAACATCCTGCATATCAGACATTTCATTATGAATGTCATAGTATGATCCTGCAAGACTTATTTAACTGGCAATTGAATCTTGTTACTTCCAACCAATACGCTCGATGTTATGCCCTGAACAGATATAACAATTTCGAAGGATTGTTTGTTAGAGAAAGTTACAGATGCCTTTCCTGAACTATCAGTTATGATATCAGGCTTCCAGAAGATTGTACTGGTTTTATTTTCACTTATTGGTTTTTCCACTTCAATAATATCAGGACCTTTTTTTGTAAATATTTCAATAATTCCCACACCATTAAACCCTGTATATCTCTGAATATCTATTGGGTGAGTTGAAACAGCAATTCTTGCAATATCCTGTATGGAGATACTGTTAAGTACCGAGACATCAGTACCCATACTTATGCCGTCAATAACAATTAAAGCTCCATCCTGATAGTTAATGGAGGTTATTCCACTAGTTGCAAAGATTATTTTCCCTCCAACAAGGGAATATGACTTGATCTGCTTAATAATATCAAGAATTTTACGATCAGCCGAATATCCTGTTTGCTTCAAGCTAACTTCAGACTCCATTTTTTTTCTTATCTTATCAAGGTCATTTTTCTCCTGAACAGTATACGAATATCCGGGAGTCTGTGTTAAAAGGGAAAGGCATTGAGAAAAGATTTTTCTTAACGGGAAATCAAAAACTGATTTTGTTCCTGATTCAAAAACTCCTAACTTATTAATTTTCTGCAGAGTCTTCTCCTCAATACCTGATAAGATCTTATGCCATGGGGAACCGTATCCTGGCAAGTCGGTGTTCATATTTGCATAGGTCACAATGTTATCATTATCAATCGGAAATGAGTTTGGCGTGGGATTTGAAGCTGAAAGTGACAGACTAGCAATAACCGGATTTCCCTGATCGTCAGTAACATATATTTCCACATCAACTTTTTCATTCCTTGAGTATTGCGGTTTGTTAGTTTTTATTTGGATGCTCAGCTGCTTGTATTTATTGATGAGTTCCGTTCTCTCTGTATCTAACTTTTTATCAATATAATTGTCAGGCGTAGGGATAACGATACCGGTGGTTATATTCTTGCCTTTATATGAAGCATCTACAACTAATTTAAGACTATCACCGCCTTCAAATTCAGGAAGTTGTCTTGTAATGATTGTCTTCCCTTGTTCTTTCGTTTCTCCTTTTCCCTTCCCTGATGCTATTTGTCCCTTTTTACTTAGCAGCTGATATGTGTAAGAGGCCGCAACCGGAATGTCATTCTTAGCAGAGAATCCTAAAGTTGCTGTAAGCTGACTGCCAGGCGTGTAGAGTTTTTCCTGCAGCGCCAAATCAACTTTAAGTCCAGGATCTTTAGATCTTTCCACCTCAATAATTTTAGAAAACAGCTCCTCAGGAGTTGCTCCTTTGAACGAGTTAGTACAGGCAATAAGAATATATTTTCCTTCAGTCAGTAACTTTGAAAGTAATAAATCCCCTGCAACCTGGTAACTTTTTAGAGGAAAGTTACCTGAGGCAACCTCCTGACCAAACTGATCAATCAGCACAACGTAGAGTGTATTCTCGGGCGAAATATGCTGCCCTGACCATTCAGTCAAAACATAAGCTTTAAACAGAATCGATTCCCCGCTGAAGTAATGTGATCGGTCTGTATGAAGATACACCAATCCGCTCCCGGAGTCCTTTATTTCCTTCGATTGACCAAAAGTAACAACAACTAACAGTTGCATAAGCAATGTCACGCAATATTTGATTAAATTTTTAATAGCCATTTGTAAGATATATTTATACAGATAATATTTTATATATTATTGAATATCAGTGGTTACTACTACTTGTCGTAGAATAAAAAAAGTCTTTTCAATCAGATTCTTAAAAGAAGATTAAAAAGTGACTTTTTTAAGATAATCAGCGCTGGTCTTTAAACATTCCATTCACAACATTATCCCTTTCAACAAAATAATGGCTAATTCCCTGGTCAACAGCCTCTGAGAATACAGAAGGAAAATCAATTATTCCGCTGCCAGTGCAGGCAAAATCCTCTTCCTTTCCCTCTGCCATATCCTTTACATGAAGTATAGCATACCGGCCCTCATGCATCTTTAATGTCTTCACCGGATCAGCTCCCCCCTTTTTTACCCAGTAAATATCCATTTCACATTTAACCAGGTCCTTTTCCGTATTGTTCATAAGATAATCAAAAGGCAATTCTTCTTCCATCTGTATAAACTCCTTGTTATGGTTATGCCAGCATAAAGTTAGCCCGTGATTTTTACATTGCTCTCCTATAAGGTTAAGCATATCTGCACTCACCTTACAATCTTCCAGTTTAAATGGTCCTCCTCCTAACCATGGCCAATAAATAACAGCATATTTAAGCTCCAATAAATTTAACTCATCAAGGGATTTATTTACTTCATCCATATTTTTAGAGAATACAGTGCCCCCTGCAACCGGTTTAATACCTATTTCGTTGCATGTCTGTAAAAAAGAAGTAGCAGACGATCCCAGGTATCTCCCTATCTCAATCTCGCTATATCCATAACCGACTGTTTCTTTAAGAACAGTTTTCCAGTCTCCTTTAAGCTCCTCACCTATTATACCTTCAATAAACCCTATGTTCTTAAGTTTTCTTTCAGCAAGAGTCATATAACCCATAAGAGGATTAACTGCAATGGCAGCCAGGGTACCTGTAGTAAGAGTCTGAACAAATTTTCTTCGTGAATACATTTTAGATAAGTTTTAATATAAACTAAATAGTGGGAAATGTCCATGGTGCACGGTATTCCGGCTTTATGTAAGTATTTGCCTTTTCGCTGTTCAGGAAACGTGAATTTACATCATCCCAGAAAAGCACAGGTTCATCAGTTCTGGCACATATATTTGGGATATGTGCATGCAATGCGGCTACCCGGCCTAATTCAGGCGGACAAACCGGCTTGTTCCTTGATTTAATACAATCCAGAAAATTCCTGGCATGTTCCCGATGAGATTCCTTCCCATCAGTATAGGATTTTGCCTCAGTCTTGACTGCCTTAATGTTGTCATCCCATTCGGGATAAACATGGTAACTGTTTCTGTCTGTTACTATGGTTGCCTTCTCCCCGATAAATGCCAATCCATAGAGTTTTTCGTAAGTACCCTGCTGAACTCCGGCAGTCATATCCCAGTTAATTACATAATCCTCTTTAGGATAAACTACTGTCATGGTATCAAAGGTGTCGCGCATCTTTTTTTCCGAAGAAGAATTAGCTGCATAGGTCATTACTTTTTTGGGGGCCTCTACCAGGTCTTTAGCCCACAAACCCATATCGAGAAGATGCACGCCCCAGTCCGACATTAAACCACCTCCATAATCCCAAAAATGACGCCATGAACCATGAAAACGGCTCCTGTTGAACGGCCTCAATGGAGCAGGGCCAAGCCACATATCATAATCAACACCCTCAGGGACAGAGCTGTCAGCGACAATCTCAGTACCTGTTCCGTAATTAAAATTACCCCAGATATTTACCTTTCTCAGTTTTCCAATTGACCCATCTTTGATCATTTTCATAGATTCCTGAAAAACATAACCACTCCTTTGCTGTTGACCTACCTGAACAACCCTGTTGTAGTAATCAGCAGCTTTAACCATAATATTGCATTCCGCTATAGTATTAGCCATAGGTTTTTCAACATAAACATCTTTCCCAGCCTGACATGCATAAACCAGATGCAGGCAATGCCAGTGATCCGGAGTTCCTATAATTACTGCACCAATATCTTTTTGTTCAAGCATTTTCCTGAAATCCTTATAGATTTTCGGGGTCGTATTATAATCTCTCCTTATCTCTTCAGCACGTTCGTTAAGTACCTTAGAGTCAACATCACATAGTGCAACACAAGTGGAATCTCCAAAATCAAGATGACATTTCAGATCCCAGAATCCCTGACTGTTACAACCGATCAAAGCGAGATTTATTTTATCGCTCGGAGCTACAGACTGATTCCATATTTCAGATGGGACTATAAAAAATACGCCTAACCCTGCAGCTGATACAGTTGCTTTCTGAATAAAATTTCTACGGTTTAGTTTCATAATAATTACAATTATGTCATGTTTAGTTTCTTCTTAGAGTTTATTAAGCCACCTTAGCCATAGTTTCAGGCTACTTGTCCATGATGCTATATGATCATTGCCTATTCCCAATCCAAAACCATGTTCACCTTCTGAAAGAATGTGCAATTCGGCTGGAATATTATTTGCCCGCAAAGCTTTATACATCAATAGTGTATTCTCAACCGGAACGCCTTTATCATTATCAGCATGAACAAAAAAGGCAGGAGGAGTCTCTTTAGTAACCTGTAATTCATTTGAATAGTAAGTCATAATGCCTTTATCTGCGTTTTTACCCAGCAGGGCATCGCGCGAACCTGTATGAGCAGAAGCATCTGTGAAAGAAATAACAGGATACATGAGGATCATGAAATCTGGACGGCAGCTCATTCTTTCAACTGAGTCAGCGGATGCTTTATCTCCATAATCAAAATGAGTACCTAAAGTAGAAGCCAGATGACCGCCTGCTGAAAACCCCATGATCCCGATTTTTGCAGGATCAATGTTCCACTTTGCGGCATTAAAACGAACAAGACGCATAGCACGCTGAGCATCCATCAAAGGTGCTTTGTGTGGTTCAACGGTGTTGCCATAAGTTGGCAGACGGTATTTCAACACAATCGCCGCTACCCCAATTGAGTTTAAATAACTGGCGATATCAGTGCCTTCAAGATCATTAGCCAGAACCCAATAGCCCCCACCTGGACAGATTATCACTGCCTGACCGGTTGCAAACTTTTTTGAAGGCAGGTAAACAGAAATATCAGGATTCTGCACATCAGTTATTGTTATTATATCCGCTCTTTTGAACTTCTCAGAAGCTCCGGTATTTATCGAATTCGGGATAGCTCCGGTATATAAAGGCAGAACATAATCCTGACCAAAAACCGATAGATGCTTGAAAACCAGGATAAGCAAAATGAAGAATATCTTTCTCATAACTCTTAATTTGTGGGTGCGATCTTAATAAATGTAATATTATGTTATGGATTATTTTGAGATATTTCTGATTCAAACTGATAACGGCCTGACCCAACAGAGAATACAGCATAACCATTCCGGAAACCTTTTTCCTTAATCGCTGATTTTTTCCCAATTTTCTTTCCGCTTTCCCTGACTTTTTTGATATTTGCCGCGGGTATATGGACAATTGCTGACGAACCAACAGGCACATTAATCATAGTTATAAACTTACCATTCTCTTTTTCCCATTTTATTGAAGCAATTCCGTACGGAGTCATGTTTGAATAAGATGCAGATGAAATATCCTGAACAGGTTCCGGACAGAATATGATATTACGATAACCAGGGTGTTCCGGATCAACGTTCATTCCGGCAAGATATCGGTACAACCATACAATACCTCCTCCGAACATCGGGTGATTACCCGAACCCGGATCAGTCCATCCCTCCCAGGAGGTTGTTGCGCCCTGTTCTATCCACCAGCCATAACCGGGGGCTGTTCTTTTATTCATGGCTTCGTAGGCCATCTCATGTAAGCCATTTTCAGAAAGTACTTCAAAAAAGAATTGTGTCCCAAAAATTCCGGTATCAAGGTGCCCCTCATTGGCCACTATATCAGCCTTCAATGCAGCCACAACTCTCTCCTTCTGATCATCAGGAACACCCATTTTTAATGCAAAAATATTTCCCCCATAAGCTCCGTATGTTCCATTATCCATGTCATAGAATCGCGTCTGAAAAGCATGTCTGGTTCTCTCAGCCAGCATAGTATAATTATCATATTCAGCCACTTTCCCAAGAACTTTCGCTGATCTTGCAGTCAGATCTGCACAACGCCATAAATAAAAGGTGTGAACCACATCATCTGGTGGTAGTTTGTCGGGCTGTGACCAGTCCCCCAGGTTCATCCATCTGTTTGGTTTTCCATTAGGTCCAAGTGCCTGTGAAAACATTATTCCGGTACTGTCAGTCCATGTCAGCATATATTTAATGTACCCCTTCATCCCTTCATAATTGTCACGTAACATATTTGTATCGGCATAATGCAGATAGAACTCCCAGGGCATGATACATATAGCTGCACCCCATGCTACGCCTCCTCCGCAACCCGGTTGCCAGGGAGCTCCATTTGGAACATATCCTGTGTTAACATTCTGGGCTCCAAGAATATCCTGAATCCATTTGGTATAGAAGGCTCTTGCATCAAAATTGTGCATTACAGTAACACATGCTACCTGACCATCGCCCGTATAGGGAGATCTCTCGCGGTTTGGGCAATCGCTGGCTATACCTCCATGCATATTGTCAGTCTGACTACGCCACCAAATCTTATTAATTGAGTTTAAAAGCTCATTAGAGCATTCAAAATGCCCGGTAGTTTCCACATTGGTATATACTGCTTCTGCCTTAATATTGCCAGGTTTAAATTCTCCGGGCCAGTTGATTATTTCAACCTCTCTGAATACAAACCAGGTAAATCGTGCAGCATAAAATTCAAGTCCGCTACCTTTCAGGGTGTATGAATTATCGCCCGAAGGAGTCTGATGCAAATATTTTATATCAATCTTGCGTCCCTTTTCACCAATTATACCTGACAGCCTGACCCAGCCTGAAATTTCCTGACCAAAGTCTATCTTGTAATGGCCTTCTCCCAGTTTGTCAATCTTATAAGGTTTTATTCTCTCCATTACACGGTCAGGGGGTGACATTTGTGCTTTCATAATTCCTTCAGGTGATCTTCTGAGGGCTGCCCGCTCCCATTTACTATCATCAAAACCCGGCGTACACCAATCAGGCTGCTCCAATCGGGCATCATAATGCTCCCCATCATAAATGAGGTCCATTATAACTGGACTTTTTGAGGCCTTCCAACTTTGATCACTGATAATTAAATCTTCAGTGCCATCAGTATATTTAACATAAATCTGCCCTATGAAACGCGGTGTTCCATAAGACTCTGTCCAGTTTATTGGAGCATTATAGAAACCATTACCAATTATGGCACCGATAGCATTATCTCCTTTCTTTAACTGTTCTTTAATATCATAAGAGAGATACATTACTCTGTATTCTTTAAAGTTATCTTCGAGTGATAAAGGATTGTTGCCGAGATCCGGTCTTTTTCCATAGTTCGTCTGGTTCGGAACCAACACGTCAATACCTACTTTTTTACCATTAAGATATAATTCAAAATAACCAAGTCCTGTAACATAGGCACGGGCTGAAGCAATCTCTTTATTTACCCTGAATTCTTTCCTTAGCATTGGCGCAGGAGGGGGAGCTTTTAAAGTGTAAATATTACTAATTGTTTGTCCCGGTTTCGCACGCGAAGCGGTAAGAGGTCTAACACTATCTGCAATTGGTTCTTCACCCTGCCATGGTGCTCCGATCCATTTTGCTTTCCATTCTTCCTGTTTTAATATCCCCATAGACCAGAATGCCGGTTCACTCCAGGCAGATACTTTTCCATCTTTATCCCATACCCTCACCTGCCACCAGCAGTCCTGTCTGGAAACAAGTGGTTTGCCCATGTAAATAATATTCACCGATTCTTCTGAACTGACTTTTTCGCTATTCCACAATTCAGCTTTGCCATTAAGGAGGTCCTCCTTTAAACCCGAAACCCTAACCTGCCAGGCAGTCTGATACTGGTTCCGTCCGCTTTTCTTATCGATGTTTATCCACGAAAGGCGGGGATTAGCTATATCAATTACCTGAGGATTAATAAGATACTCACAAGTTAACCGTGTTGGAGATATTCCAGCAATAACGACCTCGCAAGATAAAAGTAAGAGCAGAGTGAATGTTGCTGAGATTTTCATTTGAAATATTTTTAAATATGTCTTAAAGTTAAAAAAAATTAGGATATTCGTTTTCACTAACTTTGTCAGTTGAGACCAAACACTTAATGTTTAAATTTCTTATATTCAGCAAATGAAAATATCTATTAAAAAAATTGTCTTCACATTTTGCCTGGGCTTGTTTCTTTTGTTTTCCTGCAACAAAACTAGCGAACCTTATCCCGAGATAAGTATCCAGGTTGTTTCTCAGGTTATAACCACTTTAGAATCTGCCATGACATTCTATTTAAATATCAGTAAACCAACAGAAAAAAGTGTTTCAGTAGAAAGGAAAATAGTATGCTTCGGCAGGCTTAGCAGTAAAGGAAAAAGTTATAAATGAGCAGAATAATAGTTATCGGCAGTTCCAACACCGATATGGTGATTAAGTCAATGAAACTTCCTGTTCCTGGCGAAACTATTCTAGGAGGCACCTTCCTGATGAATCCGGGGGGAAAAGGTGCTAATCAGGCTGTTGCAGCTGCCAGACTTGGCGGGAATGTAACATTTGTTACAAAAACAGGGAACGACATGTTTGGAACAGAAGCTCTGCAGATATTTAGTAATGAAGGCATTGACACCAGGTATATTATTAAGGATACTAAAAATCCATCTGGTGTTGCATTAATAAATGTAGATGAAAATGGCGAAAATTGTATTGTTGTTGCTCCAGGTTCAAACGGTACTTTGTTAGCAGATGATATCAATAATGAGGTATTTAAGACCAACTCAAATGACCTCTTTCTTATGCAACTTGAGATTCCTATTGAAACTGTTGAATATGTGTCACAGAAGGCAGTAATCCTGGGAAACAAAGTAGTTTTAAACCCTGCTCCTGCCATGCAACTATCTGATGATTTGTTAAGATGTCTATATCTGATTACACCAAACGAAACAGAATCTGAGTTGCTTACAGGTATCAAAGTGGTTGATTTTGTGTCTGCTGAAAAAGCTGCAACCATACTACAGAAAAAGGGTGTAAAAAATGTAATTATAACTATGGGAGCAACAGGAGCCTATTTATTATCAGAAACTATCTCAAAGATGATCCCTGTGGTACCGGTTTCAGCAGTAGATTCAACAGCAGCAGGTGATGTCTTCAATGGTGCTCTTGTAGTAGCCATTTCAGAAGGAAAAGAAATAGAAGAGGTTATTCTCTTTGCAAACAAAGCTGCCGGGATTTCGGTAACGCGTATGGGAGCTCAGGCTTCCGCACCATATAGAAGTGAGGTTAAATGAATAAAAACAAACTTATGAAACCCTTATCACAAATAATACTTATTACTACTATAGTATTCTATGGTTGCACAAATCAAACAACCAAGCAAGTTGCAGAACCTGTAAAGATCATATTCGATACTGACCTCGGTCCCGATTATGACGATGTTGGAGCACTAGCATTCCTTCATGCTATGGCAGACAGCGGAAAAGCAGAAATACTTGCCACTGTCTCTTCAAATAAACATCTGCTTGTAGCTCCGGCGATTGAAGTGATTAATACCTATTTTGGTCGTGCAGGCTTAGAAATAGGAGCTCCAAAAACAGAAGGTGTAAATCTTGGATCATCGCAACACTGGGCAGATTCGATAGTAATGAAGTATCCGCATAAAATCAAATCGACGGAAGATGTGGCTGATGCTGTTGAACTATACAGAGAAATACTAAACGCCCAGCCCGATAAGAGTGTAACAATTATTACAGTAGGGTTTCTCACAAATCTATACAACCTTCTAAAATCAGATGCCGATGAACTAAGCCCTCTCACCGGACAGGAACTTGTATCAAAAAAGGTTAAACTGCTTGTTGCGATGGCAGGGAAGTTCCCGGAAGGGAAAGAGTTCAATGTTTTCATGGACTCAACAGCCTCAGAGTATGTTTTTGGGAACTGGCCCGGAGAAATTATTTTTACAGGTTTCGAAATTGGTTGGGAGATACGTACCGGATTAAAACTGATAAAATCTGATGTACAAAACAGTCCCGTGAAAGACGTCTTCAGAATAAGCATTCCCCTTTCTGAAGAAGACAAAGATGGAAGAATGAGTTGGGATGAAACCGCAGTACTGATAGGGGTATACGGTGCCGATGGTTTCTTCGAAACGGTCAGAGGTAAGATCATTATCAATCCTGATGGTAGCAATGCATGGGAAGACAATCCCAGCGGCAACCATGTTTATGTAAAACAAAAAATGCCGGTGGCTCAAATTAGTGCCTTTATTGAGGAAAGGATGATGCATAGACCAGTATTGAAGAAAAACTAATAAATACTACTATTTGCTCCCCATCAAGAGTCAGATTTAAACCCCCTTTAGAGGGCAGGGAGCAGGGGGCATTAAAGAATGAGACTATGTTTAAATAAATAGAGATCTTAATATAACTAAAAAATTATGATGATTAAAAAGACTTGTACTCCTTTAATTATTGGAGCTTTAATTCTTGTTTTAGTCTCCTGTAACAACTCATCAAAAGAATTCAGAACTATCAAACCAGAAGTGCTGAAAGACAAAATAGCAGGAGGCTGGGCCGGTAAAATGATTGGTGTAACTTACGGTGCACCGACAGAATTCCGGGCACAGGGCAAAATTTACACCGATTCCATCATGTGGAAGCCTTCCGATATCAAAGGAAGTATGTGGCAGGACGATATCTATGTGCAATTAACATTCCTGATGTCAATGGATAAATATGGTATTGATGCTCCTACTAAAAAGTATCAGGAGATGCTTGCGAAAGCAGGATATCATTTATGGCATGCAAACATGCAGGCAAGAAAGAATTATTATGATAGTATTTTTGCACCGCAATCAGGAATGCCTGAATTTAATCTTCATGCCGATGATATTGATTTTCAGATAGAAGCAGACTATATCGGTTTCATGTGCCCCGGGATGCCACAGACAGCAACTACAATTGCAGATAAGATAGGCCGGATTATGAATTACGGAGACGGAGTTTATGGCGGAATCTTCGTTGCAGCGCTTTACTCGGAAGCATATTTCGAATCTGAGATACCAAAGATCATTGACAAGGCCCTTCTGTCGATTCCTTCTGGGAGTGATTACTTTAAGATCATTAAGGACGTTATTAAGTTACATCAGCAATATCCAACTGACTGGCAATCTTCCTGGAAAGAGCTGGAGGATAAATGGGGTGATGTGGATATCTGTGGAGCAGGTTCCCCTTTTAATATAGATGCAAAACTTAATGGAGCATATATTGTAATGGGACTATTATATGGGGAAGGCGACCCGGTTAAAACTCTTGAAATCTCAACACGCTGTGGGCAGGATTCAGATTGCAACCCTTCGAATGCACTTGCAGTTATTGGTGTAATAAAAGGGTTCTCAGGTCTGCCTGAGTATATGCAAAATGGGGTTACCGCCATCAGCGATTCCCTTTTTATTTATACCTCCTATTCATTCAATATAGCTGTCAGCAACACATATAATTATGCACTAGACCTTATTGCAAAAGATGGAGGGAAGCTAACTGATAAGAAGATTTTGGTAAAAACCCAGCAGCCCGTAGCTCCTGATCTTGAGGTGTCATTCCCGGATCTGGTTTTTGATAAAAAAGTTTCAATTTTCGATAATAAAGCATGGACTTTCAAGGGTAAATGGAGCCCATTTGATGTCTCTGACAGAGATAACAAGCCAAGAAAACAGTCGCTGTTTGCTGAAAAGGCAGGTGATGAGATTGAAATCGCTTTTAAAGGCACTGGTATATCACTTGTAGGAAACTGGGTCAAAGATGGAGGAAAAGCTGATGTTTACGTTGATGGAAAGCTTCACCAAAGCATTGATACCTACTACAATTTTGCAAACCAGCAGCATACTGAGAGTATCTGGCACATTCTTAATCTTCAACCTGGAGATCATTTGATCAGATTGGTAGTTAAAGGATAAAAACGACCCGAATCAGCAGGAACCAGGGTTTATATCACCGACGCTATCATTTTCAAAACAGCGCCTAAGAAAAATGAATCCCGGAAATTTTCTTTTGAAAAATAAAACCCACTTCTGCACCTCATGAACTCATCCCCTTTGTAATATAATTTTTAATTTTTACTCTTTAACTCTTATCTTTTTACTTTTATCTTTTATCTTTTATCTTTAAAAATCATGTTCATACCACAAAGTTATTCGCTGGCAATCATCCTCTGCGTTGTAACAATGCTCTGCTGGGGATCATGGGGCAACACTCAAAAACTGTCAGGCAAATCCTGGCGTTTTGAACTGTTTTATTGGGACTATGTCCTTGGTATTCTGCTTTTTTCACTTTTACTTGGCTTTACATTGGGGAGCAATGGCGAAAATGGCCGTGGATTTGTTGAAGACATCAGACAGGCAGAACATGGTAATATTTTGAATGCCATTCTGGGAGGAATAATTTTCAATGCATCCAACATTCTGCTTGTAGCAGCCATGGCTATTGCAGGGATGGCAGTGGCCTTTCCGGTAGGTGTGGGAATAGCCTTAGCTCTGGGTGTCATTATAAATTATGTTTTTGCACCACAGGGTAATGCAACCTGGCTCTTTGGCGGAGTTGCACTGATTGTTGCTGCGATAATAATTGATGCAGTAGCATATAAGAAGCACAGTTCATCCTTAAAGAAAGTCTCACAGAAGGGAATTATACTATCAATATCTGCCGGAGTCTTAATGGCGCTCTTTTATCGCTTCGTAGCCAGTTCGATGGTTACCAGTTTTGAAGTTCCGGAACCAGGGAAACTAACTCCATATTCGGCAATTTTCTTTTTTGCAATCGGTGTTCTTCTTAGTAATTTTATTTTTAACTACCTGATAATGAAGAGGCCTATTGAAGGGATGCCATTGACTTTTAAGGATTATGCCCGCGGGAGTATCGGGGTACATCTCACTGGTATCCTTGGAGGAGTAATATGGAATATAGGTATGTCGATGAGTATTATTGCATCGGGGAAAGCCGGATTTGCTATCTCCTATGGACTTGGACAGGGGGCAACACTTATTGCAGCTTTATGGGGTGTTTTTGTCTGGAAAGAGTTTAGTGGTGCTTCAAAATCAGTCAATATTTTAGTCTTCCTGATGTTTCTTGCCTATCTGGCAGGTCTGGCATTATTAGTTTACGCCGGAGCTTAGGGTCTGTATTTCATTCATAGTTACATAAGTATAACTATGTCTTTTTATTGCCTCTATCCCTTACTGTTGTTTGGGATTGATGATAAACCAACGAGAATGGCGGAACACTTTCAGTTAACCAGACGTTTCCTCCAATAACACTGTCATGGCCAATTATAGTATTTCCACCCAGAATTGTACTTCCGGCATATAATATCACATCATCTTCTATAGTAGGATGCCTTTTGGTAGAAGCTAAGGTCTTATTCACACTCAAAGCTCCGAGAGTAACCCCCTGATAGAGCTTGACCCTATTGCCAATGATGGCAGTTTCGCCAATTACAATACCAGTTCCATGATCAATAAAAAACTCTAATCCTATATTAGCTTTTGGGTGGATATCAATTCCTGTTATTGAGTGAGCATGCTCTGTCATCACCCTGGGAATAACAGGAACGCCCAAACCTGATAAGCAATGGGCCAACCTGTAAACCAGAATTGCGAAAAAACCCGGATAAGCCATTATCACCTCATCAATAGCTGAAGCAGCCGGGTCGTTTAATGCGATGAATGCAGCGTCCTTATCAAGCTGCTTCTTTATCAGCGGTATTGAATCAAAGAATTGATCAACAATAACCCCCGGTTTATCCTGTAATCTTATTTTTATCGGTTGAAGCAACCTGATCAATCGATTCTGCAATTTAGATTTGCGAACAGGAAGGCGACCTCCCCCTTCGATAACCGGAAAAAGACTTGCAGCCATACATTGTGTAAAGTCAGCAACCCTTTTTTTCGAAGGGAGATCGGACCTGGTCAAATTACTCCTTAACAGGTTGATTGAGGGAACCATAATTACTATATAAATTAGTACTATTAAGAGAAGCTAATAAATTGTTTTGATCTTAAATAAACTTTTAAACTTCTTCAAAAATAAAATATCGGTATATTTAGATAATGTATAGAGTAATGCGGTTCCGACTACTCCTCCCCCTACAATCAGAACTTCATAGCTTGGAATGGTCTCATTCACCAAATTATCCTCTTGCATCTAATGAAATATAATCATGTTTTCCATAAACATTTCTAAATGCCGGCCGGATAATCCTTTTGGCTGAATATGTAAGTTCCTCTATACGGTGAGCACACCATCCTGAAACTCTGGCAATTGCAAACAGGGGTGTGTAAAGATCCCTTGAAATATCAAGACAGGCATATACAAAACCAGAATAAAAATCAACATTAATACAAACTATTTTAGTTGATTTTTCTCCTTTAAACACTCTGAAAACTTCAGGGGTAAGTCTTTCAACTAATGAATAAAGTTCAAATTCTTCCAGCCGACCTTTTTCTATTGCCAATTCTCTTGCTTTTTCCTTTAGAATACCAGCTCTTGGATCTGAAATAGTATAAACAGCATGCCCAATGCCGTATATTTTGCCTGAAAAATCATTTGCCTTTTTATTAAGAATCTTCAGAAGATGCTGCTCCACCTCTTCTTCACTAGCCCAATCCTTTACATGTTTTTTCATATCTTCCATCATTTCCAAAACTCGCACATTTGCTCCTCCATGTAATGGCCCCTTTAATGATCCTATTGCAGCAGTTATTGAAGAATAAATATCTGTTTCAGAGGAACTAGTAACCCTCATAGTAAAGGTTGAATTATTCCCCCCTCCATGTTCAGCGTGAAGAACAAGCAAGAGGTCGAGCAGGTCAGCATCAAGTTTGGAATAACCTGCGCTATCGCCTTTCATTAAATATAGAAAATTTTCTGCTGTACTTAAATGCTTCTGAGGATGACGAATAGACATTGTTTTTCCCTTATACAGATGCCTCAAAGCCTGATAAGAATATGCCGCAATGGTCGGAAATTTGGCAATAATATTTAAAGACTGTTTAATCATATTTTCGAGGGAAATATCATCCGGCTTTTTATCGAGTGTATATAATCCCAGGACTGACCTTGCCAATATATTAAGGACATTTTTTCCTTTCATTGATAATATCATATTTTTGACAAAGGTATCAGATAACGGCCGTAAGCATGCCAAATGCCGTGTAAACACCTCTAACTCATTCTTGTCCGGCAAATGACCGGATAATAAGAGAAATACAGTTTCATCAAAACCATGACGATTCTCCTTCTGAAATCCATGAGTAATATCTACAATGTCAACCCCTCTATATAACAGACGTCCAGGCACGGCTATAACTTTATCACCTTCTATTTCATATCCTATAACATCTCCTACATTTGTAAGACCTACTAAGACGCCAGTTCCATCCTGATTTCTTAAACCTCGTTTTACGTCAAATCTTTCATAATGCTCACTGCTAATCTGACACGATTGTCTAACTGACTCCTCAAATTTTAAAAAGTATTTCTCTTCCATAAGAATTATATTTATAATTTTTTAAGCTTAAATATTTGAAATTATTGCATCAGCAAAGGCTGATGTCTTTAGCATAGTTGCATCATCCATCAACCGATGAAAATCATAAGTAACAGTCTTATTTTGTATTGTACGTTCCAGCGCAACAAAAATACTATCCGTCACCTCACCCCATCCCAAATAATCGAACATAAGGGCTCCGGAAAGGATAACAGAGCCTGGGTTTACTTTATCGAGATCAGCATATTTAGGTGCGGTGCCATGTGTCGCCTCGAATATGGCATAACCACTCTCAAAGTTTATATTTGCTCCTGGTGCAATACCAATACCTCCAACAATAGCTGCCAGAGCATCAGAGATATAGTCGCCATTCAGATTTAATGTTGCAATAACTGAATACTCAGCAGGTCGGGTTAAAATCTGTTGCAGGAATGCATCAGCAATTACATCTTTAATAATAACTTTCCCTTCATTTTCAGCCTGTTTCAATTTCCTGTCTGCTGCCTCAATCCCCTGTTCTTCAGCTATCTGCTTATGCTGCAGCCAGGTAAATACCTCATTTCCGAATTCTCTTTCAGCCAATGCATACCCCCATTTCATAAATGAGCCTTCAGTAAACTTCATTATGTTACCTTTATGAACCAGTGTGACAGATGGTAACTTTTTTGTAATTGCAAATTTTATTGCCTGCCTTATCAATCGTTCTGAACCTTCTAAGGAAACAGGTTTAATACCAATAGAGCTGGTATTTGGAAAACGAATAGATTTAACGCCCATCTCGTTTATTAAAAAGTTTTTTATCTTTTCAGTTTCCGGCTTACCGTTCATAAATTCAATCCCGGCATATATATCTTCAGTATTCTCCCTAAAGATATGCATATCGACTTTTTCAGGATGTTTTACCGGACTTGGGACTCCTTTGAAATAACGTACCGGTCTATAACAGGTATACAGATCTAAAACCTGACGCAGGGCAACATTCAATGAACGCATACCTTCTCCTATGGGTGTAGTAAGTGGCCCCTTTATTCCAACAATATATTCTCTGAAATCAGCCAGAGTCTCTTCCGGCATCCAGTTACCGGTTTGTTTAAAAGCTTTTTCACCAGCAAGAACTTCTTTCCAAATAATCTTTCTTTTGCCTTTGTATGCTCTTTCAACAGCTGCGTCAAAGACACGAACTGAAGCTTTCCATATATCAGGTCCTATTCCATCGCCTTCAATAAATGGAATAATTGGATTATCCGGGACAACTAACTTACCATCAACTAATTTAATTTTTTCAGATTTCATATTACTTGTATGATTTTCTAATAATATTTAATGCACTTCCTGCTTTAAACCACTCTACCTGTGCCGCATTAAATGAATGTTGAGCAAGAAGTTCTTCTTTTCTTCCATCAGAATGATTCAGAATTACTTTTATATGGCTGCCCGGAGCAAAGTTTTCCAGTCCTTTTATATCTATCTTATCATCCTCTTTTATCTTGTTATAATTCTCTTTATCTAAAAAAGTTAATGGCAGAACACCCTGCTTTTTAAGATTAGTCTCATGAATCCTTGCAAATGATTTTACCAGGACTGCTCTAACGCCAAGGTACCTTGGTTCCATTGCAGCATGTTCGCGTGAAGATCCCTCACCGAAATTCTCTTCTCCTGCTACTATCGATCCCATGCTTGCATCCCGGTATGCTCTTGCGACAACAGGTACAGTATCATATGTTCCTGTTAACTGATTTAAAACACTGTTAGACTGGTCATTAAAAAAATTAATTGCGCCAATCATATAGTTTCCTGAGATATTCTCAAGATGCCCCCGGTATTTTAGCCAGAACCCGGCCATTGAAATATGGTCTGTAGTACATTTTCCCTTCGTTTTAATCAATAATGGTAGTTTTAAAAGATCATGCCGCTCCCACTCTTTAAAAGGAGTAAGCAGTTGTAATCTATCAGAACCTTCAGATATCAATATCTCTTTTTGTGCAGCCCTATGTTCGGGTTTTTGATAACCGCTCCTGACCGTTCCAAAACCTTCAGGAGGCAGATTCAACCCTTCAGGTTCAGTTAATTTTACCTCAATGCCTTTAGAGTTTATAAGCGTATCAGTTATTGGATTAAAAGTAAGTTTACCAGATAGAACTATGGCTGTAACTATCTCAGGGGAAGCAACAAAAGCATTAGTATTCGGATTGCCGTCAGCTCTCTTTGAAAAATTTCGGTTAAATGAATGAATTATTGTATTAACTTTTTTACTATCAGAATCTTCACGTGCCCACTGTCCGATACAAGGACCACAGGCATTTGCAAATACCTCACCTCCGAGCTTTCTAAATAAATCCAGAAAGCCATCTCTTTCAGCGATAGACCTTATCTGCTCTGAACCAGGTGTGATTTTGAACTCTGATCGGGCAACCATGCCTTCAGATAATGCATTTTTAGCAATTGACGCAGCACGTGAAATATCTTCATAGGATGAATTGGTGCATGATCCAATAAGGCCAACTTCTACATCAACAGGCCATCCGTTCTTAAGAGCTTCCTCTTTCATGCGTGAGATTGGGGTTGCTATGTCGGGTGAGAAAGGGCCGTTTATATAAGGCTCAAGTTCCGAGAGATTAATCTCAATAAACTGATCGTAAAATCTAGCAGGGTCACTATATATCTCAGGATCAGCATTCAGGTGTTCCATGTTTCCGGAAGCTAATTCAGCTACATCCTTCCGTCCAGTTGCAGTAAGATAATCTGACATTGAGGTATCAAAACTGAAAATAGAACAGGTTGCCCCGGTCTCTGCTCCCATATTACATATTGTAGCTTTCCCTGTGCATGAAAGAGATTCAGCCCCATCTCCGAAATATTCGATTATAGATCCTGTCCCCCCCTTTACAGTCAGTAATCCTGTCACTTTGAGAATGATATCTTTAGCAGCAGCCCATCCACTCAGTTTACCTGTCAGTTTTATACCTATAATTTTAGGAAACTTCAATTCCCAACCCACACCAGCCATTACATCAACAGCGTCGGCACCACCAACTCCAATTGCAATCATTCCCAAACCACCGGCGTTGGGAGTATGCGAGTCTGTTCCTATCATCATACCACCTGGGAAAGCATAATTTTCCAGAACAATCTGATGAATTATACCAGCACCAGGTTCCCAAAATCCAATATCATACTTATTGCATGCAGAACTTAAAAAATCGTACACCTCCTTGTTTGTTACTCCGGCCGCTTTGAGATCATCCTCTGCTCCTGATTTTGCCAGAATAAGATGATCGCAATGGACAGAAGCAGGAACGGCTGAATTTTCCCTGCCAGCCATCATAAACTGAAGCATGGCCATCTGAGCAGTAGCATCCTGCATTGCTACCCTGTCGGGAGCAAAATCAACATAATCAACACCACGTCCAAATTGTTGAGTCTGCAACTTATTATAAAGATGAGAATAAAGAATCTTCTCGCTTAATGTCAGTGGCCGTCCGAGGTTTCTTCTTATTTCAGAAATTTTTAATGGCAGATCCTTATAAAAGGTCTTGATCATTTCAAAATCAAAAATCATATATTACTATTATTAGTTTGTTCATTCTCTAATCTGACCGTCCCCTTCAACAATCCATTTGTATGTAGTTAATGCTTCCAGCGCCATTGGTCCCCGCGCATGCATCTTCTGGGTAGATATTCCAATCTCTGCACCCAGCCCGAATTGAGCTCCATCTGTAAATGCAGTCGAGGCATTTGAGTAGATTGACGAAGCATCGACTAACTTATAAAACAATTGAATCTGTTTAATGTTCTCTGAAATTATTGCCTCACTATGTTTTGAACTATACATTGAAATGTGTTGAAGCGCACTTTCTATTGAATCAACTGTTTTAATGGCCATCTTGTATGAAAGAAACTCTGTGCCAAATGACTCGTTTGTAGCTTCCATAAGCAAATCAGCAGGATATTTTCCTTTTAGCGCATTATACGCTTCCTGGTCAGCATAGATAATAACCCTCGAATCGGCACACAAACCGACCAGATAATCAAGATCTTTCAGCCGTGTTTCATGGATAATCAGACAATCAAGAGCGTTGCAAACACTAACCCTTCTTGTCTTAGCATTATTAATTATTACTCTTCCCTTATCCCTATCGCCAGTTTCATCAAAATAGGTATGGCAAATACCTGCTCCAGTCTCAATAACAGGGATGGTAGCATTTTCCCTTACAAAATCAATTAAACTCCTGCTTCCTCTTGGAATAATTAAATCAACATACTCACGGGCATTTAATAACTGTTTCGTTTCATTACGTCCGGCTGGTAACAAAGTCAGGACATTTTGATCAATTCCATTTTTTTCAAGAACTGATCTTATTATTTTAACAATGGCATTATTTGAATTTATAGCACCGCTACCCCCTTTCAATATACAAGCATTTCCCGACTTCAGACAAAGTGAAAAAACATCAAATGTAACATTGGGTCTGGATTCATATATTATACCTATTACACCAAAAGGAACAGATATCTTTTTTATTTTCAATCCATTGGCTCTCTCGTTTTTAAATAGAACACGTTCAAGAGGACTCGGCATTTCAACAACATTTTGTATATCTGAAGCAATACCTTTAATACGTTCGTCATCAAGCAACAACCGGTCAAACCTTGGATCTGATTCATCCATGACCGCCAAATCTTTCTGATTCTCAGATATTATATATTTTGCATTTTCAGTAGCCGCATCTGCAACCATCAGTAGTACAAGATTAATCATATTACTATCCAGTAGATTCAGAGTCCGGCTGGCCTTCAAAACATTCTTAAATATTGGTGTGCAATCCATTATAGGTTCATTTGACATTCAATTCTACTGGTTGCCTTAAATCACTTTTGATCTTTTCATTTATCAGTAAATAATCATAATGAATAAATGGTATAATTAGTTTTTCACCTAAATTTTGCTCAGCTTTTTTTGAATCTAATTTAGCTTTACCTAACCCGATATTATTACCATTCTCATCAAATATCCTGACAATATCCCCACTTTTAAAGTGCCCCTCAACCCTTATTATTCCAATCATTAATAAGCTCGTAGCTTTGTCACCCAAAAGAGCATCCTTAGCACCATCATTAATGATAACTGCTCCTTTAGTAAAAGTATCAGAATGAGAAAGCCATTTTTTTACTCCGGTTTCTCTTTTATTACTTGCAACAAAATGCGTATAAGGGACCTTTCTTCCACTTATTATATCTGTTATTATAGAATCTCTTTTCCCATTTGCAATAAAAACATCTATCCCTTGGGAAGCAATTTTTCTGGCTATTGAGCATTTGGTTATCATTCCTCCTCGTCCAAAGCCCGATTTCGCCTTGGAAATATATTTGTCAAGGTCTTCAGAGTCCTTTTCAATCCTTGTAATAAGCTCTGTTCCATTGATACCTGGCACACCATTATATACACCATCAACATTGGATAGAATAATCAGTGATTTACAATCCATCATTGATGAAATGAGTCCGGACAATTCGTCATTATCAGTGAACATAAGCTCATTTATTGAAATAGTATCATTCTCATTAACAATAGGCAGTACCCCGTTTTCAAGCATTGCTGAAATACAATTTTTCATATTAAGGTAATGTCTTCGATCTCTGAAACTCTCCTTAGCAGCTAAAAGTTGTCCTGCCTGTATCCCATATTTTCCAAAAAGAAACTGATAGCTTGACATCAGTTTTACCTGACCAATAGCTGCCCATATTTGCTTAGCAGCTATTATGTTTGTCTTCTTTGAAGGAACTACCTCACTTCGTCCAGCTGCAACTGCTCCCGAGGAAATCAAAACCACTTCAATTCCCTGCTTTATGAGAATAGCTATATCCTCAACAATCCTTAGGATTCTTCCTTCATTGAGTGATCCGTCACTTTGGGTAATAACATGACTTCCTACCTTAATCGCTATCCTGTTAAATTCCGGCTTGCTGTTTTTCAATCTTTAAATCTTTATGTTTATAATAATCAAATTTGTCGCAAAAATAATAGAAAAAGTGAATATATTATTGAAAAACAGAACATTTTGGATAAGAATAACAAAAACTCAATCAAAATATTTTAACAAAATTATCTCTGATATAATTCTAAATATCCAGATAAATAAATATACCTGCTTAAGTTATGCCATTAATAATAAACTGATAATTATCACCTGTACCTTCAGCTGGCAGGGGTTGTCCAGCATAGACTTTGAAAACTTAACTTTTCAAATGTTATGAAGATCTTAATCCTAAAACAACTTATCCCATCCAGGGACGCTGGCGTTCCAGTGGTTGTGATAGCACATCCAGTGCAATATTAGCATCTTCAACTATCTGAAAGTCGTACATTCCCATGCATACGAAATCGTCACCATTAGTGAATGCATATTTCAAACCATCTTCTGGTTTAATAGCCCCAGCTGCCAGTACTTTGAAAGCAATTATTCCCGCACTTTCAGCCATAGTATGGAATAATGGTGCAAATATCCATTTCGAGCCTGCCAGGTATGCAGCTGAAGTCCAGTTTCCGGCAATAATCTTTGTAACGCCTTCATATAAAAAATGCCATCCAATAACAATACGGATTACCGACAACATCCAGATGAGTACCTGACTCTCCTTAAATTTTGATCCAGTTCTCATAAAGGTTGAAATAAAATTCACATTTAAACTTAGGGCTTTATGGAGCGAAAAGATACAATTAATTAATGAAACAGTTTGTAATAATCATTGGGAAACTTGTATACGGGATTATAATAATCTCTTTTATCAGCAGTTGTTCAGTCGTAAAAACCCCATATTTCAAAACAGATTATTATCAGATAACATCAACACGGCTTGACAAAATTAACAAAAAGACAGTTTTTGAAATAGATACACTTCGTGCCGGATTCTCAAAGATAAGTATAACACCATTTTTAAATAACGATCTCTCTACGAGCTTAAGTGAGAAGTTAATGCCATATCCTGAAAATGTTTATCTACAGGCATTAAGACTGAATAATCTGATCTGGTTTTTTACTCCGGGTGATTTCAGCGGGGAATCGGGACTTCTTATAAAAAATCTTCTTGCAGCGAAAGGATATGAAGCTATCGTATCAGGATATAACGGAAGTTATGTCGGATACATACTTCCGGGAAAATATTTCTACCTTGACAATTATGAATCAATAGGAATGGGATGGTTTGGACCTACAATGGGCGATTATATTATTGATCTGCTTCTTAAAATGAGCAATTCACTAATTTCAATCAGATAAATCAATTACTAATCTTATTAATGTTATCCTGATAAAAAACTATTTTCCCGCGTAAAAATCCTAATAATTAATTAATTAGAGCTGCCAATGCAGCACCAACAAGGCTGGACTGAGGAACTTCAGCAAACTCATAGAATCTTTTTCTCTCCCCACTCAGGTATTCCGCAAAATACTTTTCAAATAATGGTTTCAGCATATGAAGTTTATAGAATGCAGTTCCTTCAATTGTTATCAATATTGGCCTGCTTGCAGTCTTTCCCTTATTTGTTTTAAGTACCACTGCTGCAAGATTGGCAGTAACCATTTTAGCTGCACGATTTATAAGACTCTCAATTATCTTAACAGCTGCCTCCTCATCTTTCCCTTTCATAATGCAGGTATCCAGCGGACCACGCCCGGATTTATTATTACTTATATAACTACTGGCATCTCCTGTGGATAATTCATTCAATGCAGTTATTCGGGTAGCTGTTTCCGACGAGAAGATATTTTCAAGTGAAGCTATTTTCAGTGTAGAGAGGCACAAACCTCCAATATATCCGCCAGAGATCATTTTTTCGAATGTATAATCTCCTGGATTGACGGTGGTTTGATCAAATGCAATATCAAGGTCTGTGCGTGGCGCCTTACCAAAATTACCGGATTCAATATTGATGATTTGACTTTTTGCAGGATCAAGACCATCTTTCTTAACAATGTTCCTGTTACTCTCGATGTAACATGTATTGGTTCCTGTTCCAAGTATATAACCAATAAATGAATCATATTCTTTTCCAAAAGAGGCTGATTTTCCGGCAAGAAGTGTAGCTACTGTATCATTAAGCAGAACTATCTGCTTATCAGCCATCCCAAGAGTTTCAATCAGATTTTTACCTATAAGCTGACCAATTACTCCCGGAGCCTGAACCTCTTTACAAAATTGGAGGAGCTTGCCATCTTTATTTGGAAGGATCTCCGATGGATATGAAAAGCAAAAACCTATCTTTTCAGATCCTTCGGCAAGAGGTCTTACATATCCTGCAATAGTCTGAAAAAAACTCTCTTTCGAAATTTCTCCATCAATTCCGGGCATTCTGGCATTTACCAGGTTGCTTATTTCAATCTTCCCGTGCCTGTTAAATTTTACAGTGGCTGCCCTGAAATTGGTACCCCCTGCATCGATGGCAACAACAGGAACATCAGTAAGAAACTGATTATCAGCTTCTATATAAGTAGGGATCATACGGAGAGAGCTCTTCCTGTCTTCCAGCCCATTTATCATTTCCGATGTAAAAACATCAACAACCTGCTCAATATTTATATCATCCGGTCTCAGTTTATGTTCTTCCAAAAATTTATCAATGTTTTTCATCAAGCAGTATGATTAAAGTTAAAAAGATGATAAAGGGTTATTAAATGTTTGAATTTAATACTTATTCCAATATATACGTATAAGGGAGTATTATAATATTGCATAAATCAAATATAGAAAAATCGTTTTAAAAATTACTTATAGGTAATGGTTTTTATATAATATTGTAATCGCAGTACGAAATTATCATACCCTGGAGACTCAAATTGTAAAAGATATTAATATTTATTTTCTAAGACACTAAAAATGACAATAGTAAGAGAACTAGCAAAAATGATTGATCACTCAATCTTAAACCCAACAATGACCGATGCAGATATTATCAGAGAGTGTGAAGTGGCAAAAAAATATGATGTTGCTTCAGTTTGTGTTAAACCTTACGCTGTTAAGCTGGCGGTTAAACAACTTAGAGGTACCAATGTTGAAATTGGTTGTGTAATTGGATTTCCTCACGGAAACAGCTCAACAGCAACAAAGGTCTTTGAGGCTGAACAGGCTTGTAATGATGGAGCAACTGAGATTGATATGGTCATTAATATAGGGAAGGCTTTGGGTGGAGACTGGGATTATGTTGAAAAAGAGATTAAAGCGGTTACCGGGATATGTCATAAGAACAAAGCCCTAGTAAAGGTTATCTTTGAAACTGACTTTATTACCAATGATGAAGATAAGATAAGGTTATGCGAAATATGTACAAAGGTCGGAGCTGATTTTGTTAAGACATCCACCGGGTATGGTTATGTAAAACTATCAAGCGGCGACTATAATTACAAAGGGGCCACCATTGAAGATATAAAGCTGATGCGTAAACATTCCGGGCCAAAGGTACAGGTCAAATGTGCCGGAGGAGTCAGAACTCTTACTGATTTGCTTAACATGAAAGTAGCCGGAGCAACACGGTCAGGAGCAACAGCCACAGAAGTAATGCTTAAAGATGCAATGATAAAATTCGGAGGGTAAATGGTAAATGATTAAATAAGCTGGTATTCATTTAGTTTAGAACTTAAAAAATCCATATCCTTTCTTAGCTTCTTTACTATTAGCTCCTGCTGACCGGAAATTTACTTTCAGCAGATCCGGAAATAAGTGATTCAATTTTTGAAGTAAAAGGTATGGAAGCTCCGGCTACCGCTATTGTTGAAATAAATTCTCGTCTGCTCAGTCTCATAGTTTTAAAAATTAAAGTTTCCCTGTACTAAGATAGCCAGAATATTTTTTAACGAAATTCTTCTTAATGATACTGTTTATTATTTTGATGTCATCGATCACATTTAAGCCGCAAATTTCAGTTAAAACATAAGAGATTCCTTTTTCACTCAGTGATTCAGAAAACTCTTCATCTCCCGGTAACATATTACCATTTTCGTCCTTGCCTCTGAATAAAAGACCATATTTAAAAGTCTGTACTATCTTATCTGTTTGACATCCCAATTGAATTCCATCAACCAGTGGACTTAGAATCCGGTCGTTCCTGTGAAGTTTCCTTTTCAGATCGCAACCAACTCTATATACAGTATCTCCCAAAGCCCTGTTTTCAAATCTAAATAACAGGTCATCAATATGATCACTAAGATCGGTAATTGTAAATTCCCCGGGGTATTTTCTCATTAACACGCTGGCACTCTGAAGCATAGCACTTCGGGTAAATTTTTTAACTGAAGAGATTTTCAGTATGTCAGCCAGATATATTACAGACGGATCATCAATGAATCCTGCATAAGCAGCTGCAGCATGACCAAAATTGTGAATATGCGACTTACGATCGACCCAGGCTTTAATATTCTCTTTGGGGGCAAGACCTTTCACTTCAGGTATTGGATTTTTAAATGCTTTTTTATCAAGTATAAGTGTATTATAAGGTTCTGCATAGACCAGAAGGGGATCTTTTTCCTGTTCTTCCCGGGACATTATCGGAACCATCTTCCCTATACTGGTTTCAACAAGTCCGACCAGATCATTTAAAGGATAATTACTTCCTAATAAATCATAAAGGATATTTCTTACAAATTGATCTGCATTATGCATATTTTCTGCAAGGATTATATCTAAAGGTTTTTTGCCATGTCTTTTGTAACGTAGAAGCAAACCTTCAGCTAAAACTGGTATCACCTGAGGCAGAGCTTTTTGACCTACAGATATGGCTGCTATATCACAATCAGAAAGCTCTTCAGAAACCTTTCCTTTATCATTTCCCATGATACCCCTTACATTGCCAACCCTGATTATAAAATCCGGCTGTGAACTTTTTATTACAACCTTATATTCATTTAACAGGTTTAATCCATTTATTACTGGTTCAATAATATCAACAAATACCACTTCAAAACCTGAAGTGGCAAATAGCTGTCCGATAAAGGAGCGTCCTATTTTACCTGCTCCGAATAAAACTATCTTCTTCATTTTCAACCCTTCCAAAAGCTAAATATCATTTACAGAAATCTCCAGAATATTAGTTATGCTTTCATCTGGTTGTAATAAGGGAAGTGCATTTTCTTCCCGGAGGATATTTCGTGATTTACAAAGGACATTAGATGGCTCGATTCCCAACACATATTCACCGTATCCCATCATTTTCCATTGGTTGACATAAGGTAGCTTGTTTATATTGAAATTAATATTTACAGCGATTCCAACTTTCCGGTTCTTAAGTGTTATGGTAGCTTCACCATTTTGATTTCCTTTAAGGGTGTGAAAAAATACCTGCTCACTATATTCCGCTTGAGGCTTAATAAAACTCCTGAACTCTTTCATCCCTTTCATCGCTTCAGTATCACGTGGAAGCGTTTCTAACGGATCTATCACCAACTCAGCAACTTCAGATAAAAGTGGATAACCAAAATTCATATGGTATAGTATTGTATATGGGCTTTTCTTATTCCCGAAATTGGTGATCTTATCCGCTATTCGAATCATATTTTGCCCCCCGACTGAAGATATCTCCCGCTCCATTCTCAGTTTATTACCAAAAAGTGAGCCTTCTTCAATGATTCCCTTTACCTTATAACAGTACTCATTACCTTCCCAATCCGACACGTCAGCAAACTGCCTGACAGGAATAGTTGAATATCGTCCATGCAAACCCAGCTGTTCCCCATTATCAGTACAAGGAGGTCCCAGGTGGGTTAACCCGCAAGTAGTCAGCAGTCCTCCTGCAAATGTACGTAACCAGCCTGCTCCTGCCGATTCATAAAATGAAGGATGAGTCTCGCCGTTACAGCTAATGTAAACCAGGTTAGTACCCTTAAAGCTGGCCAGAGACAGATCCATTCCACGGTCAGGCAATACTGTATATTGAAGGCCGCTACCTGTATTTACATCAATTGCCCTCATTCCCCGTCCCCAGCCCTCGCCCAGGGTATAATGCCGGCAGCCTCCAATTTGTGAAAGGTTACCAATATATTTCAATAATTCATGTTTATCCATATATATGTTTTTTTAAGCTCTTCTCCGATTGCTGATTGCTTCAACCAATTATTGAAGCTCACTCTTTCCAGAATTGTTTCAGAACAGGATAGAGATTCTTATATATTTCGAATTTCCTGTCATAAAATTTTGCCTTTTCCGGATCAGGAGAGAAAATTTCATTTTCGGTACCACTCTCTCTAAGCAACTGCTCCACAGGAATATGTTCAATAGCGCTGCAGGCTAGAAGAGCTGCTCCAAAGCATCCGGTTTCAGTAATATTTCGAACTACAATCTTCTTATTAAGCACATCTGCTTTAAGTTGGGTCCAAATACTATTGCGGGTACCTCCTCCTGTAGCAATGAAAGTATTGATATCCATACCGGATTGCTCCATCATCCGGAGGTTAAGTTTCATTTCCATAGCAACTCCTTCAAGAAGGGCCCTGGTAATTTCACCCTTTGTTGTTGTAAGCTGAAGTCCGATAATAGCTCCTTTAGCCCTGGTATCAAAATATGGAGTCCCTGAAGCGGTAAAATATGGGAGCACAAGCAGATCAGTGGGTGTCTCAGGCATCGCATCAAGGAGCAATGTATAAGGATTTTGTCCAGTTTCTGATGCCATGTTGATTTCTGATTGTCCGAGCTCATCACGCATCCAGCGGAGGATATTTCCACCAGTTAAACTGTAGGCAACACTTGTATATTTACCCTTTATCGTATAATCGTAGCAGCACAGATTATTGTGCTGAAGGTCACTGGAAAAACCTGGTTTATCAAGTATCGGGCAGAAGCATTCCACTGTTCCTGTCGCATACATACACATACCAGGCTCTACAACTCCTGCTCCCAAAGCTGCACAGGTTTGATCGTGTCCACCGGCAACCACAACTACCGGGTTTTTAAATCCAAGTTTATTCACCATATCAAGACCTATAGTCCCTATTATTTCACCTGAGGCGATAGGGATAGCAAGTTTTTCAGCCGTTACTCCGGAAGCCTGAAGTATCTCATTGCTCCACTGATGGTTAATAACATCAAATAACATGGTACGACCGGCCATTGGCCAGCTGATATGTGGTTCAAGCCCCATTCTTAAGTGAAAAAGATCTTCGAAGCAGAGAAAATATCTGGCATTATTCCAAACATCTGGCTGGTTCTCTTTTATCCAGAGAATCTTATAAAGTGTGAACAACGGATGAGGAGTATGGCCTGTGATCTGGTAAATTTTTTCAGTTCCGAACTTCTCACTCCAGCTAGCTGCAATATCCCTTGCCCTTGAATCTGAAGAAACCATTGCATTTCCCAGTACACAGCCATCTGATCCAATTGGTGTAAATGCCTCTCCCTGACTTGATATACTCATTGATATAACTGGGTCAGTGATTTTGCTATTAACTTCTTTGATTACCTCAAAACAGTTGCTGATCACTTCATCAGGGTTCAGCTCAGCCCAACCCGGGTATGGATGTAAAATTGGATACTCCCTGAAAGCATAGGCAAGCTCCTTACCATTGCCTGTGAATACAACTGCTTTGCATCCACCTGTTCCTATATCCAGCCCAAGGTAACTCAATTTAAATCAATTTATATTATATCATATTTCAGTAATTTCATAACCAAGATAACGGGTACAGGCTTCATGTAAAGCAACAGATACCATACCAGGTGTTACGCTCACATGGTGACGGTAACCAGTGTAACCTATCTTATATAATCTTTCCTGCAAACGGTCTATTTTAGCTACTCCACCGCAACCAAAAAATCCGTCCTGAATAGGGTCACTGGTGAATTCGCCCTCTCCCATATAAATATGTAACTTTCCACCTTCAGTTTTAGAGCTTGCAAAAGTTATCTTATTTGGAGCAATTCGTCCTACATTACACCCAAAACCACATCCGGCTCCTAAAGCTTTTGCGAACATGGGGTGATCAATTACATTCCCTTTAGCTGTCATTAAACTTTGAGGTACAGGTCCGCAGTGAAAAAGAATGCATTTGTCGGGATCGTCCCCGTAATTATTATTCCAATCAAGGCATGTTGCCGGTTTTCCAGATGCCAGGTTTAGAGCGTACATTGTGATTGCATTGCAAACATCCAGCTCACAAGCGGCTGGAAATCCTCTGTCGTTAAGCTCACTAAGTAAGACACAGGGTGCAACACCAAATTCCTTCTCCATTTCTAACCAGCATCGTATGGCAAGAGTATTAAGACCATATTCTATTATTATCTCATCTATAACAACACCAAATCGTACCAGATTTTCGAATGATTTATCAGGGACTTTATCAAAATTGGTATAATTCCTGAGAGTTTCTGCTTTTTCTTTATATGCCTTGGAAGCTATTTTAATATTCCTAACCCGGCTAAAAACTTCAGAAAGGTCTAGCACTTCTGTTGTTATACCATATTTCTGCAATGCCAGTTCATCAAATCTTACCGTTTTAAAAGCAGTTGTTCTTGCACCAATTGCACCAACTGTCATCCTTTTCATTCCCATGACAACCTTACATACCTGATCGAAAGTTTTAATCTGATGTTCAAAATCCCTGGAATATGGATGTACCGTATGCGGAGGGAATGCAGTAAAAGGTAATTGATACTGATAGAAAACATCCATAATAGAAAATTTTCCACAAAAAGCATCGCGTCGCTGGTGAAAACCCATTTTATCAAGCTCATCAGGATAGGCAAGGATAAAAATCGGGACTCCGGCATCCTGAAGTGCGGAAACAGCTCCGGTCTCATCGCCAAAATTCGGCAACACCAGGATGACACCATCAAATTTACCTCGGTTTTCATCCAGAAATTTTGCGTATTTACCTCCCTCTTCAGGGCTTTCAACAGCACCGAAACGGGTCAGGTTTTTATCCATAATAATGAATTCATATTCAAGCCGTTTAAGGGTTTCGCTAACCTCTTTCCTGGCTTCGGCAATAAGCGACTCAGGAAAGAAACCACGATTACCAAAAAACAGAGCGAAGGTTGATTTTAGTTTTTTCATATTACTTATTTTATAGTATTGTTATGAATAATACGTGTACATACTACACTTATAAAACAGCTGTGAAATTAATTCTGAACAAGCCTTTTTGCTGATCCGTTTATTTCAAGCTGGTTATTAATGATGTCTGACATCTCATTGTATACTGCTTCCTGTGCTGCTTTAACAGAATCGTTCATCAGTCTCTCATAAGGCTGCCTGATGGCTGTTGCAATGTTGATTTTAGCAATCCCCTGCTTAAAAGACTGCATGAGATACTCTTTGCCAATGCCCGTTCCACCATGCAATACGAGAGGGATATTCAATAATTCATTAATCTTCTTCAGATGGGGAATAGCCAAACGCGCTTCAACTTTTTTTTCAGACCGCGCAACAGCAGAGATTGCTCCATGAACATTCCCTATTGCTACTGACAACCAGTCTGTTTGAGTCTCATACACAAACCTCTTTGCCTCATCTGGCGAAGTAAATCCCTTACCTGAAGTAAAAAGCTCTTCGTATGGAGGTAATGGACCTGACTCATGACCCATTACTGCTCCAAGTTCAGCCTCTACGGGTATGCCAGCCTTATGAGCCAGTTGAACAATCTTATAAGTGGATTCGATATTTTCTTCCAGCGAAAGCCGCGATCCGTCTATCATCACAGAATCATAACCCAGCTCAATAGCTTCAGAGATAATTCTTTCGTAATCGGTTAGCAGGTTATCTTCATCAATTACTGGGACATGGTCAAGGTGCAATCTTGTGAAACGTAAATCCTTTAATTTTTCATATTCATCATGAATGGATTTCATACTTCCCGATTTGAATTTCAACCATTCCAACCGAGCAACCATAATAAGCCCGAAGGTACCGGAGTCGTTTAACGCTCTTACCACGGGCTCCATCATTGGGAGATAAGGGATATTAAATCCGGGAATAATAATACCCTTTTCCCAGGCTTTTTTTACTATTATATCAGTGCCATATTTCTCAATAATCACATCCTGTTTTATTAATTTAAATCATAATACTATACCGTTTACCAAACAGATATAAGATCGATCAAATCTATCATTGAAATAGCCTTTGAGTGCGGGTATCAGAATACCTCCTATTTCAACCGTCAATTCAAATTATTCTGCGATATCTCTCCTTCTGCCTTCAGGGAGGACTTCAAACAAAGATAACCAAAAAGATTTAGCGTAACATCTCGTTAATTCTAATAACCAGCTTAATAAGGTCGTCAGCATTTTTTAAATCAAGCTTGTTTTGCTTCATGAATTGCTTCATATCTTTTGACTTTTCAGGTAAGATCTTCATAATCTGACGGTTGGTATTAGCCTTGTAAAATATATCATCTCTTCTTATCCAGAACTGAGAAGCAAAAGTTACATGGTATTCGCTTGGAAGTGTCAGTTTATAGGCTCTTCCCGAATTAGTAAGAGAGGAGCGGGAAGTTGCAGCTCCGGTTTCAGTTGTACCGCCATAGCCTGCAGGACTTCCTGCTGATATTAAATTGCACCTGTGTTGCATAAAAAGAGATACAGGAGCTATCACCAATACCTCATAAAACATCTTATTATGGGGTATAAATTGCCGGGATTCCAAATATATGGTATCGATAGAAATGAGACTATCCACAGCTAGCATTATCCCATCTTTTTCAAAAATCATCTCTTCGGTAAGCATATTATAATTCATCATAGCTTTTCCTTCATTTCCGTCTTTCATTTTAACAGTTGCAATCGAAAAAGCCGGAAAAACATAATGAGATGCAATAAGTTCAGATTCACTCTGTGCCTGCAACTTTATATCAGTAAAACAAATAGTTACAATCAGGAAAACCTGTAATAATGATGTCTTAATATTTACTTTTTTCATAATATATAAGAATATTAATGCAAGTTATGAATAATTCAAGTAGAACACAATCGGAATTTTGCTCAATCTATCATTCTTTTAAAGGTCCACTACCCAGGAATCTTTCCATTCGATAATCGCAGAATCATTCCGAAAGATTAATGGGAGCCATATATATCTTGAATCTTCCAGATTGGTTTTTTCCCAGCGGTCTGCCATAAAAATGAAAAAATCAGGTTTGCCCAATACAGGTAAAACATATGTACTCTGTGAGATGAAAGTACTATCGCTGTTTTCTCCTTTGCAAGGGTTATACATCTCTGTCCATTCAGCCATAATGTTATCAGCTGAAGCAATCATTGCTGCATTTGGCAACCAACCTGTGCAAGCTGAAGTGATCATATAATATTTCCCTTTACGTTTAAACACAGCAGGAGCCTCGCGGCTTTTGTCAATGAAAATACGTGTTTCAGTTCCGGTTGGTTTTAAATAATCATCCGTCAACAAACTAATATGCATAACAGCATTGTTTTCAGATGAAAAGATATGATATGCTTTGCCATCGTCATCTTTAAACAAGGTCATGTCGCGACTCATCTGATCGTTTGGTCTGATGCTTCCAAGATATGTATATGGCCCCTCAGGATAATCACTTATCGCAACACCGGCACGGGCATAGCTGTAATCTTCGGAATCAACATGCAGCCACATTACAAACTTTCCGGTTTTCTCATTATAGATCACTTTTGGACGCTCAATAACTTTACCAATATGCAGATCGTTAGTAGAATCTATGGTGTTTGGCTTAAGAGCTATGGCTTCAAATTTCCAGTCGGTGAGATTCTCTGAAGAATAGCATGAAACACCTTCCGCATTGCAGCGATAGCATTCCCAGTCAGTTATATCCTCAACACGCCATGTTTCATTTTTTTTGTATTCACCAAATAAGAAGTATTTACCTTCATAATATAAAATCCCGGCACCATGTGCATTTATTGGGTTACCTTCAGTGTCGTACCATATTTCACCAGGAAATATTTTCTTTTCACTATTTTCGTTTTTGCAGGATATTACACCAATAAAAAAGAGCAAAAGAAAAACAATAATTCTATATTTTCCCATACCAATATTTATAAAATGTTTTTTTTAAGTGAATATAACTCAATACATATATCATTAAAATTGCGTATGTCACTTTATACAAAACCCGGCAACCAGGGATTATTCACATCTTGCTCTTCCGTGGTGCTATTCCACCTTAATGGTCTTCCTTAAAGATACCATTCTGCCTTCTGATGTAATGCCCTGTATCTTAACCTCATAGTCGGAAACAATATCTGATGACCAGAATTCCAATTTGGTCCTTCCACTTCTGTCTGGTTTAACTGAGGGATTCCAATAAAGGGTATTTCTGAAATCCGGAGTATTGGTACTCTTTGCTTCTGCTGTCGAATAATCAGGTGACACAAATGACCAGACAGGGTCCAAGACCCGATAAGGCATTCTTATTGCATAGCTGGGAAGTGTCACATAGCTATAATCACCAGCTTTGGAAATCAAATTTACAATACCATAGAACATATAATTCCCTACAAAATATTTCTCTCTTACAACATCAATTTTTTCAACCATCTCGGGATCAAGATTACCAATTACATTTGGATCGATTACAATTACACCATCTATCAGCATTCCCGGGGCTTCACCATAGGTTACCTTTGTAATAGGATCATTTATTGAGATTTCATAAATATCCTTTTTTCGTCTTAGGGCAACGCCTGGCAGAAGCTCAAAAAAGACTTCTTCCATCACAGGCAGTTTAATGTAATCTGCCATAATCAGTTCGATAGCAGGTTTCCCATAGAACCTCTTTGGTGTTATTGTCTGGATCGCTGGTATTAAAAGATCCCCGGTAAATGAAGATTCATAAATTTTATTTACCTGATAGTTAATCCTCCACTTCGATATATATTCAGGTACAGGCCTATTAGATGAATCGAGTGATACAACAGACGGAAGATAGTTATCAGAAAATGATGATCCAATTTCTATATTGTACTTTTTTGTTATATCATCAACCTGGATTATTAAATCCTTAACCGATGCATCTATAGGAATTCTGAAACTGAAATTTCCCTGATAATCTGTTCTGGCATATTGAAATTCAGCTACTTTCCCAGGACTGGAAAGCACAATATATTCCCCTGTATCAGGTGCCTTTTGATCTGGTGTCAGAAGCTTACCTGTCAGGTAGTGGTCCTCATTCTCGACCTGATATCTTAATGCGGGAAGATTATCAGATAATATCTTATCCCACTCAATCCAATTGCTTTTAACCGATAATAGCAATGTATCCAAATTATGAGAAGAAAAGGTATTAATTTTTCCAGCTTTTATTACATTCTGTGGTAGCAAGCCAAACTCTGAACCAAATACCATATAATCAATCAATTCTATGTTCTCAGTTTTTTCTGTTACAGGAGAGACTGAGATACTTATATTTGCTGGACTTAAGGTATTTATTAATTCATTCCCGAACCCCAGATCGAGTGAGATTTTTTCTCTTCTTTTATAACTTCCTGAAGAATTGACGAATAGTACATTTTTATTCTTTTCAGGAGTATAAATAAATCTTTCACAGAGTGGTTTTCCTTTTGAATTTAAAATTGTTATATGATTAATACCAGGGATAAGTTCATTTTTCGCGACACCTATTCTTCTGATATCTGTCATCACATTTTCACTACTTATATGGTTAATTACCCCATGGGTCTGAATAAAAAGATAAAGAATATTTTTGTTATCATGGCGGTAAATGGTATTTGTATTAACCATTAAATCAAGAGTATCAGGCTTATTGTTATTAACACTTAATGTCAATCCGGCATCAGAAATAACCGATATATTATTATAATTTTTCCCCCCTACAATATTAATATCTGAATAAATTTTCTCCCTGAAGGCTTTCTTGCTTAAAGCATTATAAATCCTTATATCCTTCATAAAACAATTGTACGGGAGAAAGTTTTTCATCCAGTTAGTATAGGCCCTGATGGTATAAGTTCCTGAACTTAAAGTGTCTGGCAGTAGGATTTGCCCGGGACCAAAACCTTTATCAATAAAAATCCGTTTCTGAATTACCGGCAGGTTATCCGGATTCAACAGTTCAAAATATACAATCTTATCAGCTTCTATGGGCTTATTACTCTGTCTGTCAATTAAATACACCTTAAACCACAAATCTTCTCCAGCTATATAGTCCTCCCTGTCGGAATGAATTAATATATCTTCACGGGGTATAGCTTCAGTATACCTTAAAAATTTCTGTTTAAGATAATCCGTCATATCTCCCTGTAACTGGCCAAATGAGTTTTGCAGGAACAGAAAACTTATCAGAAGAAGAATCGATGGTCTAATTTTTTTAATCATTTAAATAACTTTCACAGATAATTTCTTATTCATCATCTCTCCAGAATATTGGTTCTATGGTTGTACCTCTTACAGAACAATCATAACAACCCTTTGTATAGGTAATAACTTTGAAGGATGGTGGTGGCATTTGGTGATCTATTACTACCCAAACAAATTCATTCAGAAAAGAAATTGGTTCACCGCCGAACACAGTATCAGCATTACAGGAATTATAAAGGTCAATAATACCTTTAAAATTATCTTTTACAAAAATCCTTTTTGACGAACTTGCTGAAACACTGAAATAACCCAAAACCTTTTCATCCGGGCTCTCAACACACCAGATATTATTGTTAATTGAAGAAGGAGTTATATCATAAAGGCCTCCAATATGTTCGGAAATATTTTGTAATTTCTCCCAGTACAAATATTCATCCTCATTCAGGGAATATTGATTCACCAAAATGCTGTATTTCACCCTCAACCGGTCTGTCATATTTGAAATAAAAGTTAGTGGATACCGGTTGATCCTATCTTCCACAAGTGAAGCTGTGCTTTTAATGTTGATCTGGTCAGAGCTACTTGAAATCCAGCAAATTTTGTTTGGAACCAAATATGGAAGTTTGAATTCCCAAGTCTCAGAATATTCCCATCTGTAGAATTTACATACATTTTCAGGATCGTGAGTGTTTACGTAAATCTGGCAACCTTCAGGGATCTGGGTTCCCACCCTCCCATCATTGATGGCTATTTTCTCATAAAAAATACTGTCCATAGGTGGAACAGGCTTCATCTCCATAGGTAATGATCGGTAGCTTAGACTAATTGGTGAAGCATTTGTACTGATATGTAAAATATATGACCTTCCAATAATGCCCTGGAAATCTGAGGGGTTTGTTATATAGGTTCCGGCAACTGTCTCATATAAATTGTAGTTGTTCCCCAGGTCATCTGAAATGGATACATTACATCCTTCAAATGGTCGTGCCGCATTTCTTCCGCCAAGAGGAAGAGACTTTGAAAGCTTAATAGTGCTTGGACCATATTGATCTGTTATTAAGCCTTCAACAACAAGGAGTTCCTGCTCTTCATTAGTTTCCGGAAGAAACTGCACAATACATCCGTTAAGAACCAATAAAACAGAAAAAAGAAGAACCAGATATAATGGCTTAACCAGCATACAGGTATTTTTTATTATGCTGGTTGAATCCATATGTTTAAGAAATATTTTCATTTACAATGATGTTTAAAAATCATGTTGGCTTTAAATAAAATTTAAAAGTCAAAACTAAAAGTAACCGAAGGAATAGCCTGACCAAACACTGATAACTTGTAACCTATTATCTCGCCGAACTCCTTCTGGAAATATATTGAGTAAACATTTTGCCGTCCCAGCAGATTATAAACCGAGAATGTCCAGTTTGGATGAGCAATTTTGCGAGATTTGAGATTCCCGCTTATTCTTAATGAAAGATCCAGACGGGAATAATCAGGTATCCTGTACTTATTCCGGTCAGAATAATGAACAAATACCTTATTGCCAATATCATATGTAGCCACTGGGTATGTAATTGGCCTTCCTGAACTATAGGTATAGCTAGATGATAAACTTAAACGACGTGAAAAAAGATAGTTAAATGTTACAACCAGATCATTTGGCTTATCAAAATTGGATGGAAACCATTTTCCCATATTAATATACCTCTGGGTAGAGCATATCAAGCAGCTCAACAGGAGAAGTAAAACTCTGTCCATTAACTATTTGCATAGCCTTTTCAGTCATTGCATACATAAGAGCATTCCCGCCACTTTCAGAATGGGATGCAAATACATGGGCATCGGACCGAAGGACACTCTGAGTGCATAATCCTATTGAATGATTTCCTGAATCGCTGCCCATATATGCTGCTGATTGCCATATCTCGCTCATATAACCACCTTTAAAGCCGAAAGGACGTATAAGAGGTTCACGCTCAAAATTGGCACTTACTTTAGATATCTTTATTTTCTTAGGAACATGGCTTGTGTAAGGTTCTGCAAACAAGTCCATTGGATCAACAACAACAGTAGCACCGGTAGCAAGCAAACTATTTTTAATAAAAGTTCTGCGATTATGTTTTATCATATTAATTACGGTATAATAGTTATTCTGTTTATTACTTAATTATCTATAATTTCCAGGGACTTCTATACTCATAACTAAGTAACTTATTGGCTTCTTCGCTATTGGTAAATCTCTCCTTTACTCCATCCCATTGCAATCTTTCTTTGGTTGCCAGAGCGATATTAGCCAGATGAGCAAATGAGGTTGACCGATGGCCATCCTCCAGAGTACAAAATGGATTCTGCCTTGTTTTAATACAATCGAGGAAATTCCGTATCAGACCTGATGTACTATCAGCGCTACTTCCATCATCAAGCATCTGATTCGGGTTAAGATATTCTTCTTCTTCTTCCTGCTTTGTCCATGTTTGAAACTGTCCGCTTTTGGAAGGAATGATCCGATAACCTCTTTCACTGGCATACAGGTTCCCTTTTGTGCCACGAAGTTCAAGTTCACCATAAGGAAAGAAATCTCCACCGCTAGCTTCATAAATACTAAAAGCAATTATTTTCCCCGAAGCAAATTCAAATGTCACCTGCATAGTATCAGGTATATCAGCATCATGGTCGATGATATACTTACCACCATGTGCAGTAAATGCAACAGGTGCAATTTCACCCATCAACCAGCGGATAGCATCCATGTAATGAACGCCCCAGTTACCCATCTGACTTGAATAATTACTCCACCAACGGAACTTATAAGGTGCAATATTGTACTGGTATGGACGATAGGCCCGAGGGCCAAGCCACATATCCCAGTTAAAATCTTTCGGTGGTTGCTCAGCTTTGAATTTCCCTATGCCATTTGGTGCCATATTACTTACCCTGGCTGCTATGCTACGGATACCTGCCCTATCTTACCTGCCGGAATGTCCTTTGCCAGTTTCTGAAACACACCATTCCCTCGTCGGTTAAGTCCGACAGCAACAACACGATCACTTTTCTCCCATGTCTCCACCATTTTCCTGCCTTCAACGAGTGTGTTTGTCAGAGGTTTTTCAACATAAACATCTTTCCCTGCATTGACAGCATCAATCATCTGAATAGCATGCCAGTGATCAGGAGTTGCAATACATACTGCGTCGATATCCTTACTGTCAAGCAGTTTACGATGATCATTAAAAGTTAAAGGTGCTTTTGAAAATTTCTCACCCATTTTGGGCACCTGACCCGGCATATCTTTCAAATAACGCTGATCAACTTTACTTCTGTCTCTAAGCAAATAAGGTATATATATCACACAGAGCTGCTACTTCTATATCTGGTTGTTTCATGAATAGGTTTAAGAGCTGCGAGCCCCTGTTACCTATTCCTATAAAACCCATGTTGATCCTGTCGTTCGCTCCAGGTATTCGCTTATAACTGGCTGCACTCAGAGAGGAAACACCTAGTGTAACTCCAGCTGTGACAATTCCGGTTTTAGTAATAAATTCACGACGAGTCGTACTGGTTTTGCTTTTCATAATATTTTAGAAATGGTTTTGTGTTTTACATCCCCCTGGCCCCCCCCCACCAGTGCGGGGCAGTCTCTTCCAAGGGGGAATTAAATAAGCCATGTCACTTAAAAATGGCATTGGAGATGTTAAACACTAAAATATCTATAAAGACAATTAATCCTATTTTCAGATCAATAAACATTTCATTTATTTCACAATGGGAGTAAGTACAATATTACGGTACTGAACTTTTCCATGATCGCCTTGCAGGTAAATTGGTCCGGGGGCAAATACATCAGATATTATAGCACCACCTGTTGGACCATAAACAGGCTGATTATCAATAATCTTAACCCCATTCAATATTACAGTAGCGTGACGATCGCAAAGAGTAATATCCAATGTCTGCCATGTACCTGCAGGTTTTTCAGCGTTGACAGTCGGTTTGATCCGGCTGTATACACCGCCCATGTTATGTGAATCCAACTCCTTTTTATAAGAATCAAAAACCTGTATCTCATACATACCACGCAGGTATACACCACTGTTACTTCCTGCAGGTATATTAACTTCTAACTTTATATTAAAATCTTCAAAAACTGCATCTGTCCTCAGATTTCCATAATGAATATGTTCTTTCCCTTCAACCTGGGCAGGATTAACATCTAATACTCCATCTTTAGCTGAGTATCCATTTGCCTGCTTTTCGTCAATCAATCTCCAACCGGTAAGATCTTTACCATTGAACAATGTGATAGGTGTTCCAAATTTAAGAGTAGCCAGATCAGGAGCAGGAGGAGGAGCTGGTAATTTATTTCCAACCAATGATACTGAATCAACACCATCTCCATTTCTATGAGGAATTATCAGGAAGCCAACAATCTTATCTCCATCTTTTGTAAGTTCCAGCCAATTGGTTATTACCTGTGAACGAAGAGGAAGATCTTTAGCATCTCTGGTTCGAACAATATTATTATTACGCGTGACTATCAGAAACCGGTTATTGGCCAGATATACATTGGATACAGGAAGAACGCTTCCTCCACCCCAGAGCAAGTCAGCATCAAGGTAATTATCTTCCTGGCGAACTTCAAGCCAGCCAACCCCTCCACCCTGAATATCAATTGTCCATTGACCAATAAACTCAGATATATCAGTATTTTGTACAGGTTCTGTTTTGGTTTCAACGGTACACGATATGATTGAAAATGAAACCAGAATTGTTGCGAAAAAAAGAAGGATAGTTTTCATACGTTTCATGTCTTAGTTTATATAACATTAAAAATTAATGAGGAATTAGTGATTATTTGATAAAGTTAATGAAAAACTGAGCACTATGAACCAATAATGAATGAAAAATATCTTAACCGATAATAAAAAACGGAATTTTAAGGAAATAACCCGAGCTAAAGTTAGGAGTGACTATTGATGAGCTTCCTGCATTTTTAAAACATCAGATTTATACTTTCTGTTTTCAAGAATTCTTACATATCTGATACCCATCTTATCATTATAGTCTTCATATGATTTTTGTGCCCACTCTAAAGCAGAATCAAGATCACCATTTATCTCATTTATTATAGCCATATTATAAGTAGCACGGCCTGCCACTTTCATATTTGGATTTGTTGTCTCAATTTTCCACAACTCTCCTGCCTCATCCCATTTCCCCAACTGTGCCTTCCTTCTGGCAACCTTAAGATTATCAGAGCCTTTAACATAATAATCACGCATAATCCGTATCGTGAATGGAACAATCCTGAGCGCATAACCATGTCCTGCCTTATCGCTAACTTCATTAACAGCATCTTTTCTGCCGATCAGTGCTGCAGCAGCAAGAACCGGATTCAGACCACTTCCTGAAAAATGGATTGATTCATGGTATATATACTCATCAAGAATGGTTTTTCCGGATGGATCATAAATACGCCAGCCGGTTTTCACAATAGTTTCCATGTCTGCCTGATGTTCAATTCCCGGGATAGTCCCAAGAAATGTCTTAATATCCACCTTCCGGTTTGAATAATTAATATGAGTATCTGTATCAAACTTCTCAAGAGAGAACAGAGCATCTGTACCAGTCTCCTTACAAATCTGATCAACTATCTCCCATGCAAGTGGAACAGGAAACTGCACCAGTTTCGGAGTTCTGAAATCTATATCATTCAATGTTTTAATTTCCTCAAACCTGCTATTATTCAGTAACTCGTCAGCAAGTCCTTTAATACTTTCCTGTGCTCCAATTTTATCAAGATTTGCTCCCTCCAATGACAAGGCCTTATCAACAATATCGAATGCTTTTGTTTTATCTGTTGGCATACTTCTGTTAATGACTCCTACGCTTTTGATATAAGAAGGTATAGTTACAGGTGCAGGCTCCACAACATTAAGATATAACTGTTGTGTTTTGCAGGATGCTAGAGTTATAGCGAGAATTAGAATTAAAGAATAGTTTTTCATATTTATAAAGGGTTACTGGGTGCTGGTTACTTGGTGCTTGGTGCTGGTTGCTGGTTGCTCGTTACTGGTTGCTGGTTGCTCATTACTGGTTTACTGGTTACTGGTTACTGGTTACTGCTTACTGCTTACTGCTTACTGCTTACTGCTTACTGCTTACTGCTTACTGCTTACTGCTTACTGCTTACTGCTTACTGCTTACTACTTACTGCTTACTGCTTACTACTTACTACTTACTACTTACTACTTACTGATTACTGCTTACTGCTTACTGCTTACAGTTTATCAATCTAATATTCTTTATAGCTGCAGTTGTAGTCCATGAAGCAATACCGAATGGTTTTGATAATTCAACCTCTGGTCGTATTGATAATTTATTATCTCCAATGGCAAAATCTACAACAATAACATCATCAATAAGAGCCTTAATGGTGTCATTTGTTACTTCCAAACAAATTCTGTACCAACAATCTTTTTCAAATTTCATTAAAGTAGTTGTTTCATTTTCTGATGCATCCATTTTATTGATACTACTGAGGCCAACGACAGTACCTCCCCATCCTCCTGTAACCAGTGTACATGAGTATTTTCCTACCGGGAATGTCATACCACAGAAAAAGTCATTTCCAGACACTCGTTTTGCCTCAAGAGAGACTTTATAATCAGTTGTTGGAAACTCATTTGTCCATGTTATACCAGTACATCCCTCTCCCATCCCCAGAATGATCTCGCCTCCTGAAACATAAACAGGTCCTTGCGGACCGAAATTAGTAATTTCCCATCCTTCAAGCGTTTTCCCATCGAAAATTAAACTACTATCAGCATTTTCGACAACCGGCTGTTGCACATCTTTTTGATGTTTTTGCCTACCGGTACAACTATTCAGGAAAATAATTACCGGAAAAAGTATTAACAAGAGTTGTTTAACTGTAGTTCTTTTATCTGTATACATAAAATTATTTTCAAGTATTTACACATCTGATTTCTTTAAATCACGTACAGGTTTGTCAATTATTTCAAAATCAGGCAAAGCATTTTTATTGTCGGTGGCTTTCAGTTGTTCAAGCTTTCTCCCTGCCGGCAATACTCTGCTCTCCCATGAACCGATTGCATCATTATAACCTTTAAGGGCAGCTTTTAACCCTCCTCCAACTTTATCAAGATGATCAGCAAACACATTTACCCTTCCATAAAAATCCATTGCTGCTTCCATAATTTGCAAAGCATTCTCTGTAATATTGTGCTGCTGCCAAGACATCGCCACTGATTTAAGGACTACTATCAAGGTTGTGGGAGTAGCTAAGATTATTTTATTGTTCATCGCATCCTGCAACAAGATTTTATCCGTCATAAGGGCAACATTCAATGCAGATTCAACCTCCATATATAACACAACAAAGTCAGGTGTATTTGGAAATTGCGACCAGTACTGTTTTTTACTTAATTTGTTTACATGATCCCTGAGGTTTTTGGCATGTTTAACAAAAAGTAAATTACGTGAAGTCTCATCATCCGTTTCCAACGCCTGGAGATAAGCATCCAAAGGAAGTTTGGAGTCAACAACCACATGACCGTTACCTGGGAGGTTAATGATCATATCAGGTTTTGATATAAAATCTTCACCCTCAGTATAAACCTGCTCGACAAAATCACAATGGGCCGATAAACCTGAAAACTCTACCACGCGTTTCAATCCGATTTCGCCCCATTTCCCTCTAACTCTCGGATTTCTTAAAGCATTAACGAGAGCTCCTGTTTCTTTTTGAAGGCTTGCGTGGGTAATCTGAATGTTAGAGAGCATCTCAGTGACCTGACCGAATGTTTTTTCTGAACCTTTTTCGAGCTCTTCGATCCTCTTTTTATAACTGTCGATAGATTCCTTCACTGGTTTCAGCATTTCCTCAATGGCTGATTTTCGCTGATCAAGATCCCCTTCTGACTCTTTAACCTGAGTTTCGAGTTGGGTTTTAGCAAGATCAAGAAACTGCTTATTGTTCTGAGTCAGGGCATCAGAAGCTGCCGATTTAAAAGTATCAACCATTGCTTTTCTTACCTCTTCAAGACTGTTGGCCTGGGCTTCAACCTTAGCCTGCAAGACACTGTTTTGTCTGGTAAGAGTATTAATCTCATCCATTTTAGCAAGTAACACCTTCTGGTGGGCCACATTTAATATTGACTTAGTTCCAAGATATGCAATTAAGGTACCAGTTACTAAACCTGCAATTATATAAAATATGATTTCCATTATATAAGCATCTATTAATTCCCAAATTTAAAAGTTTTAAGTGTAAATGCACTGATAAATGATTCATTTTACCCATTTTACTATCTTCGTACTACTTAATCTGCCCTATGTAAAGAACATCATTATTATTTATAACCTTAATGTCCATATTATTCTTATGTTTATGCACTTCAAAACAGAAAAAATGAAAAATAATCTATCACGTCGTATTTTTATAAAAAGAAGCATTACCGCTGGAATCGGATTGGCAGCAATGAAACATCTTACAGCCTTTTCAAATCCTGTGAATTCAGGAATGAGACTAGGGCTGGTTACTTATCTCTGGGGCCAGGACTGGGATTTGCCTACACTAATTGCGAATTGTGAAAAAACCGGTTTCATGGGTGTAGAACTTCGTACCCGGCATGCTCATGGAGTAGAGACAAACCTTAATTCATCTCAACGGGCAGAAGTAAAAAAACGATTTGCCGATAGCCCTGTAACATGCATTGGTTATGGATCCAATTTCGAATATCATAGTCCTGATAATGCAATACTTCGTGAGAACATCGCCCAGACCAAAGAGTATATTAAACTCTGCAAGGACATCGGTGCTACAGGTATAAAAGTAAAACCAAATGATATCCCTTCTGAAGTTCCTAAGAAAAAGACTATTACACAGATAGCATCTTCGTTAAATGAAGTTGGGAGATATGCACAGGATTATGGAATGCTTGTCAGGGTTGAAGTACATGGCAACCATACTCAGGAACTGCCTAATATGAAGGCCATATTCGACGAGGTGAGTGAACCGAATGTTAAAATCTGCTGGAACTGCAACGATCAGGATTTACTTCCTCCCGGACTGGAAGAAAATTTCAATATGGTAAAAAAATGGTTTGGCGACACAGTTCATATTCGTGAACTAAATGATGGGAATTATCCTTATCAGCAACTTTTTAATCTCTTTTCAGGTATAAATTATAATGGGTGGATTCTCCTGGAAGCCCGTACAGATCCAGCTGATAAAATTGCTGCAATGGCAGAGCAGGCAGAACTCTTCAATAAAATGACAGATAATACTTTTAAATTGTAATCTAATGAGAAAACTATTTATTCATCATGTTTTTTTCTGGCTTAAAGAGCCAGTAACTACGGAAGTAAAGAATAAATTTGAGAAGGCTCTTAAGAAATTAGCTACAGTTGAAACCATTTTTGATCATCATCTGGGTGTTCCAGCCCCTACAAATCGTGATGTAATTGATACATCCTATACATATTCTCTGCTTGTTACCTTCAGAAATAAAGATGATCAGGATATTTATCAGACACACCCAACTCACCTGAAATTCATTGCTGATTGTGAGGATCTGTGGGAAAAGGTTGTTGTATATGATTCGGTGAGTATCTGATTAAAGGCGTCAGGCGTCAGGAAAACTTAATTCAGGCCGGTAATAACAATTTGTAACTATTTCAAATAGATTTCCAATACAGGAATCTCAACCGGAGGTTTTTGTACCGGTAACTGAAGAGTCAGGTCATTTTTGTTTGCATCTCTGCCTGCACTGAATTTCACTTCTGAGGCATCATGTAAGAACTGCACATATTCAACCTTATCAGCAATATTTGTAAGTGTTAATCTTCCCATCGGATATGCCAGCAGATGAACATATAATCTTTTAGTAACCGGATTGTAGGTTAAAAGAGTATTGTCCGGAACATCATATTCAGCCGGCGCTTCAGTACATTTGTATATTGAGCGACTGTTATACTTCATCCATTCACCCATAGATTTTAATCTCTCCTGTGCCCTGTAGTCAAAAACACCCCGGGCTGTCGGACCAACATTCAATAAGAGGTTACCACCCTTGCTTACTGATTCAATAAGAAGTTCGAGCAACTGTGCAGGGCTCTTCCAGGTATTCTCATCGCGATAATATCCCCACGAACCAGAAAATGTCTGACATGTCTCCCATGCAACCCTTTTACCATTTACCTCAGGCCATTTAGCAACTTTTACCTGTTCAGGCGAAATGAAATCAAATCCACCTTCAACATCTCTCAAATCCAGACGGTCATCAACAATAATCCCAGGCTGAAGGCTACGTGCCAATTTTAATAAGTTTTCGGAATCCCAGTCTTCATGACCTTTACCATTCTTGCCCGGAAAAGAAAAATCGAACCAAATAATACTGATTTCACCATAATTGGTAAGAAGTTCTCTAACCTGATTTTTTATGTAAGCGCGATACTTATTCATATCCCTTCCTTTATTCAGACGTGCATAGGCAGTATCTGATTCCTGTCTCAAAGGATGGACTCTATCTATTGTATAATCAGGATGGTGCCAATCAATTAGCGAATAATAAAATCCTACTTTCAGACCTTCAGCTCTGAAAGCTTCCACATATTCCTTTATCAGGTCTTTTCCATAAGGTGTATTTGTCGCCTTGTAATCAGTAAATTTTGAATCGAACAGACAGAACCCTTCATGGTGTTTGGCAGTAAGAACTACATATTTCATCCCTGCTGTTTTGGCCCTTTTTGCCCACTCATGCGGATCATACAGGTCGGGATTAAACATCTTAAAATACTTCTCATACTGCTCATTGGTCATTCTTTCATTATTCTTTACCCATTCGTGACGTGCAGGCAAAGCATATAATCCCCAATGAATAAACATCCCGAATCGTGCATCGGTCCACCATTTCATCCTTTGGACTTTCTGTGCTTCTGTTTCCTTAGGAAGCTGACCTGAGGCCATTTGCGGGGCCATTAGTAGAGTAATAAATAAAAACACTGTGGAAAGGGTCTTTGTTTTCATATTGATTGGTTTAGTTTTCAACAAAAAATACAATTATTAAATATTATTAGAGCTTTTTCTGAAATTATCACGGATAAAAAAGAAGAAATTAATTGTCCTCTGAAATAGATTATAATACAGTGTAAGGTATAAAATAAAAGTAACAATCCATAATACCAATATATTGAACCAGAAAGTATCGATTGAAATATTGCCTATCCGTTTATATGGAGTAAATAACTGTGCCCTGCCATATTTAGAAACAGGTTTCATATAACCAGGTTCATATTTCTGAATGATTTTCTTAGGTGTCTTAATTGATTTATGTATTGTGGCCCATTCCAGTACAAGCTCCTTCAACTTTCTGTTTTCAAAGTTGTCCTTAAGGTTTATTAATTCTTCAATCCCTATTTCTGCTTCCAGTGATTTGGCAACAGAATCCCTTTGCTCCATTGCATTATTACGTAAGACTCTAAATCTCCCTGTCAGACTGTCAAGATATTCTTTTGTTTGTTCTGCCACTTCTGAACTAAACCTATCTATATTCAGTGATGCTTTCCATTTACCAGGAATGAATCTAAGACCTGCGAATCCTTTTAACTTATCGATATGATAGTTCAATTTAGCAAAATTATCAATCACAACTTCTCTGTATTGAGTATTGTCTTTATATTTCTGACACTCCTTCAGGTCTTGTTTTAAGTCAATAAGAAGGTAGGAAGCATACCATTCATTCTGACTGATCTCCATATCATACCTGAAAAAATTCTTTTCATACCTGTTATTTTTGAATTGCTCTACAGCGAGAGCTTCAAACGACCAGCGTGCAGCCATCATGTCTCCTATTACCGGAACATATTCATAAGAAGTGATATTGCTTTTATGCAACCTGTCGAACTTCACAAGAACACCGCTGAATAATAACTGGGGAATAAGAATAAACGGGATAAGGATATAAATTGTTATTACTGAATTGAATGCCGATGAAATGTTTAATCCAAGCATATTGGCAAAACAGGAGGTTGAAAACAGGACAATCCAGTATGAGAGATTCAATCCTTTAATCTCCAGGATAAAATTGCCAATCAGTATAAAAGAAATTGTCTGAATCGCTGATATTAAAAACATTATAGCAATCTTGGAATTCAGGTAACTAAACCAGCTGAGATTAAGAAATGACTCCCGTTTCAGGACTTTCCTGTCACGTATAATCTCTTCGGCACTAATAATCAGGCCCAGGAAGAGTGCGGTAATAACACACATAAAAATATATGCCGGAAGGTTTTCATTTTCACTTAAGAGGTACTTTTCACCCGCAACATATTTAGTAAAATACGCAAGGAGGAAAGCCAACAGAGGTGAGCCTAACAGACTTATAATAATGTATTGCCGGTTAGCAAGCTTGGATAATAGATCGCGTATAAAAAAAATCTTTGTCTGTTTTAGTAACCCGGGAATACAATAATGATTCTCAGGAATTGCCTGATCACCCGGGGAACTCTTTTGTTTTATTTTATCAGCATCTTCACTAAATTTATCAGCCCATTCTTTGGGTGTAATTTTCCTGATATGTGTAGGTTTACCATTCTCGTTGACAACTTTTGCTTCAATTATCTGAAGCAACTGATCGGAGTTAACATTACCGCATGTAATACATTGATCTTCATTAGCATTAGCCAGACTTGCCTTTCTTTTAAAATAGATAATTGCCTCAGTAGGATTACCATAAAATATTTGGTATCCACCCTTGTCGATGATCATTATCTTATCGAACATTTTATAAAGGTCGGAAGCTGGCTGGTGTATATTAATAATTACCAGTCTCCCTCTATAAGTCTGTTCCTTAAGTAAATTCATTACAATTTCAGAATCGACTGAAGAGAGGCCTGATGTTGGTTCATCTACGAAAAGGATATTAGGCTCCCGGATTAATTCCAGGGCAATATTCAATCGTTTCCTTTGGCCACCACTTATTACTTTATTCAGTGGATTACCTACCTTAAGATTCCTGGTTTCATCAAGGTCCAGATCCACCAGCGTTTTTTCCACAACCTCTATCAACCTGTTTTCAGGTAGGTTATCCAGACACATCCTGGCATTGAAGTAGAGATTCTGAAATACAGTTAGTTCTTCAATCAGGAGGTCATCCTGTGGAACAAATCCTATTACTCCTTTCAGGTAGTCATTTTCTTTTTCTGAATATAGATTATACCCGTTTATTAAAACTTCTCCGCTTTGTGGTTCAGTTATTCCGCTTAAAACATTCAATAAAGTTGATTTCCCAACACCGCTTCCGCCTAGAATACCTACTAATTTCCCTGATTTTTCATGAAAATTAAGATTATGAATTCCGTTTTCACTGTCTTTAAATCGGAGACATAGATCTGTGGCATCCAGGGAAATTTTCAGTTTAAATGTTTCCTGAGTGAAAACAGCATTAATATCATAATAATATAGTGTATTTATCCCTGAGCTTCTGATTGTCGATCCATGATCAAATATGTATGTCTGCTCCGGGAAAATATTCTGCCCGTTCAGGAACAGATCTTCCTTTCCTGAATACCTTAAAATATAAGTATTAGTGCTTAAAATATAAAGCAAAAAAATCCTGCCTTTGAGATTTTCCTTATACAGATGCTTAACTCCCTCAATATCTGGATCGATTGCATTATCAATAATCATTACTCTTTTTTTCTCAGGGATATCATTGACTGAACTCAAAATAAAACTCTTAATATTCTTGTACTCTGCCTGAGGTATATTAAAAGCATCCGATACAGTTTCCAGAAAATCAAGTTCATTCTCAGTTATTTCAGCACCGAACAAAATATAGTCAATAAGCTGGACAATTACATATAACTTTTGTTTTTGATGAAGCTCTTCATTTATCTTTTCACATATAGCTAAAATTCTCATTGCAGTAAGTGAAGTACGTTTCCTGGCTTTGATACTTCCCTTAATAATATTGTCAGAACAGTATAATAGCATGTATTCATCAAACATATCCATATACCTTCTTACCAGTTCACTATTCAGCTGACGTGAAAGGAATAACCTTACTATATCCTTTTCTCTGCTTGAAATTTCCCTGTTGCTGTGAACATCACTTATCAGGACAAACAGTTGCATCAGTGCTTTTAATATAGGTTCACTCATAATTAAAAGTTAAATCCAATAACCGATATTTATTTAATTAATAAACTCTAAACCCAATTTCAATAGAAAATATATCTTTGTTAAAACTTATTCAAGGTAATAATAATTATGTACTTAGAAAAATATTTCAGCCAAGCCTTCTAATTTCTTCAATAAAAGCCAGTTTTAGCTGAATTAATTTTCCAGATACATAAAACTAAGATTTAGCAAATGTCAGAATCAGGAATATTTCTGGATTATCATGGTGCTGTTGACTTATCGGTAATTGAATTACTCCTGGTAAAACTTAAGAAAACAAAGGAATTTGGAGCATTAAACAAAATCACAAGTAAAAGAACATATGCCCTCGCAGTTGAATGCCTTGAGAACATATATAAACATTCAGCATTAAAATCATCGGATGATCAAAGAATGCTACCTCATATTTCTGTCAAGGAGAAAAATGATAAGATAATTATTGTCGCAGGCAATCCGGTATCATTTGAATCAAAAGACAAATTAGTCAGGAGGCTCGATCATCTTAATCAATCGGATGAAGCAGCATTGAAAACTATGCATGAAAATATAATCAGGAGTGATTTGAAGCAGAATGCAAATGGAGCCGGGCTTGGCTTAATTTTTATGGCAATGAAATCAGGGAACACTATCAAATACAGTTTTAATCCCTTAACAAGTAACTATTTATATTTTGAAATTCAAATTTCCTTAAATAAATATATCATGAGAAAGTTGATTATTGACCAAACACCCAATTCGCCAAAAGTCATACTTGATCCTGAAAAAAAAATCTATCATATTTCAGGTGAATCAAGACCTCCTGATGTCAGGGAGTTTTATGACCAGATTCTCTCATGGCTGGATGATTTCAGCATATATCTCGTTAAATCGGACGATATGAAAGATCCGGTTATATTTAATTTTAATTTTGAATATTTTAACTCATCATCTGGTAAGCTAATTCTTGATATCTGCAAGATTTTAGCCGGTTTACAATTAAAGGGATTTAATGTAACAATAAACTGGCATTTTGAAAAAGATGATGTGGATATGCTTGAGGTTGGGAAAGAGATGTCAAAAATTGTGAAATTTCCTTTTGAGTATATTGAGAGTTAATAACTGAATGTATTTTGAAACTACGGTCAACCCCGTGTAACTTGTTAGTCGTTCCTCCAAGAAATTTTTATCGGCTTTCCCTGCCCTAAATTCTATGGTATTATTACTTTTGTTCTGCATCTGTTGGTTGAGTGTTAAGTTATGTTCTAACACACTAAATATAAGCATTTTATCTGACAGATGCATCTTTTATTTTAGAAATTTAGGTTACATTAAATTTTTCTGAAAAACATTAAATAATCTTTTCTATCTAAAAACAATTACCATGCACGTCTTAAAAGAAAATTTTCCGGTTGCCATGGAGGCTCCCAGACAAAAACGCGAATGCAGGATGGATGGAGAAGTATGACTTATAGATAACTCGAACAACAGAAAATACAAATGTGGTCGAAAATCATATATAATACCGGGGATCAATTAATTCAGGATTTACCTGAAAGGCCGATAAATTATAAGAAATTCTTTACTGAACAGATCGCAGAAGGCCTTTATCGGGATATACAGCCGGCATGGAATCTTGTTACCAGTTCTAATACTTCAAAAAAAGAATTTAATAACCTTTCAGAAGATGAAAAATCTTTCTGGTACATCTACACTGAAGAAATACCAGATAAATTCCTGGCATTGAATCTTTTTGTGCGTCCATTCGAAGATTTTTGCAGAACATGCATAATAACTGATGATGATATTACCACACTTATTCAGATGGACCATGAGAGGTACTGCAGAGGAATCTCTTCAAAGAGCCTGAAAAAAAATAATACCAGGACTATTATAAATGAGATTCATCCGGCACAGAAATACTTTCAAAGTTTAACTAAAGACTGGCAGCGCTTCTACCTGGAAATGAACTATCTGATTCCTATCCAGTTTAAAAAAATCGGTTATGAAATCATCCGGCCTGAGGAGGCTGTCGAGATTGATCTGTCAATGATCAGAAAACTTGCCAGGGCTATCCACTCAAAGTATTTGCATGAGATAAGAAACCAAAACACCAGGGTTCAGGATGATCCCGATACATTAAAGTTTTATAATCCCGGTGATTCCGAAAATCAATATACTTCAGATTTTGATGATCTAACTGACGAAATTAAATACTCCAACATAGATAATGCTGCCCATATCCCAACAAAATTATTATCAATCGGTTACAAGATAAGACTGGTAAAGAAAGGATTTAAGCCTGTTGCACTTCATCTGAGTGAAGAGGAAATAGAAACTATGTCGCAGGTTGAACATATCAGATGGAGCTGGGAGAAAAGATTAAATGGCTGGAGATTTGGTAAAAGCAGAAACAGCATTAAGAAAACACATCCAAGTTTACTACCTTATGAAGAATTAAGTGAACCTGAAAAAGAAAAGGATCGCGAACTTGTCAAATTAATACCGGCATTATTGCTGGATATAAACTATGAAATTTTCCCAGTCTCTCCTAACCGCATTAATAAATTATCCTATGCAATAAAACCTCAGAGTAACATTCATAAACTGTTATGCGAAACGAGGAGATTAGGTGAGGAAGTAAGCAACCTGGCGCTGACTTCTCCGAAAATCAACGATAAAATCATATCCATAAATAAAATAATTGAGGAGACTATCAGAGAAGTACAGGGCAGTTACAATTATGCCCGTCATATTCAGGAAACATTTCTACCCGAAGACCTTTATATAAGAGAATGCTTCCCGGATAGCTTTGTACTATATAAACCCAAGAATATTGTAAGTGGTGATTTCTATTTTTTCAGTAAGCACGGTGATTTAGTAATTTTTGCCCTGGCAGACTGCACCGGTCATGGGATCCCGGGGGCTTTGATCAGTACTATAGGATACGGGAGTCTTGATCAGGTGGTAAATGTGAAAAAAATTACCGATCCAGCTGATATACTCCGGAATTTATATTCATTAGTACACAGGTTCATGCGAAGAAATTTAGACAGGCATGGATTGCAGGATGATTTGGATATAACTCTGTGTCTTCTGGATACCAGAACCAACCTGCTTACTCTGGCAGGAGTAGGTAATTTGATATACTACGTAACTGAAGGAAATATAATCGAAATTAAGTCCGATTACTATAAAGATGACTGTAATCAAAAACATGAGTATCGTTTTACCTCAAAGAAGATCCAAATGAAGATTGGCGACACATTATATTTATGTTCAGATGGTTATGCTGACCAATTTGGAGGTAATGATCATAAGAGATATCAGAGAAAAAAATTAATGGGCTTTTTACTCAGAATCCGTGATTGTCCGATGGCTGAACAGAGTGATATGCTAAATGAAGAGATCGAAAAGTGGCGGGAAGAACAAGATGAGGACCAGACTGATGATATTTCGATTATTGGAATAAGAATATAAGGGCTGGAATGTAGCCTGATTAATTCATAAATTAATCAGAAAGAAAAAAGATAAAAGGATAAAGACAAGAGTACTAATAACATAGTATGTTTGATAGAGAAGAGTATTTCTTATAAAAAAGTAATCTGAATTTATTATGCAAATAATTAACTTTCAACTTTTTACTTGTGTCTTTTATCTTCTGCATGAATAATGCAGGCTAACTATGAACCTTGACGAAAAATATTTTTTTGTAAATAATGTAAAATCTTAAATATTAATTTATTAACCTATAAACCATATACCATGGCAAATCTAAGTCGCATGAACCGCAGGAAATTTGCTAAGACTACTGTTATGGCAGCCGCTGCCACCGCAATAATACCTGGTTTCATTACAAAATGTACTAAAGCTCCAGCACCCATGAGACGCGTGTTCGGGAAAATTGGATTTGAAGTTACTACAATGGGTCTCGGGGGACAATCATCTCTGCAATGGACCCCAGATGGGGTGGATCCTGTAAAAATCATCCTCAAAGCCTTTGACCTGGGAATCAATTATTTCGATACATCCAATCTTTATGGCCCCAGCCAGGTAAATTTCGGTAAAGCCTTTCAGATTATGAACCTGATCCCTGGTTCATCCGGCTATGATGAAAATCTGAGAAAATCAATATTCCTTACTACCAAAACCCACCTGCGTTATGCTAAGGGTGACGGTGAAGTCGAAGGTGTTAACAACTGGACCAACGGGGAACCCGAAACACATACAGTTGACGATCTGCACCGTTCTCTTTCGCAGATGTTCGGCGATGGAAATGGAAATTACCCTGAGGGTGCATACCTCGATATGGTTCTTTTTCATAACCTTAATACCATGGAAGAGGTTGATGCAATATATGAAGGACTCGACAATCCTGATCCTGATGCTGAACGGATTGGGGCACTTGTCGCTTTACGTGATTACCGTGACGGAACAAATCTTACAGGGTTGAATCCAAAGAATGAAAAACTTATCCGTCATATTGGTTTTTCAGGTCACTTTGATCCATCAGTCAATATGTACATGATACAACGCGATCATACCAACCTGCTCGATGCCATGCTGGTAGCTATTAATGCTAATGATAAGCTGATGTTCAATATGCAGTATAATGTGATTCCACTTGCAGCAGCCAAAAACATGGGTGTGATAGGTATGAAAGTATTTGCCGATGGTGCTATGTACACTAAACCTGCTGAATGGTCCAACAATCCATCACATGTGGTAAACAGTGTTGGCAGCGAATCATTACCCAGCCAGCCCCTTATTAAGTACACCCTTACTACTCCGGGTGTACATCTGGCAATTATCGGGATTGGCCATATAAGTAACAAGGATGAGGAGTGTCAGCTTACTGATAACCTGAATGCATCACAACTCCTTCCGGAAGGACTAACTGAAGACGAAAGATTATCCATTGAAGAGATGGCTAAAAAGGCAAAAGAGGGGAAGACAAATTATTTTCAGATGGCAGCCTTACCTCTCACTGCCCCGAAAGAAGTTCTGGCTGTTCAGAACAAAGAGAACAATTTGCGCAATGCTGTAATAAGTTGGAATACTGCTTATGCCGGAGATGCCCCAATTAAAGCTTATGAGATATGGCGAGATGATGCCAAGATCAAAGAGATTACATTTGCTCCCCAGATCACCACAAATCCTTTTACATATTCAGAATTGTTGAACGATAAAAATTCGCATACCTTCATAATAAAAGTGGTTGATGTCAAAGGCAGGGTAGCAGAATCGATACCTGTTACACTGGAGAAAATAGGATAATTTATGAACCATATGACTAAACTATTGATAATTCTTGCGATTGGATTTGCATGTAACAGTTGTACGCAAAAATCCAGGTGTATCCATATTATATTGACCGACCTTTTACAACTGAGGATTTTAAGCAGTGTGTGGTACAGGCATTATGAGTTATCCTGACGCTGTCGCATCCTGTCAATAGTACTAATAGTTAAGAGTATGATCCAAAGAATTGGATTATTCCCTGAAGTAAATATCCAATTCTGCAACTTCCCTTTTATAATCGATTCTTCGGATTCTGACTTTCGTAATATTTTTTCCGGTACGTGAAGAAATATCCTTTAAAAGTCGTTGTTTTTTATCTGGTTTAAGAAATTCAAGATTATTATAAATAATCGAATATGTCTCAGTGTGATACTTAGCTAAGAACTCTTCAAGTAAAAATGCTGATAGAATGATTATAGTGTTGATGATAAACATTCCTAACACGGGAAATCCAACCAATTTTAAGGAGTTGATAATTGAAACTCCTATGGTTGTAAAGATGTATGACATATCCTTTATGCTGAAATTCCTGGTTCTGAACCTGAGGATAGTAAAAACCGCAAATAAGCCTACAGCCATTCCTATTTCTAAATATACCGCTTTCAGCATAGAGCCTATAAAAAAGATCATTATGCCCATTAAGAAAAAGCTAAATACAAACTTCTCCTTCTTTGAGTATCGGAAATAAACACCCATTATAAGAATGAAAAGGAAAACCAGGTTTATTCCAAATCTTATCATGATACCCCAAAAATCTGGGTTATTCAAATTAAATAAGTTATCAACCATTGTCTGAATATATTAGGGTTAAATTTTCTTACAGTTATACAGTAAAATGTTCATTATGTCCATCCTTCCGACTAACATTCTGTAAAAGTCATCGAGATACATAATTATGTCCCTTTTTTCTCTTTGATTTAAATAGGGGAATTCGTTTATTACCCTGTAAAACTCCTCCTTCTTTACTAAAAAACCATCAAGGTCTTTCAGAAATACCTCTTTACTACGGCATATACCCGTAAAAACACGCTCACGGACAGATTCGGTGCCAACATTTTCAGCTGGAACTGCATAACTTGCATTTACTAATCCGGTCCAATCAAAATCATAAGGAATAGCTATGCCATACATTAAGGTATCAAAAATTAATGGTCTAAATACTTTGACATTATGTTGCCCTGGTATGGACCAATCATAATTTCCAACCATGTAATTAAAAATTGCCAACCTATCCATTACCTTCGGAGTGATGTTTTTCTGGGTCAGATTACGTGACTTTATCTGAATATAATTTGCTCTCGCTGCTAACATTTCTACCGGCTCAATGAAAAATCCAAACTGAGTAATGGGCTTTTTTTTATTTTGTGTGTCTAAATAGTTTATCCTAACCAATCTAACCCTGAAGCTGGTATCTGTTAGGACATTAAATAGTTTATAGATCAGGTATTCTCTTAATACATAAGTTTCATTTAAACCGCCTGAGTTACATTCAGGAACCAACTTAATTTTAGATATCTTATTTAAATCGGTATATCCAAAATCTGCTTTTTTAAAATTCAGTTCAATAGGAGCAAAATGGCAGTATCTGTTACGGAATACCCCACGTGTCTTTAACCTTATATCACTATTTATGGAATCTGTTTCACTTAAATGAAAGGTTATATTTGCCTTTAAATATTCTTCTTTTGGCTTAGTTCTAAAATAACTGGTAAGATCAAACCGCAGAGTAATATCAATCAGCTTATCATCCTCGAAAAGGCCAAAATTTTCTTTAGAACCATCCGAAATCTTAGAATGACCTCCGATTTTATCACCATGGCCAAAGACCGGAAAAACAAATAAAGTTAACAGGCAAAGATTAAGGAATAACTTTCTTTTCATCCGTACAAAATTATTATTAAAATGTCGGATAAAGCTCGCATGTTGATTTTGTTCATGCAAGTTTGTGTTTTTAGCTAAACATGCTCCGTTCATATTAATAAAATATGAAGTGGAATATGAAAATCGAACAATCTGTTTATAATAATTTTCATAAACAGTTAAATTAAATCTGCTAATGGTAAGTGCAATTAGGCTCAAAAAAACAGACTAATTGAACAGCTACTATCTGATTTTCTTAACCCACATTGCAGCTTTTGGTTTGCAATGTGCTGATATTATGAGCTATCATTTTTAAAAATTTCGGCAGGGGGGACAACGGATTTTTTTCTCACA
>Ga0307377_10000351_pt1 | contig 62642 bp, 66 predicted proteins | sample TR3MG_FD_202535 | JGI IMG/M metagenome (GOLD analysis project Ga0307377, IMG submission 202535) | Soil microbial communities from Risofladan, Vaasa, Finland - TR-3 | ecosystem: Environmental > Terrestrial > Soil > Coastal area > Acid sulfate soil | place: Finland: Risofladan, Vaasa | collected... | reverse complement strand
TGGACGGCGTCAAGCAGCATGGCCGGGTAAACGACATTCATCCTGGCCGGTTGGGCGGGGATGAATGCCGTTGCTTAGGGGGTCATCGGGGCGGTTCCTTCTGGTGATTGTCGCTGGCTTTTGTTGATTGACGTTTGCGGTTCACCTTGTCGTTGTCGCGCTGAATCTTCTGTTGTCGAGCGGCCTCTTTGCCGCGATAGCTCTCAACCTTGTTCAGCTCGAAGATCGTCGAGTGGTGAACCAGGCGGTCGATGGCGGCTACAGTCATACCCGGGTCGGGGAACACGCTGTCCCAGCCGGAGAACGGCTGGTTAGCTGTGATAAGAATGCTGCGCCGCTCGTAGCGCTCGGCGATCAGCTCGAACAGCACGCTGGTCTCGGCCTGGTCCTTTTTGACATAGGAGAGGTCATCGAGAATGAGCAGGTCGTAGCGGTCCAGCTTGGCCAGTGCTTGGGGCAATTGCAGGCTCTGGCGCGCAGCCTGGAGGCGCTGGACCAATTCGGTGGTGCGCATGTACAGCACCCGGTAGCCGGCGTCGATCAACGCGTGGCCGATGCCGCAGCCGACGTGGCTTTTGCCCACACCGGGCGGGCCGAAGATCAAGATCGTCGCTCCCTTCTCAAGCCAGGAGTCGCCGCTCGCGAGCGCCATGACGTGGGCCTTCGAGAGCATCGGCACTGCGGCGAACTCGAAGCTCGCGAGCGTCTTGGTCGGATCAAGTTGCGACTCGGCGCGATGGCGTTCGATGCGCCGCTTGGCGCGTTCAGCCAGTTCGTGTTCCAGCAGTCCACCCAGGAAGCGGCCCGCCGGCCAGCCCTCCTTGTCGGCGCGCTCGGCAAACTGCGGCCACAGACGCCGGATCGTCGGCAGGTGCAACTCGTTCAACATCAACGCGGTGCGCCCGGGCTCGTAGGAAGGGGCGCTCATGCCGCCACCTCCTCTGGCTCGTCCTCTTGCTCACTGGGCAGCAACGCGTCATAGACGCTCGCTGCCGGGATCTCGACCGTGACCTGCGGCAGTTCAGCCTTGCGCGGGGCGAACTCCTCACGCAGCCGCTTCAAATCGGGCAACTCACCGGCCACCAGCAGCGCATCGAGCCGCTCGGCCAGGACGCCTTCCACGCCGTCCCGGGCAGCCATCTCCAGAAGTGCGACGATGGTCTGGCAAGCCTGTCGCTGTGTGAGCTTCAGTTCAAGCTGCTCCCAGGTCCGGCGGTACGCCTCGCGCGGGAACAGTGCGTCACGGAACGCCAGGCCCTTGAACGCTTGGGGCTTGCGCTTGAGGGCGTCGATGAAGTGCCGGTAGTCGATCATCCGGCCGCGCCCCGTGATGGGTGAGCGCGTGCCGCGCACCCGCGTGAGCACGAGCGCCCCGGAGAGGTAGCAATCCAGCCGGTCGCTGTACAGCCGCACTTTCAGGCGATGCCCAATCAGGCGTGAAGGCGCGCTGTACAGGATGGCGCGCACGGTGAAGGTGCCGCAGCGCGTAACGCGCGCTTCTTCCTCGACGAAGTCGGTGCTGCGTCGTGCGGGCAGGTCCTGCAGTTGCTCGCGCTCGATGCGGAACGCCGCCGCGTTGCGCCGATTGCGACGCATCACGGCTTCGCGCACGAATGCCTCATAGGCCGCTCGATCCTCGAAGTCGCGGTGGCCGCGCAGCAGCAGCGCCTGCTCGATCGCCTCCTTCAGATAGCGGTGCGAGGACTCGACGCTACCGTTCTCGTGGCTCACGCCGCGATTGTTGCGCGTGCCGGCCATGCCATAGTGATCGAGCAGTCCCGTGTAGCGCACGGTGAAGTCCTTTTCTTCGGTCAGATTCTTGAACGCGGCCGACAGGCTGTCGCTGCGGTGCTCCTGCGGGGCACCGCCGGCCTGCCACAGGGCGTTCTGCAGCCCCTTGGACAACGCCTCGAAGCTCTCGCCACCCTCGACCACTTCCGCATGCTCCCAGCGCGAGAAGGCCAGCACGAAGTGGTACAGGATGTGCGCAAACGGCGCGTTGGCAACGGTGATGCGCAACTCCCCCATGGCGGTAAAGTCCGACAGGCCACGATGGCCCGGCGCATGCTCTTGCGGGAAGAACACTTCCTTGGGCGGTCCTTCCAGCGCGCGCCATTGGCGGATGTGACGCTGCAGGGTGCGCAGCACCCCGTCGGGAAAGCGCCCGGGGTGATCGTCCTGCAGCTTGCGCAGAAGCGTGATGGCCATCAGCTTGGGCGCGCTCTTGAGCAACGGCACGACTTCGGCGTCCCAGACCCCGGCGAACGGATCGGAGCGCGAGCGCCAATAGCGCCGGGGGTTCTGTGAGGGCAGCGTGACCGCGCTCTCGATGCGGCGCGCGCTGCGCTCGCTGATGCCGGTCTTGGCCGCGGCCAGTACCTGTGACTTGTTCTTGCGGATCTTCATATAGAGGCAAACCTGCTGATCGGTGATTCGGGTTCCGGGCACTGGGCCGACCTCTACGTGAGACCTGAGCCCTCCATCTTGCACCCCATGAAACCGGCGGCGCCGGTGGTTCGTCGCCTACGGCGGCTACGCCGCCTTCGACTCCTCACCACCGGCCATCATGATTGTCGTTCGACCGGACAGGATGATTGTCGCGCCCCAAGGGCGCCACCAGCTTCGAACTTTTGTTGGTGTCAGTGCCCAAGAACGAAAGGAAGGTCGGGTCGTGGCGTCGGAACCTTTGATGTAGTAGTCGCGCACGAGAAAACACGATGCCTGCTGTCGACCCAGACCAGCCGGTCACCGTGGCGTGTGAGAAGCAGACGTTCGAAGTTCGCGCTAACAGGCACACAAACAGCAAGCGTAACGCCGCTGTTTGTGCGAAAAGTTCAGCGCGGGGTCCGGCGTCACCCGGAACTCATTAGGTAAGGTCATACCACCTCCGCTGACCATGATAAGTTACTACGACCGGATTCCTCGGGTCGCCTTGCATGAAAAGGAGTACATCGAAAAGCCTGCCAGGCTCTACGACGAGAATGCGATGACGGCTGCGCCAGATTTCGGTACGGATGCGGGGCGCATACGTTCTCCAGCACTCGCCGAAAAGAAACGGGAGCCGCGATATCTTCATCCAACCAGCCCCAGCCGTGCTACTCGGCAAGGGATACCGGGTACTGCTCATTCCACCAAACCCCCCGCGCTGGAGCCCGCGCCGTACTTGACTGTCAAACGCTGGCATTAGTCCCGTGATTAGGAGAACTGCTTTCATCGGATATGTGACATTAGTGTTTCCGATGAAGAGGCCATTGGCGAGTTGGTCAAGTGCGCTAAAGAGGTTTCTGTCAAAGGTAGTTACTGTCGGTGGGCTCGCACCCAGCCCCGCGAACGCGCGGCTACCACCGGCGATGGTTAGACCAGAGCGCGCTGAGTTCTGTAGAGCCACGAGACTTGCGTGTACCGAAGATGTCGCGAGCGAACTTATCATCGCGGCAATGCTTTGCAGCCCCGGCGCTTGTCGCAATCCTGCGCCCCAATTGCCCAGAGCGGAACTTAGGGCCGGTGCAAGGTTTGCAGCGGCGGTTCCATGATGTGTTGCGGCCAAGTATGCTCGTCCAAGTCTTCTCACTCGCCAGAAGTCCGTGTGGTATGCGGGTGAGAAGCCTGTCACCAAGCGGGCTATGTCACCACGACCCCCTACTATTATTACCGGCACGCGCGCCCCCCCAATGACGCCGAGCGCAATATCAAGAACCCAGGTGCGAATAACATGGCGCACAGGTCGCACTTACTGTCAAGTGGCGCACGAAAACAACCCCCTAATGCAGTGCCTATGGGCGACCTAATCATTCGGCTCTGGATGAAGCGTGTCGTACACCTGCTCGGACAGTGTCTCGAGGTAGACACGAACTAAGTCGAGGCTTTGCCGCACGTACTCGGCATTTGGCACCACATAGTCGTGATGCAAGTCCTCGTGCATGGTCAATCCAAGAGCGGCGTATCCCTTATCTCCGGTCGCTCGGAGCGACTTGGGCAGTTCCTCGACATTGCCATCGTGATGTGCGAGTGCATTGCGCAGGCCCTTCAGTTCTTCGATTTGCTTGCGGACCTTCTTGTCCGGGAAGGCCTTGATTCCGAGGACTGCTTCAAAGAACCGCTCCATCTGACCTAGAAAATCCCCTGCACGCAACTCCTGAAGGCCGAACGGCAAATTCCGCTCGCGGCGAGTATGTTCCGCCATGTCCTTCACGCAGGCCTCAAAAACCGACCAAACTGAGAGCAGGAGTCCACCCCGAAAGACCTTCGGCAGTATTTGGTCTATGGTCCGCGACAGTTCGCGCTCCTTAGCTTGTATATCTTCAGGGTCTGATGTGGCGCTCTCGCGTGCAAGACGGGCTTGGGTACGAACTGTCTCCTGTGCAGTGGCGTGCGCGAGTTGTTCCTCAACCGCGCGATACGCTACTTCCAGTGCAGCGAGTCTCGACGCGGGACCAGGATATTCCACGACCTGATGCCATAGGCGGTCAAGCGAAATTGTCTTCGACATCGTACTTCGCTCCTAAATGCTTAATGTTCACAACCACCAGCGCGCGCCCATGGATACTTGAATTGGCGCGATGCTTATCCCTCAGTGACCGAAAGGAGGTCACCATACGCACTCAGCATTGCGTGGACCGCCGGCCACTTCTCGTCGATGCTTAGAGCTACCTCCAGAGGGTGGGAGCCCTCGTGCCCGGATTTCGCGATTGCCCATAGGAGGTAGTCAAGAGTAACGGGTGTGTCACATGATTCGAAAGCGTGACTTGTATTGATTGGAGCATGCGACGGGAATTTCATGTTTGCTGCAATGATTGCTTTAACAAGTTTTGGACTCTTGCCACGCAGGGCAACACGCTGATGAACCTGTAATGCATTTTCATGTTGTGCAGCAGTCGCCGTCGCGGCGGCCAGTTGTGCGCGGAGTTCCGCCAGCTCTTTAACGGACGGGCTGACTGGCGCCGTGGCTGGTCCCAGCTTTCGGATGAGCAACGCGAACATTTCGCCGTATAGGGACGGGTTAGTGAAATCCCCATAGTATTTTCCCTTAAGGAATCCGGGGAGTTCCACTTGTTCGAGCATAAGCGGTAAGACAACAACCCGTCTTTCTTCCATTTCCCGGTTCGAGGCGATGTCGAGTTCCCGTATAACCCACGGGCTCGAAATCGACGACGAGGAAAGAATGGCAGCCACGAAGTCCACCTGGTCAATGCCGTCCCTAATTTTCTCAACCAACGAGTCCCCGATGTTGATTTCGGCCTCATCAATCCAGACGGCATGCCCCGCCTTTCGCAAGTCTGCGGCGAGTCTTCTCGCAAACAACTTGTCCGCGTGCGAGTGGCTGAGAAATACGCTGCTCAAGTGGTGAGTCTCCGTCGAGGGCTAAGGAAAAGGCGACCCCCGCAATGGGGCCTTATAAAGCTCCAAATGTGAGTCCTAGCACAGCCAGACTACGCTCAAGCCATTGTTTCCTCAACTAGGGTGTCGTCCACCGTCGAAGAGAACTTGTGCTTCTGGGGACCTTGAGTTCCAAGTGTGGCCGCAGCCCTCGCACTTGCACCGATATGAGCCGTTGCTGTTGTGGCTAGTGACGACTACACGACGGAAAATATCAGGCCCAAACTTACCGGCAGCAATATGGTGTCCATAGGTATCTCTGCATTTGTTGCAGTAAAGCATGTTCGTAGTCATTCAGCCTCCATTCATTTCACTGTGGGGTCCAAATCCGCTCCCCCGCGAGGCGGTTCGGCCGGCGGTGCTTTGCTTACCCGGCGGCCGGGCGACCGCAGGGTGGGGCGTCTTGACACTCATGGCAAAGATTTCGGACCGGGAATTTCGTCCCACGTAAGAACTTCCTCGCCATTGTGGTCTTCGTGCAGTACCAAATTCTTGACCGGCCGAGCCAATAGAAACGGGTTGTGCCCACAGGTGATTCGCCCACCCCACTGGATGCCATTTACTTGACCGTACTCCGCAGGGTATGGGTTGTCTGCCCTATGTCTGGCGTAAGCCATCTTTTCAGGAAGAGAGTACAGGCGGTCGATGTAAAGCTGCTCCAATTGCAACAAGACTCGTTGACTTGATGCGCGAAAATTTAATATCGAAACGATACGCTCGCTCTGTCGTTTCGGCGGAGATGTTCCCTCCCATGTTACGAGCCATGCGGCACCAAGCGTGGCCTTAAGAAATGGATTGGGGTGAAAACGTTTGACTCTTTGAACTTCCTCTTCAATGTACTCCTTGTTAGAACCTTGCTGCTTCAACCACCGTCTTGCCTCTCGGATGACGGCTTTAAAACTCGCACCCTCACGGAGTGCAAGGTGCAACATACTCTTCGCGCGCTCGTGGTCCTTCGGGTGAACTCCGAACGGTGCGGTCATGCCAGCGAAGCAGCCTGGCACCCTATCTTTCCACGTAGCCATACTTAAGGCACCAAACGTCGCAAGTCATTTGTGCGTCGCATTTGGCGCGTCCACTGCAATTGCTTGTAAAGCGTCCTCTTCACTCCGTTTCTTTCGGCGAAGTGCTTCGCTCCGTCGCTGTTGTATGGCGGTCCGAACGATATCCGGCCAGCCAGTCGTGCTTGTACATCCAACACAGATGGTCGCTGAGACCGGACAAATCAGGAAACAATTGCCTGCGATTGATTCCGCATGCGCTCAGCCGTTTCTTAATTGTGAATTGCGCATTTCTTCGAATGACGACCTTTTGTGCAAATGGCGGAGCGAGCTCCTTCGTCGGCTCGGGACAAACGACAAATACGCTCGCTTGTGCCGCAATGCGTGGTGTGATGTGAGGCGGTCGGTATGCCCCTGGAACATCTACCGAAAATGGGTCACCCTTATAGTCAAGCGGCATTGACTCAATCCCTCGCGATACCCATATCGCCGAATCCTTATCTGCGCCGCCGCTCTCAGCGGCAAACCATGCGGCAATAAGGAGGCTTTCTGTCCAATCCAAGAGCCGCGTTGGCAATCCGAAGTGCTGCGCAATGGCAAGCCACTCGAGTGGGCTTTGAGGCTCGACAGAAAGGTAAGAGCGGCTCTGTTGCTTGAACATATCGAAGACCGCGCGCTCATCCTCCAAGCGGTATGGAACGCGAACTTTCTTGCCCCGAAGTATCTTCTTCGCTCGAGTTTCAGGCCTTCCGATTTTCGGCACAAGGCCGTGTTGCACGTCCGACACACCGCGAAAAAGCCAAGTATGCCCGCTGAAGTATGAGAAGTGCTCAACCAGTTCTGCAAGTTGAGGCCACGTTGCGATGTCGGTCCGAAACTTCTCAGCAATGCGAGCCACATCACTTCTCCTATGACTCCTAACAGTACTAGCAAACAGTGAAAACCAGCGGCTCATTTCGCCCAGGCGGACCGGTCGCACCGTTGGCCCACGCCCGGCTGTTCGACCAGGTAATTGAACTTATCCGCTCACGACAATACAGCATACTCACGGAGAATGTGTACGTCCACTGGACACAGGCGCTCGTTTGTTTCTATGGTGGCCGGCAACCCGGCGGACGGGAGGGCCAGGGGGACGCGTTTCTGGCCTGGCCAGTCGACAAGCCCAACGAGGCGATGTCCACACTCCGGCCGGCCCTGTCCGGTCATCGTAGCGAGTAGCAGCCGCTCAACGCGGCAGTAACCAGTCTGCGCGACTTCTAGCGCGGGCCGGGTTGACTGTTGGGTTATGTGTCATTGTTTTGTTCTCTGCAAAAGCGCCTCGACCAAGGCGTTGCGACTCTTCGCGCTCACGTTGAACTGTAGTATCAGCAAGCAACTATATGCAGCGAGGAAGACTATCATTCTCGGGTCTTGTTTGAGAAATTGTGCATACACACGTTCTCCACCCGTTATGCCGCAGAGCGGGGCGCCGATTTCATTCTTAAACTTTTTCAGACCAGCGGAATCAAGTTTACGAACGTACTCCCCTAGGTTGAACTGCACGTTCCTTATGTCGTGCACGAGGGTGTTGCGTAGTTCGGAGAATCCTCTCAGAAACGCTACTTCACGCTTACCGACTAGACCAAGAGCACGCGCGAATGCAACCTTGCCGGAGCGGGCATTGTTGAAATCAAGATGGGCGACGACTTCCTCAATGTCTGGAGTGTTCAATTGCCTCACGATGAGGCTACCTACGATTGCCTCAAACATTGCGTGGAGCTTGATGATGAGGGACCAATCGCTCTCTTTGCCTAGTTGCAGCATGAAGTCAGGAGAAAGGCCAATGCCGGCTAGCAGAGCCTCAGCTGGGTTGGTTTGAGGAGCGCTCATGATGCATAACGGCGTTATGAACGGCGGGCCCAACAGTAGGGGTCTCCGCATCTACTGCAATAAACCATATTCGTGGTCATTCGGCCTCCATTCGCATTATGGTCCTTTCTTTCGCCCAGCCCGCGGCGCCTGCTCGACCACGCCGGGCCCGGGCGTCACAAGTACTCGAGTGCGTACGTTTGGCAGCTTGTGCATTAAGCTTGCGACCGTGACGCCTTTCGCTTTGGCCTCCTGGATGATGTCGTACAGGTCTTCACCGCGAATGGTTGTTCCTTCATCAGCCAATGCAAGGGTTTCTATATGCAAAGACGCGTCGTCAGTTGCGTCGGTGCGACCGCTAAGCCTTACAAGGTCTTCGACGGTATCGTCATTGAGCACGTCACCCATGCCTTCGCCATGCAGGAATCTATGCCTAACTTTATCGGGTAGTCTGCGTTTGGCTTCGATGTTCAACACATCGAATTTCTTGAATGGGACGTGGTAATCGCTGAAATTGATGAAAGGCCGTCGGTCTATCCGCATTTGGAAGTGATAGTGAGGATACTTTGCGTGCTGCGACGTCTGATGACCAAGGTAGTCAGACTCAGCACACGAGAGAGACCATTCAAGATTCCGATATCGGACGGTGACCTCAAACAGCTTTGTTCCTGTCCCTTCTTCCGGTAAATCGTTGATGTGCTTCGCGAAGCCCTGCTGATTTGCCACCCACCTAAGGTAGCTCTGAATCTGAAAGAAACCAAAGCGACTAGCGACGGCCGGAAGGTCATGCTTCTTGAAGCCCTTTGGCTTGAGGAGCCAGTGTACACACGGGAGCTTCCTACTAAAAGAAACAAGTGGCTTCCTGCATATGTAGCAATCTCCTCGCCGAAATGCCTCGACGAATCGTTGATATTCTGCTTCGGATTTCCGAATGTTCTCCTCACTGACCTTGTCTCGCTCTTCCGGAGACATCTGGTCGAGGAATTTAGCGAAATCCTCGCCTTTCTTGAGCAGGTCGGTGCTCATCTCAAAGAGTACCTAAAATGCGCAACGTCTTGCTGTGCGGCGGGCCGGCACGACGGTACGATGCCTGGAGTTACGGACATAAAGATTTAGAGTCAAGAACTACCACGCCAAGAGTTTCCATAGTCGCTCGCATGTCAGTTGTTATGGTGTCGGTTGCTACGCACAATAGCTTTTTCGCGCGACTGAGACCAACGTAACCAATCCGGGCCTCCTCCGTGCGCGGCTTCCCGCTCCCGTAACAGTTCATCCATCGCGTGAGGTCCCCTTTCTCTGCGACAAGGAGAACAGCCTCTGCTTCCAGCCCCTTGGCGCGATGTATGGTCCGAACGGCGCTTGTCACTTCATCTGCGATATCGACGCACCGCAGCGCATCCTCAGTGCGGTACTTCGCCTTCTTCTTCAAATTGTCCTTAAGTCTTCCAAGCAAGACCAGCTTCGGACCGGACTTCTTCCCGCCGGCCGTCAAAATGGCATTTTTGACCGTCTCCTGGACGCTCTCCGCCCAAGGCGCAACTTCCTCAGCATTGAGCCCGCGTATCTCCCGCAGCACCTCGCACAACATCGCTCGCCAGGAGTCGCGAGTAAGCCCAACGGTGTCGGGTGCCCCGAAGCCTGGATTGGCCTTTAGAATCAGGCGAGACAGACCTCGGTCCAACCTTCGAAACGCCCGAGCGTATTCACCAAGGTCGAGGAGCTGCCGCGCACCGAGGAGGTCCCTTAGAATGCCATGGAGCTGGCGATGGGTATCATTCAGCTGCTCAAACACGTCCTCACCTTGCTCTGGCTTCGCCTCCGTTAGCGCTGAAAGTCGCCTAATCGCATTCGCACCTCGCGCCAAGACTAAGAAATCATGACGCTTCCCAGTCCCAGTCAGTCCGTGCTTCTTCCTCAATTCCATGAACGCGCGCACTTTGGTAGCGTCGTCCACTTTCCCCACAACGACGTAGACGGGAATCTCCTCATCTTTCCAGTCCGCTGCCGACACGAGCCGGCAATCTGGTTCCAACAAAGAGTTCAACAATGCCACTATTCGAGAGGTGGACCTGTAATTTACGGTCAGGGGGTGGGCTGGGACCTTGGCGGTGGCTCTCTTGTAGGTGTCGAGACATGCGCCCGCGAAGGAGAATATGGACTGCTCCTTGTCGCCCACCAGGAAAAGCGCCGTACGCCCCTTCGACTGCAACTTTTCGAGAACTGCGAATTGAAGGGCACTCGTATCCTGAAACTCATCGACGAGAATAGCGGAGAACCGGCAAGACAGCGCGTCCAGCACATGTCCAAAGGCAGGCTCAGATAGAATCCGCCACGCGAACCAGAGGACGTCCTGCTGATTGATTTGCTTCAATGCGAGCCGGCGGTCCACGAATGCCTGCATCTCCGCCTGCGTTAGCGACGCTCGCTTATGACACTTGAGCTGACCGTCAAGGTCGTACCCCGCGTCCTCGAAGGCCGTGACGATGTCTGGGATATGGACTCTCTGCGCGCTTAGGAGTCCTTGGCCTTGCATCCACTGTAGGTGGGGCTTGGCGTACCCTGTCGTTACCAGGTCAAAGTCCGCGGGCACTCCCTCCAGCCAGCAGCCGTACGGGTACACCACGTATTCAAGAAGGAAGCTGTGAATTGTCCCCAAGAAACCTGGCCGGCTCCCTCTATCCAATCGTGTCGCAATTTCCTCTGCGGCAGCGTTCGTGTAAGTAATGCAGGCAATCTCGCCGTTGGGGCGTGCCGGGTTCCGGAGAAGAAAATTGAGCCGGTTGACGAGCAGCCGCGTCTTCCCTGTCCCTGGGCCCGCATAGACGGTGCACGATTCATGCGGTGGCAGCGAAGCGATGGCCTCCGGGTCAAGCGGAGGCATGACCATTCAGGAAGTCAAATGCCGCTTGAATGTACTTCGGAATTAGGAAACTATCGTTAATCTCGCCGGCCAGCTCCTGCGCGAACCTCGCCTTGTCCCTCTCGACCAGCTTAACGACTCGCTTGCCGAACTCGCCCCTATCATGAATTTCGCCGACTTTCGGAACGTTGCTTTGCGTAACGCCTGGCGTTCTCTTCAGGGCCTCGACCACGTGCTTCTCGTTCGCGAGCGGTGCCAGAGGGTCACTCTCCGAGCCCCGGGTTGCCACAGCGATATCGTATTCAAGCGTCCTGAGATTCGTGATGAGGCGCACATGGGGTGACGGTGGTTTAGTATCGAACTCATCTCGTAGCTTCTTCACGGTCGCATTCTCCGTCACCGCCTTCGCTTCTAGCGGAAAGTCGGGCGAGTCCGAATCCATCAATGCCACGCACTTCCTTTGAATCGCACCGGCGCCGAACAGTCGCATAAATGGGCGGAACGCGAGGCCGCCCATCGAGACGAGCGATATACCCTTCTCGTCGAGTTCGAATCGCTCGCGCGCACAGGCCCTGGCGAGGCATGGCAGCAAAAGCATTTCCCCAAGCCCCTCAACCAACAGGACGGACCTTGCGAAGAAGAGGGTCGACTTCGTCGCGTCTAAGTAGCGCTCAAGCTGTCTCTTCTCCTTATCGTCATCTGGGCCGAAGATTTTCCCGACGTGAACTGCTTGAAGGAGGTCGCCCATGCCGCGGTTGAGAACCACGAGCGAATCGAGGGGTACGCTGGACGTCACGTGGGTCGAATGCGAAGTCGCGATTACTTGGCTCGCGCTGGTGCTAGCGCGTAGGTTTCTATTCAAAACTCGCTGGAGGTGAGGGTGGAGGTGAGCTTCCGGCTCTTCAATCGCGAGGATTGGGAGCACGAGTTCATGGCCCCGGCGCCTCCGCTCGTAGTCGGCAAGCAAAGCACCGACGAACACCAGATTGTTGAACCCGAGGCCATTCGTCGCAAGTCCCTGGAAGGCTCCATTGGGCGAGCGCACTTCCAACATGAGGTTGCGAAGGAGGTCGTCGTAATCCGTTCCGACCGGGCTGAGTCGCCCCTCCTGAGCAAAGACGGGCCCTGAAACAGCCTTCAAGTTGTCGTTGATTGCCTTCTGCGCATCGCAGACCTGTTTGGCTTTTCCAAGCGCCTCGTTCAACTGGATAACTGCGGCATTCGTCTTTGCCTTGTCGTCGGGTGCAGCGTCGAACCGCGCGACGATGCCGGCCAGCATGCTCCGCGGGCCGGGACGCAGCCGCCTTTCGGCATCACGAAGTGCGCTTAAGGTCTCCAGCGATATCTTGCGAAGCTGGTCGTCCTCAAAGCGGTCCTTCGTTTCGTCCTCCCCGCCGTAGAGCACCCAGCTGTAGTGTTCCACGGGCAGTGGCCCATCCTTTTTGTACAGAGGCTTGCCCTGAGGCAGACACCGATAGGCGTAAGTGACCCGCGCCTGGCCTTTGCTCTTCGTCATCCAGGTCGCAACGACGGCCAACTCCTCCGGCGTCGTGAATTCTTCGAGAGTGCAGGAGATGCTCACCTCCGGGGGCTCATCCCCTCGCGGCACACGCGAGCAAAAATCTTCTCGATTGAGCTGCCGCTTCCTGTCAGAGGCATCAGGTGAGAACACGAGCTCGAGCGCGGCGAGCAAGTTGCTCTTGCCGATGTTGTTCTCCCCGATAAGGACGGTGAATCCCTTGCTCAGCGTGATAGAGCAATCTTCAAAGTTTCTGAACCCTTTAATCCGCACGCTGCTCAAGTACACGCTTGGCCTCCCGGCTCACGCAAGCGACCGAGTAAATTGACCTACGCCGCTTTCCCTGGCACAAGGTTACTACAGATTCAGAGAGGCCTCCGGGGCCCTTTCCCGTCGTGCCGCACCTCAAAAGGTGTGGGATGTTTACTTGGGTTCGCTTCGCGTGAGGCGGTGGGGTGGCACGGGTAAGAAATCGGGATTCCATGAAACCGGTACCGCGGTAACTCGGACGGCTGCCCTTGACGCTGGTGAGGCTTCAGGCGTGATGGCTGCGGTGGTGCGCGTCAAGGCGCAAGAACTTGCACCTAGTCCAGCGAATAAATCAGCACCTCGGTGTATCCCTCGCCGCGCTTGGCCTTTTCTTGCCGCATCGTAGGCGCTTCGGGCATGTTGGTGGGTGCATCGTCAACGATGAGCGCCAGGCCGCTCGGGTTGCGCTTGCTCGGTGCAACAAGGCAGTCTAACAAGGGCTTTAGGCCCCCGTAGGCATTGTCCCAATCAAGCCCAACTCCGGCCGAGTGCCGGATTATTACCAGTTTGCTCCTCTCAATAGGCCTGCCTACCCTCACGCCTTTTAGGGCAGCCTTCGTCATCAAATGCCACGCTTCGCGGGTCTTCTTGTAGACAAAGAACTGCTGCCCTTTGATTTCATTATTCGAAGGGGTCTGCTTAGGCAAACGTAGCGAGTACCGAAGAACGCCCGCAGGTGCGTGTTCTGCGAACATCAGACACTCGCGAGCGTGCGCCGCACACGTGCGTAGTTGCGCATCACTGTGCGCACCATGCGAGGTGTGGAAATGGGTTCATTTCTTAGCCGCATTGCATGCGCGTGTTGCGACGCGGTGAGGCATGTAGGCGCCCATCAGTTTCTGCAGCGCGCGCTGGCGCACGGCGTGGCTCCAAGTGGTGTTGTCTTGCTGCGCGAGTTCGCGCGACGCGGCGCGGCATGCTCTTGCGACGGTTGACCGCGAGCCCGAGGCGAACTTCAGCATCTTTTCGTACATCTGCCAGGGCACCGAGATAGTGGTGTCGCCGGCGTTGCCGACGCGATGCACGGACACGCGCTTAAAGCTGCAGCGCAAAAGCGTGGCGCGCGCCAGGGGGACCGCGGCCGCCGGCGTTGCCGGCGCGGTGGGGCCTAATGCATCCGCTGAGGCGTCGGCCGGTGCCGCAGTTGGTGCGGTTGCCGATGCGGCTGTGGCCGCGAAACCCAAAATGGCATTGGTGTTCATTTCGTACACTCCTCGCTGCGGGCGGAAAGTGCCGCTGTAAGTAACGTGTAGCGAACACATGCAAAATGTTATCGGCGTAGTGGAGCCTAAAGGTGGTCAGTGGGGCACCGAAATATCGGTCGACAAAACAGGGCGATTTCAGAGGGCGACCCTCTTCGGTACCCTCTTACCTGGCAAAGGAAGAGGGCACCGAAGAGGGGGTGGAAGAGGATGGGGTCATGCTACTTGGCTGCGCGCAGGAAAACGCCCGGCAAGTGTGGGCCCTTTGAGGAGGCCTCGCGCAGCTTGGCAGGGGTTGGTCGCCCGGGGTGACGAAAGCGGCGTGACGGGGCTATAACCGAGCGTCATGGGCATGGAAACGCAAACCCCAGGAAACATGTGACAGGCGAAGCGGGGTGGGCGATACCTAGGCAATTTTAGCAAGTGTTCTATTGACCGAGAACAGCTTTAGTAAGTCTACTTTGTACCTCGCGATAGGCTGTACGTTTATACAGTACTGGCGTATACTGAGCACTCCATCACACCGATAGGAGGAGAAGCGTGGGCGACGCGAATGAGGAATATCACGGCGCGGTTGATTGCCCGGATGAGAGCCATTGGGTGCCCGATGCAAACGCCGACGAGTGATAGTATTCGAACAGACTTCGACGTTTACGTCCTTAAGTGCCTTATCGAGAGGTTGGTCTGGGCATATAACGCCGGTAAAATGGAGCTTGTGCGCTCCGATTTGAGGTGCCTAGGAGACGCTTTGAAAGGGAGTTCTCAAGAGCCTGCCACGTGGGCGATAGACGAGTGGTTGAGAGAGCAAGCCCAAGAAATCGCGTAAGCGCGGCGCGGCAGCTACAGCAAAACTAAAACCCCGGTGGACCGCGATGGTCGCCGGGGTTTTTCTTTGAATAACGTCAGTTCAGCGACCGCAAATTGGGCAAGTGCTCGATTCGAGGTCGTCGAAGCTGCTAAGCCACAAAAAGTACGAGCCTGCAAAATACGGAACGCAAATTGGCCCGCTGGGTAAAAATTTAGCCTGCAGTAGCTCGTGACGCGGTAGCGGCACTTGATTGCGTATTACTTCGGCACGCAGCAGCGCGTGGTCCTGTGAGTTCGCGCCCAAGACGGCTAACGCTTTTCCCTGAAATTCTATGGTGTACAGGGCCTCTTTGAAACCGCGTGTGTGCTTCTCTTTTTTGGATTTGTTGACTTGCATGATGTCCTCGCGTTCGAGAGCGAAGTGCCCTCTAAACTGTATAGCGAAGCGATTTCGTTCCTTTAAGGTCAACATCGCCAAGGGAAAACAGGGAAGAAGGAAGAACTGCAGACGGATTGCCGGTCCTGTTTTTGGAGGCTCTTTCTCAAAGCTTTTTTGACGACTCAATGCTGCTACGTCGGCAGAGACGCGTCCGATGCGGTCGCCGCCCCTAGGCTGCTCTCCCGGAGCGCAGTGCGCCAATATGCCGGGTTCCGCCCTCCTATAGGCCGCTCTGGTCTCTCTTTCTGTTTCTAGGGGCAACGGCAACACCGCCAGGGGAAATGCCATGAACTTTGGGCAATTGCTCAGGGTCCTCTAAAGGAGCGGCCTCATCGCTCCTCTTGGCGGGTTTGGCGGGGCGACGCCGGAACGGCTAGCCGCGCTGTCTTGGATGTTGCTGTTAAAACAAGATTTGGGGGTTGGGGGTCGCGGTCGGCGGCTTCGGTGCACGCCATAGGTCCTCGGCTTGAGTACTAAAACGCACCGTGCCAAGTATAGAAAAGAGCGCCAATGGAAATTCCCAGGACTGCATCGGTCAAAGGCTGCTTCTGAGATAAACCTGCTTTGCACTAAGTCGCTCAGGCAAGCTTCACTTTGGCGGGGTCCTCGGCGGCTTTTATGCGGTTGCTTTTTCTTAGAACCTGCCGCAGGCCGGGTTGTAGTTTTTAAGGGAAGAGGCTCGCGTCAGCGAGGAACCGCTAGGTTCTCTCGATATCCCTTACTTTTCGAAATTCGGATTCTGCTAAAAGGAACTACAAAGGTCTTACGCCGCCCCGCAACCCGCACCAGTACTAGCGCTCCAGCCTGTCTGGTGTATCCCAGAGCGATGGTTGGTGTATCCCAGAGCGATGCCGCTGTCCCCCCGTGGTGTATCCCAGAGCGATGCCGCTGTCCCCCCGTGGTGTATCCCAGAACGATGCCCGCCCATCGCCAGAAAATATAAAAAGTCTCAAAAAAGAGCCTTTACTATTAGCAGTCATTCCTAATATTGGATTTGGATTTTGCCGCGTTCGTAGCCGTAGCCGGTGATGCCTTCGGCCGCTTTTATACGCTTGAGCGCTTTGCGGACTTGCCGACCAAATTCCTTCTTCTTAGCTGTAGAACCGCTGAACTTCTGCAGCATCGCCAGCGTGTACGGCAGTTGGTTGGTGTGGCTGCACACAAAGCCGTAAAGCCAGCTCGGTAGCCCGTTGTCCAACTCCACCCGCACGCTGTGCCGCCACCGCGTCGCACGCGACTGATACATGTCTATGAGCATTGGCGACAGGGCGATGCGCCATTGCGGTTCTGTGGTGTTGATGCTGGCAATGAATACCGATTTCCACTGCGTCTCGCCAGCAGCGTTCTTGTAGCACAGCGTCGGGCCGGTCAGCCGGTCCAAGCACTCTCGCAAGTGCGTAACGCTCTTTGTGCCCGTCGCCCACCCAAGATAGCGGAGCAGCGTGTACGGGCTTATGCCGATAGTCTGCGCGCTTGGCGGTGCACTCTCGCGGATATGCGTCAATTCGGCTAGGACGTCATCGTCGTCTTGCCTGAGTTCAGGCCCGAAATACTCGACTACGCCGCCGCTTTGCACCGGGTAGCTGCGCGCCTTGTGCTCGCAGTCTCGCGCCACGCGGTTATCGTTAGCATTAAACAGCCCGCAGCGCTTAAGCACGGCGGGGGCCGTGCGCGTGTTTGTGCCTTGTTGCGGTAGAGAGCGAACGGCGTCATACGCCTTTTCAGCCGCTTCCTCCTTCTTCGTAGCCTTGGCCGAGATTTCCGCTTCTTCTTCGTCTGTGAGTTTTGTAACCATTACGAACCCCATTCGTATCCAGGTAAACCTAGTAGCGAGTGCCGTTTATATTGGAAAAGCCCCCGACCACAGAATGGCCGGAGGCTAGTGCGGGTAGGTAGCCCGCGGGTGCAGGTGGGAGTGGCCTGCAGGCGCAGGAAAAGATGACCTGCGCTGATGCTGCAGGATGGAGAGACCTGCAGCTATTAAGTGTAGCGAGTGTCTGTTTATATTTTGTGCGAACAAAAAAACGCCGCAGACGCCTCGCAGCGTGCGGTTCTTGAACAATCCCTGTTCCTGGGCTACTTGCTTTTTCTTGCGGCGGAAGCGGCGCGCGTTTGCCGCCTACAGCTACTCGTCGGCTTGGTCGTCGCTATCGGGGTCCATGCCTATCAGACCGGGAAAATATAGCGGAAGGAGGATGCCAATTCCATTCGCAATGATGAGCAGCTCGGTGAAGGTCGGCATTCGCGCATTATACCAGGAAACTGTATAAAAACACAGTCCCACCCCGCCAATGAAAAACCCCGAGCGGTTAGGCACGGGGCTTGAATAAAAATGAAACAATGCGATTGTCAGGGATGCAGCTTTTCGGCTGAAGTTCCGTTGCTCGCAGTTTGGCCTTGCCGAAAAAGTACAAACTCCATGCTTGGCCTATTGTTCCAGCGCCATTTCCTTTTCCTCCTTACGTCTCAAAAGGGTGCGTAACTCGTCGAGTCGTGCCGGCTTCTCGCACGGTGGAAGCATGTGACGAGCTACCGATAACGGTGGCATCGAGGGGTTAAGCACAACCTCCTCCTCGAAAGAGGAGTACATGAGTATGGATTCATGACGTATACGTGCTTCGAGTATACATGGCTCACCGGAAAGCGAATTGGCGCGGGCGAACCACTCAGCTTGGTCTCGGTCCATGGTCCACGAAAATCCGCGGCCCTGATACCGTGATGCCGACGACACACCGCGCCAGGCGGTAACTTCGGAAGGAAATGACTCGAGAACCGCCAAATCTTCTTCGGGCATCAAGGGATACTTTGGCGCCACCGAAAACATTTTGATGACCTCGTTTTCGGAAAGATTCGCACGGAACATCATCGAGCCGACCTTGCCGTGAGGCCACGAAAGATGAAGGACCGCTGCCCACATGGCCGGGTGCAACTTCCCCTTCAGGGTGCGCTCCCAAAGGTGCAGTGTGTAGACCAACTTCGCTGTGTCGGGAACCATCGCCCAGCTGTCATAAAGCGATTGACCGCTTCCTTTGACCGCTTGCGCGTAGAGTAAATCGAATCGGGAAAGCCGCTCATCAAGAGGCATCTCGAATGCCTCCAGCACAAATTTGTCAAATGCGGCCATACCCAGCATCTGACCGACAGCTGCTCCCCGGTTCGTGTCATAGAGCGGGTCATGTTCGTCTACTAGTGTGGGGGCATTGTGGTCGCGTTCGAGCTCGCCGGCGCTGTTCTCGGTAAAGCCGTAGACAGTAACGGTTTCACCGTCGTCATTCAGTTTTGCGTTTAGGTCGCTAAAGAAAATGCGCTTGTCCCGGAGCGAGTCGTGAACGAAGGTGCGCCACCGGGCGAGATTGAAAGCTCTGCCATCAATGAGCCAAGCTTTAGCCATTGTTGTTCTCCTTTGTTGTACAGCAGCTACACAGGTTTACTCTTGTCCTACCCTGTATAGCGACCGACAACAAATTAACTTATCGGCACAAATTGTGAAAAGCGGACTAGACCGCGGTCTAGCCCACTTCAACCGTTGCGGGTGAGCGCACAAGCAATTAGTGGACCCTACCACTTCTACCGCGCCGCAGTGCATGTATCTCGGGTAACGGCCAATACAACCGAGATGAGCGCAGGTACTTCGAGAAATCCGCCAACCGTGCTCTTCGCTATACCAGTCAGGAACGTGAAGTAAATGCGTCACCCTGACCGCCACAATCGTGGCGACGAATCGTAAACAGAAAAGGAAGAATCGTGAATCAAAGATTTTCAGTATTCATAGTGCTTGTCACTATGGCAGCGGGTCTATTGCTTGCCGGCAGTGCATCGGCCATCGAGAGCAATCCATGCGGAAACACCTCTATCTACAGCGGAACTCCGGCATTGAAGGGGTCTGTTTGGCGAATGGAGGTCCGAGAGGATGAATCCGCCTACCGCGGGCCTTCGATTCGCGACCGGCTTAACCACAACTGGAACGACGAAGCAAAGGAAAACTACCGCTGGACTTCCGCCACGATGTCAGTGGACACCGGCGCGAGCACGGAACTGATGACAGTGTCAGCCGCGGTGATTGGAGACGACGTACCCGAGCTGGCAAAGGGCGATATCGTCGATGTGCACGCGGTGCTTCAGAGGATTGATTACAGCAAGGGGAGGGCACCGGTTGTCGTGCGGCGCGTTTGCGGTGGTCGAGATGAGGGCTGCCTAGACGGATTGAGAAAGAGGCAGGGCGGCGAGGTGTCAGGTGTGGAGGTCAAAGGAGTCTACTCGCTACCCGAGTACAGAAAACTTTCGCCACCAGTCGCTATTTTTGGCTGTGCCGCTCCAGTGGCCGGTCATCGCGGAGTGATGGCGGCAGTGCCGCATTGATTCATAAGCCTCCGGCTGTCGCCTGGGGCTTTTTTATGTCATCTGTCGCGTATCGTCGCGTGAGTCTGTGCGGGAAGTGCACCAACCGCAATGCAGGAACCTTGGCACCTGACATAATGGGGGACGGTCTGCGGATTGATTGAAGCTACCGGGCGGCTTGTATCAACCGGACTGCGGGCACAGACGGCAGGCCTGTGCGAGGGAATTGACGGGCTGTGCTCGGCCACAACCTGCCGTTGGAACCGCTCGCATCTAATGCCGGCTCAAGAATGGAAAGCCGGCGTCAAGTTATCGCGAGTGAACGGCATCACCAAACTTGATACGATACTTGATTCGAAGGACATTTTGTTCCGGACGACTGCATAGCGTAATATCTTCGGCAATGTGTCGGTAGGCCCCCGTGTTACTCCAACGGGGGCAAGAGGCCATGGCGCGCGATGACCCCGACAACGTACGACGCGCCATCATATTGCTTATATGAAGGACCGATTCCATATGGACTCCAACGAACAGCGCGACAATGAAAAGACGGATTACACAATGAAGAACGAAGATGGAAGCCCAAGTTCTATCCGTCTGGATAAATTCGTGTCCGACATCCTTCATAAGAACGGGCATGACGTGCACAAATGGTTACAGGAGAAGTACGACCGAGTCTGCGAAGAGAGCCCGCACCTCTCCCGAAGGGCCAAAGGTGACAAGGTCCGCCTGCAAGCTTATGCGGAGGTGGGAATATCCCCTCCAAGTGACTTCTAATTGAACGGACTCAACATGTCGTCGCAAACCGAAATGCCGCTCCCGCTACAAATTTTGCTGGCCTATGCCAGAAGAAGCTTTCTACCGTTTTTCGCGGCTACACTGATTCTCGCTGCATGGGTTCCAAGTGCTAATGCACAAGCTTGGCGCAACTGTATTCCAAATTCTATTGGGCCAGGTGGATGCGATTCAATTGGTCCCGGAGGTGGACAGTCTATCGGTCCGGGAGGTGGTCAGTCGATAGGTCCCGGCGGTGGTCTGTCGATAGGTCCGGAAGGTGGTCAATCCATAGGTCCGGGTGGCGGTCAATCAATTGGTCCCGGAGGCGGACAAGCGCTTGACCGTGATAGAACGAGAGGATTCGACACCAATACGATGCGCCCATACGAAAATCCGGGTATATCCCCCGGTCGGATTGAAAACAATATACTCAATAACCCCGGCAACAAGCGTGGGTGGATTGACTCCTACGGGAATATTTACGACGCAAATGGCAATTCGCCTGGACGAGCTGATTCCAATGGAAATATATTCGCCCCCAACGGCATTCACATAGGGCGTATTGACGTCAATGGCAATATCTACGATAAATCCGGCAAATTCCGTGGTCACGTAAACCGCTAGGCGCAACCTTACGACCCCTGATAGCATCCGGCACCGCGAAAAGCGGCCCCAGCAATCGGCAAGTGGTTTCCCGAACTTCGAAACGACACCAGGACGGCCACATAAACAGAGCCGCAGCTTTCGCCTCTAGAGTGCCTTCAGGAAGAGCGTTATCGTAATCGACCAGTGGTCCGCACTTTTGCCCTGGTTGGGGAGCCGGTCGGGGCTCGAACCTAACGTTGAACGACCGTTTCCGCTGCATTGCTGACGCTGGTGCATTTCGTCACCACAGTCCGTTGAGGGTCGGTTGCGGCTGACTAGATATTCTTCGACAGTGCGTCCGCAGTACTCCGATAGCTGACACGCGTTATATTCTGTGTATGGCTGCATCGAGGAAATCGACTACATCCAAAGAAGGGGCCATACCTTCCAACCTTCCTTACTAGAAAGCCCTCATGGCAGATAGGGCATACCTCGTTCGAGCTTATGGAGCCGTCGAGGTTGCGGACTTCGATTTTGTGGTCCTTAACCAACTCGGCGATGAAGGATGACTCCCTTCCAGAGACCGTAATGAGCGTGACGCTCGACCGGGCGCGGGTCATCGCCACGTAAAAAAGGCGCCTTTCCTCCGCGTATTCATAGGAGTCACCGCCTGGCATTGCGAGTTGGAGCACTGGGTCGTCTTCAATGCGGCTGGGGAATCCGAGCGTCTCGTCCGTCACTCTTGGCACGATGATGTGGTCTGCCTCCAACCCCTTAGACCGGTGCACAGTTATGAACTCGACCTCCATTCGGGTGCCGTTGTAGCTTGTCGGCTGGTAAATCCTATCCTTGTTGTAACGTCCAAGGATGTAGATGCGGACCTTCTTGCCTTCTCCCGGCGTTTCGGTGCCGATTTCCTCGATGCGCTTACTGACGGCCGCCCCAATTTGTGCTTCCTCGTCAACGCTGATAATACTGACTGGCTGCGCAATGTCGGGATTAGAGGCACGAACGCCCTTCGGGATTTGCTTAGAATTCTTCTGAATGAAGAAGCTGCTGATGTCGCAGAGCGATTGCGGACACCTGAATGTGGTCTCCAATTTTAAGGTGATAGCTCGTCCAAATCTAGATTCAAAGTCAGTCATAACCGCGAGGTCAGCGCCCGCGAATCGGTTGATGCTCTGCCAATCATCGCCGACGGCGAAGAGGCACTTGTCGGGCTTTTGGACAAGACCCGCCACAAGCCGCGCTCGCGCTTGGCTGGCATCTTGAAATTCGTCGACCATGATGAGTTCGTAAGGGCTAATCCACTTACCTTCCTCTAAGCAGTCGCCCGCCAGGTTGAGCATGTCGTCGAAGTCAATACATTGGTCGCTCCTGAGTTTGCCTTCCCAGGCCTTGAAGATGTGCTCAAAGAGGTTCAGGAATTTGTTGTGTCTATAGCGGAAATCTCCCGCTACGCCAGCGTCCAATCGCGTGCGAAGGGTCTCAGCTGTCATCCGATTACTCTTCGCGTGCGTGAGGAACGACCGGAATGTTCTGGCAAGCCGCGGGTTTTCGATAGACTTACGTCCAGATGCCGGCCGGTCTGGGTTAGGGTCGAGGACAATTCCCCGGTCCGCAAGCTCGTTTGCGAGATATTCAAGAGCTGCACCTGACCACAGCTGTGCCATGGTGGTTTCGAGGAGCGTAGTGCCGTTGTCCGCGTGCAACTGTTTCTTCCACGCCATGCCCTCCTTGTAGCCTTCGAACGCTGGCGGCGGCTCGCCTTTACCGTCCAACGCCCAGTGCTCGAGGTAGACATCTATGTCCGGGAAGTAGAAATCTGGCTGGTATTGCTTGTGTTTAGCGTCCGCAGTTTCATACTTGTAGGGTGCTTCGTAGACATAGCGGACCCCGTTGTAGAAAAGCCAGTTCGCTATTAGCTGCTCCCCCCTGCTCTTGACTACATCGTTATTAAGTGTCCAGAAACCTGGCGTGCGAGCGTTACTGTCCCAGGAGTCCGGCGACTCACTTTCCTTGCCGAATTTGGGCAGGTCCTGACCCAACACTATGCGGAAAAGGTCCCAGTCCGCCCGAAAGTTGGCATTCTTGTCTCTTAGCTCATCGACTATTTCGAGGAGCGTTTCCAAGTCCTTGCCATTTTCGACCCATTGAGCGAGCGAAGGACGCTTGCCAGTGGCCTCTCCAATGATATCTAGGCCAAACGCATGGAAAGTTTTCGCAACCACGTTTCCGGCAGGGAGTCCGAGCGGCTCAAGCCGCTCTTTTATTCGTTCTCTCAGTTCGGCCGCAGCATCGCTGTTGAAAGCCAACAGGAGAATCTTATCGGCTTCAAAATACCCCTTCTTCAGCGCATATCCAGCTTTAGCTACCATGGTCGATGTCTTACCCGAACCAGCTGACGCCACTAACAGCACACGATTGTCAAAGCAGACTACGGCCTTAGCTTGTTCATCGGTTAAAGGCGATTTTTCGACTCGGTCAAAGAAAGTCCTCGATTCCTTCAGCTCCTTGGCAAGGTGAAGCTCATTAATGTCGTCAGCGACTTTAGTGATATCTTGCTTCCACAGCCAGACCGAACTCTGCAGCTCGGGAGATTGGCTCTTCAGGTGCTTCTCGATTTCAGGCTCCGTAAGCAACTCAGGAAAACCCTGGGGCTTAGATTGGTTAATCTTTGCCTTAAACTCGTGCGTAAGCCACCCCTTGTGCTTTAGCTGAGTCGCGCTAGCGTCGCGCGCACTTGTTGCCCACGTAACAATGGGTGATGTTAGTCTGGCAAAGTCGTGAAGGAGCTGCGAAATTCGGATTGAACGGGTGGCTTCGCCCACTTCGAAAGCCATGTGCAGTGCAGATGAGTTCGAAATGCCGTCGAGACGAAGCGTTAGTCCTTCTCGCAGCGGAACAACTACGCTTGACCAAATTGTTCCCTCTTCAACGCGAAGCTTCTCAAGGGCAAGCGCGTTCCCCTTGTATTGTGTCGTACCGGCGCGAAGCACAAATTCGTGTCCGTCGAGAGTAAGGGCCCAGTCGTCGGTACTCGTAAATATTCGGCCGAAGCTAGTCGGCCCCCAAGTCTGCCCACCCCCTTTCTTTGTACGAGGGTTTGTCTTTGCAGGTTCAGGTGGATTGGACTGGTTGGCGACTATCATCGCTACTGATACCTTCTCGCATCTAAGCGTAGAGTCCGATTCGAGTTGTTATATTGGCCGAGTGCCCTTGCACTGCGGGTATCGCGAGCATCCCCAGAACGGCTTGCCGGCATTCGGCCCTCGCTTTGCAATCCGCGTTGCCATTTCACCCCCACAGACTGGGCACGTCTTGGCTGCTCGCAATGTGGGTTCCGAGGGTGCCAAGGTCTCCTCGAGTCTGCTCTCAATGCCTGTCTGCGAATCGAGCAGTTGGCGCCGGCGTCGAGCGCTGAGGTATGCAATGGGCGCTGGAATCAGAAAAAGGCAAGCGAATAGCAAGGCGTTGACCGAAAGCCCTTGCGCAATCCCCTTCACGAGAACGCTTTGCCCGGCTAGACCGGGTAACATCCACCTGAGGAAGCCATAGACGAGTCCTGCAGCGATGACGCTAACCCACCAGGGGAGCATTGTGAGTTGCTCAAGAATTCCTTCGTTGCGCTTGCGTGCCATTGTCGTCGATGTGCGTTGTTATGGGTAACAAGTCACTTATACCGCGCAATCGTCATGAGTGTTGGTCGAGACTGCGTCTAAGTATTGGAGCGGATAAAGGGCGAGAGGCTTGCCGAATCGAAATTGCGCGCGCGACCCCTATGCGCGGATGTCAATCAAACAGGCATAACCCATTCGACCAGGCGCCCTAGACCGAAGTACCTATACAGATTCAGGACATCCTGCCGATAACGAATGATTGCAACGAAAAGGAGAGGTAAATTGAAAGCAGTAACGAAGGCTGTGAAATCGCCACTCAAAGCACGCGAGCTCGCCCCGCACGGCATAGCATATGAAGCGCGTGACTGGAGCGAAGTACACGATTTGATAGAAAAAGCGGTTGTAGAGGGTATCGAGCGCAGCCGCAAGACCAAGCGGCGAAGCTATCTGCTACAAGAGGTGAGCGCATTGCTACAGGCAGCAGACGATTGGACTTACCGAAGCTCGGCATCTCCGCGCGATGGCCGTATGTCGTATACGCAGAACAACATTTTCAGTTTGAACTTCCACTTCCGCCGCGCCGGAATATTGCTCGCAAAGGGGGAGGGCGCTTACAAGGGCATGCAGAACGAAACGGCGAATTTGAAAGAGTGGCAAGCGCGCGTTCGAGCGCACGCTGCACATGAAGAAGCGCGCGCAGCACTTCCGAAGAAACTGCAGGAAAGCGAAGTTGCCGTAGCATGGGCAGTCGAGGAAAAGAGGCTGCGGAAGCAACTGCGCGCGCAGCGGCTGTGGCACATGGCGACTAATATCAAAGAAGCAAAGGCAACGGGCAATGCAGAGCGAGTGAAGCAGATACAAGCGCATCGGGCTTCAATCGAACAGAAAATCGAGGAAGAAGTCGTTGCCGAGAAAAAGCGTCACTTCGAAAGGCACAGACTGCTAAAGAAAGCTTGGCGGCGGTAAGCCCCAAGCGGCATTCAAAAGCCCCAGGGTCTCCCGAGGGGCTTTTCTTCTTTTGTGCCAAGGGTGTTATTCCGCGATTGCAATGCGCTCGGCCATGTAAGCGTCAGCAGTCACTTGGATGGCGGGCGACCGTATCCTTCAACGCGTAAGTGCGACTCAAGACAAGCCATGCCTCGACGAGTTGCGCAGAACCCAGGACGGCAAGGTATCCGGAATTGAAATCAAAGGGGGCGACCTTCGCGGTTGCTCGTTTTATCGCCGACAAATATTGGTGCTGATTGCTGCCGGGACGGTCATTTCGCTCGTTCTTAAGCGTACTTGCTCATTGCCTCTCTAGGGCGCGAAACAATATTCCGCTTCCGTCATAGGAAGGCCGCTGATTTTACCCAAGCACCATCAGTCGGCCACTCCTTGTACTTGTTGGCAAAAAGACATCCGTCGATAGACGCAACATGGTCAATAATCTGTTTGCGATGCCACTTGCCAAAATCGCCTGCGGCTTGCAGTTGCCTGAGCCAGGCATGTAAGTCTGCGAGCTGAAGCATTCGACTGTGATGCGAATGCGTAAAGTGAACCGTATCGAGCAGGTGTTTTAGCTCTTTCCCAAACTGATACTTGGTCCCCGACGTTCTGTATCTCGACAGGTTTTCGGCGAATAGTCCCGCGACCAAATCATTTTCTCTGTCGCCAATGAGTATCCCGGGCAAGTGTTGGGCGTGCAAGTATCCATCAATGCGTTCGACTAAGAACATGAATGCCATTCCTTCGACGTCATTGCTAAGCATCTTTTCCACGTCCATTTTGACATAGACCTTGCCCAGCCCCTCCGCCGTCCCGAATATGGAGATGAGGTGCTTCAGTGTGTCAATACGCTTGGCCCAGTCCCAGCCTTTGAACTGGTCGTGTCCGTTCAGGATATCTGCGGCATGGAACTCGGTATCGTGGTTCAGGTTACGGGTTCCGAATACCATTTCTGCGACGCCATTGAGCGCGTCTTCAAGCTTCCAAATGAGCTCCGGGCTGGCAATCACAGCACATAGCCAGTAAAAAGGAGACCTGCCCTTCTGATATTTCACTTCATCGAAGTAAGCTACGAGCAAAATACACCTCTTGCCAGGCAAAAGGGAAATACTGCACGAAAGGCAAAGAGTACATCTATATCGTCTACGTAGTCGAGCAAGAGTGCCCGATGAACTGGTGAGAAATAGACTACATTTTTGATATTCGGGGTGTTTAGACGATTGGTTAGTTCGGCAGATAGGGAAAGCGCGAAGCTAGCGAGCGGCTGGAGGAGTCGCGTGGTACTTCCGGCAAGAATCGCGACCGTGATACGCAGGTCAACTGCAAGTAATGCCTAGTGCGAGGCGGGTTAGGCTGAATGGTCTAGTCCACCTTCCCTTCTAACGGACTAGACTCAGAAGACGCCTGCCACACTGGGGGCCCAGTAATGCTGTGCGAACGCGGATGGTGATGCAGGGGCGCTAAATGCTGCGCAAACGCATGGTCGCTAGCTTTGCGGGGCTATCCGGTGGACTTCCGCTTGTCAAAGTGGACACCGAATTCATCATACCTGCGGTGCCCAACATCGGGGTCGAAGCAAGCATCAAACATCTCGGCGTCGGTAAGATAGAGCAGCATGCGTGACGAGAATTGCCCTGCGTGGGCTGGGCTCGGTCTGCCATTGCGTAGAACACCAGTCAGCCTAACAACGTCATCAAGACGGAAATCAGAGCGCGTCCCTCCTTCGTCGCGGCCGCTTCTTGATGCCGGCTTACAGAGTCTACCTATTCAGCCAAAGCCTTCAGCAGCGCATCTCGTGCATCCTGGTAAAACTCAATGTCTAGCTTCGTAGCCATGTCATCGGAAAGGTCGACCATCTGACGGCGGCAATTCACCGGTACCAGCAGGGACTTCGCTCCTTTCTCAATGGCGAGTTCAGCCAGGGCCACCGCGTTGTGGACTGGTTCGATAGAACCGCCGAGGTTGATTTCGCCGACCACAATCAGCCCGCCACGCACGGACTTCTTTAGCAGTGCGCCACACAGCGCAAGCAGCACCCCAACCCCGGTTTTCGCGCCGCTTCTCGCCGCATCGAAACTGCGCAGTTGGACATTAAACTCATGGTTTCTCGGGTCCTTGTCGCCGACGAATTGCACGGCCCTCGCATAGAGGTTTTGCTCAGCGTACCGGGTCGATTCCTGGAAGGCTGCAGGAGTAGGCTTGTTGAGTATGCGTACGCCGCTGCCGGGTCCTTCGCCCACCTCTACCCGGAATAGCCCCGGATACTCGTCCGCGCCGCCCGGACTTAGCGCCCATACCTGCCCGGGTTCGAGCGGGTCCTCGCCAATGCCGGCATTGGTGGCAATCTCCGGTGTGGAAACAAATTTCTCGACCCCTTCGGCGCCAATCGTGTAGCTGAAGTGCGTGTTACGAAACTCGGCCGCACCGATGCGTTTTTGCTGCTCCTTCACTCGGCGACGCACCTCAAGCGCAAGCCGCACGGCCCATTCGATATCCTCCGGGTTTGGCGCAGAGCTCATGTCCGGGTACATCAGCTTGAGAAGTCCACTCGCGGTCTTGTTGACGGCCGTCGTATCGCGGCCGGACAGAGCGCCGCCATAACGGACAGTTTCCCTTAACCAATCGACGCGGCTTTGTGACCGGAGGTGACTGAGGCACTCTGATAGAAAATCGCTCACCAGTCCAAAGTGGTCGGTAAAAAGGTCCGGGTGCAGTTTGGGAACATCCCACCCGGGTAGATAGCAATGGATGCGGTCCATGAATGCCGTGTCGTCGCGCATCTCCGGCGGGAGCACCGAGAATAGGTGGCCGACGCGCTGCTGGTGCTCGACATCGACCTCGAAATTGCCGACGAGGACGATTGAGCCGTCGGCGCGGATACTCTCCTTGCCACGCGAGAACTCCCCGCTCTCCATGTAGCCTTTCATGATGTTCACGCCGTCCTTCTGGTCAAAGGACACGCCGGAGACTTCATCAAAGCAGACCACGTCGTACTGGCAGACGAGGCCTCGCTGGCCGCTGGCGTTATTTACAAACATCCTGGCCACCGTCGCCTTGCCGCCTGACACCAGGTGCGCATACGGTGAGACTTGCTGGTATAGGTGCGACTTGCCGGTGCCGCGCGGGCCGATTTCGACCAGGTTGTAGTTGCGCTCGACGAACGGGACCATACGAAGCAGCATGGCGTCCTTAGCGCGGTCGGTAAGCTCCCCTGGCTCCAGGCCGACCGAGCGCAGGAGCATGTCCTTCCACTCGGGGGTCGAGAACGACGAGCGAGCGCGGCCCAGCGTCTCGACGACGTCGCGTTTCGACAGCTGAATCGGGCGCAGACCTTCGACGGCGAACGGACGGCCACCTTTTTCCAGTGCAATTGAAGCGTCATACCCGAGAGTGACCTCTGCGTAGAAGCCCCCGGTGAGCATGCGCTCATGGCTGTTGACCAGGTCGGCGCCTATGCGCGCGTCATTGAGGCGTAGGCTGGGCAGTGTTGCAAGGTAGGAGTCAGTCTTGGCATCCAGACGGGCCGTGATAATGTCAATAATCTTGACTTGACCTTTCTCCTTGGCGGCGACCCTGAAAAGCTCCTCAGTGCCGGCGCGAACCGTGCGCTCCGCGAGCTGGCGCTGCACGATTTCCAGGCCTTCCTTGATTTCCTTTTCGTCAGTCGTTGCGCAGTAGCGTCCCAGCATGAATTCGACGACATAGGTCGGAACCGGAAACTGCCGCGCAAATTGCCGCACCAGGTCTTTCCTGACGATATATCCCTCGAATGCCTGCGAGAGCTTTGTGTCCAGCGTGTCCAGTTCCACTTCTATCCCCTGATTACGACAGCCTGTTTGGCGAGCACTTGGTTTCCTTCATCGAGCAGAACAAGCACTGCACTCGTTCCCTCCAGGCCGTCGTCCTCGACTGTTAGCGTCACCTTGCCATCGACGACTTCCTCTGACTTGACCACTGAGCTCTCGGGGTCGCCTGCGCGCGTTCGCAGGTCAGCGGTTACCTTGCCTTCACCAGTAACATCCACCCGCAGGCGCAGCCCTGTCCACCGGATAGTCTTGATTGTCGCACTGGCGCCGGCGGAGGCACTGCCAGAAACCTCGAGCACGGGCGTGAGCGACTCCTGGATGGAGAGGCCCCCATGCGAGTAGTGCTCGCCCGCCTTGAAGCTCTTAGCGCCCGGCGCCAAGGCAATCTGCACTTCGTCACACCACGTCCAGGGAAAGGTAAGAGGTGTCGGTGGCGACCCCGGCTTTAGCTTGGCCGCACGGCCCCAAGTCGTCTCGGTCAGTTCCTTCTCCAACTGCACGCGGTCGAGCTTGCCCGGCACGAGGAGCCAACCATGGTCGGTAACGATGCGGATGCGTTTCCAGCCCGCTGCGAGCAGTTGCTCTACCCGCTCAACGACGCGGTCGAGCTGGAACGTCAAATCTTTGGCAAGCCGCAGTTGGTGTTCATGGCCGTAGTGGTCGAGGTCGCCATTTTCCACCCAGGCCTTTCCAGCTGGGTCACCGCATTCACTTTTTTCCAGCAGAACCTGCCACCCCATGTCCTGCAATGTTTTGCGCAGCAGGGGCGCCTTCAACGGCTGCTTCTTCACCTTGTGCCGCGGCTCGAAGTCGCTGTCAGCTATGTCCCCGATAGCGACGATTGCTGCCGGGGAGGCCAGGACCTTCCCGGAGGCCGTTACCGACGGAATAGCGGTCCACGACGACCCGAGCTTCACCTGCGCGCCGCGACTGGCCAGCATCGAGCTAAGTCGGCGGCCTGCGTCGTAGCGCAATCCATCGACGAAGAACACTGCCAATCCTGGCTCTCCACCTTGGTCCTTGGGTGGCATAGCAAGCGGATAGCTATGCTGGCGAACGGCCGCCTGAAAGCTTTCAGCGTGGGCCTCCAGCCAGGGCTTATAGACCGCAGCCAGCGCGGCTTCAACCGCCTTGGTCTGTGCATCGCCGTCAACCGCGGCGAGCGCGTCAATCATCGAAACGTCAATTTCCCAAGCGGTCTGCTCATACTTTGCCTGCATCTGCCCAGGTGTTGGCGCGCCGTGGGCATCCACCGAGAGCGTGGCGATACGCGCGAGGTGTTCCAGCGCCCTGGCAAGGCGGGACCGGCCGAGCTCTGCCCACACCCAACCGCGTCTAATGCCGTGTTGCGCCTCCAGCGCGGCGATACGCTCTCTTGCCTGCACAACGTGATTGATGGCCGCAAATTCGGCCAGGGCGGTCTGTAGCAATTCTTCCTGCCGCCGGTTGTAGGCCGGGTAGGCACTGTGCTCCTCAAACATGTCAGCCGGGTCGGGCAGGCGCTCAAGCAGCTTCACGACATTCGGATAGTTGGACGGGGATTCGCAGAACCGGGTCCATACGGACTTCCAGTCCGCATCCTGCGCGGCCATCCGCTCGGCTGCCGTCAGCGGGTCGTCCTTATTCGGGTCGAATTTCAGCCGCTTCATAGCCTGATTGCACAACCCCACCCAATAAGCGCCATCCCAGGTCTCGCGCGCTCGCTTGGGGTCGTCCATCCAGACCAGTAAATCGCGCGGGACATCAATCTCGAGCAAACGTCCGATTGCATCGCTGTCGATTCGCTCGCCTTCGAAGCGCACGAAGCGCTCGGCTGCAATCAGCTTCAACGAGCGGAGCAACGCCTGACGAGTTTCGTGGTCCGCCGTCACATCAAGCCCCAGCCCGCCGTGCGCGCTTGTCAGGAACGCAAATGGGGTCCAGTCCTTGCCATTAGCCTGGGCCCAGTATGCGCCGCGGAACTGAAGCTCCGCGATGGGGTGCAGAGCCACCGGACAGATGTTGACCTGGCGTAGCGTCGAATGCGATACCCCAGGAAGGTACAGAACGGGGGTAAGCTCAGCCGGCCAAGTCACGTCGTTGAGCTGGCGAGCAATGACGCATTTGAGCCAATACGCCGGACCGGTGCGCGACGCCGGATTCCAGTCGCCGAGCTCGAACAAGTTGGGCATGCGTTCGCGCAGTGTAGGAATTAGCGGCTTCCACATCCCGGGCTCGTCGGTCCAAAGGATGGCAGCAGGCGGCTCCTCGGCGTTGTGATTGAAGTCGGCCGCCTTGTTGATAGAGCTGGCAATCAGCTCCAGAATCGTTTTGTGCTTCATGCCTTGCCCCCGCGCGCTTTCTTCTTTTCGTCGAGGCTAGTATGGTGGTCGTTGATGCGCGCACCCTTGTCCTCACCATACTGCGGGCCAAGGTCGAACCACGGAGCAGAGGGCATGTCCGTACCGCGGTCCTTGGTCCACTTGATATTTGGCCTATCGCGCAGGACACCAGCCCCTCTCTTGCCAACATCGCCCGCAAGCAGAAACGGTCGGATGTTCATGCGCACGCCATCATTGAGGTCGGGGTTCCAGCCAACCGGCAGGTCCTTGAGCGCTTTCCAGCGCACGAAGATATCGCATGGTGCTTCGCCAGCGAGGATGAGTTTGAGCTTTGCCTGCAGGGCCAGGGCCGCGTCGAGGAGAATGTCTGCACCGTCAACCTTGGCAGCTTTCTTGCGTTCCTGCTGGGTAATCCAGTCGCCGAGGTAGGAGTACGTCAGCGATTCAAGCTTCGCCTTGGTGAGTTTGTGGTAATTCACCAATGCCGCAAATCCATCCTTTTGTCCGTCCCAAACGTGCCAGATGAAGGGACGGTCGTGGAAGCGCTTGCAGTGCTGCGCGAAGAATAGATTGCGCAGCCAGAATTCGAGCGACCTGCCATTGGCGTCCGCGTCGGCGAGGAGCTTTGCCTGAATACTAGACGACCACTCCGGGCCCCACGCCTTGGCAAGCATTGCCAGCAGTCGCTCCTCGGCGGGCCGCTCGCCTTTGACCGAAGGAATGCAAACGATACCGATGTCATCGGCCAGTGTCGTCAGCGCCTTCGACTTTTGTACCCAGGCCCGGGCTTCGTCGGAGAGCTCCATTTTCCCGTCCGACTCGGGCGGCCAAGTGTAGCCTAGCAGGCGGGCGACAGCGACTTGCAGCGGGTCGGTTGAGGTTAGGGGGTGGCCGTGGAATATCCACTGCGTGGGGTCATCAGAGTATGCCTTTGGCGCCCCGTTGGGGTAGCGCTCGGCGGCGACTTGTTCCCAATATGCGCGGTCGAATGGAACTTTGACCAATGTCTTATTCGTAACAGCTAACTTTTGGTCTAACGCACGTACCGCAACTCGATATTCATCACTGGTGCAAAAGCACAAAATAGCTGGAAGCAAACGAACGTCTTCAAATGAAATTACCGCCGCGTTCTTTTCAAAGAGACCCCCGTGGTAAATAGTTGCTTCCAGGCTGCCGACTTGTGCGACGAGCATGCCTGGTTTCTTGTGTGCCATACCTCCCGCAAGGATAGCCATACCTATCTTGGCACGGTCATGTAGGACGCCTTTTTCTTGTTCCCACCAAACTATGCTCTCCATACCGCTCCACAGTTCGTGTGTCTGCGTAGCGGATTGCATAAACTCCCAATCAGGCGCTTGTTGCGGCACTTCCCAGAAGCACCGAATGAACATCAAGGAGTCTTTGGTCCCTAGCCCATGGACGCCATTCGCAATGTTTTCTAACAATGTCATTGAGCTGCTTTGTTCAAGCATTACCCGCGCATCAGGATTACCTAACTGCCCTTTCTGTGGCACCTCCACTATGGCGCCCGCGCGCAACATCTCGGCCTTTTCCTGCGCCGTCCTCAATGTGCTCGCATTGAGTCCACGCAACAGAAAATCCGCAGCGGCTGAGGAATGGGTCAGAGTCAGCAGAATCGCATTAACTACTTCCCCGCTTATGGTCTCGAAAGCTCCTGCACCTAATCGCGCCAACAAATTCCACGTCTCATCGCGCAGTAGATGCTCGCGCTGCTTCTTGTAGCTACTGAGGAACAGCCAGTTCTGTGGCATGACGAATTGCACCACGCCACCAGACTGGCAAGCATTCAGGCATCGCTCGAGCATAACGTTCGCGAGGTCCTGCTTCGCGTTTGGATAGCGTGTCTCGCAAAAAGCCTTGAGGCCATCGTCTTGGTTGCCGCGCCCGAGATACGGCGGGTTGGTGATGACTAGGGAATATTGGCGGGATAGGAGTCGCGCTGCGTGAAGCAGGCCCCGTGCGGTTAGCGCCGCTTCGGTTGCCTCATCGCTCGACCGAATCCGCTCCTCAGCAAGTGCCTTCTCCAGCAGCGGCACCATATCTTCGAATCCTGCAGTGAGGAGGTCGTCGCCGAGGACATTGCGCGGCTCAATCAGGCTGCCAAGCAGGGGCGCATTCCTGAACACTTGGTATAAAGATTTCATGCCTTCGCGCAAGCGGTCATCGCCATTGGCGAGCTTCAACCAGTCGCTTTCCTTCTGGGTAATCGCAAGTCCGCAGCAGGCTATGTTCAATTCCGGCAGCTTGCGATAGCCACCGGTCTCCGGGTACGTCCATGCCGCCAGCGCCAGCGCAAATACGGCGATTTCTACGCAGCGAGCGTCAAGCTCGAGACCGTGCAAGTTCTCTCGTAGCACTGCGTCGACTGCTTCCTTCGCACTCAAGCCCTCCAGCTCGATGCGCATAGGAACCAGAAGCATTAGAGCAAAAACGAGGAAATGGCCCGAGCCGCAGCACGGGTCGACCAGAGTGAAGTCCTTCAGCGTCTTCGGCCAGCCCACGAAACGTCCGGCCGCCGGGCGTTGCGCGGTCGTTTTCGCACCGTCCTTGCCGGCAACCTCCTCGTCGACGATGCGCAGATAGGCCATTTCCACTGGCAAGGGCTTGTTAGGGTAGTTCGACATCCACCACGCCCCCAGGGAATTATGCAGCAGGAACTCAACCATATAGTCTTCCGTGAAAAGTTGGGTCACGGCGGGGAGTTCATTGGCACCAATTTTTATGCCTGCGGCGTTGATTTCATCTTTTTTCTTCGCCTGCCAGAACTGGTAGGACCAACCCAGCGAATCCTTTGCGACGAAGGTCTGGCGGTCAAGGTCGTTGACCAGCGTCTCAAGCTGCTTTAGCCGGTCGATTGAAAGCTGGATACGAAGCGTCGGAGCGTCCGGGCGAAAAATCTGCGGCAGCATGTGACTGGCGTACTCGCTGGCGACATCCCAGCCCGTCTTGCCCTGTTCTGCTCCTATCTCCGCGCAATCAGAAAAAGAAATGGCTTCCTGCAGGTCGGGATGAATCAGAAGGTGGTTTTCGACAAGAAACCGCGTGAAAAGAATCCGATGCCACTGCTCGTAGGCAATTTCCTCCACAAGTCGGCGTGTCGATTGCAGCTTGCCCTCGAGCTTGTCGCCCAGCTGTCGGGCATGGGCGCGAAGCTGGTTGCGAAGGGTGTGCTGCTCCGGATTGAGATGCTTGGGCTTTTCGACGTCCGCGACACCCAGGTACGTAAGGGCTTCACTGGCGGCCGCTTCGGCGATACCCCGCGCCTTCGTTACGGTGCTCTCCAGCAAATTGCGCAGGCTACGGGAAATGGATGTCATGCGGCATTAGAGCTGAACAGGGTGGGTCTTGACTGCTTCGAGCAGTTGCACTTCGACTTCCGTCAACCAAGCCTTCACCTCGGGCGCCGATTTGAGAATGCGTCGCGGAAGCGTGACGGCAACAGCCTCGGGCTCAACCAGTTTGGCTGCAGCCTTGTGCACCGCCTCGAATCTTCCCGCAAGCGCTGCAATACGGTCCTGCCAGCGGTTTAAGTCGCACCGGGCAAGCTCTGTAATGATGCTCTCGGACGACGCAGTATCGGCCTTGGCCGTGCCATCTAGACCGTTGGTTGCCAAGAGCGCGCTTTGCTTCGACTCGTCGAGCCTAGTCCACGAATCGTCCGACGAGAGCACGGTGTATAACCGGCTAAACTCAGCGGTGTAGCCTGTCACCGCGCCATTGAGTGCCTGACGCAGGGCGTCCGTAACCTTCTGCAGCAGGGTCGCAACCGGGTTCGGATTCTGCAACAGCGCACGATTGGTCTCGATGGCCAGCGCCTCGGCGCGCAACAAATCAGCACCGTCGAGGCCCTCGGCGTGCGCAAGCAGGGTCGTCAACTGATTCCAACCGGGAAGCTTCGCCTTGATGCTGGTCGCGAGTGCTTTCCAGTCCTCGATGGCCCGCTCGAGCTCAGTCTTGCGCTGGCTGATTTCGAGCACCTGCGCGTTGCCTGACGTCGACTCCACTGAGGCTATGAGCGCGTGGTCCGGTAAGGCTGGTAGAGGCGGGTCACCGCCCGCGCTCATACGCATCTGATGGAGCGCGGCCCCGAGCAACCCTACCTTGACCGATTCTTCCCCAGAGTTGCATTCGATGCCGGCCTTCTTCAGCACGGAGCGAGCCGCAATTCGGTCCGATACTGACACTTTATCCTGTTCAGTCTGAAAAAAGGTTTTTGTAATCTGATTCCGGTCGAGTTGCTTCGCAGTGAGTCCGGTGCCCTGCGCGTCCTTGGCCTTCAATACGTTGTTCGCGAGAAGCGCCATTAAAGCACCCTGAATTGCATCCCGCGGCCAGCCATAGTACGCGCCCTCGTAGCGTTCCTGAATGTCGGCGCCTTTCTTGCCCGCGGTGCCGATGTAGGCGATGAGTTCCGCGCAAACGGGGTGCTTATCCGGGTCACCGGTATGCCCGACCAGCTTGATGGCGTCGGCGACCCCTTCGCGCGACTTCTCTAGTACCTTTGACCACTCCTTGTTGTCGGCCTTGCTGTAATGCGGATACAGTCGAGGCAGGGACTGATTGACGGCCGCCCGAAGCTTCTCGCCGAGCGTGTCGGCATCAAGCTCCGCGCCACCGCCAGAGAACACCTTGGCATCCGCCAAAGCACGCGTAATAATGGTGTCAATCCGCAGTTCGGCTGACTCTTTTTTGCCCTCCATCATTTTCCGCGCATCCTTTCCCGGGGCGGTCTGAGGCAATCCGCGGGCCTGCAGGGTCTGTTCAGCCGACTTCATCTCGACAATGGCGTCGTGAAGGTCGGACTTGTCGCGGTCAGGGATAAAGAGAAATATGGTGGAACTGTCCGGTCCTGCCGCTTTCGCAGAGGCCAAAACATTGTTTTCGGTGCCCAGCCAACCGTCCTGCACCCAGACAGTCAGTTGCTCGCCGTGATTGGCAGGAAGCACGTCGTCGAATGATGCATGAACTTTGCGCGGCGTATTCAGCACGCCCTGCTGTGCCTTGACCTTTCCGAGTGCCTCCAGTACGGCGTCACGCATCAGTTCGCCACGCTTGGCCTCGACCACAACCCCTGAGCTGCGTAGTGCCTGCTGGCTGGTAGTGAAGTCGGAGTACCACTCCGCGCTCTCGGCGGTCTGTTCGCGATAGATGCGCTTGCCATTCTCCTCGTAGCCCATGACTACCCGGTCGCTGTTCTCAAGTTCAGCGAGCAGCGCCGGTATCTCGGCCCGCAGGTTGGCCGACCCAGCCACGAGGTCTGTAACCAGAAGGTCTGCAAGCGTGTCGGCGCTCGCGCGCAGCCCGAGGTCGAAATTGGCATCCGTAGGCAACTTGTTGATGAGAAAAATGAGCTTGAGCAACCGGCCCTTCAGCTGGTGGCGCGCGTTCGCCGAGCCGTCGAACCTGCGAATCCGGGTAAAGAGCTCATTGGAAATGAGGTTAGGGAACGAAGAGCTCGACTGCAGTTCATTGAAGATGAAATCCCCGCCGACTACATTGCCCACTGGCAGGTCGGCTGTTTCCAGCGCGGCTTGGTAAGCGATGCGCAGCTGGTTGCGCAGCTGCGAAATGACCCCCGACGCATCCACCGCCTTGAGCACGGATTCGAAGAAGCGGCGGCGCGCCGGAAGGATGGGGTAGTCGGGAACCAAGTCGTCCTCATCGGAGGCCGAAGCGGCAATTCGGGTACCGTTCAGGTGGCGCGAGATTTCTCCTGCTGCCTTATCCAGCGCAGACTTGAGCGCGCCGACATGCGTCATGGACTTCTCGAGAATCGTCTTGCGGATGACGCCTTCGACATCGGAGTCGGTCAGATGCACCGTAAGTGGAAAGCGCCCCCTAAGTTTTTCGAGCTGCTCGGTGCCACCCATCGCCGATTGACCCGTAGCCACAAGCAAGACCTTGCCGTTGAAACTCGACTGGCAGAGTTCAGCTACTTGCTGGATGGCCAGTGTCCTACCGCCGTCCGTGCCGATAAACTGCTGAACCTCATCCAATACGATGAGCGTCAGCGGGAATGGGCGGCCCAGCGTGAGCGCGCGGGTGACATCTTGACGGAACAGCTCGTCGTTCACCTGGATGTCGTTTTTGAACGAGTCGCGCAGGTACCCGCGAATCTTCTGGATATCGCCGAAAGATGGGTCGCACTTGAGCAGGCCTTCGGCGATGGGTTGCGAGACCAGCATGTTGCGAATCTCACTCGTGAAGTTCTTTTTAGCGGATTCGACGTGGGCCTTTACGCGGTCGTAGTAGCTGGCCTCCTTGAGCCACAGCACAAAACGCCCCTGGCTCACCGATGAAGGTAGGTCGACAGACTTGAACACCAGTCCTAGCACTGCCGCGAGCACGCCAGCGCTCGCATCCGAGCCCAGCATCCCGGCAACAACGTGCGTGCCGCCATGCTTCTTGGCTTCAATCTTCAGTTCTTTCAGCAGGTCCTTGACGCTTTGCGGCAGATGCGTCGCTACGGACGCAGCGGAGGCGCCATCGGCAAAGACATGGTCGTCCCACAGTGCCGACATCATCTTGGAGAGATGCGACTTACCGGCACCGAAAAAGCCGGAAATCCAGATGGGTGCGGGCGCTGCACCTGAGCGAATCCTGTCCAGATAGGTCGACAGAGCGAGCTCCAGGCCGAATTTGTACTGCCCCTCGCAGACGAAGTTCGCTAGTTCGAACCGTAGCGTGGCGTCGTACTTCTCGCGTTCTGCGGTGCCGGCGTCTTCGGGCAAACCGACCTGGGCGACCCCATTGTTGGCAAGCTGGTTCTTCTTCGGGTCGCGGGCGTAAAGTTGTCTATTGAGCAGTGTCATTTTGATTACTCTGCAGTGATGGCGGTTGCGAGGTAGTCCCATCCGTCGCGGGCACCCAGTAGGCGGTAGTTGTTGTCGACTTTCTCGCCGGGAAAGAATATGACTAGTCGGCCCGGCACCGAAGCAGCGATGCGCTTCATGAGCGCGGAAACCTTGGCAACACCAAGAAGGGCACCCACACCCAGGATGGCGATAGCATGCTCGGCGGTCGCGTCTGCCGCGATTTGTTCGGTGAGTAGCGCAATCATGTCCTTTTCAAAATCAGGGATGCGCCCTTCGTTGTAGCCGAGCACGTCGTCCGGGTGCTCGAAATATTCATCCCGGTATTCGTGGGCAGCGAACCACTTGGGAAACGCATCGGTCAGGTCCAGCACCTTCCACCGTTTGCCTATCGCCTCAGTTGCCTGGCGGAACTCATCGAAGCGGTAGCGGAGTTGACGCTCCTTAGTCCGGCCGTAGATGACGAACAGCGTGCGCTCGGCGTCGGAGCGGATGGCGTTCCAGGGTATTGATATCTGCTCTTGGTAGCGTGAAAGCAGCCGGTCAATTTCGCTCATAGGCTTTCTTCTTCTCTAGTGAGATAGCCGGGAAAACGAACTTCCAGTACACCGCCAGCATTGAGAAATTGAAGCCTACCCCGGCGCGACGCCGCAGAGGCCTGCTCCACGAGTTCGGCGAAGGGGCGGTCGAGAACGGCGGCCCAGGGCGTCTTGAACAGCGCCTCACCCTGCCGACCTTCCAGCCAACCTAGAAAGAGCGCAAAGGCCACCGCTCCAACGCCGGTAACGACTCTCTTGCGAACCGGTTCGGGGTCGCTGGACAGGAAACCAGCCTGGCGCCAGCTGTTCAGTATGTTGCCTGCAGCATGCCTGAGGGTGTTCTCACCCATTCGGCCTGAAGATAGCGAATCGAGCGCCGCGTTGATTGCCTCATCGGGCAGTCGTGCCCCTACAGGTATCGCGGTAATAATGGCCGCACTTGCTCTAAACAAGGCATCCCTCGTCAAGGCAAGTAGCACGGCGAGAAGGGTACGGGATTCAGGGTCCATATCCCACATACGACGGAAATTGCGATACAGACAGTTATCTGCGTCGAGCGCATAAAGCTGGCGCATACGCCGTGCCGCATGGTCGCGATTATTGTACGTGGCCTTAGCTAGGATGTTGTCATCCATAATGGCCCGTACGTAATCCGCATTTTTCGCTGTACTAGGGATGTGCGCTAGCAGGGTAGCCAAATCATCAAGCATAAGCGAGCGGCCAGCGTGGGCGCCACTTTGTCCGACGTAAAACCCAAGCTTTTTTAGCCGGTTGTCACCACGTCCGGCCATCTTTGACCTCGAGGGAGTTTCTGCGGCAGCCGCAGCTTGAGTCTTTATGGTCAACTCCCTGAATTTATCGCGAACCAGGTTAAGCTCATTTTGGTTTGTTTTCTTTAGGCTTAGGCACCGCGATGCGGTGACGCTTGCAGTAGTCGAGCACCAGCACTTCGAACATGTTGGAAAGCGTGCGCTGTTCCGAATGCGCAGCTGCTTCCCACGCTGCCCTGAGGTGGGGCGTGAGCTTGAGGCTAGTGGCCAACGTCTTGGTCTTTGGGCGGGGCATCATAGGGCTCTCAGCTTTGTTTTTACGTATATCCCAGAGATATTCGTTTGTCGGGCAGACTACTCCGTTCGCATGAGAGGCTCAAGTAGTTTTCCAATGTTCTCTGCGAGAGAAAATCGGCGCGCGTGCCCGCCAGCCCGGGAAGGTTACACGGGTTCCAGGTTACGTGAGATGCTTCGGCATCCAGGACTTGCGCGGCTGGGCCTGCAGTCGCCTCGCCGACGATGCCATCGCCGTTGATGGGGACGCAACGGACGACGCGGCTGATTGAATAGCTGGGACTTTGTAACGACCTTTGCTTAGTGTATCCGTAACTAAAGAACGCGTTCGTGGTCATGTGCCCGACCCTGAGGAAGTAAACAATGACACACCTGCCATCAATTGAAGACGGTCTTGCTGCTTTAGAGCGCCATGACTACGATGGGGCGGTAGAAATACTTCGGCCACATGCAGTGCAGGGTGATGCGGATGCGCAATGCTATCTTGGTTACATGTATGCACATGGGCAAGGTGTGGCGCAAGATTTTTCAGAAGCGCTTAATTGGCATCGACTAGCAGCGGCGCAGGAAAATGCGGGAGGGCAGTTCAATCTTGGCTGGATGTATAGCCGAGGGCATGGCGTTGAGCAAGACTACGCAGAGGCGGCGAACTGGTTTTACTTAGCTGCGGAGCAGGGCGATGCAGACGCGCAATTCCAACTCGGGCAGATGTGTGACGAAGGGAATGGCGTCGACCGAGACTCCGAAGAGGCGGTAAAGTGGTGGCGACTAGCAGCAGTTCAGGGGGATGTTATGGCGCAACTGAGCCTGGGCTGGATTTATCGCGAGGGGCTAGACGTCGCGCAGGATTACGTGGAAGCGGTTAAGTGGTATCGACTTGCGGCAGCGCAAGGAGTCGCGGCGGCGAAATTCGTTCTCGGCGAGATGTATAACAATGGTCTTGGGGTCACGCAAGACTGCGTTCTTGCACACATGTGGTTCAATCTTGCCGCTGTGTCGGGTGATGCGGCCGCAGTGAAGAACCGCGATGTCGTTGCGGAGAAAATGACACCGCAGCAAATTGCTGAAGCACAGAGTATGGCCCGTGACTGTCAGAAGCGCGATTTCAAGGGATGTGACTGAGAATCGAAATTCGGAACTAGCTAAGGTGCATGAGGTCCATGCTGAATACTGTGTAAAATAGTTGTCAGATTCAGCGAATACGATGCCAAAATCCAAATCCGTTGTGGTTTCCATAAATCCGCGGCTCCTGATATGGGCACGTGAAACGGCCGGCTATTCTATGGATGAGGCCGCGCAACGACTTGGCGTCAAGGCCGCAAAACTTGCGTCGGTTGAAGCGGCAGACGATGTACTTACGTTTTCGCAGTTAAAGAGAGCGTCCTCGGCATTCAAACGCCCGCTCGCATTGTTCTTCCTAAACGAGCCTCCGGCCAATCCCGTCGTACCCCATGATTTTCGAATGCGGCTCGGCGTAGCGCATCGCCCATATTCTGCTCCACTTAATTTTGCGATTCGGCGCGCGCGACTGCTACGCGACGATGCCCTAAATCTAGCGAAGGAATTATCTGAATCGGTACCGACGTTTCAGCATGTAGCTCGTCTGGATGAGACACCTGAGCTGGTTGCTTCACGCATTCGTAAAGCGATTGGCATCTCACTTAAGCAACAGAATGCATGGCAGCGAACGGATAGAGCATTGCGGGCGTGGAAAGGGGCGGTGGAAAAGCTCTCAGTTCTTGTATTCGAGGTTAGTCGGATTCCGACAGACGAAATGCGGGGTTTATCATTACCCAATGACACACTCCCGGTAATCGTGCTAAACGGTGGTGATAGTCTTGCCGGTAGGGTATTCACACTGTTGCACGAATTCACCCACCTCCTGCTGCGTCAGGGCGGCGTATGCGACCTTGTTGATGCAGAAGCCGCATCGTCTGACGGCCGGCTGGAGGCGTTCTGCAATGCGGTGGCAGGTGCCACATTGGTCCCCGCAGATGCCCTTCTTAGCAAAGTAGGTCACGGCCCACCCCAGGAGTGGTCCCTTGACCAGTTACGGGAGCTCGCACTTCATTTTTCAGTGAGCAGGGAAGTTGTCTTACGTCGCCTGCTAATCACTGAGCGTACGACAGCTGCATACTACAACCGACTCCGGGAGCAATTCCGCGCGGAGTACGTCGAAATGGCGGCTGCAGGCAGGAAAGCGTCGGGCGGTCCGGAACCTGCGGTAATGACAATCCGAAATTTGGGCAGACCATTCGTGCGTCTTGTTTTAGATGCCTACGCTCAGGATAGAATTACTCTTTCGACTGCGTCTGACTATCTTGGCGTTAAGCTCAAGCATCTGCCCCGTATTGAGAATTTGATTCGTCAGTCGGAGTTGGCTGCGTGAAGCAGTACTGCATCGACACAAGTTCCTTTATTGATGCTGGTGAACGGTACTATCCACCCGATGTATTCCCCGGCTTTTGGGAGAATATGGAAGGCCTGATTCGCAGCGGCCGCCTCAGGTCTCCCGACACGTTACTGGACGAACTGAAGAAAAAGGATGACGCATGGCGGCGGTGGGTGTATGAACGCGAGTCGAAGTTAATAATCAAAATGGACGGTGACATTCTCGCTGTCGTCCCGGAGGTTGTTGCCATCTACAAAAGCCAGGGGGTAAGCGCTGATAATATTACAGGTGACCCATTCTTTATTGCTACTGCCAAGGTTCACGGCTTGACGTTAATCACGAGCGAAAAGCAGCGTCAGGGTGGAGCAAAAATTCCGGCTATCTGCAAGCAATTTGGCGTGGAAACTACTGGCCTTGTCGAGATGCTGCGTGAGGAAGGCTGGAAATTTGGCGCAATTTAAGGGCGTGCAGCGCAGATGCCACCACCCGGGCGTATTCGGCGACCAAAAAAAGAAAGCTTTCTAAAATCTGCCGAGCGTCAGCGGCGCGAGTTCCTGGCACGTGATTGCAATCGGGAACCGCGGAAGCCGCCAAAGGTCCTCTGGGGTCGTTTTGAGCGCGCCAGGGCGAGGGTGGTGCTCCGGGTAGGCCGGAAGGGGTGCGATGCGCCTGCAGGGGCCTGCATGTGGGCAAGCAAAGGCCACGGCAATTGCCGCGGCCTAGTACCTGTCAATCGGGGCATGCTAGCTACCGGCCCCGGGCGGCTGTTTTTGCGCTAGCGCGGCGGCGTGGCATCACTCACGCCGTGTTTAGTGTCAGTGTCATTGCACGAGTCCATTCCGTGTAAGCCCCCGCGCCGCAGGGGCGTAGGCTGGATGGCTAGATGGCTAGATGTACGGGACGCGGTCGATTTCCCAACTTCCAGCGCGAATGCTTTGGACCGTGTTGACTTCGTTGCACTGCGCTTCGAGTTCCACCTTCGCGCCTGGGATTGCTGCTTCGGCAGCCCCTCGGGACCGATAATCGCCCATCGGGATACTTCCTTGCTTGTCGGCGCTATTCCAAAACAGCTTGAAATCGCAGTACATGTCGAGGCGCTCTTGCTCCCCTGCGTGGACTCGCTGGCGGAGCTCTTCCATATCTTCGTCGTCGAGCAGCTCGAGGAATTCGTCTTCGTCGTCCATGACAGAGTTCGATTCTTTGACGAACAAATCGACTTCCTTTTTGAATGCCGCGAAGCCGGTCGCGGCTAAACTGGTGTAGGTCTCGCGCACGTCATCCCCGTGTTCGGAAAGGATATCGAAGATAGCTTCTTGCGTTGTTTGGGTGGTCATTGTGATGCTCCTGGTTGAGAGTGATTTAGCCCAGAGCTTCTTGCTACTGGTAAACCAAATAGCGAGCGCGTTTTAAATTTCTGATGAGCGGCCCGTGATAAACGTCAGGAAAATCCAACTAAAGGCGGGATGCCGGGCGGGAGGAGGCGCTTCATATTGCGAGCAGCTATGGGCGGGCTCATCTGGCGTCCTCGGCGGCCAGGAGCGCTTCAAACTCAATGCACGCTGCATCGAGTATCCTGCGAATCTCGATATAGCCGGCGCGGTTAATCGGCTGCTGAAGGACGCTTTCCTGAAGCTCACTCGAGATTAATAGTTCAGCGACCGTGTCTCGCAGCATCTCGCCCAGGTTCGAGTCAGAGTGCGGCACGGCATATTCCTGGACGAGCCACGTCAGGTACGCGACGAAGGGGTCTGAGATTTCCAATGCGCATTCACAAACAAGCAAAGCACGTGCTTTGAGCTTCTGCTGGTACACGAATAATTCGTACTCAGCTAAATCGGCGGCTGCCTGGTCAACTTCGTCTTGATGACAATAGTACTCATCTGTTTGCATCTTGGGCTCCAAGGTGGCGTCTCCAAGTTGGGGACGTCAAGTCTAGGAAGCCGTCTTATATGTGCGCGGGGGGCGGCCCAATGTGGCTCCCCACCATTACTCCGGCGCTGAATCCGGCAACGATGAGACCCGATGGGCCCTCTGGCGTTGGCGCGCTGGGTCCCGGTGCGATGTGTTTCGGCAGTCTCTGGGACTGAAGAACAACCGCGGGCGGGTAAATGAGCATTTGAGTGCGTGTGGCTCACCAATATCACCCAAGTAGGTCTGTGGTGCACTCAGAGTATTCGTCGCGCGTGCCTGTTGAGAACCGTTTTCAGTATTCGAGCAGGTCTAAACGTTAACTTTTTACAAATGACGCACTTGTACTATTGACTACCTTCCCGTGTAAGCGCCAAATAGTGCCCAAGGGCAAAGCCATCGAAAGGTGGCTGCGCAAAGCTACCGGCCTAAACGCTCACTAAAACGGGCGCATGGCGGCGGGGTTGCCGGTCGAAGACCGTCACTCCTCATGAATTCCTTTAGCAGTGCCGCCCTCTTGAGTAACCCGAAATGGGAGACTTAATAATGCAGCGCGCTGACCACAACACGACGTTGTCACACAGGCCATCTAGGCCTTGGCGGCTAGCGGATGTGATAGCTCGCTATACGAAAAAAGGCACTTTCAAAACGTGGTACCAAAGGAGTGAATGAAAATGGTAACAAAAATAGCGCGGCAACTAAAATTAGTTCCGAAAGCGACCGCTGAGGTAATCGCAAGACAAACTGAAGAATTGGCACCACACGGGTTGGCTTATAACCCACCGCCATATGACGAGGTACTTGAACTAATCAAAGAAGGAACGATTGCCGCTGTGGACCTATTGCTTGGAGACCCTGAGCATAAGAACTGGCGGCGTCTAGCTGATATACGTGATTTGCATAAGGCCTTCTACCCCAGGGTCTGGAGCAATGCCAAGAAAGGCAGGGGATTGCGTGGCGTTGCAGAGCAGAACGAAATATTCAGGCTCAACTATTACGTCAAACTCATAAAGAGCAGCCTAGCAGGAGCAGAGTTAGAACCGACAGGGGTCAGCTGGTACAACAGTGAGTGGGACCTCAACGCCTGGAAGTCCGCACAGCGTGAGAACGCAGAGCTTGAGGCAGCTAAAGCATCCTTACCGGCGAAGCTACGCAACAGCAGTGACCATATACATTGGGTCGTAGAAGAAAAGAAACTGCGTGCAGAATTTACCAAAGAAGACCGCAGGTACGCAAAGATTCGCAAGGAGCGTGTGGCAAATGGAACGCTGCTTCCCAAAGACTTGAAGTCGTTTGACGCACGTCGTGCTGAAGAAGCAGTCGAGCGTGAGAAGAAGCTTGATTTCAAGAAACGCTGGAGCCTTGCTACCGTAGAAGAGCGCGGCAAGATACAAAAAGCAGAACAGGCCAGGCTTAAGAGAGCAAGGCGGTAATGCAATTCAAGAAAGCTCCGGACCATCATTGATGGCACGGGGCTTTTCTCTGTAAGTACATCTCAGGCGGTAATTTCAGCACCATGGGACAAGCAAAGCAAAAAGCCAGACAGCAGTCGCTTGAAGCACAAGCCCTCCAGGCTGCGGACCCCGTGCGCGTCGCGGCCGCAACGCGAAAGCTTGCAGTCGCCACCAGCGCCGACTTAGGCGCGGACTGCTACATCCACGCCGTTATCGGACAAGCCATCCTCTCTCGCCTCGATATTGAGGCCAAACTCGTTATCGGTTACTCTGCCTGGCGCCTGGGCCCGGGTGATGGCGACATCCTCGTTCACGCACCCGTGCCTAATTTGCCAGCGCAGCCGGGTGGCGAGCCCTACCATGTCTGGCTCGAAATTGGGAACTTGGTGTTTGACCTCACCACCTACCAGCTGCGCCGCAAAGCGGCCAACCTGGACCAATTGGACGGCAGACATACCGAGGTCAGGTGGTGCCCCGATTATCTGCTGGTCGCAAAAAACACCTGCGCAAGTTTGCCCGAGGTCGTCAATGCGTACAAGTGGACCTACCACTACGCGCGCAACGATGCGGTGGCCAAACGGGTAAAGGTATTGCGCGCCCTCGACCCGGATGATGTGGAGATGGCTTGGCGGCTCTACCGCGCTCCGGATGCGCACATCATTGGACCTCACAGCTTTCGGACCGAAGGATGAGCACGATTTCTTCGCAGCGCTCCCTTGGCTGTGTTCGGCGACCTCCGCGCTTCGGCGATGTTCCCAGTCGCGATACTCGCACGGTGAAACCGCGACCAAGAAGCGGACATGGCAAACAGAGGAAAGCGTGAAGAGGCGCAGTGTGTGAACGCGACGCGGCGCTAGCTATACGGAGCAGGACAAATTCTTAAACCTGTAGCACACACGAGGGAGTGTTAGAAATGACTTCAGCAACTGCAAGAGCAAAAACCAAGGCCCCTAAAGCGGAAAAGCAGGCAATAGCACTGGTTGATAAGCAAGAAGGAAAGGGGTCGCCGCACGAGTTTTACGCAAAACAGCCGCCCATGACTGAGCACTGCATCGAGCTGACCGAAGGGGTAATGCTGGCCAGCACAGGGGAGTACAAGAAACTTGGTAAGAAAGAACGTGCATTGATTGCAGAAGCAGCGGAACTTAGGCTTGTGCCGAGTGCTACGATTTTTCTTGCAAACGTCTTGTGCGCTCAAAGCGGAAAGGGTGCCAGGGAGACAGTGAGCGAGCTAATCAGCGCCGAAGTTGGTGAACCAAATAAAGAGGTGGAACCAGGCAGCAACAGAGTAACCGGTGAGGACGAGGCATATGAAGCCCTAATGTCACTGCTGCATGATACGTACGCAAAGTTCGGCCTTGTCGAGGTACTGCAAGCAGGGTACTACGCAATGCAACTCGCAGACGAGATTTCCACCGACATGTCTAAGCGCGGTGAGGAAGACTTGGTGAAGCAAAGAGAAGTGTGCGCGGAACAGATGGTGCAGTGGGCCAAACGGACTCGAGTAGAGAATGGATTGAAACGCCAAAAACGGTAACGGTAACAGCAGCACAATTCAAAGCCCCCACGGTTCACGCCGCCGGGGCTTTTTCATTGAGTGCAAATGCGGGAGTGGTAAACTGAACACATGAACCTGCTCGATAGACTGAAAGCATTGGTAACGCCGGCACCAGCCGTCAGCATCGACTCGGACTACCCGGATGAAGCGGTGATGGATGCAATACGCCGGTTGCGAGTGCCGCCGCTCACGAAGACCACTGAGAGCCTGTTCACGGAAACACCTGCAGGCAAAGAAGAAGCCCCCGGCCATGAACGCTAAGCTGGAACAACTGAAAGCATATCTGACACCGATGACGCCGGAGCAGGTAAGGGCCTTTCTTGACAGGCCGCCTCTGCCGGAAGTGCTATCGGGTGAGTTTGTCGATGCGCTGGAATTGGACTTCCGTGATGAACTCGAGGAGCTAGCGCGGGACTACTTGTTGAGAAAGGCAGGCAAAGAAAAGCCCCAGCCGTAGCGGCCAGGGCTTTGAAGTTTTGTTGCAATCATTTCATAAAGACTATAGCAGCCACCGCCAGAACGAACAGGACAGCTATTACCGCCGCGGCACCATTGATTACAATGTTTGCGGCACGGTCTTCGTCCTTCAGAAACTCCTCTAGCCACTTAACCCGTATCGTCGTCGTCAAACGTTATCTCGTCGTCAAACTTTATCTCATCGCCACGCTGCTGCAGGAGTTCGAAAATGATTTCAGAGACCGTGCGCCCGACGTCTTCGGCCTGGATGAGCCGTGTATTCGCCTTGGTATAAATCATGAGAGGCTCACAATCGGAAATTGCACGGACCCAGCCAAGATAGCGTGCGGCCGCGGTAGGCACTTCCTTGGGGTCGTTCGTTGCCATCATGCTCCTTCCTCTTTGACCGCTGCCGTTGCTTTTTCCAAATCCTGCCGCGCCATTTCCAGCACCGCTTCCGCCAACCTTACGGCGGCTTCGGCGCGTCTAAGCGCCTCAACCGCAGCGGCGTATTCGGCCTGGACTTGCTTTAACGCTTCTTGTGATGCGCGCAGCCATTCCCCGCGCTCTGACCTCGGTATCATCAATAAATGTCCTCCGTGTGCGTAGTGTAGGTACTGGGGGCGGAGGGTATTGCGGGCAATAAAAAAGCCCCGGCCAGGATGGGGCAGGGGCTTGGGGGGGGGCGCTACTGACGGTATACGCCGGCGCTTCTGGCGGCTTGGTTGCGTCGTCAAGGGAAACCTTGGCATCAGCCATCCCCGTGAGCGCCGCGCCCTTGGACGGGTCCCACGGCTTGCTGAGGCTCCTTGGGTTACCTTGGCGGGGTTGGGGTTAAAACGGCGTCAGGTCAGGCTCGACCGTCGCCTGTAGCCCAAGTTTCTTCGCGCACTTCCTGCACGTTACGCGAGCGGTGTCCTTTGTGTAGTAGCCTCGTGCCGGCCCTCCGCTCAGCGATACTTGCCCGCAAATACCCCACGCGCCTGCTGCGTTGTAATGCACTACGCGGGCCGGCACGCCGGCCCATATCGCCTCTGTGGTGTTCATGAGGCACCCCCTTCCAGCGCCGCCTTCACCGCCATCGCCGCGCGCCACTCCGCCATCGCCGCCCGCTCAGCAGCCATCGCCGCCGCTAGCTCAATGCGCGTATGTAGCCTGCGCGCCCAAACGTCGCTGGAGAGTCTGGCTCGGTTGTCGGTGAGTTCTGCGGCCTGCAGGGCATTGCTAGCCCGGACATGTGCCAGCATAGCCGCGATGTTGTTGTCTTTTGCTATTCGCAGTGCGTTGTCCATCACGCCTCCACCTGTTCGTTAATGTCAAGGTGGTCAAGGTGGTGTTCGTACCACTCATTGCTCTCAGCCAACTCGGTCAACGCGTTGTCGGATAGAGCGCCGTAGCCCATTTCGGTTACTGTAGATATCAGCATCTTCAGGCCAACACCGTTTTCGATGCCGTACATGTTCTCTATGCGATTGATGGCGTCTTGTCTGTCCATTAGGCCTCCAGCGGTTTATAGTCGTCGAAGAAGTCATCTGGCAGCAACCCGGCTTTGAACAGGTCGTGCACTAACAAGGCATCCGCTTGGTCGTACTTCTCCAGTGCCGACCACTCCGTGCCGTCCTCATTGATGCCAAGCGGCTTAGGCAGGTCCTTGTCCAGCATCGGGTCGTGCGCGTGGGGAGTGCTGAAAGTGTTCAAGGTGAAACTCCTCTGTGAGGCTCACCGCTATAGTGAGTTGTTACCGTATAGCCGCTAGTTTTATCCGCGCAGGAAATTCGCCAATGAGAAGCGGAATAACTGCCCTCGGTGGCCAAGGTGCATCGGTGCCTTGTAAGCGTGCGATTTGGGACCAGCTCCCACGGGCCGGCGCAACTCTTCGCTGCAGCTGGACCTCTCTCCCACATTAAGACCAAGCTGCAGCTCGATTTGAGCGCAAACAATGAAAGCGCTCGCGATAGCCCGAGAGAATCTGCAGGGGCGGGCGGTCTCTATACGGTGGAGGCTAACGATTTATAGCAGTTGCCTACTGCAGTGCGCGTTCGAACGCGTGCATCTATCAACGAGGTAAACGATGTCAGCAAGAACACTAGAGGAGATGAGAGATGCGGCACTTACGTCGACAACCCAAAAGCAGCGAGAGGGGGAAACGCTTCGCTACGTCTGCGAGGTCTTAGCGGACGTGTGCAATCGGAAAACGCTCAGGTCCGCGATGATATTGGTGGCAATCCTTGCACAGTGCTATCGCAGCCAGGAGGCAGAAGTTGCAAGCAGGGGCAAGAGAGAGGCGGTGCAGAGTGCTAAGGCTACCCTCGAAGTGCTGGATTACGCGGGCGAGCTGCACGAGAATTGGTTTGCGGTGCCAAGGGTGAAGAGGGTTTTGAAGAAGTACGATTGAAGTCAGCACAAATTCAAAGAAGCCCGGTGGCTATTGCCAAAGGGCTTCTTCTATTGGCATACATCCCTCGACACCGGTTACGTGAGCTCTTGCTCAGTGGCATCCCTATGCTGTTAGCCCGCTGATATGACACCCTGACACTCTTACGAGAAATAGCCGAGCCTGGTCGTAAATGCGCCGCGTCTTTCCGTCGCAAGACAGCAGACCGTCAAAGTAGGTGGCATAGGCAGCAAAGTTGACGTCGACCATATCGTTTCGGAGTCGTTTCGCACTCGCCCCTTTTGCTCCCTGTGGTCCTGCCGTAGCAATCCAATCGAGCGCGAGAAGGTAGGCGCACAGCGCTGCCCGAAAAACGAAAGTGTTCGCCACCTCCTTTCGGTTCGGTAGATTCTGCACACGGGGGTGGCTTTGGAACATTGTTAAGGAGAGGTGCATGACGCTGATAATAAACTTCTTGACCATCGCGTCAGAGTAGGGCGCGGCTGTCCGCAGAGTGACAAGCTCTTCGTCAGTGTAGTTGGCGGCGATGAGTTCGATGACTTCAGGGAGCGTGCGTGCGTCAGCGAGCATGCGTTCCTCCAAATGCTGCGTCGCTTCTCGCCCGAAGTCGAGCAGTTGACGCTGAAGCCGAACGTTGCCTGTCTTTGCGACCGCCAGGTGGCGGCAGTAGGTGCCAAAGTCCCGAGTCTGCGCCTCATCTATGAATCGCCTTTGGAGACCGGCGCCACGGCCAGTAAGACCACAAGCCACAAGAGTGTTCTTGAGGACCAATACCTGCGAAGGAAACTCGGCGAGGATGGCCATAGAATTGTAGATGCTGATTAGTGTGTCGCCCTTGTAGGCCTCCATGGCAGCATAGTCGGTCAACACTGCCATGTTGTGTTTCGAGGCGGACAGATATGCCCGAAGCCCGGGGTTTCTCAGGTAATTGCTGTCGACTACTTTGCGCATGACGCCCAATATTCTTGATAGCGGCGTGCCAACGCGGTGTTGGAACGCTGTTGCACGCCGGCGGCCGGTCCGGTCGACCTAGATTGAGGCGGTCGCTTCAAATTGGCAGGCAGCGCGCCGACAGACAAAATATCATTTCGTTTCTCGCCCCTGCTTGATTGCGAAAATCGTTTCAGCTGCCGCGCGATAGCAATCCACCAGCGCCAGAATCTCTACCGTGTGCAGAACTTTACGCTCGCCCTTGAGTATGTGTTCCTCAGTCCTCCCGAGTGAACACTGAAGTGCCACCTGAAGCGCTTCTTCCTTTGCTTCCAAAGATAGGGCGGCACCTTCTGTAAAGGTACGGTACGCAAGTGCCATGCACTCCCAGATGAGTAGCTCCCGCTCAGGATTCCCGTCAAGCTCGAAGCCTTGCACCCAATCTTCGAAAGATTTCGGGTAGACCTCATCGAGGATTCCCTTGAGCGCGCGAATGCGCGCAATGAACCCGGTTGTCAGTGGTGGCGACACGTGTTGTTTTCCGTAAGGGCCTGCAATCTCTGGTGTCTCATTTTCCACTGAGCATTGCGCGTATTCGCATTGTTCTCATACTGTGCAGTCTGTCAGCGCTGTACGCAAGCGCGGCGAAGGCGTTACCGTGCATCATGTGCGGAAACGTGTGTGGCATGTGCCACAGTGGGCTGCGATAGTTACCACATGTGAGAAGATATAAATGGACAGCGGAGGGACAGAGCAAAAAATTACCATACGTATAAATAGTATCTAAGTGAAGGAATACACGACTATTAATACAGTATTGCAAAAGATATAACCGGATGATGCTGCATCATCGGGGTGTGGGCGCTGCCCGCGGCGGTATCCGGTTTGCTCATCGGCGCAATTCTAACCCGTGTTGCTTCTTGGTAAGCCTGGAAAGCGGGTGTGGCTTATTCGGTTCTGAGAGGCAGCAATCTGGTCATGCCGGGGAACGCGAAGGCTGCATAGATCGGGTAATCGATTCGCTATTGGCTTATCCGCAGCAAATCGGAAAGCCCGCCCCAGTGGTGGTAAAGATGCTCACGCATGTTTTCCGGGAGACCGATTTCCCGAATGATTCCGGGCCACTCTTTACGGGCGGTTGTCACCGTCTCCTTGACGATGTCCAGCACGAATTTCGGTGGGGCCTCCATACTGCGGGCGAGCCGGTCGAAATGCGGTTAATCGATGGATTCAAACCGCTTTTCCCCGCCCAGATTGAGCGCAAGGCTGTCGTTCTGGACGTACTGAATGGTCGACACCAGGTCGTATGCCGGGGATAACCGGGGCGTGACTTTGTCTCGATAGCTCACCCACCAGTTTTTGAGATGGGCGTCGCCGTTGCCGACGAGAATGTTGACGACCAGTCGCCGGATGAATTCTGCGAGCTGCTCGAACCGGTTGGGAAAGAGATCGAAGATCAACCGACCGGATCGTGTCGTAGTTCGTGGCCTTGTATCCCTGGTCGCCGTAGACGTTGAAAACCTGCGAAGTCCTCGACGTGGACGCGACCTTCGCGAGTGCGGTCCTAACGTTTTTTGATGGCATATGTCCAGGTTTCCCATTTGGGTATAAAAGTGGTTCCGTTTATTTGAACAACTTTTCCCGCTTTATAAGTGAAGTCTGGGCGGATTGCCAAAGGTGCAGAGTGGTCCACGGCGGCACGCGCCGCGATGACGCCAGTGTAGTCCTTGAGGGACACCTGACTTGTCTGCGGCTGACCGATGCTTGATCGCGACCACCGGCCAGGTGCGGTTAGCGCTCCCGTCGTGGACGTCCGTTCGACTCGAGCTGCCGCTCGCGTATTGCTGAGCTCGTCGCAGCGCGGCCGACCCACCCGCAGATCAAACACGAGACCGGTTCATTGTAATAAAAGTCACCGACATTTGCGTCTCATCGCGCTCTAATTGGATCATCGAAGCGTGCTTTGCTTCCCCTATTCGGAGATCTCCATGAAAGCAAACGTAGGGACCGTTGACCGAGCGTTTCGCATTCTCGCGGGCGCGGCCTTGATCGTGCCCGCAGCAAACGGCAATATCGGCCTGTGGGGTTACGTGGGAGCGCTGCCGCTGCTCACGGGCTTGTTCAAGTCTTGCCCGGCGTATTCGCTCCTGGGCATCAATACCTGTGATTTGAAAAAAGAAGAGGCCACCTAAATGAAAATAGCCGTCACCAGCCAAAACCGCAAAATGGTCACCGGACATGCCGGCAAATGCCGCAAATTCTGGATTTACGAAATAGATGACAAGAGAATCGTAAACAAAACCTTGCTTGAACTGGCGCTGGACCAATCGCTGCATGAAAGCCATGGCGGAGGCCCTCATCCGCTGGATGGAATCGACGTGCTGATCAGCGGCGGCGCGGGTCAGGGACTGATCAGGCGCCTCAACAGCATGGGCATCCAGGGCTTGGTGACGCCGGAAACCGAACCCGATTCAGCGGTGGCCGATTTTCTCAAGGGCACGCTGAAACTGGGGCAGAGCGAGTGTCATGAGGGACATGGCGAGCATCGTGTCGGCGAGCATGTCTGCTGCCATTGAGTGGCGCGCCGCTGCCGGACATTCGCCGGAAAAGCAGCACCTGGAGGCCGCCGGGGTCGGCGATCGTCCGACCGCCGGAATCCGCCGCTCACAAGCAGACGGATGCCGTCACGATTTTTCGCTGTCCAGATGCGACATCTGCATCGCATCGTAGCGGGTACCCGCCACCTGATCCTGCGGCACGGCAGCTTCAATGCGCGCCATGTCGCCGGCGTCGAGCTTAAGGGCCAAGGCCCCCAGGGACTCCGTTAGCTGCGCGGGCTTGCGCGCGCCGATCAGCGGCACGATGTCTGCGCCGCGCGAACATACCCAGGCAATAGCCAGTTGCGCGGCGGTCGCGCTTTTCTGCGTCGCGATTGACTGCAGTGCTGAAACCAATTTCAGATTGCGCTGCAGGTTTTCGGCCTGGAAGCGCGGCATGCGGGCGATCCGGATATCGTTCTTGGCGCCTGAATCCGGCACCTGCCCGCTCAACAGGCCGCGCGAGAGCACTCCGTAGGCGGTAACCGAGATGCTCAGCTCACGCAGCGTCGGCAGGATAGCCTTTTCGATTCCGCGGCTCATGAGGGAATATTCCAGCTGCACATCCGCGATCGGATGCACCTTGTGCGCGCGGCGGATGGTGTTCACCCCAAGCTCGGACAGGCCAATGTAGCGCACATAACCCGCCTTCACCATGTCCGCGATTGTGCCCACTGTCTCCTCGATGGGTACCGCGGGATCCAGCCGCGCGGGACGATACAGGTCAATGTAATCGGTACCGAGACGTTGCAGCGTGTAGGCGAGGAAATTTTTGACCGCCTGAGGTCTGGCGTCCACGCCGGTCCAGCTGCCATCCGGACCGCGCAGCGCACCGAACTTCACCGAGATCATCGCCCGTCTGCGTTTGCCACCCTCGAGCGCCCTGCGGATCAGCAGCTCATTGTGCCCCATGCCGTAGAAATCGCCCGTGTCCAGCAGCGTGATTCCTTGTTCGAGTGCGGCGTGGATCGTGGCAATGCTTTCCGCCTCATCCGCCGGACCGTACATCCCCGACATACCCATGCAGCCGAGACCGACTGCGGATACAGCCGGGCCGCTTTTACCGAGGTTTACTGTCTGCATATACAACCCCGCTTATAAGCGTCGGCCCGCTCGGCACGCGTCGCCTGCCGGGCTCTGTCATGCGCAACGATTCGAGTCATGTGTCATGCCGGCCAGCCGGCATTCGCCAAACCGGTCGGCCAGGACTCCTGCTCGTCAATGCGCCCGCAGCCAAGTCTGGGTGCGGCCAAAAAACAGGATCGAGCCGCGCATTTGGAGTTTCTTACCGCCGTCGATGACCGTCACTTTGGCGTTGTAGGTTTTGCCGTTGTTGGGATCAAGTATCCTGCCGCCGCCATACACGTTTTCACCTTCCTTTTTCAGGCCGGTAAGGATGGTCATGCCGATCACCGGCTTGTCCTTGCGCGGGTCGTCGCTGGCGCATTTGTCGCATTTCGAATTTTGCTTGGCGGGATCGATAATCTTCTCGACGGTCCCGCTGATCACGCCGTCCTTTTCGGTAATCACGACCACGGACTTGGGCTTGTGGGTGTTGTCGTCGATGGTGGTCCACGCGCCCAGCGGCGACATCGGATCGGCATGCGCGGTCATCGATACGCTGCCGATGAACAGGATGATACAGAGACGGGATTGCAGTGATCGCATGAGGAGTCTCCCTAAATGTTCTCATCAGCGAGAACGGGTTCCGGCGTCGCACAAAGACAAGCAGGGCTTTATCACCTTGGTCGAGACCCGGCGGATTATCGACCAGATTACTGTCGCCGTGCCTGTTCCGGGCGCATCTCGCGCTTAATCATATCAATATCCCGGCGATCCCGGCACCAGATACTTGACCGGGACTGGCGGTGTCCACCAAGGGCCACTTCCGCTATGGGTCGTGCTTGTGTGTAAAGGCATCTCGGCGCAGCCGCTAGTGCGCAGAGTTCAGGTTTTCGCCCTTGGATTCATTGCGCTGAACCTTGTCGATGCATCTCACCACGAGTTTATTCAGCGCATCCTGGTTGAACGTCGTGATGTTGGATTTTTTGGAATGATGCATCAACGCCGACAAGGCTGCACCCAGCTCCGATGCGGCAAACGCGGCCGACAGGCCGTCTTTCATTACATCGATAAAGTAAGGGTAGAACAGGTGCCCGGCAATACGCGCATCCCCGCGCCCAACCTGGTACTTTCCACAATGCGCTGGGTCAACCTGCGCGTCGTCGAACGTTTCCGCTATTCTCGTGGATTCTTGCGCGTCCAGAGGAAGGTGTACCAGGTACTGCTTGTTCTGGTATTGGTAACATGTCAACGACCCGCCGGTCGAGAAGCCCAGCGCAAAGGTCATGCTGGGCTTCATGTGCGGGTTATGATTTTTGGTGAATCTTTCGGTAATGTTCAACAGTACCTCGTTCGACATTTCGTCCGGGAAAATCTGCGTGCCGAACTTTTCGATCAATTCGTCATCGTTCAGGCAGACAATAACGTCGTTATTGCCGACGCGCGGCTTGATCGTCTCGAAGCCGATGCCGGTGGGTACGATGATTTGCGGGCCAAGGTAGCTGTTCAGGTATCCCGGTGTGATGATCGGGATGTCATCCGCTCTCCTGAACCGCGTTTTGATTTCAGCATCCAGGGTGTCGATCGGAGGGTGCGGCGAGACCAGCAGATAGGTTCGACCGTGCGCATTACCGTTAAAACACTCACGCGGGCCCCAGATATGCGTATGTACCTGAACTATGTTCACGTCGTTATAGACGTGATCGTTGATTTCCTGCTGGGCGATGGACGACTGGTCATCAGGTAATATGATTTTGAACTGTATATCCACCTGCATCGCGGAATAAAGCGCCACCAGGCCCAGGGAAACATTTGTTGTGTTGCCGCCTGAATTGGGGGGCGAAACCTCTTCCCTCGCAATGAAATATTCCGGATGATCGCTTACATCGAGCTTCAAGCGAAAACCGTCTTTGTCCTTGGTGACCGTCTCGAGCGGGATTTTGTTGTAACGAAACTGCGGAATATCCGCAAAATTTTCAACAAAATAGTCATTGACCGGCACGCCGATTGCGCGCATTTTTGGCATTAGCTTGCTCATTGGCCCAGTCCTTCGTGTGTTCTCAATCAATGCTGGTCGCGCACTTCAGGGTAAGCGGCAGCGCGCAGCAACACCCTATTTCGTCTTCGCAACGCCTCTCCTAGCCGATTTGCGTGTCGTTTTGCGCTTGGACAAGCCTGCTGCCTTCTTGGCTGCCGTTCTTGCCGCGGGCCGGGCATGCAACATTCCTGCGGTTATCTTGAATATGTCGGTCTCCGTGATGATCCCGACCAGGACTTTACGGTTGCTCAAAACAGGGAGGCAGCCGATGTGGTTGTCCACGAGCAGTCGCGCGGCCTGCCTGAGGCGAGCGCTTTCCGAGACGCAGACAGGAGCGTTACGCATGATCTCGTCGACCGGCACCTCGGCGGACCCAAAGTTCGCGGCCGCGAGCAGTAGGTCGCGTTCGGCGATGATGCCAACCAAGCGGTCGTGCTCGACGACCGGTAAATGATGGATGCGCCGGCTGTGCATCAGATCGAATGCCCGGTGAAATTCGGTCTGCGGCGCGATCGTAAGCACCGACCGGCTCATGTACTGACTAACTCTCATGGTGATCCTCTTGTCTCGAGTCGATGGGTCTCGCGTGGCGTAGGCTCGCGCCGCCGCCCGCTTTGCGTACGTCCCTGCGCATCTGATTCTTGTCTCCTCCTGCGTCGATCTGGCAGGCTTCTCGCGGCACGTGGTCCGGCATCTTAGCCAATATTTGTTCAGGACCTGCTTCAAGCCTTCTTATGCTGGCATCAGCCGATTTAGGTATGAAGTGGCCGGAACGACCGGCAATCCGATCGCTTTCCGGCGAGAGGGAGGAGAGCGAGCCTTTGCTCCAACGGGGGCCGCTTGTATATACCAACGTCAGCAGTCGGAGCGAAGGTGGATTTGGCAGTGTAGGACGATGAGATTTAGTTGAACGACATGCCGCCGCTCAGCGCCACGGTCTGTCCCGTCATGTAAGCATTGCCGATCAGCATTAGCACCACCTGTGCGACTTCCTCGCTGGTGCCGAACCGGTCCATAGGAATTCGTGAAATCGAAGACGCCAATCCTTCCTGTAGCATATCCGTCGCGATTAGCGACGGTGCCACGGAATTGACCGTGATGCCGTATTTGACCAGTCTGGCGGCGTAGCCGCGCGCCAACCCCTCCATCCCGGCTTTCGACGCATTGTAATGCGGTCCTATCCCGCCCGCGCCGCGCGCCGCGCCGGAGGAGATGTTGACGATGCGGCCCCAACCACGCTCCCGCATATGCGGAATGGCGGCTCGGATGCACAGAAAGGCGGACTTCAGGTTGACGGCGATGGTACGGTCGAAATCTTCCTCGGTTAGCGCGTCGATATCACATAAGATCGCGATGCCGGCGTTATTGACCAGGATGTCGACCATCCCAAGCGAGTGCTCGACCGCGCGGAACATGTCCTGGACCGCTTCGCTGCGCGATACATCGGCTGGCGCTGCGATTGCCCGGCGGCCCATGCCGGAAATCGTTTCGACGACTTCCATGGCCTGCGCCGCGCGTTCCTTGTAGTTCACCGCGACATCCGCGCCCGCCCGTGCCAGCGCGAGGGCGACCGCGCGGCCGATGCCGCGCGAAGCGCCGGTGACAAGAGCGATCCGTCCATTCAAATCGGCCATGTGAAACGCCTCACTAGTGGAGCGCAGGATCTCAGGCACGCGCGTCCAGCATCGTCTTGGTGCGCTGGTAGATCGCTTCCGGAGATCCTTCTGCCGGGATGGAGACGAGCAGGCTCTGCCTGCTGTAGTAGTCGGCAAGTGGCGCAGTATTGGATTTGTAGGCGACCATACGCACCTTGACCGATTCAGGGCGGTCGTCCTCGCGTTGAATCAGCTTGCCCCCGCACGCGTCGCACACCCCTTCCACCTTTGCGGGTTTGGTTTGGACGTGGTACACGGCCTTGCATTTCTCGCAAGTGCGGCGGCCGCTCAGGCGCGCGACGATGGTTTCGAGCGACAGTTCATAGCTGAGTACGGCATCGAGCTTGATATTCTCGTGCGCCAGGAGTTCGGTCAATGCCTCGGCCTGGGCCACGGTGCGCGGAAAGCCGTCCAACAGGAACCCGCCTGCGCAGCTCAGGCATGCGCTGCGTTCCTTGACCATGGCAAGCACGGTCTCGTCGGTGACGAGTTCGCCCTTGCGCATGGCGTCGAGTGCGAGCTTGAGCGCCGGGCTGCGCTCGCATTCGGCGACCGATTTCGCGGCACGGAAAATGTCCCCGGTCGAAAGCTGGCAGGCGCCGAGGCGTGCGCTTAGCAACTCGGCCTGGGTGCCCTTGCCGACGCCGGGGGCGCCGAGCAAGATGAAGTGGCGGGGGCGCGTTTGCGCTTGCGGGGGAATGTGGCAGCTCGCGGCAGGGCCTTTGAGCCAGGCGGCGCGGTCGTTCTTTGCGTTCATGCTGTTGCCCCTCTTTCTGGTTTGCGATCGTGATAGTCCAAGCGCGCGGCAAGAGCATGCGCTCGAATAGCTTTTGTCGGAAATGTCTAGGCGTGCTCGGCTTGCGCTGCGGTGCTCACGCGGGAGACAAATGCGACGTCGATCCCAATGCCGAATCGATAGATAAACTCCTTCATCGCGCTTCCTCCAAAGATCACCCGTCAGCGAACGCCGCGCATCGTGCTGCTCCTGATGAGAATCGAGCGTGGGCTTCGCGGCTCAGTGCCAATCATTTTGGCTCTGTCACCTGAGCATGTTGGTCTTTTAGTTTCCGACCTACGCCACAGAGGGGATAACTGTCGTGGCAGGCGGTAAGCTAATTGCGTCGCGCAGGAACGCCTGCGGGCTCCTGCCAGCTTGGCTGTTGTCGAAGAATCGGAACCACGCCAGGTAGACCGCCAGATTCTTAGTCGCGACACCCTTAAAGTTGAAGAACCAGCCCTTCATGCGGCCGTGAAGGGCATTGACCGTCTGGATGTTATACGGTCCAAGCTTATGCATGCCGGTGGGAATTTGGCGCAGCGTCACGCCTAGTGCCTTGCCCGCTGGCTTGTAGATTTTCGCGGAGTCCGAGCAAAGCACGGTATCGGCGGTGACCACCGGCCCGAGAGCCGCTACCACCGCCTTGGTCGTAGGCACGCCTGGCAAAACGGTGAGGTGACTGCTTCGTGAGCCGCGCGATATCGCGGTGAGTACCGGGATTTGCTCTTTCGAGACTCCGCGCCTGCCAGCGGGTGTTCCGCGCTTGTGGGCCTTGCGCGGCATGCCTCGCTTGCGCCCCTTGAACGACTCCCGGAAGAACGTCTCGTCGACCTCGGCGACGCCAAGCAAAGCCTGCGGCTGGTGCTTGGTGAGTTCCGGCATTAAACGGTGTCGCCAGCGAAACACGACGTTCCGATGCAAGCCAAGCTTGAGCGCCGTCTCTCGGACGCTAAGGCTGTTCTTCATGCAGGCTGCGTAATCAAGCAACAACCCCTTGTGACGCAAACGGCCGAGGGCGGTGCCCGTCAGCCCTGTGAAGGTCTTCAGGCAGCTCTTGCATCGGTAGCGCTGCTCCCCCGCGCCGGTCGTACCCCAGTGCCAGAACTGGTGGGTCCTGCAGTGCGGGCATTGCCCATCGTGCTGGACCTGGTCAGAAACCATCTCACGCACCTCGTTTTGCTGCGATAACCGGGCAACGCTCTCATTCAACTGGCGCAACTGGTGCGGGCTCAGGGTCGAAAGAGACTCGGTTAGCTGGTGAAACGCTCGCCTGCGCATTGGGATTCAACCTCAACAAGAGAGGCAGCCAGTCTATCACCAACACCATCATCAACACGCTTAGGTGACAGAGCCATCATTTTTGTTCATTGAACTGAGCGCGAATTTACGTTGCGCGCGCTCGACAAAGAAGTCAAGCGCCGTTACGTCGTTTTGCGTCAAGAAATAATTATCGAACAATCAAACGCTGTGATGAACGCCATCGGCGCGCCGCTCTGCGGCAGGCATGGATGTTTCCGCCCAGAACCAACGATCGCACGGGTGTAAGCTAGGGCGTCCAAATCTGGAGGGAGGTCAAGATGGCTGCATATTTCATTGTGCGTGCCCAGCTCGGGGATGCGACGCGGAAAGGTGATTTTGACCGCTGGTACCAGGACGAACACTTGCCGGATGCCAAGACCGCGTTCCATGCGAAGCGCGCGTGGCGCGGCTGGAGCGCGACGGACGCATCCGTGCACTACGCCTTCTACGAGTTCGAGGACCTCGCGAGCGCGCGGGCCATCCAGGGCTCGGATGCGCTTAGGGGCTTGGTGGCGGAGTTCGACCGCGTGTGGGGCGACAAGGTCACGCGCAGCCGGGACATCGTTGAGGCCATTCAGGCCATCGATGCCTAAGCCCGCCCCTTGTATTGCTCGATGCGGCGCGAAATTCCTTTGCCTTTTTCCGTCATCTCAAGCGTCCGCCTGGGTGTCGGAAAGCTGGCCTATTGACCCCTAGCGAGGCCCGGCCGTGCAGCCACATGAGTAGCCAGGGCTTGGCCATATGGGACATGACACAGCTAGAATCAATTACATGAGGATAGGTATTGACCTTGGCGGGACCAAAATTGAGATTGTCGCCCTGGCAGACGACAGTGCGCAATTGCTGCGCCGTCGCGTGCCCACGCCCCGCGCAGATTATCCGGGCACGTTGGCGGCTATCGTCGGCCTGGTGAGAGAAGCCGAGAGCGAGTTGGGACAGCAGGGTTCGGTCGGCATCGGCATTCCCGGCGCGGAATCACGCGCCACTGGCCTCATCAAGAATGCGAACTCGACCTGGCTGATCGGCAAGCCCCTGAGGCGTGATCTGGAAGCATTATTGCAGCGCGAAGTAAGGCTCGCCAACGATGCCAACTGCTTCGCGCTTTCCGAGGCCACCGACGGCGCGGCGGCAGGTGCCGAGGTCGTATTCGGCGTAATTTTAGGCACCGGCGTGGGCGGCGGGATTGTTGCGCACGGCAAGGTCCTCACCGGAGCGAATGCGATTGCGGGAGAGTGGGGCCATAACCGCTTGCCGGGTGACGAGCCGGACCGGCCCGAGTGCTATTGCGGCCGCAGGGGCTGCGTCGAAACGTTCCTGTCCGGCCCTGGGATGCAGCGCGATCACGCGAAAGCGAACGGCGAAGTCCTCGATCCGGACGAGATCGCCGCGCACGCAACGGCCGGCGATGCGGGCTGCGAATCCACGCTGCGCCGCTATGAACAAAGGCTGGCCCGCGCGCTTGCGCAAGTCATCAATATTCTCGACCCGGATGCAATCGTGCTCGGCGGCGGCCTCTCGAACATCGCAGCTCTCTATGAGCACGTGCCGAAACTCTGGGGCGCGGAGGTGTTCTCCGACCGGATTGCGACCCGCTTGCTGAAGAATCGCCACGGCGACGCTTCCGGCGTGCGCGGGGCCGCCTGGTTGTGGTGAGGAGTTGCGTCGGCGCCGAGTCCGGGCGCGTGATGAATCAAGTGCGGTTTAAGCCCGTCGGGCTGCAGGCGTTCGGGTAGCAGCGACCCGAGGAAATTATTTAGTACGGTGCGAGGCGATGATCTGCAGCAGCGGCGCGAATACTTTGGGGGTGCCGGTTACGATGTTCCCGCTGTCCAGAAAATTGCCTTCCCCGTCGAAATCGCTGACGAGGCCGCCGGCTTCCTGAATCATCA
>Ga0307377_10000348_pt1 | contig 62882 bp, 48 predicted proteins | sample TR3MG_FD_202535 | JGI IMG/M metagenome (GOLD analysis project Ga0307377, IMG submission 202535) | Soil microbial communities from Risofladan, Vaasa, Finland - TR-3 | ecosystem: Environmental > Terrestrial > Soil > Coastal area > Acid sulfate soil | place: Finland: Risofladan, Vaasa | collected... | reverse complement strand
GTAGATGGGCATGCCCTTCTCCGCATCTACTCGTTCGATTGTCCTTCCAACCCGATAATGTACTACCTGCGCAACCCGAGCCGTTGGATGATCTCCTGGTAGCGTTCGGGAGATTTGGAGCTCAGATACGTCAGATGTCGCCGACGTTGGCCGACCATCTTGATCAGGCCGCGTCGGGAGTGCTCATCGTGCCTGTGGGTCTTTAGGTGTTCCGTCAGTTGAATGATGCGGGTAGTCAACAACGCGATCTGTACTTCCGGTGAGCCGGTATCGCTGGACTCGCGAGCATACTCGTGGATGACCGCTTCTTTCTCTTGCTTACTCAACGGCACTGTTTCCTCCTCAACAACATCACACGCGGGTGGGGGCTCGATGTGCTCCCTCCCACTCTTACAGTGATATTGTACCACGATTCAGCCTCAGACGCAAACTGGCCGGGAGTCGGGTTTGTAGTCCTTCTCAAAGTGCGGTAGAATAGCCCAATTCATGAGCGCCTCGCTGCTGCAACGATGCCCTCTCCCGCTACGTCGTCGCCCACGAGGCAGGGGAAACCGTTGGACGAAACAGGCAGGACACCACCACAACTGCAGGAGCAGATCGAGGTCGCCCAGGCAGCCGGCATCATTGCCCTGGGCAACGTCACCAGCCGTGTCCTGGGCCTCGTGCGAGAGATGGTCAAGTCCGGCCTGTTCGGTGCTGGCGGCGACGTGAGCGCACTGAATGCCGCGTTCCGCATCCCGACCATGATCTATGATCTGCTGGTGGGGGGCACGCTAGGGTCGGCGCTCGTTCCTGTCCTCTCTGATTTCACGGCTCCAGAGCGCCGGGCAGAGTTGTGGCACCTGCTCGGTGTGCTGATCAGTATCGCCCTGTTGGTCCTGTGCGGGTTCGTCCTGCTGGCAGAATTCCTGGCTCCCCAGGTGGTCTGGCTCCAGGCGGGAGGGCTGTCACGTCCTTACCAGGCCCTGGCCGTGGATCTCTTGCGCATCGTTCTTCCAGCGGTGGTCTTTCTCAGCCTGGCCAGCCTCATTTCTGGCGCTCTGTATGCGCTCAAGCGGTTCACCTTCCCGGCCTTCACCGTCGCGGTCTTCAACGCTGCCCTGGTGATCGTGGCGCTCGCTTTGGGGCGCCGCTGGGGAGTCCGCAGCATGGCTGCCGGTATGCTGGTAGGGTCCGCGCTCCAGGTGCTCCTCCAACTGCCGGGCCTGCGCGGGGCGCACCTGCGCTTCGGGCTTAACTTCCACCACCCTGCACTGCGCCGCATCGGCCGGCTCTACCTGCCCCTCCTCGTCGGCCTGGTGGTGGACAAACTGGCCGAATTGCTCAGTTACAACCTGGCTTCCCGTACCAGCGATTCTGCGATCTCGTGGATGGAGTATGCGGCCCAGGTCATCCAGTTGCCGCTCGGCCTGGTCGTCGGCGCTGTCTCTATCGCTACGTTGCCCACGCTCTCCCGCCAGGCCGGCAGCGATGATCTTGATTCCTTCCGGGCCACGCTGGCCCGAGGGCTGCGGCTGGTCTTGGCGTTGGTCATCCCGGCCACCATGGGCTTATACGTGCTGGCGAACCCCATCGTCGCCCTCATCTTTGAACACGGGAACTTTGCGGCGGCAGACACGGTGTCAACGGCGCAGGCGCTGCGGGCCGCGCTTTTGGGATTGCTCTTTGCCGCAGTGGACCAGCCCCTCATTTTCGCCTTCTACGCTCGCAAGGACACATTGACGCCCGCCCTGGTGGGCGTGGGGACGACGATCTTGTACGTCTTGATGGCGATTACGCCGTGGTGGCTGGGGGTGTTGACGCTGCCGCTGCTGGTCCTGATCAACTCCCTCAAGTTGGCCGCCCATGCATTGGCCATGCTGGCGCTGACCCGGTACGGTTTGGGCGGATTGAGAGGGCACGGCCTGGGGCCCCTCACGCTAAAGGCCGCCCTGGCTTCGCTGGTGATGGCGGGGGCGACCTGGGGCGTGATGCGCGTTCTGGCAGTCATAGCGCCGGCGGGGTTCGTGGGAGAACTGCTGGTCGTGGGCGGGGCCGGGAGCGTCGGGGTGGCGGTCTATGGCCTCCTGGCGCTGGCGCTGAGGATTGAGGAGATTCGTCTTCTCCGCGCCGCCGTTGGCGACGGCCTGAAGCGCTTGACGGGGCTTGGGCGGTAGATTATAATGCCACCGCCTGTGCAAGAGAGGTGCAGTTGGGAAACGAGAAAAGCCAGCCGGTTCGCCCAGACCTGTACGACGAGGCGTATTTCCTGGGTTCATGCGAGGGGTACGCCGAGTTCATCACCAGTGAAGGGGCCTACCTTTCCCGTCGCCTGCGGCAAGCCTGTGAGGTGGCCCAGGTCAGGCCCGGCATGCAGGTGCTGGACGTGGGCTGCGGGCGGGGCGAGACGTTGCGCCACTGTGCCGGGCTGGGGGTGCGGGTCTACGGGGTGGACTATGCGGCGGTGGCGGCACGGATGGCGCAGAGGCTGGTGGAGACTGGTGAGGAGATGGGGGGAGTCGCTGGGGTGTCCATGGCCGATGCGAAGCGGTTACCGTTTCCCGCCGCCTCTTTCGATCGCGTGCTGATGTTCGACCTGGTCGAGCATCTCCGCCCGTGGGAATTGAACCAGGCGCTGGCGGAGGCGCGGCGCGTGCTACGCCCCGATGGCCGGCTCATCATCCACACGGCACCGAATGCCTGGTACGACCGGTATGCGTACCCGCTGGTACGGTGCGTGCGCACGCTGATGGGACAGGGGGGACACTATCCGAGGGACCCCCGCGCGATCGTTCCGGCGAATCTGGAAGTGCACGTCAACGAGCAGAGCGCGCTGAGTCTGTGGCGGGTGCTACGGCGGGCGGGCTTCCGCGCCCGGGTGTGGCTGGACACGCCCCCGCAGAACCGCCATGAGGGTTGGGGATTTGGGGTCGCGCGCTACGTGCTCTTTAACTGGCCCCCCTTCAACTGGTTCTTCGAGCGGGAGGTATTCGCCGTAGCATCTGCGGTGTCGTGATGAAAGACCGTCGTACAGTTGACGAACTATCTATACAGGAACTGGAGGAGGTCCTGCGCGTCCGCAAGCGGGAGGCGCGGCTGGAGCGGTTGCGTAGGGTGGGGCGGGGTGCCGAAGGGGGTGCGCTCGATCCGCTGGCACCGCAGCCCGTGGAACCGCAGCCCTCTCCATTACCTGTGGATTACCGGCGTTTTCAGGACGTCGGGGCCACGGCGCAATACCGGGCCTGGGGCCTGGACGAACCCGTGACGGAGGTGGAGGAACCATCCGGGCGAGAGCCGCGCAGGATCCGCTGGGACTGGCTGCGCGACAAAAGCCTGCTGGTAGTCGAGTTGGCCGTGCTGACCGGGCTGCTCCTGGTCTTCCTGGGGTCGCTGTCAACGCTGCGCCAGATCAACCGGGAGACCAGCCAGGCCCAACAGGCTCAATTGCCCACGCTCACACCCACTCCCCTCATTCAGGTGGTCGTGCTGCCGGGTGGCCACACGCCGCCCGATTCGCCTGGCGGGCCTGCGCCGGAGGAAATCCCGGCGCACTTGCGGGACCTGGTAGGGGAGATTACGCCCCTGCCCATGCCCACACCTGGGCCGGAGCAGGCCATCCGCATCCAGGTCCCCGCGATCGGGGTGGATGCCCCGGTGGTCGAGGGAGACGATTGGGAAGCGCTCAAGCAGGGGGCGGGCCATCACGTCGGCAGTGCGAACCCGGGTGAGAGTGGCAATTGCGTCATCTCCGCCCACAACGACGTCTTCGGTGAGATCTTTCGCAAACTGCCGGACGTGGACCTGGGAGATGAGGTGTTCGTCCACACTGCCAGCCAGGTATATCGCTACGTGGTCACCCAGAAGCGGATCATTGAGCCGACGGAGGTGAGTGTGATGGTCCCGGCCTCCAGCCCGGTCCTCACGCTCATTTCTTGTTATCCGTATGGGATTGATACACAGCGTATCGTCGTGATCAGCGAATTACAACCGTAAGAGAGGGAAGAGATTATGGCAAAGAAATCTCGTCGTGTCAGGAAGCAGGGGCGGCCAGCGCGCCTTTCGCCAGCCCAGATGGTACAGCCGGTGGCGGGTGCGGCAACCAGTGTGCCCGCGGTGGCCGCCCCGGTACAGGCTGCGCCCAAGGGATCTGACCTGGGGGAGGAATATCGCTACGTCATCGCCGACCTCAAGCGGATTGGCATCATCGCGGCGGCGATGTTGGCAGTGTTGGTGGTCCTGGCGTTGTTGTTAACCTAGTTCCCAGCACGCAGGGTGGTCGTAGGCCCGGCTTCAGCCGGGGAACCCCCGCTGAAGCGGGGCGTCCGCGCTAACGAGGCCAGCCCCCACGACACTCCCCAGTGGAGGAGCAGCGCCAGCCACAGGTTTCCGGTCAACAGGAATAGCACGCTGCTGGCGACGGCCAGCGCCATGCGCATCAACTGGCCGGGGGCCTGCTGCGGATCGGCCAGGCCCGCGCGCCAGGCCGGGTTGAGTGCGGCCTCCAATGCTACCAGGGCCAGGCCGGCCCAGGCACCCCAATAGGTGCCCATGGCCAGGATCGGCGCGTTGCGGCAAAAGGCCCAGTGAATTTCGTGGTAGGCCGCCTCCCGCAAGAACACCCAGCCAGAGTTTTGGGCACCGGCCGCCAGGCCGGCTGCTCCGGCAACCGCCAGCGCCCGGCGGTAGGTCCACCAGCCCAGTGCCAGCACTCCCCAGGCACCGAGGCCCAAGGCCACGGCCCATCCTACGTCCTGTGCCCAATCGGACCAATTGGCAGCCAGGGTGGCGGCAACCTCGGGTCCGCCCGCAACGTGGACGTCCAATGGCTGTAATCCCAACAGTCGCCCGACGACCGCATCGTGGCCCCACAGGAGCGCGGCGAAGGGCACACCGATATAGTACAACAAGCGGAGCAGTTGAAGCAACCACGGGGAGAAGCGCCAGGTGACCAGGCGGGTGATGGCCTCCCCCACTGCACCGGGGCGGGGCTGGCGGAAAAACCAGGCCAGGCTGGCCCACAGGATGGCCAGCAACAGCGAGCCACCCAGCCATAGCCAGCCTTCGCTCCAGGTCACGGTCGGGCCAGGCATGGGCCTACCTCCTCTGCAGTGGCACGCTCAATCTGACCCGCGTTCCCTCGCCCGGCGCCGAGGAGATCGTCAGGGCTCCGCCGATCAGCTCGGCGCGTTCGTGCATGTTGACCATGCCGAGGCTGTTGCGCTCGTCGTAGCGCACCTGTACGGCGTCCACGTCGAACCCACAGCCATCGTCCTCTGCCTCGGCGACGAATAAACTGTTCTGAATGTATAGCCGCACCCAGACGTTGGAAGCCTTGGCGTGTTTGCGGGCGTTGCTGATGGCCTCCTCAATGATGTAAAAGATCGCCCCCTGGGTGTTCCGGTCCAGCAACTGGTCCACCTCCGGCGTGGCTTCCAGGTGCATGGGCGTGGGATCCGTCTCGGCCAATTTACTGATGTACTGTTCCAGCGCCGCCTGTAGCCCCTGTGTCTCGAGGATGAGCGGTCGCAGGGTGAACAGCATGTGGCGGATTTCCTTCGTCGTGCGGCGTGCCAGTTCTTCGACCCGCACCAGTTCCTCGGACGTCTGCCCCAGGTCCTTGTCCTTGTCCAGCATCATCCTCAGGTAGTTTATCCGCATGGCGATGGCCGCGATGCTCTGCGTCGGGCCGTCGTGCAGGTCACGGGCCAGTTTCTTGCGGGCGTCTTCCTCGACCTCGACGATGCGCTCTTTCTCTTCCATGAGGCTCTGATAGAGTTGGGCGTTTTGAAGGGCCACGATGGCCTGGTTGCAGATGGCGTTGAGCAACTCCTGGTGGTCCTGGGTATAGGTGTTGGGCTGAGGGCTGCCAAAGACGACCGCCCCAAAGTTTTCGAACCCTGCCCGCAGCGGGACGACGATCACCTGCTGGCAACTGTGCATCATGATCAGTTGGCCCAGTTCCGGGTCGGTGGCCGGAGCGTTTGTGATCACGGCTTCGGCAGTGGCCAGGGCCTGGGCCAGGGCGCCGCTCTTACCCTCGAAGGAGACGTTCTGGTCGCGGGGTGGCAGGTGACGCGAGGCGACGATGCGCAGGTTGTTGCGCCCGAATAACATCACCATGCTCACGTGGGCCGAGTTCGGGCGGCCCAGTTCGCGCATGCCAGTCTCGCCCACTTCGAGCACGGCGGTCAACACCTTGTTGTAATTCAGGGTGGCGCTGAGCATGCTGGCCAATTCGAAGATCACGCGCGAGTGCTCCTGGGCGACGCGCAATTTTCGCAGTTCGGCCTCTTCCTCGAGCCGGCGCGTGCGGGCGATGATCTGCTTCATCTGGGTGCCCACCAGGCCACTGAGCAGGGCTGCCAGTACGAGAATGAACGACTTGACTGCGAACGACAGCAGTTCCGCGAGTGGCGTGCCGGGTGGAGCAATGGTGTAGCCGGCGAAGCCGCAACCGGCCACGATGGCCAGGGCGACCAGCAGGCTGACCACCCACGGGAACCGCAGGGCGGCGGTGAGAATCGGGAACAAGGCGAAAAAGAGCAATGGGCTGGCCAGCCCGCCGGAGACGATGACGAAGCCGATGGTGAGAACGGTGTCCACCAGCAACGTGGTTACGGGGATGGCACGGGGGAGGATGCCGGAGAGCAGCAGCAGCATGATGAGGAGGTTGTATAGCGCCGCGACCGTCAGCAGGACAATCTGGGGCAGGATGGAGGCGGCGTCGAAGAATGCGCCGGAGGTGGTGAAGGTGTCCAGGAAGATGACGAGGGCCACGCTCACCAAGAGCAGCCAGCGCAAATTGCTGATCAACCAATCTAGGTGGAAATGTTCCCTGGCGCTCTCCGATATGGGCATAGTCGCTTATACACCAAACCAGCCGCGGATGTGGAGATGAGGTCCCCTCCACATGGCCGCGGCCTGGAGTGAATACAACAGTGGGCGCGAAGGGACTCGAACCCCTGACCTCCACAATGTGAGTGTGGCGCTCTAACCAACTGAGCTACGCGCCCAAGAGATGCAACAGTGCACCGTTCCAGTTGCGAGGGTAGTATACGATAGACTATCCTTCTTGTCAAGTGGAACGCGGCGCTGCCTTCATCCGTTGATCGTCCTTGACAGTTGCCTGCTTTCGTGGTATTATCGCGCACAAATCAGATATCCCGGCGACACTCTTATCCAGAGAGGTGGAGGGACCGGCCCTGCGAAGCCTCGGCAACCCGCTAACCCCCAACGGTTAGCACGGTGCTAATTCCGGCAGAACGGTGTTTCTGGAAGATGAGAGGTGGTCACGTCACGTGTGCCCCTTCTGTCCTCCAGAAGGGGTTTTTTTGTCAGCGCCTGCCCTGGCCGGGAAGCAAGCACACGGAGGTAAAAATGACAAAGCGTAACATCGTCGTGGTCGAAGCAACCGGCCAGTCGGTCGAGGACCTGCCGGTCGAGATCGTCGAGCGCAAGGGGATCGGCCATCCCGATAGCCTGTGCGACGGCATCGCCGAGCGCATCTCGGTGGAGTACAGCCGCTGGTGCCAGGACAACCTGGGCACCCTCCTGCACCACAACTTTGACAAGGTGCAACTGGTGGCCGGCGAGGTCGAAGTGGGCTACGGTGGCGGGTACATGCTCAAGCCTATCCGGCTCCAGATCGCCGGGCGCGGCACCCCCGCCTTCCAGGGGCGCAAGGTGCCGATGGACCAGATCGCCATCGAGGCGGCGAAACAGCACGTGCGCGAGACCATGCGCTACCTGGATCCCGGCAGGCACATGGTAGTTGATAGTTATGCGGGCCGCGGGGCCGAGGAATTGCAGTACGTGGTAGATCGCGTGACGGCCAACGACACCAGTTTCGGCGTCAGTCACTGGCCCCGCTCCGGCCTGGAGCATGTGGTCTACGAGACGGCTCAATACATCAACTACAAGTTGATTGACGAGTTCCCGGTGGGCGAGGACATCAAGGTGATGGGGCTGCGCCGCGACGGGGAATTGACGTTGACTGTAGCGTTGCCCTTGATCGCCGCGCGCATTGGGGACGCCACCGAGTACCAGGAGGCCAAGCGGGCGGCCGAGGCGGCCATCCAGGAATTCAGTGCCCGCCTGGACGACCGGAAGGTGACGGTGATGGTCAACACTGCCGACGACGTCGCCAACGGCGCAGTGTACCTGACGCTGACCGGCACCTCGGCTGAGATGGGAGACGACGGATCTGTCGGTCGGGGCAACCGGGTCAACGGCGTCATTGCTCCTTTCCGCTCGGCCAGCCTGGAAGCGGCCTGCGGCAAGAATCCCATCTCTCACGTGGGCAAGGTGTACAACGTGCTGGCGCTGCTGGCGGCCCAGGACATCGTCAAGCGGGTGCCGACTGTTAGCACGGCGACCGTGTACGTGCTCTCGCAGATCGGCGCGCCGCTGGACCAGCCCCTGGTCGCCACGGCCCGGGTGAGGCCGGCCAGCGGGCCTCTCACACCCAGCATCCAGGCCGACGTGGAGAGTGTGCTCGACGAGCACCTGGCGCAGGTCAATTCTACCCGCAATCGGATGCTGAACCGGGAATTGACGCTGTTTTAGAGTAAACCTTCCCGAAGGCTCCGACAGGAGCATCAGTACACGACGCATTGCCCTGGCGTGTGGCTCTGGCATTTGCGATGTGCTTTCGAGCCTTCGGGAAGGTGACTTTGACATCTGGGTCTTTTCGTTGTATACTGCCCGCAGTTCGAAAGCGAGGGCCCAGGATGTATGCCGTGTTTGAGACGTTGTTTCTCGATCCCTCTTTTCCTCCGTGGCCAGGCCCCTGGTCTGGGTAGGTGCGGTGGGGAACCATTATTGGAGCACAAGTGCCGGCCAGCCCTCCAGACCATCAGGGGGGCTGGCTTTTGCGTGAGGAGCCCATGACTATCCAGGAACTGACGGACGAGATGAATCGCTTCGTGACCGCCAAGGGCTGGTACGGGGAGGATTCGCCGTGGCCTCAGACGAGCCGCAACATCGCCATATCGCTTTCGTTGGAGGCGGCCGAAGTGCTGGAGCATTTTCAGTGGGGGGAGCAGGTCGCCAGCCAGGAGGCCCTGGCGGGCGAACTGGCCGACGTGGCACTCTACCTGCTGCAACTGGCGTACCTGACCGGCATAAACCTGGAACAGGCAATCCTCGACAAACTGGCGATCAACTACCGCCGGGACTGGCCGAAGGAGTAATCAGGTGTGAAGATCCTGGCCATCAGCGACCAGGTGGTCGAGACGATCTACAGTGCGCACGTCCGCGAGCGATTCGGCGACGTAGGTATGGTCATCGCGTGTGGCGATCTACCGTATTCCTACCTGGAGTACATCGCCACGATGTTGTGCGTGCCCTGTTTCTTCGTGCATGGGAACCACGATCAACCCGAGTACACCTCCAGCGGAGAATTGCTGACCGGGCCGGGCGGCTGGGTCAACCTGGATGAGCGGTCGGTGAAGGCCAAAGGGGTGCTCCTGGCCGGGCTGGAGGGCTCGAACCGCTACAAGCCCAATGCGCCTTTCCAGTATACGGAGCGGGAGATGGATTTCAAGATCTGGACGTTGACGCCGACGCTGCTGATGAACCGGATGCTGTATGGGCGCTACGTAGACATCCTCGTCACACACTCGCCCCCCTTTGGCATCCACGATGGCACGGACCTGGCGCATCGCGGCTTCCACGCCTTGATCAGGTTCATGGCCCGCTTCCGGCCCCGCTATTTGCTCCACGGCCATAAGCACGTCTATCGGCCGGCATCTTCAAGGACTCTGTACTGGGACACCGAGGTGATCAACGTATATCCTGCCCAGACAATCGAGTGGTGATCCGCATTGGCGTCGTGAACGCAAGGAGGACAAATGGCTACCAAGGTCACCCCCCGCAGTGAGGACTACTCCCGCTGGTATACCGACGTCGTCCAGATGGCCGAACTGGCCGATTACGCCCCTGTCAAGGGGTGCATGGTGATCCGGCCCTACGGCTATGCGCTGTGGGAAAACATCCAGGCGGGACTCGACCGCCGTTTCAAGGCCACCGGCCACGTCAACGCGTATTTTCCGCTCTTCATCCCGATGAGTTTCATTCAGAAAGAAGCGGCGCACGTGGAGGGTTTCTCGCCCGAACTGGCCGTCGTCACCGTCGGCGGTGGCAAGCAACTGGAGGAGCCACTGGTCGTGCGCCCCACCTCGGAGACGATGATCGGCCACATGTACGCCAAATGGATTCAGTCCTACCGTGACTTGCCGGTGCTCATCAACCAGTGGGCCAACGTGGTGCGCTGGGAGATGCGCACCCGCCTGTTCCTGCGCACGATGGAGTTCCTGTGGCAGGAAGGACACACCGCTCACGCCACCGCCGAGGAGGCGCACGAAGAGACGCTGCGCATGCTCGGCGTCTATGCCGAGTTCGCCACCGAGGATGCCGCTATCCCCGTCATCCCCGGCCGCAAAAGCGCCCACGAGACGTTCGCCGGCGCGGTGACCAGTTACTCGATCGAGGCGATGATGGGGGATTGCCGGGCACTCCAGGCCGGCACCAGCCATTTCCTGGGGCAGAACTTTGCCCGCGCGTTCGACATCAAGTTCCTGGATGAGAACAACGAACTCCAACACGCGTGGACGACCAGTTGGGGCATGAGCACGCGCATGGTGGGCGCGATCGTGATGGTGCATGGCGACGATCAGGGATTGGTCCTGCCGCCCAAACTGGCCCCGCTTCAGGTCGTCGTGATCCCCATCTGGAAGAGCGATAGCGAGCACGCCGCCGTGATGGAAGCGGTGCACCAGGTGGAGGCGACCTTGCGCGACGAGGTCCGTTTGCGCGTGGACGCCCGTGACGAGTATTCTCCCGGCTGGAAGTTCAACGAGTGGGAAATGCGCGGTGTGCCGCTGCGCATCGAAATCGGCCCCCGCGACCTGGCCGCCGGACGGGCGACGCTGGCCCGGCGCGATGTCCCTGGCCGTGAGGGCAAGCGCAACGTGCCGTTGGACGGGGTGCTGGCGGAGGTGCGCCAGGAGTTGGCGATGATCCAGGCTGATCTCTACCGGCGCGCGCTTGACTTTCGCCAGGCGCATACCTACGAGCCCCAGGACTACGGCGAGTTCAAGGAAGCCGTGGCGAATGGATTTGCCTATTCCTGGTGGTGTGGGGATGGAGCCTGCGAGGCGCAGATCGGCGAGGATACCAAGGCGACCGCCCGGTGTATCCCGCTGGAGCAGGAGCCGGGGCAAGGAAAATGCATCCACTGCGGACGGGATGCTAGCGAGCGAGCCATCTTTGGGCGGGCGTACTGATTGCGGAATGCGGAATGCGGATTGCGGATTGGGGCTGGAAAGTAGTATGCTCTTGAGGGAGAGAAGATGAAACACCGTCACGTCGCTGTCGTCACGTTGTTGCTGGCCGGTCTCGTCACGGGCTGTGGGTCCGCCGGGCCTACCGCTACGATCGCCACGCCTGATGCGCCTTTGCCTTCACCGTCCCCCTCGCCCACGCCGGCCCCCACCAGCACGCCGACGCCGGTGCCGCCCAAGGAATTGACGGTTTGCCAGGCCGAGGAGCCCAACACGTTGTTCGTCTACGGGAATCCATCGCGTGCGGCGCGCCAGGTGTTGGAGGCGATCTATGACGGCCCGATTGACACCCGCACGTACCAGTTCCAGCCGGTGCTCCTGGAGAAACTGCCGAGCCTGGCGGATGGAGAATCGGCCGTGCGCACCGTCCCCGTGGCAGAGGGCACCAAAGTCGTGGACGTGAACGGGCTGGCAGTGGACCTGGTCCCTGGCGTGAGCGTGCTCGACGCGGAGGGCCAGGAGGTGACGTTCGAGGGCCGCAGTGAGGTGGTCACGATGACGCAGATGGCGGTGACGTTCACGCTGCGAGCGGGCGTCACCTGGGCGGATGGCAAACCCCTGACCGCCGGCGATTCGCGCTACTCGTTCGAGTTGGCCGATGCGTTCGAAAGCCCGGCGCTGCGGCTGCTCCACGATCGCACTCAGAGTTACGACGCGGTGGACGAGCGCACGGTCGTCTGGACGGGCATTCCCGGCTATCGGGAGGCTTTCTATTTCCAGGTCTTTTACCACCCGCTGCCCCGGCACGTGTGGGGCAGCGTCGGTGCCGAGCAGTTGCTCAACGCTCAAGTGGCACATCGGAAGCCACTGGGGTGGGGGCCTTTTGCCGTCGAGGAGTGGGTGGAGGGCGAGCAGATCACGTTGGTGCGCAACCCGCATTACTTCCGTGCCTCCGAGGGGCTGCCGTACCTGGATCGCGTCATCTTCCGCTTCGTCCCTGACCTCCGGCAGGCGCTCGATCTACTCACGGCGGGGGAATGCGACCTCATCACTCAGGACGTGATCGAGAGCGGAGACCTTACCCCCCTGCTGAAGGCGGCTGAGGCCGGCACGGTCCAGTTAATTTCGTCCCCCAGCACTGAGTGGGAGCATCTGGATTTTGGCATCCGCCTGGTCGAGTGGGTGAGCCGTCCGAGTTTCTTCAAAGATGCGCAGGTGCGCCACGCCGTCGCGCTATGCACGGACCGTGAGCGCATCGTGCGCGAGGCACTTGCCTACGGCGAAGCAGCCGTCGCCCACAGTTACGTGGCCTCGGAGCACCCGCTGTACGCGGGCGATCAACTCTATCGCTGGGACTACGACGTGGCCAGCGGCCAGGCGCTGCTGGACGAGGTGGGCTGGAGGGACGAGGATGGGGATGGCATTCGCGAAGCCCACGGTGTGCCCGGCATCACCAGCGGTATCCCCTTCTCTGTCACACTGCTCACGACGACCGAGCACCCGGCTCGCGAGCAGACGGCGCGCATCCTGTCCGAGAATCTGGCGGCCTGTGGGATCGGGCTGGCGGTAGAGTACCTGCCACCCGAAAAGTTCTTTGCCGATGGCCCGGAGGGCCTGGTGTTCGGTCGCCAGTTCGATCTGGCGCTGTTCTCCTGGCTGAATGGCCTCGATGCGCCGTGCGGGCTCTACCTTTCCGACCAGATTCCAGGGCCTGAGAACTGGTGGGCGACGAGCAACGACCCGGGCTACACCAGCGCCGACTACGACGCGGCCTGCCTGGCGGCGCTGGATGAGTTCCCGGGCACCCAGGCCTATGCCCGTTTCCACGTCGAGGCACAGCGCATATTCTCCTACGACCTGCCCGCGCTGCCGCTCTATTTCGTGCCGAAGATGGTCGCTGTGCGCCCGGGGGTGAGTGGGGTGGCATTGGATCCGAGCGAGTATCTGGAACTGTGGAACATTGAGGCGTTTGACGTGGGGGTGGCAGGACAGTAGGGTTGAGGACGGGACTGCGGGCGTGAAGCGTGAAACGTGATGCGTGATGCGTAATGCGTAAGGCGTAGGGTGAGATGTGCGAAGGGCTGGGTAGTTTGTGTTCTGGCGTGGTCCACATCTCTGCTCGTATCGTCAGGTCCGGTCACGCTGAGGGGGTGGCGTTGGTGTCGCCCGAGCCGATCGGGTTCCTGGGCGGGGTAGACCCAGATACAGGAGCCGTCGTCGAGCACGGCCATCCGCTCGAAGGGGCATGCGTGGCCGGGCGAGTGCTCGTCTTCCCCACCGGCAAAGGCTCCACGGTCGGCTCCTACACCCTCTACCGGCTGGCGCGCAATGGGCTGGCCCCGGCGGCGATCGTCAACGCCCAGGCCGACCCGGTGGTGGCGGTGGGGGCGATCATTGCCGAGATCCCCATGGTGGACCAGGTAGACATCCGGCACATTCGTACCGGCGATACGGTACAGGTGCACGGTGAAGAGATCATCATCTGGCGAGGAGGAACACTCATGCAAGAACTAACCGAACTGCTCCCCGAGTTCAACGAGATCCGCGACCCCGACTTGCGAGCGCGGACGCTGGCGGTGTGGGAGGAGGGCATGGCGCTCGGCGGCTGGACGGTCGAAGCGCTGAACGAGATCCCCTTCACCCTACTGGCCGACCAAGTGAACGTCACCTTCATCGAGCACGTGCGCACGGTCTGCCGCATGTGCATCGCGATGGAGAAGGTGCTGGTGGAGGCCTATGGCGAGCGGGCGCACATTGACCACGACGCGCTGGTGGCGGGCGCATTGCTGGCCGATGTCGGAAAATTGATCGAACTCCGCCGCGAGCCGGATGGCAAGACGGTCTTTGCCGAGATGTACAACTACCTGCGGCATCCCTTCACCGGGGTAGGGCTGGCCTACAAGCACGGCATCCCCGCCGCCGCCCTGCACGTCATCGCCACCCATTCCTGGGAGGGGGACAAGTTCAAGCGACGCCCCGAGTCCATCATCTTCCACCACGCCGATTTCACCGATTTTGACCTGGTCAAGTTCAAGTAGCGAATGGCGAATGGCGAATAGCGAACGGCGATAGGCGATACGCGATGAGCGATGGGGGCGGTATGACGGACGTTGACTATGAGTTGCGGCTGCGGGCGGGGGCGGAGCGGGTGCTGGAGGTCGCAGCGGCGGGCCGCTTCACCGGCCTGCTTCCCTACCGCCTGCAACTGCAGGCCGAGCGGCTGGCGCTCGTGGCCGGCTTCGACGCATTGATCTGCCTGGACACGCTCCACTTTGCCCCCTTCGACTACCAGATCAAGGCCGCCCAGACCGCGCTGCGCCGCTTCCGGGGGCGGGGCCTCCTGTGCGACGAGGTTGGGCTGGGCAAGACCATCGAGGCCGGGCTGGTACTTAACGAGTACTTGCTGCGCCAGATGGCCAGCCGGGTGCTCATCATCACCCCGCCCGCGCTGGTCGAGCAGTGGCGGGAGGAACTGGCGAGCAAGTTCGGGCTGGCCGATTTCGTCGCCAGCCACGACCCCCAGTTCCGCGAACTGGGGCCGGAAGGGTGGGCCGCCTTTCCGCACGTGATCGCCTCGCTGGCCACCGCCCGCCGCCGGGAGCATCGCAACGCCATCACCGGCATCGTCTACGACCTGGTGATCGTGGACGAGGCGCACCATCTCAAGAACCGTGCCAGCGTCTCCTGGAAGTTCGTCAACGCGCTGCAGAAGAAATACATCCTGATGCTCACCGCCACGCCGGTGCAGAACAGCCTGGACGAACTGTACAACCTGATCACCATCCTCAAGCCCGGCCAACTCAAGACGCCGCGCGAGTTCCGCCGTCACTTTGTCGTCCAGGGGGACCCGCGCCTGCCCAAGAACCGCGGCCGGCTGCGTGAGCTGCTGGCCGACGTGATGGTGCGCCACGCGCGAGGCCAGGTGGGGGTGCAACTTCCGCCCCGCCGCGCTCACACCGTGCGGCTGCGGCTGAGCCCTGAAGAGCAGGCGCTCTACGACGACGTGAGCCAGTTCGTGCGCAGTTGTATCCGCCCGACGGCGCCCTCCGATCCATCGTCTGCCCCCGCTTCCACCGGGGAGGAAGACGAGCGAGAGATGGATCAAGTGGAGGCGGTCCTGCCGGCGGTGCACCGCTTCACCTTGCGCACGCTCCAGCGCGAGATCGGCAGTTCCCCGCCTGCCGCCCGCTCGACCCTGATCAAGTTGGCCGGGCACCCGGAGATGGCCGCCTATCGGGACCTGCTGCTCTACCTGACCGAGCGCGCCGGCGCGCTCCCCTCCTGGGCCAAGGGGCAGGCGCTGGAGCGGCTGCTGGTATCCCAACTGGCCTCCGACGGGCGGGAGAAACTGATCGTCTTCACCCACTTCCGCGCCACGCTAGAGTTGTTGGCCGACCTGTTGCGGGGGATGGGAGTGGAATTCGTGATCTACCACGGCGGGCTCTCACGGGCAAAAAAGGACGCCGCCATCCAGCGCTTCGAGCAGAGTGCCCAGGTGCTCCTTTCCACCGAGGCGGCGGGCGAGGGGCGCAATCTACAGTTCTGCCGCACGATGCTCAACTTCGACCTGCCCTGGAACCCGCAGCGTATTGAGCAGCGCGTCGGGCGCATCCATCGCGTGGGCCAGACCAGGCCGGTAGAGATTTTCAACTTCTCCGCCGAAGGGACGGTCGAAGACTACATCCTGCAGATCCTCGACCGCAAACTGAATATGTTCGAACTGGTCATTGGCGAGATGGACATGGTCCTGGGCTACCTGGAGGACGAGCGCGACTTTGAGGAGATCGTGATGGATGTCTGGACGCAGGCCCGCACGCCCCAGGAGGCGGCGGCCGGCTTCGAGCAACTCGGCGGCGCACTCGTCCAGGCCCGCGAGGACTATCAGCACACCCGGGAGTACGACGAGGCGCTGTTCGGGGAGGACTTTTCAGCCGAATGAGCGAACTGGCCGATTTCGTGCTGAATGCGCTGCGCCAGGCCGCCGGCATCGTCGAGCCGCCGGCCTACGGCGTCTACGAGGCGCTCCTGCCTGAAGAGGTAGCCCGCCGCTGGGGTGTGCCTGCCTATCAGCGCCTGGCCTTCGCCGACGAGGCTCCTGTCGAGGCTTCCCTGGAGGCGCTGGTGGAGGCTCCGGTGGGGGGCACCGGCGCGGAGGACGTCACCGTCGTCGGTTACGGCCATCCGCTGGTGGACACGCTGATGGAGGAGGCGCGTGCCGTGCCCGCCTGTGTGCTGGTCTACGCCAGCGACGTGCGGCTCGACAAGCGCGGGTTGTTCGCGCTGGCCCAGCAGGCGCTCGCGTTCCCCAACGCCCGTCTTTCTGAAGTGCCGCGCCAGGAGCAGGCGGCGGCCCTCTGCCACTACGTGCGCTTCAATTTCGGCGCGGCGCTGATCACCGACGAGAAGCGCGAGCGGTTGGTCTCGGTGGTGATGGACGCCCAGGCCGGGTTTCCCGTCCCGGAACTGGCGCACATTGAGCAACTGACGCAACTGGAGGAGGAATCGGCCTTCAGGCACCTCCCGCCCGCACCGGTGCGCTGGCTGCCGGGCAACGAGCCGCTGAGCCGGCCGGTGTTGGATAGGCTGTTGGAGCGGGCTACCCGCGCCGCGCTGGACGGACTGGCGGCGCCGCTGGAGGGGCTGCACCAACGCGCCACCCGCTACCTGGAACTGGATCGCGCCCGCCTGACCGAGTACTACGACGACATCGCCCGTGATCTGCAGCGCCGCATTGAGCGCGCCGGCGACGACGCCCGCCGCGCGTCGCTGGAGGAGAAACTCACGGTCGCCCAGGCCGAGCGAGAGGCCAAACTGGCCGACGTCGAGGCCAAGTACCGGCTGCGCGTGGAATTGGAACTGATCAACCTGCAGGTCATCGTGCAGCCCAAGATTCTGCTCCCCGTGCGCATTGGGAACCGCACCGCCGAGATCGAGCGCACCGTCGTGTGGGACCCGCTGTTGCATCGCATCGAGCCGCTGGCCTGCGACGTGTGTGGCCGGCCGGGGACGCGGCTGACGTTGTGCACCGGTGGCCACCTGGCCCACGAAGGCTGTCTGCTGGCGGAGCAGTGCGTGGACTGCAAGCGCATCTACTGCCGCCAGTGCGCCGACCAGATGGGCCGCTGCGTGGTGTGTGAGCGCCCGGTGTGCGTTCACAGCCTGAACCACTGCCGCGAGTGCGGGCGGGCCACCTGCCGCGAACACGTGGGGCTCTGTCACGCCGCCGACGGCCTGCCTGCCACCCTCCCCAGGCCAGAGGAGCAAGTCCAGCCTGTGCCCGAACCGCCCCCGCCCCCGCCTCCCGTGGAGCAGGTGGAGGAGCCGCCTACCCCTGCTCCGCCCCGCAAGGAAAAGAAGCGCCGCGAGGTCACGTATACCACTCACGTGACCCGTGCTCCTGTCGCCGGCGCGCCTCGCCCGCTCGAGCCTCACAAGATCGAGGTACACGTGGAACCCGACGTGCCGGTGGTGAACGCCTGGGTGCTGACGAAGGGCAAGAAGCAGATCGCCGTGCGCTTCTGGGAACTGACCGGCGAGGGGATTCTGGTCACGTGCCGGTGTGAAAAGTGGCGCAATTGCCGGGCGGACGGCAGGCTGCTCGTGCCGGCGGAAGGGGCCGAAGTGGAAGCGCTGCTCGAGGAGCAGATCGAGGACCTGCGGCGGGAGTACGGCGTCCCGGCCCGGCAGGTGTTCCGCTACGCCTTCATCCGCGGCGCATCGCGCCAGGTGCCGCGCGTCGTGCTGCGGGGGCGATGGAGGGCAGGGCGATAAGACGCACTGTGGTGGGTGTACGACCCGCAAGGTTGATTCCGTTTCGATCAGGTCTTTCATCAGCCCAACTGGGGGAGGGTAACACGATGTCAGAATCCGCAGTCCCAGCCCACCTTCATCTGCAAGAGGTCGTCACGTGTGGGAGCGATGCCCGGCGAGGAAACTGGCTCGGCATTCAGCCCTGGATGGTGCCCGCGGATTATGCCTCAGCAGGAGCGTTCTACGCCAAGATTGACGATTACCTGGCGGTGGCGTCCCGGCAAGGTTGGCTCAACGAGCGGACGATCGTCGTTCTACCCGAATACGTCGGCACCTGGTTGGTCGTGGCGGGGGAGCGACCGCGCGTGCGCCAGGCTGCGACCATCGCCAGTGCCATGCGGGCGCTCGTGCTGAGCCATCCTCTCTCGTTTCTCAAGACACTGCCGTCCGCCAGGGCCAAAGATGCAGTGAAATATGGCCTGTTTCGCATGCAGGCCGGGCGGATGGCCGAGATCTACCAGCACGTGTTTTCTGGCCTGGCGAGCAAGTACGCGGTGACGATGGTGGCCGGGTCTATTGTCCTTCCGTCGCCGGCCGTGAAGGGCGGGCGGTTGGCGATCGGCGACGGCGCGCTCTACAACGTCTCGCTCGTGTACGGCGCCAATGGCCTGGCGTACGAAAACGCCGTGCGCAAGGCCTTTCCGATTGCAGCCGAACTGCCGTTTACTACCCCGGGCTCTGTGGCTGACCTACCCGTGTTTGATACACCCGCCGGAAGGTTGGGGGTGCTGATCTGTGCCGACTCCTGGTATCCTCAACCGTACGAGGCCATCAGGGCGCAAGGGGCTGACCTCGTGGCGGTACCATCCTACCTGGCACCGGATGGGGTCTGGGAGGCACGCTGGCGGGGATACGACGGCGGGGCGGCGCCAGGCGACGTGGACGTGCGCGACGTCAGCCAGATCGCCGAAGGGCAAGCCTGGCTCAAGTACGCGCTGGCGGGCAGGCTGCCCGGCCTCGGGATTCCCCATGGCATCAACGTCTTCTTGCGCGGTGCGCTGTGGGACCTGGGATCAGACGGCCACACCGTCGTCGTCAGGGGCCAGACGGTTACCGAAGCGAAGCACGTCTCCGGCGCTGCGATCGTCAATTCCTGGTTGTGAGACCGTCGCGGCCGTTCCCGATTCGTTGTCCCAACCTGCTTCCGGTGGTATAATCTGCCCCACCATGGGCAAACGGGCCGCTCTTCTACTGCTCCTGTTCTGGCTGACGGCGTGCGCTGCCGATGGGGCCCGCGCCGTTACGCTCGTCGTGGATGGGGAGACGCGCAGGCTGAACACCGACGCGCTCACCGTCCGTGACTTGCTGACAGAGGCTTCCGTCGCGCTCGACGAGGACGACCGCGTGGTGCCGGCCGAGTCCACCTTCGTCGAGGATGGCTTGACCATCCGCGTCATCCGCGTCGAGGTGCGCACCGAGAGCGAACGGCGCGAGATACCGTTCGAGCGGAGGACGGTGCGCGATGCCTCCATCCCCACGGGCGAGACTCGCCTGCTGGAGCCTGGCGTCACCGGGGTCGAAGAACTGGCCTACCGCATCACCCTCGAGGATGGCGCCGAGGTCGAGCGACGGCTCGTGCGCCGGGCCACGCTTCAGGAATCCCGTACCGAAGTGATCCTCGTCGGCGTACAGGCAGAACTCAAGCCCGTCCCCATCACCGGCACCGTGGCCTACGTCGCGAACCACAACGCCTGGGTGGTGCAGACGACCAGCCCCAATCAGCGGCGGCTGACACACGCGGGCGACCTGGACGGCCGCGTGTTTGCACTCTCACCCGATGGCTCCTATCTGCTCTTCACCCGCGTCCCCACCGCGACCGGCGAGATGGCTCCGCTCAACACCCTATGGATGATCGAGACCGCTACCGCTGACGCTGAGCCGATGCAGTTGGACGCCAGCAGCGTGCTCTGGGCGGGCTGGGGAGACACATGCCAGGTGACGGCCGCCGGCACTGGTTGCCGCATTGCCTACACGACCGGCACACGAGCGGAGGGCAGCCCTGGCTGGAAGGCGGAAAACGACCTCTGGATCGCCCGGCCTCGCCCCAGTGACGGCCGCTTGCTGGGCCGGCGGCGCCTCGTCGCGCCCGGTGCAGGCGGTGCTTATGGCTGGTGGGGCACGACCTATGCCTGGTCGCCCGATGGGGCCAGCCTGGCCTACGCCCGCGCCGACGAGGTTGGCGTCGTCCGCGTCTCGAACGGCGCGCAGACACCCCTGGCCCGTTTTGCGCCCTACCGCACCTACGCTCCCTGGGTCTGGACGCCGACGGTCAGTTGGTCGCCGGAGGGGCGCTTCATCGTCACCACCCTGCACGGCCTCGCCCCGACGGGCGAAGCGCCGGAGGATAGCCCCGTCTTCGACGTCTGGGCACTGGCGGCCAACGGCTCGCTGACGGCGACGTTGGCCAGCGAGGCCGGCATGTGGGCAGCGCCGTCCTATGCGCCTGAAGGGGATACCGTCGCCTTCGGTGATGCCCGCAGCCCCTATGCCAGCCAGACCAGCGGCTATGACCTCTATGTGATGGACCGCGATGGCTCCGACCGGGGGCTGCTCTTCCCGCCTCCGGAGGAGATTGGGCTGAAATACCCGGAGATGGCCTGGGGACCGGGCGGCGATCGGCTGATCGTCGTCTATCAGGGCAACCTGTACCTGATCTACGTCACGACAGGTGAGGTGAACCCATTGACCGACGAGGGCGGCGTGACGGCGGTCCGCTGGCAGTGGTGAGGCAAGCCGGTGGGTGGTAGGTTGGTGGGTTGGTTGACTGGTAGACTGGTAAATTCGTAGGTTGGCCAATCTGCACGGAGAACTGGGAGCCGTTCTGCCAAGATGAAATTGCCGAGAAGTAAGGTCTGCCTGCTGGGCTTGCTGGCCAGCCTTGTCCTGGCCGGCATGGTGTGGGCAGGCATGCGAAACGCCCTCCGCCAGGCCAGCACTACCACCTATACCCCTCTCTCCGGCGAGGCTGAGTGGGAGGGAAACTGGGAGTTCTCGGAGTTGGGGGCTGACCCCAGCCAGGCCGGTACGGAGCGCGCCACCATTCCCTTCGCCGGCACCGACCTGGCCCTGCGGGTGCGGCGTGGGGACTATCGTGCCTACTTGTTCGTCAGCGTGGATGGCCGGCCGGCCAACCGGCTGCCTCGCGAGGAACGTGGCGCGTACCTGGTGCTCACCTCGCCTGACTATGCGCCCCAGGTCGTCACCATCCCGGTCGCTTCCGGCCTGGAAGATGGCCCGCACGTCGCCGTCGTCACCGCCGAGCGGGGGTGGGACCAGTGGCCGCTGGCCGGCTGGAGCGTGAGCCGCACCCCAGATACGACCCTGTACCGCTGGGCACTCGTAGGACTGGGAGTGCTGGCCCTGGCCTGCCTGGCCGGTCTGTGTCCTGCATCTTGCATCCTGCGTCTTGCATCCCGCATCTTGCACCCTGCATTCGCCATTCGCCATTCACCATTCGCCATTCGCACTCCGCACTCCGCACTCCGCAATCCAGCATCTCCCTTCGCCCTCGCCGCCACCCTGGTCTCTGCCGCCGTGTTCTACTTTTCCCCCTGGCCTGTGCTCACCCTCGCCGGTGGGCTGGCGCTGGCTGCGCTCATCCTGCTGCGGCTCGACCTGGGCCTGGCGCTCGTCGCCGCCACGGTCCCCTTCTACCTGTACCCTCGCCCCCTCTTCGGCAAATCCTTCCCGATGGCAGAGATCACGGTTCTGTTGTGTCTGGTCTCGTGGGGAGTGAGGCGGCTCTTCCAACCTCCAACCTCCAACCTCCAATCTCCCTCCTCTCTCGACCTCGCCGCCCTCCTCTTCGTCCTGGCCGCCAGCGCCTCCCTCTTCGTTGCCGAATACCGGCACGTCGCGCTGCGCGAGTTGCGCGTCGTCGTGCTGGAACCGGCGCTCTTTTACCTGATGCTACGCACGAGCCGGCTTGAAGGCGTGGATGAAACCATCCATCAGGCCTTGTGGCGGATCGTGGACTGGTTCGTGCTTGGGGCGGTCGTGGTGGCGCTGATCGGTCTGGTGCAGTACGGCCTCGGCGTCAACGTCATCACTGCCGAAGAGGGTTTCCGGCGCCTGCGCTCCGTCTATGGCTCTCCCAACAACGCCGGCCTGTACCTGGGACGGGTCTTGCCGGTGCTGGTGGCCATCGCCCTGTTCGGTGCTGCTCGCGGCCGCCGCGTCGCCTATGGCCTGGCCATCGTCCCGGTGGGACTGGCCATCCTGCTCAGTTTCTCCAAGGGCGCGCTCATCCTGGGAGTGCCCCTTTCCCTGGTGGCGGTCGGCCTGCTGGCGGGTGGGCCGTGGTCCTGGGCCTCGTTGGGGACCGTGGCTGTGGCCGCCGTAGTGGCCATTCCGCTCCTGCGCACTCCGCGCTTTGCTTCCCTCCTCGATATCCGCGGCGGCACCACCTTCTTTCGCCTCAACCTCTGGCGCTCGTCCTGGCTGATGTTCCGCGACCATCCGTGGCTCGGCGTCGGGTTGGACAACTTTTTGTACCAATACCGCAGCCGCTACATCCTGCCCGCGGCCTGGCAGGAGCCGGGCCTCTCCCACCCGCACAACGTCCTGCTCGATTATGCGTCCCGCCTGGGCCTGATGGGTCTCGTGGCCGGGCTGTGGTTGCAGATTGCCTTCTGGTGGCAGGCGTTGCCCCTGCGCCGCCTGGCCGACCCCGACCGTCGTGCGCTGGCGCTGGGATTGATGGGCTCGATGGTCAACTTTTTGGCCCACGGGTTGGTGGACGCCTCGTATTTCGTGATTGACCTGGCCTTCGCTTTCTTCCTGGCGCTGGGTGTGATACAATGGCTGGCAAGGAGTGGAACCGATGAACTCGAAACCTAACCTGAATACTGTGTTGTTGCTGTTGATCCTGGTCGCCCTGGTCGGCGGCGGGCTCATCTTTTTCGGCTCGGTGTGGCGATTGACCCAACCACTCGAGGAGGCCGAGCAGGTGCTGCGCGAGCGGTTCACCGAGTTGACGAATCCCACGCCCACCATCATCCCCGACCCGGTGACGATCGTCCGCCAGGTGCGCAGCCTCAGCCGGCTGGAGACGTCCTCCTACACCATCGAGAAGGTCATCACCGCCGAATCGGGCCAGACGCCCCTGGCTTTTCTGTTCGGCGACCGCTTGATCCTGGTCGCCCGCGGCCAGGTCATCGCAGGTGTGGACCTGGGCAAGATGGGGGAGGGGGACATCCGCATCGCCGGCGACGGGATGGTAGTCGTGACGCTGCCGCCGGCCGAGATCTTTGTCGCCACGCTGGACAACCAAAAGTCCTACGTCGTGGATCGGGACACAGCGCTGATCGGGCTGAATCCGGCGCTGGAGACGGAAGCCCGCCAGGCGGCGGAGGAAGAAATCCTGAAGGCGGCCCTCGAGGATGGGATCTTGCAGATGGCCCAACGAAACGCCGAGACCTACGTCCGGCAACTCATCCTGGCCCTGGGTTTCCGCGAGGTCGTCTTTACCCAGCCGGAGGAAGCGCCCGTGCCTGCTGCAACTCCAACGGCCACCCCGTAATCGGGTTTCCGTGAATCACAACCGGCGGGTTCGAGGAACCCGCCGGTGTGCCATCTGGCGCTCGTTATACCCGCCCGAACCGCCACTGCCGGGTGGAAAGCGCCCGGAAGGCGTTTCGCACGTCCTCCAGCGTCACCAGGCCCAGAAAGCGTCTCCCTTCGAGCACCGAAACCACCGGACTGCCGCTGGACTGCATCTGGCGTTGGAGGTCGAACAGCGTGTCGCTGGCCTGTGCCACCGGGACGTCGGTACGCATCACCCTCCATACCGGCACGTGTGGGCCGAACTGCCGCAGCCCCGTCGCCACGTCTTCCCGTGTGAGCACCCCCACCATCCTTCCCCCGTCGGACACCGCGAAATCGGTCTGGCCGCTAGCGGACGTGACGCCCATGGCCCGCGCCAGCGATTCGTAGGGAGAGAGCAGGACCCCCCCGCGCGCCAACGCTGCCGATGCAGGTACCTGCCACAGCCCCGCCTTCAACTGTGCTCCCTGCCATTCCTGCTGTGCTCCGGCGAAGATGAACAGGGCGATCAGCACCAGGTTCAACCCGCCGCCAAATAGCCCCCACAGCCCCAGGACGATGGCCAGGCCCTGCCCGACGCGCGCGGCGATGCGGGTCGCGTTCGGTTCCTCCATCCGCGAGGCCAGGAACGCCCGCAATACCCGCCCGCCATCCATCGGGAAGGCCGGCAGCAGGTTGAACAGCGCCAATCCCAGATTGGCCACCGTCAGGTCAACCAACAGCCGCTCCAGGCCAATCTGGCCGAGGCGATCCCACAGCAGGCTCAGGCCACCCAGAGCACGCCAGCCCAGCACAGGCAACGCGAACAGGCCGAGCACTGTGGCCAGGGCGATGTTGATCGCCGGTCCGGCCAGCGCCATCCAAAACTCCTGCGTGGGACGGCTCGGTTCCCCTTCCAGCCGTGCCACCCCGCCGATGGGGAGCAGCGTGATGTCGCGCACGACCATGCCGTAGTGACGTGCGACCAGGCTGTGTCCCAGTTCGTGCAGCGTCACGCACAGGAACACGAGGCTGATGAAGGTGACGCCGTAGAGCATGCCTGCCAGCCCCAGTCCCTGCCGTACGCCCCAATCCAGCGCTGCCCAGAGCAGTACCAGGGCGAACGTAAGGTGCACCCGAATCTCGATGCCCCTGACTTTCATAATCGGAAACGACCAAGCCATATTCAGGACCTCCAATCACTCGTGAAACGTGAAACGTGAAACGTGAAACGTGATGCGTGTTCCGTGTTGCGTGTCCCGTGCTTGATACGGAACACGCAACACGCGACACGTTTCACGCTCCCCACCAATCTACATTCTGCTATCAGTGTACTTTACCCGCGTTAGAAGAGTATGAACGGCGCATTAGAATAAGGTTAACAGTGTGTTGACAACGAGCCTTTTCATGCTTATACTGTCAGAGTACCCCGCTGCGTTAAGCCTCTACCTGGCGGCTTACCAGTCCCTCCTGTGGAATCGCATCGCGGGGCGCTACCTGGTGGCTCGTTTGGGGCCTGTGCCGGAGGGGAGCCTGTCCCACGTCGAAATCGCGGGTGAGCAATTGCCCCTCTACTAATAATTGCCGCCGCACTTGGACCGGGAAGCCGCGATCCCGCTGCCGAACCACCGTGCCATCTACGCGGATCCCGATCTGGCGGCGGTCGTCGCACAGGTTCTGTCAGAGGAGGAGTTGTCCTTGAGCGACCTCAAGGCGCGCATCCTGAAGAAAGCCTACCTGCCCAAGGGGAAGCGAGCGCTGTTGCTCTTTCCCGTGGATATGTCTGCCTGTCCGCCCGAGCCTGACGAGCACTTTCCCGGTTGGCACAAGATGACCGTCGCTTTCACCCTCCCCCGGGGCCGCTACGCGACGTTGGTGGTGCGGACGACCTCAAACCCGTCCCGTTCCAGGGCTTGTACCAGTGCATGTCCCTCGATGCGTGGCAATCTAGGCATAGACCGTCAACTCGACTTCTTTGCGGATGGCCGGCTTGGGCCGCAGGCCGAGTCCGTCCAGGCCCACGACCTCAATGGTACCTTCCGCTGCCTCCCGGAGATTGGCGATTGCCTCTTCGACCGTCTCTCCCTGGGTGTAGATGTCAAGTTCAGGGCAATACACCGAATAGCCACCCTCCTCTTCGTCAGGAGTGAGTTCGGCGGTGACGACCAGGCGGTATGCCATTTTGACCTGACATTGCGCTGTCTTAACCTCGTCCATAAGCCACCTCTCTTGTCAGAGTCATTATACTGACATGGGCTGTCTCATGCAAGGTGGATCAAACCAGCGGAGGATACGATCATGAGAGTTCAAATCAACCGTACTGTGCTTGAGTTGGTCGAGGGCGACATTACACAACTGGACACCGATGCCATCGTCAACGCCGCCAACGAATACCTGGCCCACGGCGGCGGCGTGGCCGGCGTCATCTCCCGCCGGGGCGGCCCGGCCATCCAGCGCGAGAGCAACGAGTGGGTGCGCCAGCACGGCCCGGTGCGCACCGGCTCGGCCGCCATCACCTGCGGCGGCAACCTCAAGGCCCGCTACGTCATCCACGCCGTGGGGCCGGTGTACGACGGCACGCTGCGCTCGGCGGAACTGCTGGGGTCGGCAGTGCGCGCTGCACTCCAGGTGGCCGACGAGCACGGGCTGAAGTCGGTTGCGCTGCCGGCCATCAGCACCGGCATCTTTGGCTATCCGCTGGAGGAAGCGGCGCGAGTGATGCTACAGGCAGTCCTCGCGTACTTGCGGGGGAAGACAGAACTAGTGCGGGTCGTCTTCTGCCTCTACGGCCGGCCCGCGTTCGACGTCTTCGCGAGAGAGTTAGCAGCCCAGACTGGCTGATCAGACTCTAGCGAATGGTTCGGTTTTCTTTCACACCATGGTTACGTAAATGCCTTACAGTGGATGCGCAGAGCCTTCAGCATCCAGTAACTACCCGACTTTATTGCCCTGCGGTATAATCCTTTTGGCTTGGTAGGTGGTGGATGAGTACATCCATAAGATGAGTACATCCATAAGGAGTCGCCTATGCGCATCTTGATTACCGGCGGCGCTGGCTTCATCGGTTCCCACCTCTGTGACCGGCTGTTGGCCGATGGCCACGAGGTCATCGCCATGGACAACCTCAGCACCGGCAACGTGGACAACATCGCCCACCTGGCCGGGCACGAGCGTTTCCACTTTATCAAATACGACGTGACCGAGTATATCTTCGTCGAAGGCCCCCTCGATGCGGTATTCCACCTGGCCAGCCTGCCCAGCCCGGTGGACTATCTGAACTATCCGATCCAGACACTCAAAGTGGGCGCTTTGGGTACGCACAAGACGCTGGGGCTGGCGCTGCAGAAAGGGGCACGTTTCCTGCTGGCCTCTACCTCCGAGGTCTATGGCGATCCGCTGGTGCATCCCCAGAGCGAGGAATACTGGGGCAACGTCAATCCCATCGGCCCGCGCGGTGTCTACGACGAGAGCAAGCGCTTCGCCGAGGCGCTGACCATGGCCTACCACCGCTATCACGGTGTGGACACGCGCATCGTCAGGATCTTTAACACCTACGGGCCGCGCATGCGCATGGACGATGGGCGCGTGGTGCCCAACTTTATCTGCCAGGCCCTGCGCGACGAACCGATCACGGTCTACGACGATGGCTCCCGCACGCGCTCCTTTTGCTACATCTCCGACATGGTCGCAGGGCTGGTGTGCCTGCTCGAGTCCGGCGAAACGATGCCAATCAATATGGGCAACCCTGATGAAATGACGATCATAGAGTTCGCCCACCAGGTGCTGGAGTTGACCGGCAGCAATTCGCCCATCCAGTTCATCACCCCGACCGACGCTCGCACCGCCGACGATCCCAAAGTGCGCTGCCCCGACATCACCAAGGCCAGACGCGTGCTGGGGTGGGAGCCACAGGTGGGGCTGGAGGAGGGGTTGCGGCAGACCATCGAGTATTTCGGAGGGAAAATCTGAGGAGATACAGAGCGGCTATAGATGATCGTGAAAGGGTTCGCGCAACCAGTGAATCGCCTGCGTCTTCATAACCTGCCTCCAGCCGTCTGGACCTGGAACGGCCCGCTGACCACCCTCCTGGCACTGGCCCTGGCCCTCGTCACTGGCGTGCTGCTGGTTCGGCTCACCCCCCTGGATGGGGTGTTGTTCGTCGGGCTGGCCGTCGCCGGCGTAGCGACCGTGATCGATCCGTGGGCCGGCCTGGTCGTCGCGCTTTTCCTCGGTCCCCTGCGCGCGTACCTGCAGGCCGAAGTGCCTCAGGTGCCGGCCCAGATCGCGCAGGGCTTCGTCGCCCTGGCGTTGGCGGCCTGGCTGGCGCGAGGGTTCGCCCGCCGCAACGTGCGCATCCTTCGCTCTCCATTGCTTCTGCCGCTCTCGATCTTTCTCGGCGCTGCACTCCTGTCTCAGTGGAACGCGGTCGAACTGCCCGCCTACGGCATCCCGGAACTGATCAAATGGGTGCAGATTTTGCTGCTGGCTCTCTTCGTCGGCGAGCGCCTCGTGGCGGATACGGGGGGATCGCCCCTCACCCCGGCCCTCTGTCCGGGGGGGAGAGGGGGATCGCCCCTCACCCCGGCCCTCTGTCCGGGGGGGAGAGGGGGATCGCCCCTCACCCCGGCCCTCTCCCCGGGGGGGAGAGGGGGCAGGGAGACCGGCCTTAGGTCTTTGTATTGGCTGTTGGGTGCGCTGCTGGCGACCGGGTTCTTGCAGGCCTGTGTGGGCATCTGGCAGTTCGGGCTGCGCGGCGAGGGGCCCGCTCATTTCGCCATCCTCGGCGGCCGCTTCTTCCGCGCCTACGGGACCTTCGAGCAGCCCAATCCGTATGCAGGGTACCTGGGGCTGACGTTGCCGTTGGCCTTGGGCGTGACGTGGGGCATAGTGACGGACGCGGGGACAAGGGGACACGGAGACAAGGAGACAGGGAGACAAGGAGACAGGGAGACAAGGAGATGGCGTCACCTTGTCACCTGGTTACCTTGTCTCCTGGCTATACTTCTGGTGATTGTCGCGATGGGGGCCGCGCTGATCATGTCCTGGAGCCGGGGGGCGTGGCTGGGTTTCGGAGCAGCGGCGTCGGTGATGGCGGTGGCACTCCCGCGCCAGGCCCGCTGGGGCCTGCTCCTGGCGGCTGTGCTCGTCGTGGCGGTCGTGGGCCTGCACACGGCTGGCTTGTTGCCGGCCTCCGTCACCGCACGCCTGACCGATTTCGCCCGGGACGTGCGGTTCGAGGACGTGCGTGGCGTGGGCATCAACGATGCCAACTACGCGGTGGTCGAGCGGCTGGCCCACTGGCAGGCGGCGTTAGGTATGTTCCGCCACCGCTTTTGGACCGGCGTGGGCTTCGGGGGCTACGAACCGGCCTACCGCGACTTTGCGCTCGTCAACTGGCCCATCGCGCTGGGCCACGCCCACAACTACTACCTCAACCTGGCGGCCGAGGCCGGCCTCATCGGCCTGCTTGCCTATCTACTTCTGTGGGGCACGGTCTTCTGGCAGACCTGGCGGGCCACGCGCCGCACCTCGGGGTTCCTGCGCGGCGTCGCCATTGGGTTGCTGGGTGCCTGGACCCATCTCACCGTCCACCATCTCCTCGACAATCTGTACGTCAACAACGTTCACCTGCACGTTGGCGCATTGCTGGGCCTCCTGGCTTTCATCGTGCAAATCGGCAAATCGGCAAGTCTGCAAATCAGCAAATCAACGGACTGACGGATCACTATGACCATGAGCTTCATCACCCTTGCCCGGACCAAGCGACGAGAGGTCGTGCGCTTCCTCAAGTTCTGTGTCGTTGGAGTAGTGGGCGCCATGATTGACTTTGGGCTGCTCAACCTGCTGGTACAACTGGCCGGCTTGCCCAAGGTGATCGCCAATGCCTGCTCCTTCAGCGTGGCGGTGATCAGCAACTTTACCTGGAACCGGCTGTGGGTCTACCCGGAGACGCGCGGGGAGCCGCTGCGCAAGCAGTTCGTCCAGTTTGTCCTCGTGAACGTCGCTGGACTGGCCATCAACACGGCGATTTTCTACGCCTCCGACCGCTGGCTCCTGGGCGAGGCGGGCCTGCTGGCCGGGCCGGCCGGCGCGCTGGCCCGCACCATCGGCATGGCTCACTTCGACCTGGCCTACAACGGCGCCAAAGCGATTGCCACCGGCGTGGTACTGTTCTGGAACTTTATCGTCAACCGGCTGTGGACCTTTCGCCACGTCCGCTAGATGACCGCTTCCGCCGGACTATGTTATACATTGCGCTCCCGCCGGACTATGCACATTGCGCTTTCGCCGGACAACAGTCCGGCGTCTCCCCGCTTCTCACGCTCCTGCCGGACTATGTTATACATTGCGCTCCCGCCGGACAACAGTCCGGCGGGAGTCCAAGCAGGTAAGGTGGTGACCTTGCCTGGAACTGTCCATTGCATTACAATGGGACCGCGATGAGGCGGTTCCTCCAACTTCCAACCTCCAACTTCCAACTTCATCGCCGGAGAGAAACTCAGTGGACGTTCCAGAACACGTGCGAACCCAGGTCGAGACCTTCCCCCACAAGCCCGGCATCTACCTGATGCGCGACGTGGGCGGCACGGTCATCTACGTGGGCAAGGCGGTGGACCTGCGCAGCCGCGTGCGTTCCTATTTCCATCCGTCGGCCTGGGAATACTCCAAGGTGCGCGCGCTGGTGTCCGAGGTCGCCGACCTGGACTTTATCGTCACCGATTCGGAACTGGAGGCGCTGATCCTGGAGGCGAACCTGATCAAGGAGCACCTCCCCCGCTACAACGTGCGCCTCAAGGACGACAAGCATTACCCCTACATCAAGGTCACCTGGGCCGACCCGTTCCCCAAAGTGTTGATCACCCGTCGCATGGAGCAGGATGGCGGTCGCTACTTCGGCCCCTTCACCTCCACTCCGGCCGTGTATCAGACGCTGGACCTGCTACGCAAGTCGTTCCCGTACCTGACCTGCGACCGGGAGATCACCGGCCGCGATGCGCGCCCTTGCCTGTATTACGACATCAAACTGTGCCTGGGGCCCTGCATCGGCGCGGCGACGCAGGAAGAGTATCGCGCGATGGTCCGTGGCCTGGCGCGCTTCCTGGAGGGGCACGGCGAGGAAGTGATCGCCGACATGGAGAAGCGCATGAGGGTGGCTGCCGACGCGCTGGACTTTGAGCAAGCCGCTACCCTGCGCGATCAACTGCAGGCCGTACAGCGCATCGTCGAGCGGCAAAAGGTCGTCTCGTCGGCGGGTGCGGACCAGGACGTGATTGCCTTCGCCCGCGAGGAAGGGGATGCCTGCGTGCAGGTCTTTTTCATCCGGGGCGGCAAACTCCTGGGGCGGGAGTACTTTGTCCTGGAAGGAGCGCAGGACGAGGACGGGCAGGAGGTGATCGCCGCCTTCCTCAAACAGTTTTACGAAGAGGCTGCCTACGTCCCACCGGAAGTACTGCTTCCGCAACAGATCGAAGAAGCGCTGATCATCGAGCAGTGGCTGAAGCAGAAACGGGGGGCCAAGGTGGTGTTGCACGTGCCCCAGCGCGGGCAGAAGCGGGAACTGGTGGCGCTGGCAGCCGAGAATGCTACCGAGACGCTATCGGCCTTGCGCGCCCAGTGGCAGGCCGACGCCCACAAGCACGAGCAGGCGTTGGCGGAACTCCAGCAGGCGTTGGGCCTCTCCCAGTCCCCGGCACGCATCGAGTGCTACGACATCTCCACGACGCAGGGCACGGAGATCGTCGGCAGCATGGTCGTCTTTGTCCAGGGCGTGCCGCGCAAGTCCGAATACCGGCATTTCATCGTGCGCAGCGTGCAGGGCCAGGACGACTATGCCAGCATGCAGGAGGTCTTACAGCGCCGCTTCCGGCGCTGGCAGATGGCCACCTCGGACCTTTCCCCCGGCGGAGGGACGAAGGGGGATATCAAGGGGTGGGCCAAGTTGCCAGGCTTGCTCATCGTGGACGGCGGCCGCGGACAGTTGGGGGTGGCGGTCGAGGTGCTGCAGGAATTCGACCTGCTCGAGCGGGTGCCGGTGGTCGGGTTGGCCAAGCAACGCGAGGAGATTTTCCTGCCGGGACGAGTCGAGCCCGTATTGCTTCCTCCGCGCTCTCAGGGGCTTTTTCTCGTGCAAGCCGTGCGGGACGAGGCGCACCGCTTCGCGATCACGCACCATCGTGCGCGCCGGCAAAGAATGGGTGTCGCGTCGCAACTGGATAGCATTCCTGGCGTGGGGCCGGCGCGGCGCAAGGCGCTTCTCAAAGCCTTCGGCTCCCTGGACGCCATCCGCGCGGCTACCGTCCAGCAACTGGCCGCCGTGCCGGGCATTCCCCGTACGGTGGCCGTCGCGATCAAGGAGCACTTGTAGATGGCCTGTTGTTGAAATCGGAGATTTGTGGTATAGTGATATTAGTATGACAGGATAAAAGGTAGGTTGGCTTGACTCCCCTCACTCTAGGCCTGATACGCTGGGTCGCCTACGCACTGTTGATCGTTGCAGCCGTCCTGGTGGGGTTAGCCATCACTCAACTGATCACGGGGCGCCGTGCACCATTCTACGTCATGCGCCGCAATGCGCTCACACGAGCCACGCGCCGGGCGTTGGCAGCCCTGGTGTCGTTGGTGGTGGCCGTCCTGTTACTGGTCTTGGTTCCCTCTCTGTTGGCTGTGGTGCCCGCTTCTGTGCTGCCGACTGTGACGTTGACGAGCATGCCCACGGCCACGGCCACCTCACGTCCTACTCTGATCCCGACAATTACGCCCACCCGCCGTCCCACGGCGACCCCGCCGTTTATCCCCACCAGCACCCCTGCCATTTTGCCGCCTGAGTCGGCCCTGAGCCCGCTCCCCTCGGCTGTGCCGGCCGGGGAGGACGCGCATATTGCCATCATCACCCTGGCCACCGAGCAGGACGCCGGCGGCCAGCCGGTGGATCCGGGTGTCGAGTTCCCATCCGGCGATCATCGGCTGTACCTGTTCTTTACCTACGAAGGGATGCGCAACGGCACCATGACGACCTTCGCCTGGTACAAGGACGGGCAGTTGGTTGATTTCTGCTCAGACACGTGGCTGTGGGGGCTGGTCGAGGGTCGGGAATGGGGCGAGAGCGGGCGGACCTCCTACTTCTGCAAGCCGCCGGGTGGCTGGGTACCCGGGACGTACGAGATCCGCGTCTTCATCGAAGCGAGGCTGCAAGGCATTGCTCAGTTCGTGATCGAGGAATAATGCGTAATTCGTAATGCGTGATGCGTAATCTGTGATGCGTACAATACGACCTTACGAATTACGAATTACGAATCAGGTCAAGAGCAGCGTCAGAACCAGTGCCGAGATTGCTGGCACGGTCAGGTTGTCAATTCCCCACGGTGAGATGGCCTCGACGATCGTGGCGGCGAGCGCGGTGGTGGCTGCGGCTCCGGCGGCGGCCGCCGGACTCAAAGCGCCTGGGGCCAGCAGCAGCAGCGGCACGAACGTCGCGACGAAACTGACGAGGAACATGACCCCCGACCCTTCCAGCGAGCGCGTGCTGTCGGCGACCGTGTAGCGGTGCCGGCCGATGCGCCGCCCGATGACGGCGGCCAATGCATCCCCCCACGTCATCGGCATCAGGCTCGCCACCAGCAGGTGCGGGTGACCCCACAGCAGCCAGATGAGCGCGGCGAATGAGATGGGGAAGTAGATCGTGCCCAACTGCCCCTTCTCCCCGGTCTCCATGGCTTTGAACGTCCCCTGCCAGTAAGAGAGGGCGTTGATGGCGACGAACGCCAGCGGCGGGATGATGGCGAAGGTGCGGCGCTGGAACAGGAGCACCGTCCCGTAGGCCCACATGCCGACGGCAATGTGGATGAACTTGCGCGTGAACTCGACCGAGTATCCGCGCCACTTGCGCAAGCCTTCGGCGATGCCGATCATGGCGAAGACGTAGATGAAAGAGACAAGCAATGCAAAAGCATCTCTTGACATGCTGGACCACCTGTAGAATGACACAACAGCGAGAAGACAGTTCACTGCTGACCACGCCGCTTATGTCGGTTTCAGCAGCGCGGCGATATATCCGATCTGCTGGCCCTCTTGGATATCCCCACTACCGATCACCCGGGGGACAGGGCGGATAAAGTATATCCTTCCGCCATCAATGTCACGCACAAAGCTACCCTCCTGTGCCTCACTGAGCCTCTCCAGCATATCAGTGTCCGGTTTGCTGGCGCTTTTCGCCGGCACTACTAGCGCAAGATCCCCTTCATTGGCACCCAGGGGCTCATACACCTCACTGGGGATGTAAAGAGCATAAGGTTCGACACCGGGTTCCAGGGAGACATGGTCGTTTCCTGTCACAGGTTGGACACAGAACGGCTTTCCATTGATTGTCAGTTCGCGCCCGATAATATACTCATCAATTCCTAGTTCTGCCACAGCGAATTTGCTCTCTTCACCCTCCGCTAATATGACAGGCACCAAGATACAGGTGTTGAGAATTGTATGTGTGTGAGTCCGAACGACAGCCAGGTACCTGGTCAACGTCTCCATCCAGCGCTGGACTCGAATGCAGGTTTCTACTCGATCGGAGGCACTGACGGTGGCCCAGTTCTTCTTAACCCTCTCAAACAGTTGCCCTGCCTCCTGGTACCACTTCAGTGCATCTATGTCGCTGCCAAGCGACTGATGGATCAGCCCAAGGGCATAGGCAGCTACTGCCTCACTATGGCGTTGGTCGCGAGACGGCTGACGCTGGAAGATAGGGTGGGCTTTCTGACAGTCGGCCAACGCCGGTCCAAGCTTGCCCATCTCACGGTGCACATCCGCCAGATGGATCAGGGCCACTGCCTGGCTAGTGCTGGAACCCGGTTCCTGGCTAGCCTCTAGGACATCCAGCGAACAGCGCTCGGCTTCTGGCAATCTGCCTTGCCTGCGCAATGAGCGGGAACTCTGCAACAACTCGTCAACAAACGAGGGCAGTTCCTCACAGTAAAGCAGTTCGGACGGGGTCAGTGTAGGTGGCAAGTCGAGCATGTTTCCTCCGGAGCCAGCCGACCTTGAATTGTGTGATCCCTCTTGCCATTCGTTCTGAGCGTAGGCGTCAATCCCATACAGCTCACATGTCCTCCAGCAGTCGTCTGATCTGTGAGTGGGTCTCGTCTGGGTGTACATTTTCCCTATCCACCATTTTGCCCAATTCATCGAGTGTCCGTAGTATCTCAGGCGGTAAGAAAACTCGCCTCCACGGGTCATAGGCCATCCACCGTAGAGTCTCGACGAGCCGCATAGCGAGCAGGTAGGGAGGAAATTCCTCTACGTCGGTGGCAAATGGCCGAATTGCCTCAATGAAGGCCAGAGCCATCTCTGCCTGTGCCTGCACTTGGGCTGCCTGGAGGCGAGCCATCTCTGCTTCCCCCTCCGCACGACTTTCCACCGCTCTCTGGTCCCATCCGCCCTGCCACGCCTTGATCCACTGCGTGGAGATCTCTTCGCTCTTCACATCAATCTGCCCCAGGTCCACATCAACAATGCAGGCGCCGACTTCGTTGCCCACCGGAAACGCGCCGCGCAGTTTCTGTTCCAGCTTCTCGCGTATCTGCTCCCGGGGGTACTTGTGCTCTGGCTGTAGTGGCTGCATGAGCTGATCAAGCCTATACTCAGCCAGTATAGAACGCAGAGTGCCCTCCACCGCGCCGAACACGACCTGTCCCGTCCACCTTCTCAGTTGCTCCTTATGATCTTGCTGGCGAATACGGACCCGGATACTTGTGGCTGCGTTGAAGACTGCCTCAGTTGTATAGGGGAAGGGCGTCGCTATCCCTGTCTCTTTCAGTGCCTCTTCAAGCAGTGCCTCTTCAAGCGCGGTGTCTGTCAGCGGCCGACTGCTTGCCTCGATGGGCAGTTTCTTCCGCTCATTCCCCCTTCGATCAACAAAACGGTCGTCAATCTTGAAGGTAATATCGGCCTGGCATGCGACGGGGATACCTTCCTTAGTCATTGCATCAACAGTCAGGGGCCAACGTTGAGGTCGCAGATCAATGACTTCCCAGATCCGCTCGAAACGTTCGAGGAAGCTCAAAGACGGTCCTCCCACAACGCGGGTCAAACGTCCTCCCTTTTCCAGTACCACCGCACTGTCGTTGTCTACTACGATGAAACCGCGCCCCCCAATGCGATCGTACAGGCTACCTGCTCCAACAGCGATGCGCCCTTCTCTCACAATCAGGATTGGCTGAAGCTTCTTCATGCCGAACACCTTGCGACGCAAGAAGTCGTGGGCTTCCCGAAGATCTCTACAGTCATAAAGGGTGCGGATGAAACGTGAGGCCAGCCACGGGATGGCTGCCAGCGCTACAAGTGCCGGAAGCGAGTTTAACAGAGCAGCGGGGAGCAGTTTGATTATCAGAATGGCTATAGCATTGGCATGCAATTCCAGCCATTGTATTTGGCGATGGCGAGCTTCTGCCACACCACCAAGGAAGAGCACGAGGAAAACCAGTAGCAGAAGCACTAGCAGGCGCTTATAGTAATCGCCCTCAAGTTTTCTGGCCATAGGCTGTTCTCCCTCTACGCTGGGATCCTATTCCAGTCACTCTCCGTGCACGCCCTATGATGCGATTTGCGTCCTCCGGCAGAAGCTCACGCAGCCCCGGTTTCCCTGTCCACTCTTCCAGTTCCTCGACAAAGTAGAGCACGATTCTGTCAAGCGGAACGGGCCCTCCAGTGGTCCGAAGTTCCTCGAGGCGTTTGCTGAGGGCTAAGATGGTGTCAATCTGTGTCTGTGCCCGTGCCCGCTCTACCAGCCGTACGCGCCTTGCCTGGCCCGAGGCCTGTTGAATCATAATCTTGCGCGCCCACTCGGTACCCCAAGCCTCAATACGTTGTTCGAATAAGCGTTTCTCCACCGGCTCCAGGTTGCCGATGCCGCAGCCAATCAGTTGGATGCCCCAATCTGGCAGCACGCTGTCCAACCCTTTTTTAAGTTCACTGGTGATCCTGGAACGAGGATCCTTTCCGGAGGAATCTGAGTGCAGTTCAAACGGCGCGTAGAGTTCATCGAACTCGTAGTGGGAAATAATCTCCCGCATGATACGTTCGCCAGCCAGACGAGGCAGATCATACCATTTTCGCTCCTCCATAGTCTCCGGCACCTGAGATGGGTCCACGTGTTCCATCAGTTGCGCCTTTATCGCCTTAAAGACATCGCTGGAGCGATAGGGGAATCCCTGTCCCAGGACTGGTTTCTTTCCTTTACCCGTGCCGATCTGAAACGGGATAAACGTAGTGACCTTGACAGCGATGCCATCCTTCGTCCATGCCTCCACTGGAAATGCACACAGTTGTACGCGCAGGTCAACGATGTGTGCGGGCAATTCGGCGTAGCCGGTGAAGATGACACCGGGTCCCTTGGGTCCCTTGAACTTCTGACCAGTGGAGAGGGCAACGGCCTGATCACAGCCTGTGAGAATGAGACCTGGACCTGTCAGGAATTCTCCAAAGACGGCACCTTCTGCCCGTTGAATCCGCTTGTCTTCTTCTGCCAACCAGACAAGAGCATCCCCGGCGCGTTCTGACATCTTCTCGTCTATGACAACGTAATAAGGCCGGTTTGTTCCCAACGTATACGTCAACAGACAGTGGAGACTCTTGCGGCACCATTCGATGCATTGCTTCCGGGCTTCCTTATTCTGGGGGTAGCGAAGAAGATCGAGCAGATCCTGAATCTCTTGAGCAAAGGTCGGCATGCCACCTGCAGCAGGCGGATGGCGTTTGCCCCGGTATAGATCTTGCTTTGGGAAGGGCAAGAGAAAGCCGGCCACGAAAAATAACCCCAACCCGGCAATAAGGAGTGCTGGCAGCGTGATGGTCAGTAGCCCTAGCCATCCACATCGCCAGCCGATGAACGCTGTGGCCCAAATGTAGAGCCACACGACATAGGGCATCCGCTGCCGGAGCTGCTTATCAACGGGCACCATAAGGCGCAGGAGCGGAATTTGCAGCGGTTCCGCGACCATGGCACTCAACATAACACTCAGCGGGCCACGGAACGAGAACCTTGTCGCCAGCCCGAAGTAGATGGAGATGCAGAGTACTGCCACGATAAGCCGTACCGTTGCGATCGTTGATACGTCGCGCTGCGAGAACATAGCGAGTCTGAGGAAAGCGCCAAGAGCTACTGTACCTCCGACCAGAACCACCAGAAGGATAGATATGTCATTCAAGATCTTCGGCAAGGTTTCCATAGATCACATATCTCGCGCTACCTGCACATGAGACGCGGCATTTGCCGGGTGTGTGCATCAGAGGTAGTCGTAAACATATCTCCACTCATATCCGTGGGTGGGGGGAGCAAGCCGGCCCTACTTGGATGCCTCTTCTGCCGTGCGGGTGATCTTGATGATACGCCCCCAAGGATCTGCGACCACTGTGTAAAATACGTAGAGTGCTTCTTGTTTGTCAAGCCCGTCTGGAGTTCCCGGTGCCTGAATGTATTGCCTCCCGCTCGCCTTCATAATGATTCCTCCCTCCTCTGTCCGTTCCAACTCCTCCCAGTTCCAATTTCCGGATTGCAGGGTCTGCTCTAGTTGGCGATGGAGATGCGCTGTCTGCTGTTCCCCGTGCTCCGCTGGGCGAGGCGGTGGCAATAATCTGTTGAACATGGAGGCGATTGTGCCCTCTGCGGCACCTGATCCCGCATCCAATGTTCGCGTTGTCTGCATGACAAACCCTGCCTGCCGGTTGAGCTGTCCTTCTGCTTGCGTTCTGACTAATCTGGTCAGCAGACTGTCTTGCAGGAACACGGGTTGTGGTAGTGATCCGTTCATCTCTTGCGCGTAGGCCAAAGCTCTCTGAAGCGATATAGCATAGGTGAGAGAGGTCATGACAGCGATGTACGTGCCCATAAATGTGAACGGCAAGACTTGCCTAATCCGCATGCCGAGATCTACCGCTTCTTTGGGCTGGTCCTCTTCAGGGATCTCGCTGGCTGCTGTCTCCTGTTGTTCTACCTCCTGCTGTGTCACCTCTGTCAGGTAGGCTGGATCCAGGAAGAGCCACTGCGTCAGCTTCCACACATCATTCGATGTGATCATGACGTATGTGATCAGCAATACCACGAGTACGGACAGGACTGGCACTATGATCACTTTGAACCGAGCGCTACCCAGCAATTTGCCATATCCCTGCCGCACCCGGTTCAAGAGCCCCTGCTCGCGTATACTGTGACGCGCGCTGTATGCGGCAAGTGTTGCCAGGCTGCACAGGCATATAGTGACTGCAAAGGCCAATAACTGAGCAGCAGGGGTGATGCCCCTCCAGAGCCTTCCTATTCCCATCAGACCGAATGGTATGGCAAACATGGTGATAAAAAAGGGAATATAGAGGCAGGGGCTATAGAAGGCCAATAGGCCGTGCATACCTCCTTGTTCCTCAGTATGGGTTGCGCGCCACTCGTCCCAGCGGACATTGTCCGAATCGCAACGCGTGCAGTGCTGCCCTGCTTCGTAGTAACCTTTGCAGACAATACACTCAGGCATACTCAACCACCCCCATCCATTCGTGCCCTCTCGCCCCATACGTTCCTACGTGCGAAGAATATCACAACTTCATTCCAAGCGCAAGTGTTGTCACTGAACCTGCTAGCGCATCTCTGCATCCAGACACTCCCACCGTTCACCGTAGGCAAGCGCACCGGTGATCATCCAGGAGCGCATGAGCCACGCCTATGTAGTGTATTCAAGGTGTTGGTGCTTACCCCGCGTCCCCTGTACTCGACATATCCAACTTCTTGGCCAGTTCCTGGGCAGCCTTGTGCAGTTCCTTCGCCCGCTGCACGGCCCCGGGCTGGTTCAGGCCGGTGTTGTGCCGTTCGGCCTTCTTCCAGAGATTGCGCGCGTTCTCAGCCAGCTCATCTTCATCCACGATAGCGTATAGTCCTTCCTCCTTGAAGACAGCCTCCAATAGGGCCAGATCGACGGGTATTCCATTGTCTGCGGCATGTTCTGACTGCAAAACCATCAGCCGCAGCAACCCCCGCACATTTCGCCGGTTTGCCTGCTCCTGATGTCTTCGTGAAAGCAATTCTCGGATCCACGCCGGGATGAGAGCGACCAATGAGCCGGTCAGCACGCCAATAATGATGCTCCAGGGTTCCTTGATGGTAGCCTCGGCAAGTGCGAGCGTCTCACCGCTGACATTCAGGTATTGGGCATGGGGGGTATCAGTTGCATCAGTCCACGCATATTGAATGGACAGTTCTGGACGGGGATGTTCTCCGCGGACCCTGGCATGCAATACCTGCGAGTACGTTTCACCCGCCGGGACCTCTATTGGTGCCGCTGGCACTTCCCATTCCAGGTCAGTTCCACTGCCGTGTATTTGTACCTGCGTCAATGTGAACGGTGAACTGTTGCGGATCCAGAGTTCAACGGGCACACGGTCTCCGTTGTGAACAGTTCCCTGCCCGACGACAACGCCGGCCTCCACGTGTGTTTCAACTGGTTGTACATGCACCGGTTCATCTCCCACGACCAGTTGTGTCTGTGTGTCTCTGCCGAAGGTGTACCGCACCTCGAGGATGGGGTACAGATCGCCACTGGCGAGTGGGATGGCAGACATATCCAGCACAAGAGTGTTAGTGAGTGACGCAGCGGTCTTGATATCGTTAGGCCATGCCCAGACCCGGACGTCGCCCGGCTGCAGTTCAATGGAACCGATGCACTGCTGTCCCTGCGGCGTGAGGGTGATGCGCCATGTCATGGGGGCGCCCACGGTGATCTCCGTCTGGGCAATCGTGATCGTGACGTCCAGTGGGAGTTCAGCCTGTCGTGGTTGTGCAGCAAGGATGTGGAATACATTCCATAAGCAGAGCACTACGCTGAGTATAGCAACGATTGTCCACCGAAGCGTGCGCATAGTATACCTCCCGTGCCTCGACGTTGTTTGCTGCGACATATTATACCCGGTTTCGCTCCTTGAGCACAACTTGCCAGCGCGTAAACTCTGTGGTATGCTTGTGACGAAAATGTGACAGGGCGTCTGGGGAGGGCCTCGTGTCCGAAGATTACCGCTATATCCGCCGCCGGCAGCGGTGGTTAGACAGAGTTGGCTTCACAAGCGATCCCTTCGAGTTGTATGAAGCAGAGCAGGAAGGTGCTTGCCTGCCGTTCTTTTTCGTGGACCGGCCTTACCTGCAGGCCGTCTTGGGCGACCCCGCCCATCCCCAGGCGGCTTTCTTGATAGCCGGTCGTGGTGCTGGGAAGACTGCTACCCGCGAGATGGTGGCCTACGAGTGTGAGAAGGGGCAGTTGCGCCGCCGCGCGCTGGCTGTACGTTATCACGACTTCAGCCCGCTTCTCGATCAGGCTCACGGCGATCTGGCCCAACTCAATGTACGCCACCATGTCAGTGCCATCGTGCGATCCACGCTCGCGGCGCTGGCTGAGGATGTTCCACCTACCTATTTTGATCTGTTGGGGGAAACGGAGCGGTGCCTGCTCATGGGGTACGCGGCTGCATTTGCCGATCCTGTCTCGCGCATGAAATTGGGTCAGATCATACCAGGTGAGCCGATGCACCTCGACTGGAATGGCCTGTCTCCCCGAGAGACGCTGGAGATGCTTAGCAAGTTAGTGGCGCAGTTGGGCCAATCACCTGAGGTTAGGTATCAGGCGGTGTACGTGTTGGTGGACCGCGTTGATGAGACGTCCGCCGGTCAAGAAGCGGCTGTCGCGCTATTGAAACCACTGGTCAGCGAGGGCCCACTGTTGGAAATGGCCCACTTTGCACTAAAGTTCTTCCTTCCTGTCGAGGTGGGTGCACAGTTGCGCCAATCGGTCGTTCTGCGTCCAGATCGGTTGCGTATAGCAACTGTTGATTGGGACGAGAAAGCGCTCCGTGAGGTAGTTCGGCAGCGCCTGCTGTACTATAGTAAGGATAGAATCGAGCAGCTGGAGGACCTGTGCACGTCTGGGGCCAAGACGAGTGTGATGGAGCGACTGATTGCGGCTTGTGGAAACTCCCCCCGCACATTATTGCGGCTGGGTGGGGCGCTCATCCGCCACCACGTTGACCGGACAGATGATGCGCTGATTGATTGGAAGGATATCTCGGCTACGTTGTCGGATTTTGCGCAAGAGATGGAAATCGAGTACACAAGGTCCTCCCTGATGCCTGCAACGAGGACTGTTCCCGCAATGCCTGCCACCCCACCCGAAAGGGGAGTCTACCTGGATGAAAATGACCACGTCTGGATAGATGGCGAACTCCTCACCCCACCTCTCTCCAAGTTAGAATTCCGGCTACTGAAAACGCTATATCGTCAAGCACCGAAGGTTGTCTCCCGCGAGGCGTTGATCGAGGCCGTCTGGTCTTCGCCTGCCTTGAGTGCGGATGAGCAGAACCTGCGTAAGCTGGTCGACCGGTTGCGGGATCGCTTGAAAACTACAACACAGGGCCAGCGCTCACGCTTCATCAGAAACGTGCGTGCGCGGGGATACTGGTTCAAAATGGACTAGTGCTCACCAGTTCGCACTTGAGTGGACGGGTCCCATGGTTGTCGTTCCTAGCGATTGACACGCTTATGTCCTAATATCGTCACACCTTAATCTCGTCATTCCCAGTGTCGTCGCAGTCTAGCCATTGTCATTGTTGACCCTGTCTGTTATCCTTAGGTCGTTTTCAAGCGATCAGGAGATAGACATGGTTCGCGACTCGATATCGAGGGCAAATGCGAATGCACCAGATTACGTGGGATATGCGATATGGGCTGCCGAACCAGAAGTACAAGGAGTTTGTCGCTCGCTACCTCCTCGGGCAAGAGGTTGGACAGCCACCTGTTGACCCTTTTGCTGTGGATGTCGCAGCAGACAAGTTTGAAGGCATCTATGTGGACCGGGGGGATATCGAAAGCGAGATTAGTCAGTTGCGTACCGGGATCATTCTAGGGCCAGAAGGAAGTGGGAAGACCACTCTATTCCGCAAACTACCGGCTTTGCTGCCCAGCCCGACTCTGGTTGTGCGGCTGCCGTTAGCCCAGATCGGGGCGTCAGTTCCGGAGCAGGAACTGATGGAGGGCAAGGTTAGCCCGTTGACCGCGGATCTTCTCGTGCGCCATATTTTTGACGCGTACTGGGAAGATCTTTTTCTCAAGCCTGGCAATCGCGAGAGATTCCTGCCCCAGTTGCGCCAGGACCAGCGTTGGATGACCAGGCTCCGTTGGTTCTATCAGCGTTGTTGTCCCCTGCATCCTCAGATCGCCAGGGAGTTTGAGCTCATGGCATGGCTGAACGCCGCGCCGTCAAGTGAGCCATTAGGTCCCAAAATCACTGCCGAGGATACGCTACGGGAACTGGTTAATTTTGTCGCTGCCACGACTTGGTATGAGGAGCGATTTGGCGCTACTCTTCTCCCACCGTATGCGAGGATTCAGGTCCTCGTGGATGGCACTGAACGTCTCTCCAATTGGGCGATTACCCGCCTGGTTCAAGATGCACAGAGGTTGTACGATTTGTACCTGGGCCATCTGCAGTTCACGTTGTTTGTTGATTCAGCCTGGCGGACCCAGATAGAGAATATGGAATGCGTGCGCCAGGGGCGGGTGACGGTGTACCGTCTGCCGGAGTGGAGTCCTGAGAGGTTACGCGAGATTCTGCATCGTCGCCTGACCGCCCATAGGCGAGGAGAATTTGCAGAGTATGATTGGGGCAAGCTAATTCCTGATGGACATTTGACAGCCGCTGCCAAGTCACAGTTTGTGGGTGCTATCGTTGATGGGGCCACGCGGGTGTATCAGAAAGATGATGATTTGGATGCCCCAGTTCACGTATTGCGGATTGCACGCGGTCTCGTGGCTGCCTGTGGGGGGAACTGGCAGCAATACGCACCGCCCCTGCGTGGCGAGCATATCAAAGAACTCGTGGATTACTATTGGAAAACGGAATAGGAGGGGAGGAGGAATGGATGTCCACTTTTCAGAATCGTGAAGAAGCGCTTGACCAGATCTGTGCTGAAACGGCACAAACCATTGTGCTGGGTATCTATGGAGAGGCTGGGATCGGCAAATCGCGCTTGTTGAGCGAGGCAGTGCAGCGACTGCTGGAAAAATCTCCCCCTCCTCTGGTGCTGCAGGTGGATCTCAAACCAGTGGCCGATGCGCCGACAGGCCGGCCGGAGATGGTATTGCGGGCTTTGGTCGCGCAGGCGCAGGGCTGGCTAAGTGGACTCTGGCACGATGTAGATCGAGTAGCCGGACAGATCGTGGCGCAATTGATTGAACTTGCCCGTCGAATGCCGGTAGTCTTGATGTTCGATAGCACCGAGTCGCTGCAGGAGGACATGGAGTTCTGGGGTTGGATGGAGGAATATCTGGTCGGCCCTCTGGCGGTCGAAGCGCGAGCACGGCAAATCTTTGCTGGCCGCGTCCCAGTGCCCTGGCGCAGACTAGAAGTACGGCGAGTTGTGAAGCTCTGCAAGTTAGGCCCGCTTGCTCCTCAGGATGCTGCCAGGAACCTGGCCCGAGAGGGATTGCAGCAATCTAATCCCCGCTTGGAAGGGGCGGCACTGGAGCAGGCGATCAGCCTGGTACTTGAGTTCTCTTTTGGACACCCGTTGCTGTCCGAAAAACTGGCTGCCCATGTGGCCCCCCGTTGGTCGGTACCATCCTGTGGCGAATTCAGACGCGCGCTCTGCGAGCAGGTCGTCAAACCGTTTATCGAACAGTTTTTATTTGACGGTGTTCTTTCTCCGTGGGATGAGATTCTGTGGTGGGTCAGCGTGCTGAATTGGTTCGATGTCACGATTCTGCAATGGTACCTGGGGCGTGTTGCACCTGCACTGGTCGAGGACCAGCCTGACTATTTCTTCATTCAGGGGATTGCCCATCTGCGTATCCATAACACGGTCATCTGGCGTGAAGAACACGGAGATCGGTTGCACGGTGTCATCGGGGACATTGTGCGGCATTGCCTCGAAGTCTTGGACCCGCCAAGATACCGCAATGCTTGTAGGGCGGCTGCAGAGACGTTTGAGGCACTCGGCGAATCTCTTGTGGACGATCCGGATGCTCAACAGTACTATCAGGAGGCGAAGATGTATCGTCAGCGCGCAGAACAGGAGGCAGAGAAATGAATCAGGAATCGTCGCGTAGGTTGGACCTGACTGAACGTGCGCCACGGATCGTGGGGCGCGAAGAGGAACTTGAGCGCCTGCACAAGTATCTACACGCGCGCGGCGAGAAGCACTTTGTGTACTACTGGGCCCCTGGTGGCCTGGGGAAGACGCGCCTCCTGGAGGAAGTGCAGCACATGGTAGCGGAAGCCGGTCCAGGTTTTTACAGCACCGGCATTATTGATCTGTACCATACCGACACGCACAGCACCAGTGATGTGGAACGGGCCATTGTCGAAGGCTTAGATCCTGAGGAGAAATACTTTCCGAGCTACCGCCGACAACGAGCGTCGTTTGAACTACTGCGCGAGCGGGGCGCTGATCCCGGCGTGTTGGAGCGGCGTCGTGAAGAACTCAGTCAGATCTTTGTCCGGGACTGCCGTGACATGGCATTGGATGCGCGCAAGTTGGTAGTTTGCTTCGATACGGTGGAACTATTGCAGTACGAGAGTTCCATCGTCGAGGAGATGGCCGGGCTGGACACCATGGACGCCCGCATCAAGCCCTGGTTGCTGAAGAATCTGGCGCTACTGGCCAATGTGTTGGTCATCTTGGCCGGGCGACCTAAATTGCCAGCGCCAGGTGAGGAGACCAATCCCCAGGCGCGGCTTGTGGCAGATATGCAGGCTGCCTTTGGCCGGGATCTGACAGTCGTTGAACTGCAACCCTTCACGTTCGAGGAAACCCAGGCCTTCATAGAGGCATTGGCGGATGGAGCAGAGGTCATTCCAGCGCAGTATCTGTCGGTCGTACATTGTCTGACGGGTGGGCAACCTATCTTCCTTTATCTAGTCGTGGATCTGATCCGTCGGCTCTCCCCCGAACCACGTGCGGTTCTGAAAATGTTTGACCAGTATGTAACGCTGGTGGATACATCGAACGGCGACGAGCGGTTGGCGGAGGCACGCGACCAGATCGAGTTGGAAATCTTGCGGGGTGTCTTTAACGAGGCGGCAGAGTTGGGGGGCTACCTGGCGCGCATCGCCCTCATGCCTAAGGGGGTTGACGCTGAGATCCTCCACCATGTGTTGGGACTGCCGCAGGACGAAGCAGAGGAAGTATTGGCGCGTCTGGAGCCGCTCTCCTTTACCAAGCGCTTCAAGTCCTTGCCGGGGGTAGAGCGACTGCACCCTGAACGTCTTTTCTTCCACGATGAAATGTATCGGCTGTTGACGAAGTCCGGCGTGATGCCCAACCTGCGTCTGAATGAGCGCACGGTGGCCCACGCGCTGGAGATGAATTACTACAGCCCGCGCATCGCGGAGTTGGAGCGTGAATTGAGGGAGCAACCTGACCCGGGAAAGCGTGTCCCGTTGCGAGAGCGACTGCAAAAACTGCAAGTAGAATGCCTCTACTACCAGTTAGCCTGTGACCCGTGCCAGGGGTATAAGAGGTACAAGCGGCTCAGCGACCAGGCGAACCGCGAGCGCTGGGTGGGTTTCAGCATGCGGCTACTGGACGAATTCCTGCGCTCTTACAACGCCCCTGAGCGGAGGAAGTTGTTCGAGATGGCGTGTATTGCCCGCGACCAGGTGGTCCGCGAAAGTGCGCAGATGTGGGTGGAGCGCTTCCACTGGTGGGGACAGTACGAACCAGGGATGCGGTTCGCCCGTCAGATCCTGGATCAACCACAGACTTTCTCGATTCGCCCGGAGGAGGACGTTGCCATACTGGGCAACATCTGTGCTCTCTGGGCACGCGCCCGCGCGATGGCCTATGGGTACGAGCCGCAGGTTGTGGCAGAGGCGCAGGCGATACTGGACCGCCTGCCCCCACTGGCTGACTGCACGCCGGAACAGGCATTGGCGCGGGCGCGTCTCTCTACCTCAGTCGGGTTCCAACTCGATCGAGGGGGCTTGCATGCACAGGCGGCAGCACAGTACGTAGATGCCAAGGCAGCATTTCGCAAGTTGAATGACTATCCGGATGAGTTGGCCATGCTGTTGAACAATCTGGCCTTCACGTACGCCAGGCAAGGGCGCATGGATCGGGCACGGCCCCTGGCGCATGAGGCGCTGCGGATCAACGAGAACATGGGGAGTGATTACAGTACAGGACTGACACTCGCCACGCTCGCCAATATGGCCTGCATGCGGCAAAATTATCAGCAGGCAGTGGCGTATGGGGAGGAAGCGCTGGCTCTATTCCAGGACTTGGGGGACGCGCACGGTACGGTATTGGCGTACCTGGGCATCGTCCAGGCCAGGCGGCGGTTGGCCAAACATGAACTGCAGAAGGGCAGGAAACGGGAGGAGACACGCCAGATGCTGGAAGAGGCCAGCCGTGACCTCGATAAGGCACTGCAGGTAGCCAGGGAAGCCGGCCTGGGCTCAGATGTCCGGGACTTACTTGCCGAACAGGGGCGGGTTTCTCGAGAACTGGGGCATGCTGTCCGCCATTCAGAGGGCTTGGACAAGGGATTGGCCTACTATCGCGAGAGTGAGCGGCAATTGCAGCAGGCATTGAAAGAGAAAGGTGGGGGAGTGGTTGACCGGGCTGACACCTTGGAGGACTTGGCCGAAGTCCTGTTCTTCTCCGGCGACGGGGTTGCCGCCCGGCAGTGCCTGGAGGAGGTGGAGACGCTGATAGGCCCCGAATACCGCATCGTTCCCGGTGAACAACAGCCTGCGGCGGGACTACCCAACGATCACTTTGTGCCTTTGGGCAAGGTTGAGATGATGCGCGGGCAAATGGCTTTTGCACGAGAGCAGTTAGAGGAGGGACTAGAACACTACGTCTTGGCGTATGGCTATTTTGTCCGTTTCTCTCCCGATGCTGTGGAGAAGGAGACCCTGATAGAGTATGTGTACAACCACCTGCGCGATGTGTCGCTTGAGCGCCAGCAGGAAGTGCTGGCGTCGGTGCGTACCTGGGTTGACAAGTATCGCCTGGGGACAGAAGCCGGAGGCTTCTTGAAAACGCTGCAAGATTTGCTGGGTGTCTAACCAGTCTCTCTTGAGAGGGGGTTGGCTTTGGTGAGCCTACCCCCTCTCTTTTTCATTCTTTTAAGAGTTTTCTAGTAGTACTTTTTTCCTATTGATGGTATGCGTGGTGTGTGATATACTTGTGACGAAACTGTGACGTTTGCGTTCCTTAGAGGAGGTGCACCATGTCTCAGAAACACTTCCCAGAGCGGCAAACCGATACCATCAGTATAAGATTTTTCTCTTCCTCATCAGGCCCAACTGCTTATCCGACCAGAAAGTGGGTGGTCTCTTCCCAGGCGACACGAGTCGTGGATGCTACACGGTGCAGCGGCCGCTTCTACGTGCAGTGTAACTGTGCCTGTAAATAAGGCAGCCCACAGTTTGCAGCCTGCCTGCCAGTGGTCCGCAGGCCTTTAGTGCAAACTGCCCTGCATGGTGCTGAGCATTGGGTTACCATCACTGTCGCCAAAGTCGCATTTGATAGCAACCTGCTATAGCGGTGTGTCGCTCTATAGGGCAGTGACAGGATATGGGCGGGGGGCATGATGAGGCGTTTCAGTCGGCCCTATCTGTTCATTTTGGCATTGCTTGCCCTGTTGACGGCGATCAGTGCCATTGTGGGCAACATTGCCGCTGGGCACCTACCCTCCTGGCTTGAGCCATCTCGCCAGTGGGCGTGGCCAGTTTTCGGCCTTCTGCTGTTGGTTACCATAGTACTGGTAGTCCTGCAGGCGCGGTTGGAGAATCCCAGCGATAGTTCCTCCCAGCCAATGCCGATCCATGTCCACGTGGAATCTTCCCCCTCCCAACTACCTCCATCTTCGCTACCGATTGAGGCGAAGCCAAAGCTCTATCACAATTTACCTCAACCGGATTACCACATCTTCATTGGCCGGGAGAAGGAACTGGCTCAGATACACCATGTCTTGCGGCCCTATCCTCACTCACAGGAGCACCTGGTCACGATTGACGGCGTTGGCGGCATAGGCAAGAGCGCACTGGCGTTGGAAGTGGCACATCACTACCTGCATGATCACGGACATCTGCCGAAGGACGAACGCTTTGACGCCCTCATCTGGGCCTCGGCCAAAGCCGCCGTGCTGACTGCGGACGGTATTGCATCCCGCCCCCAGATTACTCGCACGCTGGACGATATTTACACAACCATTTCGATCGTCTTGGAGCGGGAGGACATCACTCGTGACCGCCCCGAGGAGCGGGATGGCTTGGTGACCAAGGCGCTGACCAGGCAGCGCACATTGCTCATTGTGGACAACCTGGAGACGGTGGATGATGAACGGGTGAATGCTTTCTTGCGCGAGTTGCCTGCCCCGACCAAGGCTATCGTTACCACGCGGCACAGGATTGATGTGGCCTATCCGGTGCGGCTCACGGGGATGTCGTGGGAAGAGGCCCAAGCATTGATCGCACGCGAGTGCGAGGTGAAAGGCGTGACATTACCCAAAGATGATATGCGCAGGTTATATGACCGGACGGGAGGCGTGCCTCTCGCTATGGTTTGGAGCATCGCACAGGTGGGATATGGTTACAGTGCCGACGAAGTACTGAGACGCCTGGGCGACCCGCAAGGAGACATCGCGCGTTTCTGTTTTGAACGTACTGTTGAGCGTATCAGGGGGAAGAGTGCATACAAGATGCTCCTGGCTCTGGCCATCTTTGCTACCGACGCCAGTCGCGAAGCGCTGGGGAACGTAGCGGGGTTGGGCGAGGACACATTGAGCCGTGACGAAGAACTGGTAGAGCTGGAGAAACTCTCTCTCGCCAACAAGAGGGATGGCCGGTTCAGTCTGCTGCCGCTCACCAAAGCGTACGCTCTTTCGCTATGTCTAGATGAGCAGGCTCTCAGGCTACGGCAGGAAGAGTTCTATCTGGACTTTTGCCGTCAATATGGCGGGACGACAGAAAACTGGGAACGCTATTCCAGGATAGACATGGACAGACAAAATCTGATTGATCTGATGGAATGGTGCCTGCATGACCAGAGATGGCAAGCCCTGATAGATCTCCAGGACAGGCTCTGGAGTTACTGGGAGTTGAGGGGCTACTGGTCGGAACAAGAAAAATGGTGTCGGCACGCTCTGGAAGCGTGCTCCCAATTGTCTGTAGGCTCACCACTGAGCGCAGACAACCAGCGTAGGAAGGGAGCATTCCTTCTGGCCTTGTGTTGGGTGCGTATCAACCAAGACCGGTTCGATGATGCGCGCGCAGAGGCAAACGAAGCTATAGAAATCCTCAAGCCAATAGAAGATTGGCATGGCATAGCCGTTTCGTACCGGCATCTCGGCCTGATCGAGAAGCTTATAGGAGAATTTGAGCAAGACAAGGGGTGTTTGGGTTGTGCAAGACAGCACTTTGATCAGGCAAGGGAGCATTATGAGGCCGCACTCAAGATCTGGTGCGAACTGAACAACCAATGGGAAGTTTCGTCCGTATTGGCTAATATCGGACACCAGTTGATCGCTCAAGGGAAGCACTCTGAAGCTCGCGGTTTTCTTGAGCAGGCACTGGATATTCTTGAAAAGGTCGGAGACACATCTCGGATGAGCACAAACCTCAAGGCACTTGGCTGGATCGCCGAGTTGGAGAACAGATTCGAAAGCGCTGTGACGTACTACTCGAAAGCCCTTGATGTCGCCCGGCAGGTTGGTGATAGTCAAAGTGTCGGCGAGGCCAAGTTGGGACTCGCGGTAGTCGCATTGAGGCAGCAAGAGTATGGGAAAGCGTTGAGGGTGGCTACAGAGGCATGCGAGCAATTCATGTCGCTAAACGAAACTGAATTCCTCCGTAAAGACATTTGCAGGGCCAATGAGATTATCAGCTCGGTTCGTCAGCGAGTCAAAGAACTGAGGCGGTCATAGTCGAGCATTCTTAAGGTCACAGTTCGGCGTAGCGGTGAGTTGCCATGTGGGGCCTCCAATGGTACAATTATGAACGATGTTTGGTTAGTGAACCTACTCAGTGAGAGGGTATTGGAATGCAGGGCAAAGCAAGAGTTCAAGCTCAGTCTAGAATGCGTTTGGATTTTTTCCCATGCCATTCAGAAGTTGTGCCTGCGAAGACGTCATACGGCAAGTTAACCCCTTCAGGCGCCAGAACGGTGTACTTCGCCCTACGCCGCCATACCCGCTTCTATGTTCAGTGCAATTGCGCCTGCAAATAGTGTGAGCCACCTTGTACGTCTTATCTATCCCTGCGATCTATGCCCTGGAGCTGACGTCTGCCTGCAATAGCCGCTGCCCAGGGTGCAGCAACGTCTATGCGGCTGCTCGCGGTGGCTCTCCTCCATTGTCGGGCCAGAAATGGCGTGACCTGCTGGCGCTGTTCATATCGGAAGCAGTGCAGATCCGCCTGACAGGCGGCGAGCCCACCCTCCATCCAGAATTCTTCCGCATCTTCGAGGAGGCTACCTCCCACGACGCCTGGGTGACCGTCTTCACCAATGGCCGCTGGCAAGATCCCGAAGGGTTCGTGAGACGCATCCGCGGGCGGGGCCACTTTTCGGGCTTGCTGATCTCCCTGCACGGGGCAGACGCTGCCAGCCACGAAGCGTTCAGCGGCGTCCACGGCTCCTTCGATGAAACGGTGGCCAACATCCGGCTGGCTGTGCAAAACGAGATCAACGTGGCCTTGAGCACTGTGATCACGCGCTACTCCTGGAACCGACTTGAGGCGGTCGTCGAGTTGGGCCAGGAGTTGGGTGTGCATCACGTCGCCTTCAACCGCTACATTGGCCACCCTCTGCCTGAGATCGAACCCACGGAAGAGCAAACACAAGCCGCCATCCTGCGTGTTCAGGCACTGGCCCAGGCTGGCGCCGCGGTCAAGTATGGCGTTGGCGTACCTCAGTGTTTCATAGCCAACGACTCGGAAGGCTGCCTGGCGGGCGTGGCCTACCTCTCGATTGACCCGTGGGGCCAGGTGCGCCCCTGTGCCCATTCGCCGACTGTGGTTGGCACGTTGCGCGAAGCGTCGCTGGCCGCACTGTGGCACGGCGAAAAGATGAACGCGTGGCGTGCGTTGATGCCTACCGAATGTACTACCTGTGCTGCGTACTCGGTCTGTCACGGGGGCTGCCGGGCGGTGCAGGAGTTGCATCCGACCAGGCGAGATCCGTTGCGTAAAGAGCCGCTGACCGATTATGCTCCCGTCCAATCTGTGCATGAACTGCCAGCCGACGTGCGGCCGCGTGCCGCTGTCCGGCTACGGCCAGAATCCTTTGGGTATGTTCTATTAGGGCAGGGGCAGGCTGTGCCGGTCCGCGCCGAGGCCCGTGCCGTGATCGAGGCCTGCGATGGCAGTGCCACGTTTGCCCAACTGTTCGCACGTTTCGGACAAAGCAGCCTCGACTTGTTGGGGGAGCTTTGGGAATTGGGTATGCTTGAGGCCGTCTGAGTGACACTCACGGAGTACCGGGCAGGCTTATGCCTGCCTTTTTTTGTTCCTGTTTCTGTCATCGAATTGTCACATGACGTCTTAGGCTCTTTTTAAACGTCATTCTACCAGGCTTATTTTGTGATATGGAAGGTATAGTTTCTGTCGGTCAGATCGCATATACTGGAAGCGAATCTGAGCCCAGGTTCCTAACATGTGGTTTGCGGAGGTGTGCAATGGTCATCAAACCAATCGGCAAAATTCTTGCAGGATGCACCTTAGTACTGGTCTGTCTTGCATTGTTGTCAGGTCTGGTGTCGAGCGATGCAGTTCTTGCATATCCCGTCACCTGCATTCGACCAGACATCGGCACCCTGAGATGGAGATACGATGTATGGGCTGCTAGACAAGCATGGACTCGTGCTACCACGGAGCTTCACATGCCTACCGGCGAACGAGGTTGGAGAAGGTGTTATACCTGCGATAGGCTCGCGAGCAAGCACTACAACAGGCGAGGAAAGAGACACAATACCTGATGCAGGTTCACCCTACGCGGTGGGAGATGAGCGCGCTTGAGAGCAGGCTCCTTTGGGGAGGAGATACAATGAGAAACGGACTTTCTCCCCCGATTTCAAAATATTAGATGGACGCACAGCCACAGCATCAAACAACTCTATGCCTTGCCCTTATACGCCAACCCCCACGCCAGCACTGACACCGGTGTTCGAAGAGTAGGGCAGGAGTCCGTCACATTGTGATCAGGAAATGCTCTCCATACCCAAACACCGCCGCCGTGCCCCCCGTGTGCCAGAACAGCACCCGCTCGTCGGGCCGGAAGGTGCCCTGGCGGATCAAGTCCAGCAGCCCTCCAAAGGCTCGCCCCGTGTAGACCGGGTCGAGTAGCACCCCTTCCGCACGCGCCATCGTGTAGACCGCCTCCCGCTCCAGGTTCCCCACCACGCCGTACCCGCCGTCCAGGTATCCGTCGTCCACCCCGAACTCTTGCGGCTCGAAGGTGAGTTCCAGCCCCAGGTGGTCCGCGGTGGCGTTCGCCAGGCCGGAGAGTTTCGTTTGGAGCGCATTGGCCGTCTCGTCCACGCTGATGCCCAGGATGCGCCCTGCGTACCCCAACGCCCGCGCTCCCACGACCAACCCCGCCTGCGTACCCCCGCTGGATGAAGCAAGTACGATGTAGTCAAAGTGCAGGTTGCGCTGGGCGCACTGGGCCAGCAATTCCTCCACTGCCGCCACGTACCCGCTGGCCCCGATGGGATTGCTGCCACCGTAGGGGACCACGTAGGGACGATGGCCCGCCTTCTGCAAGTCCTCCGCCACCTGGGCCATGACTTCAGCCAATGGCTGGCTTCCTGCCCACACGACCCTGGCCCCCAGCAGCCAGTCCAGCAGCAGGTTGCCCTGCATCTGCGGCGGCTCTGCCCCTCGCAGTACCAGTGTGCAGGGCAGGCCGGATTTGGCTGCTGCCGCCGCCGTCTGGCGAGCATGGTTGGACTGCCCCGCTCCGCCGGTGATGAGCGTATCGGCCCCTCCTGCCAGTGCGTCGGCCACCAGGAACTCTAGTTTGCGGGCCTTATTGCCCCCCGTGGCCAATCCGGTCTGATCATCTCGCTTGATCCACAATGCCGGGCCGCCCAGTTGCGCCGTGAGGCGAGGGAGCGGTTCCAATGGGGTCGGCAGGTGGGCAATGGACACTCGTGGTTGGTTGTCTGTCAACATGGTCAAACCTCCGGAATTGCCTTTGTCACCTCAGGAGCGTGGCTACTCACCCTCCCGCAGGTCTGAAGGCGATGTTACGCCAAATGTGCGTTCCAACGCTCGGAAAACGGGTTAGCCAGGCCAATTTCAACCTGCGGGAGGGTGGACTCTAATCAATGTCTAATATTTCTGTGACGCTGTGTGAACAGATGTATGGTATAATGCTCATTATGAGCACAAGCACTCTCTACCGCATTATCGGTATGATACTCATATTCTTCCTGCTGGCAAGTGCAGGGTTGCCCGTCTACGCCTCGCTCCAGCCAGGCAGAGCCGAAGTGAGCGGCGCTCAACAGGAAGACGAGCCGGGCGTCTCGCTCTACCAGGAGAGGATGGAGCAGGGGACCCCACCCCCTGTTTCTTCACGCGCACGGCGATGGGCTATCCCATCACCGCCGTTGGGAGGGGATGGGGCGGAGAGTACACCGGGCGAGGGACCTGCGATTGCGCCGGATTTGTTACGGGCGCTGCTTGAGGCAGGGGCCGACGACTATCTGCACGTCATCGTCGTCGTGCGCGAGCAAGCCGACCTCCAGGCGGCGGTCGGCGGAGCAGCGAGTGCCACCGAGGCCCGCTCTCGCGTCGTCGCGGCGCTGCAAGCCAACGCCGCTCGCGCTCAAGCCCCGCTGCGGGCCTCCCTGGAGGGAGCGCGGGCCGCCGGGCTGGTAGAATCCTACACCCCCTTCTGGATCTTTAACGGCATTGCAGTTCGGGCCCGCCCGTCCGTCATCCGCGCGTTCGCCGCCCAGCCCTCCGTCGCCGCAGTTTACCTGGACCATCGGCGTCAATGGATCACTACTCATACTCCAGACCCCGAATCCCAAGCCCCAACTTCTGGAATGCGGAATGCGGAATGCGGAATGCGGATTCAATCCGCAATCTGCAATCCGCAATCCGCAATCGAATGGGGCGTCGCTCGCATCCGCGCGGACCAGGTCTGGGCCTCCCTTCACATCTCGGGCACCGGTGCCGTCGTGGCCGGCATGGACACCGGAGCGGATTGGCTTCACCCGGCGTTGCAGGCCAACTACCGTGGGTATCATCCTCACGGCCCGGCGAACCATACGTATAGTTGGTACGACGCCACCGGCGGCGGTGCATTGTACCCGGTGGATGGCCATGGCCATGGCACCCATACGCTCGGCACTGCCGTTGGGCAGGGGGGCATCGGCGTTGCGCCGGGAGCCCAGTGGATCGCAGTCAAGGTGCTAGACAACGACGGGTACGGGTATGACTCCTGGATCCACGAGGGCTTCCAGTGGCTTCTAGCGCCTGGTGGCGATCCCGCCAGTGTGCCTGATGTGGTCAACTGCTCCTGGGGCAACGGCAATGGTTTCCTGACCACCTTCCAGGCCGATCTGCAGGCCCTGCGAGCGGCGGGCATCCTGGGGGTCTTCTCCGCCGGGAACAGTGGCCCTGGTGAGGGTACGGTCCACTCGCCGGCCTCTCTGCCCGAGGCCTTTGCGGTCGGTGCCACCGACTCAAGCGAGCAAGTGGCCTATTTCTCCGGCCGGGGCCCTTCACCGTGGGGAGAGATCCGTCCCCACGTGGTTGCGCCAGGGGTGAGCATCCTCTCCAGCACACCGGGAGGGGCCTACGACGGGCTGAGCGGCACCTCGATGGCCGCTCCGCACGTCTCCGGTATGGTGGCGCTGCTGAGGTCGGTCAGCCCCACGCTGAGCGTTACCCGCACTGCCTTCCTCATCACCAGTACGGCTGTCCCTGTGAGTGCTCTGGTCCCGAACAATGACAGCGGCTGGGGGCGGGTGGATGCCTTTGCTGCCGTTGCCGCGCTGTCTCAGCCTGGCCTTGTGGCCGGGCAAGTAATGCGGGCGGGAGGTGATGGGCACGGTGACGTACCTATCGCCGGGGCGACGGTGGCGGCTGCGTCCCACAGTGGTGAAGGTGGGGGTAGGGCGACCACCGGGGACGATGGTTCCTACTTGCTGGCGCTGGCTCCCACGATCTACGACCTGACCGCCTCTGCCTTCGGTTACGAGTCAACGACCACGTGGGGGGTAGCGGTGACGACCGGCACGACGACCGTGGCGGATTTCTCGCTTACACCGTTGCCTATCGGCACCTTGCGAGGCCGTGTCACCGACGTTGATAGCGGTGCGCCGGTCACCGCCACGGTATCGGTGGCTGGGGCGGAGGGGACACCGACGCCGCTGGAGACCACAGCCAGTGCCTACACGTTCACCCTCCCCGCCGGCACCTACACCGTGCATGCCCGCAGCCTGGGCTACCGGATCGTTACCGCTACCGTGGCCGTGACCGTAGGACAGGTGACCGTGGCAGACCTGGCTTTGCCTGCTGCCCCGTCCATTCTCTTGGTAGACAGTGGCCCCTGGTACCAAGGTAGCCAGGCCGGCTACTTCCGCCAGGCTCTGGACGATTTGGCATACACCTACGATGAGTGGCCGATCAGGCTATTACCGGACGACGTGCCAGTGGCCTCCGAACTGGCTCCCTACGACGTCGTCGTCTGGAGCGCGCCGTCGGATGCCCCTGGCTACATTGGCGCGCAGTCTGCCATCACCGGTTATCTCTCCGCTGGGGGACACTTGCTGTTGAGCGGGCAGGACGTGGGCTATCTGGACGGGGGTGGGTTGGGCTACTCGTCTTACTACCACGATTACCTGAAGGTCTTTTTCGTGCGAGATAGCGCTGAAGTCTGGACGCTGCGGGGGGTACCCGGCGATCTTTTTGCGGGTCTGACGCTCACCATTGCTGGTCAAGGTGGGGCCGACAACCAGGCCTTCCCCGACGAGATCGCTGTTGCTGATCCGGACGCTGTAGCGCCGGTGCTGGCCTATGAGATTCCTCGCTCCGCTCGGAATGACAACGAGGGTGGCTGTGGTGGGGTGCGGATCGGGACGTGTCTGGCATACCGGGCCGTTTATTTATCCTTCGGATTCGAGGCCATCAACGACCGGGCCTCCCGCCGGGAGGTCATGCGGCGGGCCTTGGACTGGCTATCCTCGCCCCTGCCGACACTTGGGCTAGAGTTGCAGCCCGTCTCTCAGGGGCCGGTGAGTACACCGGGGCGCGTTGGGCTGCCTGGCTCCGTCGTCACGCACACGCTGCGGGTGCGCCACCTGGGGCAGGGGGGCGTCACCGATACGGTCCGCATGAACCTCGACGGGGTGTCCTGGGCGACTCAACTCAATGCTCCGTCTCTCTCCCTGGCTCCCTGTAGTACGGCCACTGTCGTGGTGAGCGTTACTGTCCCTTCCGCCGCCGGGTGGAACACGCGGGACGAGATTACCCTCACCGCCCGCTCCTCCCTTTCTCCCACGCTGGCCGCGGCCGTCACTCTCACCACCAAGGCTCCGGCTCCTATCCTGCTAGTGGACGACGACCGGTGGTACGACGAGGAGGACAAGTACGAGGCAGCATTGGCCACCGATGGCCTTCTCTACGACTATTGGTACACAGAGCGGGCGCATGGCGTATCGGCGCGGATGAGTACATCCGAAGACAGTCCCTCATTGGATGTGCTACAACGCTACCCAATCGTCGTCTGGTTCACCGGCTACGATTGGTACGCGCCAGTGACCAAAGAGGAGGAGGACACGCTGGCCGCGTATCTGGATGGCGGAGGACGGCTGTTTCTCTCCTCCCAGGACTTTCTGTACTACCATGTGAATGACTCTTTCAGCCGAGACTACCTGGGAGTGGTGACGTACACCGAGGAGGTTACACCCACACTGGTGTGGGGAGGGCCGGCCCACCCCGTCGGTGAGCGACTGGGTCCCTATCCACTGAATTATCCCTTCCCCAACTGGTCGGATGCGGTGGTGCCTGCGCCCGGCACGGCTGTCCCTTTCCGTGACCAGGCACGGTACCCCGTTGCGTTGGCACGGCAGGAGGCGGACGTGACCTTCCCGAAAGGTCCAAACTTTCGGGAAGGTCCGCGGGATGAGTACACCCAACGGACGGTCTTTTTCGCCTTCCCATTTGAGGCGCTACCGGAGGCAGGTCGGGCCGAGGTGATGGAGCGCACGATTGGGTGGCTGAGTTGGCTGGGCGGTTCGACCTTCGCCGCCGATGGGGGTGGGCACATCCGGCGTGCCGCCTCTAGCGGAGGCACTCTCACCTATACCATGGTCCTGCGCAACGACGGTGCGGATGAGTACATCCGGGAACCAACCAGCGCTTCGTTTTCCAATACCCTCCCACTCAGCCTGACGCTGGTCCCCGGCAGCCTGGCCGGCCCTGCGATCTACCATGAAAGTGCGCGATTGCTGTCTTGGGAGGGGGCGCTCGGGCCGGGGGCGGCCGTGACCTTCACGTACCGGGTCACTGTCTCGGCGGGCCTGCCGGCCGGGACCCCGATCACCAACACGGCCTATCTGGCATTGGAGGATCAGGGCATCCGTTTCCGTCGTTCTGCCGTCGTGCGGGTAGACGCCCCGGACCTCTCCCCATCGGCGTTTGGGTGTGGTCCCTCTCCCGCCCGGTCTGGTGCTGTGGTCACCTGCACGCTCGCACTCGCCAATGCGGGCCCCGGCCATACACGTGTGGTAACGGTCACCAACCTGCTCCCGGCGGACACCCGAGTTGTCTCCGGCTCCCTGGCCTGGACAGGCGGAGGCGCGGCCGAAGCGTTGACCGGGACGGTGCGCTGGAGTGGCCCTTTGAGTGCCGGGGGCCGGGTCACTGTGACCTATCGGCTCGCTCTGCCGGTCAGCCCTGTGCGTGCCCCGCTCTACAGCGTGGCCTTGCTGGAGGATGGCATAGGAGAAGTTTGGGAACGGCCAGTATGGGTGCTCCTGGAGCCGTATGGGTTCTACCTGCCGGTAGTGGCGGGTGGGTACACCCGGTGACTAGAGATTCCTCGCTGCGCTCGGAATGACAACGCTGCGCTCGGAATAACAATCTGTCTAGCGAGCCCGCCTGCGGCGGCGGCGCACGGCCCACCACGTGATCAGCCCGGCCGCGATGACGATCAACGCCAGCACCAGGTAGGGAGCCACGATCGCCAGGAGCGACGTCACGAACGAGATCACGTCCTCGATCGTGCTCACGACCGGGTTGCCCACTCCCGCCGTAGCAACCGCGACCACCGGTCGCCCGCCCGCCTTGACGACGTGCACGCTGCCAGCCAGGAGGACGCCGCAGATGGCCGCCACGACCGGGTGCAGGCCGATCGTATTCGTGGTGGCGGCGAAGAGGATCGCCCCGGCCGCTGGCCGGATGAACGTCTGAATGATGTCGTTGACGGTGTCGGCGGCGGGCACCTTGTCCACCAGGGTTTCGATGACCAGCAAGACGCCCAGGGTGCCGATGACCCACCAACTGCTCAGGGCATCATACGGCTTGTTCAGGGTGACCAGGGGAGTGAAGCGGGCCAGGAGCGCGACGACGAGCAGCGGGATGTAGGCGTTCAGCCCTGCGGACGTTGATAGTCCGAAGGCCGTCGCCAGGCTCAAGAATGCATTTGCTACCATATCACAATCTCCAGACGAACTATGTGCCCCAGTGCCTTGTTGGCAGCCGCGGCGATCAGAGATTTCCTCACGGTGTACGCGGGTGAGTACACCCGTCGGCGACCGCCTGAGGGGCTATGCCGGCCCGCTGGCCAATCTGGCCGTATGAGGTGGCGGGTGAGTACACCCGTGCGGAGAAGACCGACAGCCAGACCGAGATTGGCAGAATCAGCAACCCGAGCGATAGCCCGCTCACAACGGACACCAGAACCATGCCGGCCAGCAAAAACAGCAACTGTATTATAGCCCAGGTATGTGTCCAAGGCAACTGGCGTGCTGGCGCAAGCCCGTCACCCGAGCGGCGGGATGCCCGAGAGGGTACCGGTCAACATATACCGCACGATGTCAATCACGCCCACCTGGACCAGGCTCACGATGAAACCGGCTAGCAGTGGTATGCCTGCCTCGCGCCACGTCTCCACCACGTTCTCCCGCCGCACGATCATCAACACCAGCATGCTGTTGACCGTGGTAAGGAGAGCCAGCACGCCCAGGGCACTCAACAGCGCCAACGGGTAGAGCAGGAAGGACCAGCGGGTGAGCACCAGGCCGATCGGGCCGGCCTCGAGCAGGACCAGCAGGCCCAGGTCGCCCAGATTGCGTATGGTGCGCTCCGTGAGTGGGGGCCCCACAGTAGTGGGGTGGGGCCCCACGGTAGTGGGGGGGCGCCATAGGGTGAAATTGAAGACCGGATATACCAGCGCGCTCATCGTCAGCCCATTCAGCGCGCCAGTCGTCAACCTCAGCCAATTCTGGGGCTCGTACAGATGCGGGCCGCGGATGAGGGCCAGGTAAGAGTTGGCGCCGTCGGCTGCCCACAGGAGCGTGAAGCCGGCGAGGATGACGAGGATGGGGGCGGGGGGGAACTCGCCGGCCCGGCGCCGTCGCAGCAGCGCGGCTTGCCCGACGAACCCGATCAGGGTGCCGATGAAGGTACCGGTGCAGCGCGCGCAGAGCGGGAGTTGGTGCCCGGCGATGGCGAAGGAGTGGGAGGCGATGCGATGGCACACCGCATAGCCCACCATGTCCATTTTGGTCAAGAACCCATGCGGTGTGGTGATGAGGAAGGCCAGCGTCCCCCCCACGGCCAGCATCGCGACCAGCCACGGCAGCGGGAAGGCAGACCCGCGCGGTCTATCGAGGGGCGACGACGTAGGTGTACCCATATTTGTTATTATAGCGTATAGCCACCAAACGGCAAAACTGGCGCGCTCTGTCCGACTGTGCTACAATGGGCCGCCATGGACCTCGTCAAAGGGCTGAACCCCCAACAACAGAAGGCAGTCACCGCGTCCGATGGCCCTGTGCTCGTGCTGGCCGGCCCCGGCAGCGGCAAGACCCGCGTGCTCACCCACCGCGTCGCCTGGCTGGTGCAGGAACGCACCGTCCCTCCCTGGCGCATCATGGCGGTCACCTTCACCAACAAGGCCGCCCGCGAGATGCACGAGCGCCTGGACCAATTGCTCGGTCCTGGAGGTGCCCGTAGCCTGACGCTGGGCACCTTCCACGCCACCTGCGCCCAGGCCCTGCGCCGCGAGGCGGAGGCCGCTGGCATCCCTCGCGATTACGTGATCTTTGACGCCGACGACCAACTGCGCCTGGTCCGGCTCGCCATGCGTGACTTGAACCTGGACGACAAGCGCTACAGGCCACAGGCGGCCCTCGGCGCGATCTCGCGCGCGAAGAACGAGCTGGTACCGCCCCAGGCCTACTCGACCGGCTCCTACCCCGGCGAGGTGGTCAAGCGCATCTACGAGCGCTACCAGGCGCTGCTGGCCGCCAACAACGGGCTTGACTTCGATGACCTGTTGATGGTGACGGTGCGCACGTTCGACCAGAACCCTGACGTGCTGGCCAGGTACCAGGAGCGGTACGTGCACGTGCTGGTGGACGAGTTCCAGGACACCAACCAGGCCCAATACGCCCTGCTCCGCCAGCTTTCGGGATCGTATCACAACCTATTCTGTGTCGCTGACGAAGACCAGTCCATTTATATGTGGCGAGGCGCCGACTACCGCAACGTGCGCCGGTTGCGCGACGACCATCCCGACCTGGTGACGATCCTGCTGGAGCAAAACTACCGCTCCACGCAGACCATCCTGGACGCCGCGCAGGCGATGATCCGCCATAACCCCGACCGCACCGAGAAGGCGCTCTTCACCGAGCGCGGTCTGGGGCCCAAGATCGTGGTGCACGAGGCCTACGACCAGGACGATGAGGCCCAGTTTGTGGTGAACACCATCGCCCAACTGACTGCCCAGGAGGGAATTCACGCTGGCGATTGTGCGGTGATGTACCGCACGAACGCGCAGTCCCGGGCCTTGGAGGACGCCTTCATGCGCGCCGGGCTGCCATACCGGCTGGTCGGCGCCACCCGTTTCTACGCCCGCCGTGAGATCAAGGACCTGATCGCCTTCCTGCGGCTGATCCACAACCCCATGGATGGCATTGCTCTGGCTCGCGTCATCAACGTCCCTCCCCGCAACATCGGCCACAAGACCGTCGCCGCCTTGGAGGATGCGGCGCGGCAGCGTGGGTTGTCCGCCTATGAGGTACTCAGTAGCCGCCCCTGTCATTCCGAGCGAAGCGAGGAATCTCAAGGGCTGCCCGGCGACAGCCTGCCCACATTGGGCGCGCGGGCACGGCAGGCGCTGAGTGCGTTCCTGGAACTGTTGGAAGGCTGGATGGCGGCCCGCTCTACGCTGACGGTGGCGCAGTTGATAGATCGTGTGTTGCAGGACACCCACTATGCTGAATACCTGCGCGATGGGTCCGAGGACGGGGAGGACCGTTGGGCCAACGTACTGGAATTGCGCAACGTAGCCCCCGCTGTACTCAGCGGCCCCGGATATGCCGACCTGACCGACTTTCTGGCCGACGTGGCGCTGGTTTCCGATGTGGACAACCTGAGCGACAACGTGAACGCGCCGACGCTGCTGACGCTGCATGCCGCCAAGGGGCTGGAGTTCCCGGTCGTCTTCATCACCGGGCTCGAGGATGGCCTCTTGCCTCACAGCCGCTCGTTCGACGATCCCGAGCAGATGGCCGAGGAGCGGCGCTTGAGTTACGTGGGCCTGACGCGGGCCAGGGATCGGCTGTACCTGACGTACGCCTTCAGGCGCAGCCGCTACGGCGACAGCGAACCCTCGCTCCCCAGCCGCTTTCTGGACGACATCCCCCCGGAGTTGATCAGCGGAATGCGGAACCTTCCCGAAAGGTGCCCCACCGAAACTTTCGGGAAGGTAATGCGGAATGCGGATTCCATACCGACCCGCGTCCAGCCCCGTTTCCAGGCCGGGCAGCGGGTGCGGCATGCTACCTTCGGTAAAGGGTTGGTGATCGAGAGCCGTCCCGATCGGGACGATGAGATGGTGACCGTGCTCTTCGAAGGGGCCGGGCTGAAGCGGTTGCTGGTGAGCCTGGCCCATCTGGAACGGCTGGAGTGAGAACACACAAGCATAGGGAGATACACGTCTGTCATTCCGAGCAACACGTCTGTCATTCCGAGCAAAGCGAGGAATCTCATGGCAGGATTGGCGGATCAAATGAACGATTTCGTCCGA
>Ga0307377_10000346_pt1 | contig 63036 bp, 68 predicted proteins | sample TR3MG_FD_202535 | JGI IMG/M metagenome (GOLD analysis project Ga0307377, IMG submission 202535) | Soil microbial communities from Risofladan, Vaasa, Finland - TR-3 | ecosystem: Environmental > Terrestrial > Soil > Coastal area > Acid sulfate soil | place: Finland: Risofladan, Vaasa | collected... | reverse complement strand
TGCAAGCAGATACTGCAGCACATGGCGACGCCTCAACTAGGTGATCCTCGCGGCTACAACTACCTGCTCAGCGCGGTTGAGGGCTCCAATGCGCAGTTCCCGGTCGAGCGGCAGTTGACACCGCTAACCGTACCGAATCCGCAACTGCCCGCCGAGCTTCAACAAATCATCACGCGCCAGTGGGCCGAGGTTACGGCACATCTCTGGCCCCAGGTTAGTCCAGATGATGTCGCCGAATATTTGGGTGGTGAGATCGTGCCAGAGGCGGCCTATCCGACCACATCTGCACCTCCCACCAGTCTGTTTCCTCCGGTAGGAGAACAGATCCCAGCAACGTTTGCACCACCCACAACCCTGCCGACCACGTTTGCACCACCTGTGGATGTACCGAATACTGCGACACCGCCTCTAGCACAGCCCGTGGTGTCGGCACCGCCTGTTGCGACACCACAGGTTGTACCCACCATGGAGGCTCCAGGCGCGGCCCCAACAAATCCGTTGCCAACACCGCCGATACCACCCGTGCCGGGTCAGGCAGCGGTACCGCAACCCACAGGCGCGCCGATCCCGCCCCCGCCGCCAGCTGCAATATGGGGCGACCAGTAGTCTAGGGGTCATATGACCAAATCGGGACAACTAGCGACGACGTTTGGCCCACCCGCCCGCCAACGCGAGCCGAAGCCGTTGAAGGGACCGGCCGTCATTCCGACCGGCAACTTCGACTTGGACTACCGCATCCTGACGGTTGGAGGTATCTGCCGCGGCCGCATCACCGAGATCTTCGGGCGCGAGTCAAGTGGGAAGAGCGCGGTTGTGCTCCATACCGTGGCGAACGCGCAGCACGCCGGTCTGCGCTGCGCCTATATCGACACGGAATACACGTTGATGGACAAGTTCGGAAAGGCCTGGATGGACCGTATCGGTGTGGATCGTGCCGCGCTTGATCTCTGGCCGACCAACGGACCAGCCGAGGATGTGCTCTGGGCCATCACGAAGGACCTCAATGCTGAGAAGTACGATGTCGTCGCCATCGATAGCCTCGCCTTCTTACAGCCGCGCCACCAGTTCGAGGATGCGACCGCGGACAAGTTGCCGGGTCATATCGGCATTGTGGCCGGCCTTGCCGGTGTGCTGACCCGCCAGATCCCGGCGTTACAAGAAGCGGCGTACTACTCGAATGCGACTGTTATCGTCACCAATCAGGTCCGCGAGCTGATCGATACGAATCCATTGATAGCCCGCACAGGAAAGTTGAAGCGTGCCGCACAGGGCCTGGAACGGACTCCGGGTGGGCGGGCATGGCGGCATGCCGTAAGCGTCCGACTCATGTTCCAACGCGTCGACGCTATACAAGAAAACGACATACTCGTCGGTACCGTTGCTGAAGCGTTACTGGTAAAGAGCAAGGTTTCACCACCGTTACGCCGCACCGGTGAGGACGCGCCCGAGATCCGATTCTACTTTGACGGCAGGATTCAGGACGAGAGTTCGAGTCTATTCGACTGGGCGCTGTCGCATCACTTCGTCGAGATGAAACCGGGTGGTCGCTACTACTGCGGTGATCAGTTGTTAGCGGTTGGGAAGCAGGCACTCCACGACCGATGCGATGCCGAGCCAGCATTCCTTGATTGGATACGCAACGAGGTAATGGGGCGTGTCAAAAGCGATCCTTCCACGGCGATGTATGCCGCCGCTGCAGAGGAGGGTGTAAAGCTATGATGCCGCTGTCTGAACCGTGGCAAGACTTCTGGCACCAGTCCCGTAGCCGCTTCTGCACATACCTAGCGGCCGGTTCTTCTAAGCTACGACAGTTCTTGGACCGTCGCGGACTCCAGCTTGAGACGTGGCAGCAGTGGGGGTTCGGCCTTGGTCCCCAAACCATGCCACCCAACCTTCACTCCGAGGGGCGCATGCTGGCTGAACGGTTGATCATCCCGATTCGCGATGTATCAGGGCAACTCGTCGGATTGGCCGGCAGGGCGCTTGATGAATCAGAACCGAAGTTCTGGCATCTCCCCTTCGACAAGCGCTTCGTGTTGTGGGGGCTATGCGAGAATGGGAATGCCCTGCTCAACAATCTGCACCGGCCACACACTTTCGGGCGCTGTCCGATCATCCTTGTCGAAAGCTACTTCGACGTACTCGCCCTCGCCGATGCGGGTGCACCCTTTGGTGTGGCCATGATGGGATCAGTACTGCACAAAGAGCAGGCCGCACTACTGGTCCGTTACGCCGATCGGGTTGTTTACATCGCGCATAACGACAAGCTCGATATCGATTCGGTGCGGAAGGTTGTCGACCCGCTCGAAGCGGTGGGTATCGCGGCGAGCTATGTGGCTTGTCCAGCATACAAAGACTTCGCCGACTACTACGCTGCCGAACGCGACGTATCGGTGCGGTGGTTGACGCAACAGATCACATCGGCGCGGTTCGAGTACTCGCCGGCACAGCTACTGGAATCGCAGTTGGGGAGAAAGACATGATCCCCGAACTCAACTATCCGAGTAATCACTTCAAACAAGCCGCGGAGGAGGCGCTGACCGGTTTCAGTGCCACCGAGCCGTGGATGGGTCAAGCCCTCTATGCGTTGGCCCGCGCCACGGAAAGCAGGCATATCTGTGCAGTCGGTGTCTATTTGGGTCACACCACGATCTGGCTTGCCCTGGCGGCCCAGCAGACTGGTGGGGTTCTCGTCGCTATCGACCACAACGCTGATTATCTCGATAAGACACGTGCGCGCCTAGAAGCGGCTGGCCTTTTGGGCAGTGTCGAATTGGTTCAGGGCGATGCTGTCGCTGCGTTCCAGCAGCGCAAGGAGCGTTTCGACTTCACCTATCTCGACGCGGACCACAGCTATGACGGATTGGAGCGCATCTTCCGTGCGGCGTGGTTGCGGACGCGTGACAAAGGTTTGATGTGCCTTCACGACACCAACTACTCTCCGGTCTGTGCAGAGAGTGAGTGGTTAGCATTGCACTTCCCCCATGCCGTTCGACTTCTCGGCGGTTGTGGGCCGACTCCGCATGGTCCAATATCGAGAGGATTAGGTCTGATCCAGGTGGTGAAGTAGATACCCATCCACAGCATCGAACTAAAGAACTTCCAGTCCCACGCCGACACGGCCCTAACACTCGCGCCCGGCCTCAACATCGTGAGGGGTCCGACCAACTGTGGGAAGACTGCTGTTGTCCGCGCCATACGTTGGTGTCTCTACGGCGATGGTAACTGGCAATCTCTCTGCCGCAACGGCACTAGTCATGTCGCCGTCACCATCACATTTGCAGACGGCATCACAGTCTGCCGCGAGCGCGATACCAAGACGAATCGGTACACACTGACACGTCCCGAAGGTGAACCCGTCATCTTCGACTCTATAGGTAAGGACGTACCTGACGAGATCCAACTCGCCACCGGTTTCCGCAAAGTCGAACTTGATGGCAAACCCGAATCGGTGAACCTACTGCTCCAGCACGACCCCCTCTTCCTACTCGCCGATGCACCCTCCGCGGTCCAACGCAAGCTCGGCATATTGACCCAGGCGGAACGTTTGGAAGCGGCTGGCAGGACATGCCACACCGAATCGTTACGGGCACGCCATCAAGTCGAGGAGTTGGATAAGCAACTCTTAGCGACCAGAGAGCAGCTTACAGCGCTGAACTGGCTCTCGTTCGCTGATAACACCATGGGGTCTATTGACGCCGTGCTCCAGCTCATCAACCATACGACACGCCAGCTCCAAGCCGTAGAGCAGTTCACGAACTGGTACACAGACTGGTCTCGGCGGAAACAGCAAATCATGGCTGTGGGCCAGCGTCTACTGGCCCTGGATCTAGACGATACTACGCAACGGTTAGAGGGTGTCAGAATAACTGCGCAGCGGCTCGAAGCGATGGGAACGACACTGCAATGGTATCTGGGCTGGCAGCAACGTCGTACAAGGCTCCACCACGCGCTACAAAGCGCTGAGGCAGAGGTTCAAGCACTAGACCAGGAACTTGCCGCGGTAGATGCCTGTCCGCTCTGTGGCCGCCCATTTGAGGCCTTACAATGAGCATCCAGCGCTTCATCTACCTCACCGACCTCCACCTCCAGGCCGAATCGCCTGTGGGCCGTAACGACAGCTTCTTATACGCAGTGCTCCGCAAGGTCGAAGCTATTCTAACCTGGGGTCAACAGAATGGAATTGGGCTTGTGATCTGTGGTGGTGATCTGACCCATACGCCACGCCGAACCCCACCGCTCGTGGGGACGCGCCTCGCCGCTTTGATCCGTAAGTACGCGATTCCATGGTGGGTCATTCCGGGCCAACACGACATCATCGGGCATAATGCCGCTACATACCGGGAAGGCATGCTCGGACTTCTGGCCGAGGCGATGGGAGACCTCTTCCGGGTCCTTCCTAACGGTTGGAATGGTAGGGACCGTACCGATTTGGAGGGTCGTAGTGTTATCGCGCTGCACTACCGTCATCGCGGCGAGGAACAGCTCGCCGAAGCCCTTCAGGGCTGGCAACGACGGGCCGACATCGTGATCGCGCACCAAATGGTGGTGGATAAGCCGAAACCGTTTGGCCACGTTCTCGTTCAGGATCTCCCCGATATTCCCCTCCTCCTGCTGGGCGACTACCATCCTGGCGTTTATAAGCGTACCGAAACGGGACAGGCGATCAATCCCGGTGCGTTGGCACGGCTGACGCGCACGCCAAGCGATATGACGCGGAAACCGACTTTTCTCGTCGTTGATCTAGAAACGCTTGCGGTTGAGTGGATGTGTCCCCCGTTCAAAACGGATGTTTGGGTCGACGAAACAGAAGCACTTGGCTATACAGCAGATCAGTTCAGCGACTTACTCCATCATTTCGCAGCCATCGAGGCCGACGAGACCATTGCTATGGATGTGGTCCAAGTCGTAGAGACCGTGGCCGCGCAGGCCAAAGTCGAACGCGAAGTCGTCGATCTCGCATTGCAGACACTACAAATGGGGTGAAAAGATGATCCTTACAGCAGCAGAAGTACAGGATATGGATGGTAATCCGGAGCATCTGAGGTTCTCCAAGTCAGAAGATGATTTGGACCACCCAATCAAAGTTGAAGGACGCGGTTGGGTTGGGTGTTTCAACAGTGTTCGGATCAACTGGAAAGATGATTGTTTGGTTCTATGTTCTCCTGTTGATCCAATCAGAGCCTACAGGATTGTTACCCTCTGGTTTGGGTTCTAGGTCAAGAATCTCACATTACAAGCGCTGCAAACGGGGTGATTCCGTGGACGTAGACACGTATCGCGCAAAGAAAGCCGCTCTGGAGCGGGCGAAGACTCAGCAGACGCAGTACGCCGCTCAAATCCAAGGACTCGACGCTGAATACCACGTCAAGGCCGCGGAGTGTCAGCAGAGCCTCGGTATCGCACTCGACAAGTTGCCAGAGCATCGCGACCAAGCCCAGAACGTGCTCGACACGCAAATGGCCGAACTCCAACGCCAACTCTTGGAGGTTGAAACCGTTGTCGGTCGTTGACCTCAATACCCTGATCCAACGGGCGAGTCGGTGCCGCAGCCAGGTCGAGCAGGCACGAGGCCGCCGCGCCTTACTTGAGCAGACCGAAAGCCAGCACCAAATCGCACGCACAGAGCAAACAGCACTAGCAGATTGGTACTTGAAGGCGCAAACATTGCTTCAACAAGCCGCCGCGTTGAGTCAGGATAGGTTGAAGAACATTATCGAGCCGCTCCTGACCCAGGCACTATGTATCCTGCTCGGTCCCGGTGCGCAGTTCCGACTTCGGTACGACCAATCCAGAAACATGGTCCAGGCCCATCTAGAAACGGTCGATGCCGATGGGATCGAGGGTAGGGGCACCGAGGTCCATGGCGGTGGTGTCCTCGATGTCGAATCCGTGCTGTTGCGCCTCGTCTTCGTGTTGCGCCTGCGCCTGCCCCGCGTCCTCATCTTGGATGAACCCTATCGCAACGTGCACGGCGCGCGTGCGCTCGCCGTCATCGAAGACTTCTTGGAAGGTGTCTCCAGAGACCTCGGCATGCAGGTCGTTGTCGTCACCGGAAACGAGGATCACTCCGCACCGTCAAGCGCTCAGATCATCGGGGTTAGTAAGGTGGATGGTGCGAGCCGATGTGTAGTGGGAGATGAGGCATGACAGAGTCCCAGTTCAAAGCGGTTCAACTCGAAGAAGAAGGCTATGTAACCGTTATGATAACGTGGCCTGATGGGTCGAAGCAATCGATGGTCTGCAACGCCTGCGTTTGCATCCCCGCCCAGGTCGATGCAACCCATAGCAACGACACCGAACCCTATCCGATCTTACAGCACCAGATCTGGATCGCGGCGCATCACCCCTATGTTGTCGCCCGCCTCATCACCCTGCTGTTGCGGGATGGCCTGTTGGGCTGGTGGCGGACCCAGCTCAAGAAACTGTTTGAAGAGCGAGGGTTGATGAAGAAATAGATGAGGTGCACAGTCATCGTACAGAAAACAGCCATCCTCAAACTATACAATCCCGGTACTGGAAAACGTGCCCTCCTAGACCAGGTATTCGCCCGTTACAGCAAGGCCTATATAGATACATTGGAGCGCTGCCGCCCCATGGCTGATCTGTGGATTCGTGATCTCCACGATGGTAAGAGACTCCCCAGCCCCTTCAATGCAATGAAGGAAATCCGTCCTTTGCTATCAGCAACGGATTTGCCAAGCGCTCTATATGACGGCTTAGTATCAGATATCCTAACGAACCTTGTTTCGTACTGCAAACTACGACAGGCCTGGGAAGATAGGAAGAACCATGAGGACGCAACTGATGAACCCCAGTACCCCTCACCACTGTACGGATATCAGTCTGATGGGTACCAGAAGGCCCTTGCAGAGGCCGCTGAGTGGGTTGGTGATCCATTCGACCACCAAGCGTGGCAATCCCGTCTGCTACGTGAGGAGCGCGAGATTGTCAGGCCGCTTCTCTATGTACGCGCCCGAGATTTTGCTCTCGAACGACTCGACAACGAGAAGTGGGTGGTATCACTACCGGTGCAGCCGAAGCCACAGAAGCCTACAAGGTTGCGTTTCCCACTCGCGTTTGGGATATGGCACGAAGAGGAATATCTCACGAAAGGGAAGGCGCGCTGTGCCTGCCTTTGTCGGCGCGATGGCGAGTACTTCCTACATATAAGCTTCGAGTTCCAAGTCGAGAGTATGGAGCGGGGTGAAGAGGAAACCTATCTTGGAGTTGATCGCGGCATCATCAAACAGGCGGCATACGCAATCATAGACAAAGAGGGTCGACCACTCAGAGTTGGGAGCCTTGGTCGGGACGTGCGTCCTCTACAGATCCTATTGGGACGGAAGCGCCAGGCCGCACAGAGGCGTGGTCGGCATGTGCGTCGTCAAGCCTGGCAGCGTCGACACCAAGAGCAGATGCTCCACACAATCGCCAATGCGTTGGTTGCGTTGGCCGTTGAGCACCACTCGTTGGTAGTGATGGAAGATCTCAACCTACAGACAAGCGGCGCATTTATACGTTCCCAGTATGCCAAGATGGGTCATATCCTCAGCTACAAGTTGCGGATGGCTGGTATGTTACCACCACGCGAGGTCTTCGCTGCTTACTCATCGTTGATTTGTCCTCGGTGTGGGGAGGATGCCAAACGGGAAGGTGAAGATCTCTACTGTCCGGCTTGTGATGTCAATTTCGACGCCGACGAGGCAGCTGCTGTGAACATCGCTCGGCGGGCGTTTTATCGCAAGGCGGAGTGGAATACATCAGGAGGCTATCGAGGGTTCCACCGCTCCTTTGGAGCGTTGAGAGTGGGGGCTAAATAGTCGTGGGTCCCCGACCTGCCACCAGCCCGGAGAAGGCTGGTCGCGGATCAAATCCTAATCCCCGGCCTCGCCGGGGCGCGCGCAGGGAGGGTAGAGATTGTGATGAAACATGTTTGGACGATAGGTATGGCAGTGTTACTCCCTCGCGCGCGAGGGCACGACCTCTGGATTCCCCCTCTTCCTGGCGGCCTCCGGGTTACTCCCTCGCGCGCGAGGGCACGACGGTTGGACCGCCTTCAGTGACGAAACAAGGGCGGTTATTTCCACGCACGCGAGGGCACGACGATGTGTTGCCTAAGATGGGTAGGATATTGGCCGTTACTCCCACGCGCGCGAGGGCACGACCAGCAAACCACAGAAACCCAACGCGCCACACGTTACCTCCACGCGCGCGAGGGCACGACGACCTCGCCGGTTCCGTTGCCGCCTTACTGTTGGTTACTTCCACGCGCGCGAGGGCACGATTACTATGGTATACCACACAGTCACTCCTACGCGCGCGAGGATGCTGGTCGAAGCTTTCGCCTCAAATCTTCGATTATGGGTAGGATCTAGGCATGCAAAGATGACAACCCGTAGGTACTGTGGTATACTATAGTAGATTGTTGGTGGGATACATCGGGGTGAGACTAGATGAGGGTCGCAGTCGCGATTCCAGTACTTGGTCGAACAGACCTACTTGAGGCATGTCTTGCTCAGGTCGTGCGGACAGTTTCCGATTCGGGCACCGAGATCATTGTTGTCGACAACACCCCTGATCTCGACGTGATTACAACGCATGCCGGACTTTGCGGCACCATCACGAAAGACCGGGGACACACCCGCTACTTCGTGCCGGATCAAAGCTTGGGCGTTTTCGAGTCGATCCGATACGCCGCCGACTACACCGATGCCGACATCCTCGCCTTCATCCATTACGATGTCTTGATCTGGGATGTCGGATGGGATCTTTGTATCGCACACGCCTTCGAGGAAGATGCGAAGCTGGGCCTTGCCGGTTTAGTCGGTGCGTTCGGACTGGCACCGGATGGGGGGCGTATCGGTACCCACTCCCGTCTGATTGGTAAGCAATGGGGGGGCAACGGAACCGGTGAGATATGGCGCATCCATGGCGCGTGGACACCTGATGACGGAATGGCTTCGGCTACTCTTGACGGCTGCGGCATCTTCTATCGTACCGACACAATCCCAACTCTTCTCGATCAGGACTATCCCGGCCTCCATCACTGGTACGACCGCGAGGTCTGCTGTGCGTGGTTGGCAGCGGGATGGCACATCCGCACCTTACCGATTCGAGCCGACCATGGTGGAGGTGCGGCCGGTTCCCAACCTGCCTATGGTGATCAGGCGCGTGCAGTCGCCGAAGGGTTGGGCATCAGAGAGCTCCCGGCCGGCCTTCTGAACTACGATCAGTTGATGTATACGCTCAACTACAACCGTTGGCGGGGGCGTTGGCAGGCCCGACTGCCAGTTACCGTAGGTGCTGACTACACCACGAAGTGGAAGGATGGCGGTGAGTTCTGATTGGCTGGTCAGTCGAAACAGCGCGGCACCAACGATCCCGCCGTACTGGACTACTGGCTGGCATGCTTCGACAAGGTATTGCAGCGCGAGGCACGCAGACTCACAACTGATCGGGACAAACAGGAAGACCTCGCGCAGGTGGGCCGCGTAGCAATTATGGATGCGGTGCGCAACCGACTGGACACAACACGACCGATGGCACAGCAAGGGGCCTATCTGAAAAAGACTGCAACACGAGCGATACAGAAATGGCGGCTCCGCCACTCCTTCCTGATACGAATACCCAGCTCAGTTTTTCGAGACAGCCGCACCGATCGCATCCCGCAGATCGTGGCGCTAGAAGACTTTGATGAGAACCAGCGCGAAACCTTGTGTGTTGATGGCTCGGCAGATCCAGAACGGGTAGTTCTGGACAGGATAGCTTTGGAGGAGATCTTCATCAAGGCACATCTCACAGACATCGAATTGGATGCGTTGGGGCGCTTGTTGGCAGGCGAGGAAATAACCAAGGATCCCGCCTTGTACCGTGTGCTGCGTAAGACGCGGCGTCGACTCCAACGTGTAAGGGAGCGTCTTCAGCCATGAAAGTCCTGACTATCAATCGTCCACCATTCGAGAAAGGCGCGCACCGAGGCTAGATGAACATCATCCGACTCACAAAGCAACTTGCGATCTCTGGCTGTATCGGCCACCAAAGCGATATGGAACGCCTCGTCCATGAAGGATTCACCTATATCATCGCGTTCTTCCATGACAATGACAGATGCCACGAGAATGGGCCAGACGCCGAAGTCTCTTGGGCGCGGACACACAACGTTCGATTGCATCGTATCAACTTGGAAGATGATAGAATGCCATGGACCCCCCAACTCTTAGAGTCGGCATTGGACTTTGCATTGGGTGCCCTGAGCGGACAGACACACAAACTGCTGATTCATTGCATGGCTGGTAGGGCACGTTCACCATCCCTTGCATATGCTGTGCTGCGGTGTCTTGGCTATGGGAAGGGCATTGAATATCAGATTGCCGCCACCATCGGCAAGGACAAACTTCCGCGTTGCTACACATGTTCAATCGATGCGTATCTCAGCGGTGTACTGGTACCCCGTCGCCGTTATTGTCGGAAGTTGGGGGGCTGTCTAAAAGCCTCCTGGATGAACGATTCGGGGTGTTCGGCCAAAGAAAGTAGTCGCTACCTACTATACGAGGGCAATGTCCCAGCGGATTATAGCTACGCAAATCTGAATGACGCGGGAAAAGTGGCCTTCCGATATTGGGATTGGCGGAGCCAATTCGGACAACCCAATGATCCAATGGAGTATCAGCGCGTAGTTCTGGCGACTGGGGATAGGCGCGGTATGACTGTTGGATGTAGGAACCCAAGAACGGGCACTGTTGAGCTATTCTTTGATCAGCCAGATGAAATGGTATGAGGGTACTGACCGTCAACCGCACTCCATACGAGAAGGGGGCGCATCAGGGCGGCGATGAGACGCAGCGGAAGATGTTACGGCAACATCTCCCACCCGATGTTGAAGTGATCCATTGTCACGACGTCGATTGGCGGCGAGAACAGTTCCAGTTGGTTCACGCCTTCAACATCATCCTACAAGAAGCGGATCAAGCCGCTCAGATCGCTAAGGAACGCGGTGTACCGCTGGTCATCCAGACCATCCACAGTCCTGGCATCTTTTTCATTTCACGTGAACGCTGTGCCGAGATCGCGTTGCAGGCCCGTTTCCTCTTCATCAACATCCATCGCGAACCATTCGAACTCGCCTATGATCTCGGCCTGCCTGCCGATGTGTTAGAGGCGAAGAGCATCTGGATTCCGACAGGCGCGCCCGCGGATTGGTACTTAGCACAACCCGACTATGGGGTCGTACCACACGAACCCTATGTCATCCTCGCCGCGCGCTACGAGGACAGGAAGGCACAGGATAAGTTCCTTCAGGCCATGGTTGACGCAGATCTGAAGTTCCCAATCTACTGCATCGGCGATTGCCGCCATCCGGTCTATGCGCGTTGTGAACAGATCGCGGAGGGGCGACCCTGGATCCATCTTATGGGCGCGCGTCCTCACAGCGAGATAATGCACTGGTTCGCCGGTGCGGCAGTAAGCGTCCTACCCACACACTACGATAATCCCGGTCTGACCAACCTCGAAGCTGGCATCACTGGTTGTGAGGTCGTGACCACAGACATTCCAGCGATACAAGAATACCTCGGCGACTACGCCCACTACGGACGTGCCGGTTACCCCGAGACTCATGTAGTTGCGACGCGCACAGCTTGGGAAGTGGCGATGTCGCGATGGCCCCGTCGCAACGAGTCGCTGGCGCGGCATATCCGAGATAACTTTACATGGAAGCGAGCCGGGAAACTGCTGTACGATGCCTATCAGAAAGCGTTATGAAGGAGTGGTGAGATGTGTCAGGTAAGCCAAACGCCGTTCTGAACGAGATCATCCGGCGCGCCTACAAAGCCAATCCTCCGGTAGCTGAGGACATCACACGCGAGGAGTGGGCACGCCGCTACTACAAAGTGTTGGGATGCAAGACCGTTTCGGCATTACGGTTCCGTCTTGCCCGAATGATCGAGGCTGGGGAGATCGATGCATCAATTGAGTTGGTGAGTGCCGATTCGGTACCGCCACCAGCTCCCGTACCGCCATCGATACAAGAACTCAAAGGCAAGTTAGTGGCTGCGGAGCGTAAGGCGCGGCGCGCCGCGGCATGGGAAGAGATCTTCGTCGATACCATACAGTCCTGCCTGCAAAGCTTCGAGCCGATCAAGATCCCCCACATCAAACCGGTCAAAGACGCGAAGCAACGCCTGCCCGAGTTTGCCATGCCCATCGTTTCGGACATGCATGTCGGCGCGTTCCATACCCGAGAGGAAACAGCAGGACTCACCGCGTTCAACAAAAGCATCCTATTCGACGAGATCAGACGTTGGAAGACCAATCTTGCCGACTGCCTCGCCGTAGTACGTAGCGCGGTGGACGTTCGGCGCTGCATCATGCCGTGGATCGGTGACTTCCCGACAGGTGAAGATATCTATCCCAAGCAGTTCGCCGAACTCGACGATCTCTTCATGGAGCAGATCTCCCTCGCCGCCTACATTCTTGCCGACATGGCGCTGCATTGCGGGACCTTGTTCGAGGAGATCGAGATCATTGCCTGCGATGGCAACCATGGCCGAACACAGACGACCACGTTCAATGCGGATCGTATGGTCTACATGATGGTACAGCTCCTGCTACGTGATCAACCCCACATCCGCTTGCATCTCAGCCGGTCCCCATTCGTGGCCTTCTCCGAACCCTCTGTAGATCGCGACGAGCCGTGGAACTATCTGGTCAGCCATGGCCAAGACATTCGAGCATGGAACCGCATCCCTTACTACGGATTGGATAGGGCGCGTGCCGAATGGATCGATCTTACCGGATTGGTGTACGACTCAGTGATCGTGGGGCACCACCACCGCTATGCCGAAACACCGGGATGGATTATGAACGGGACTTGGGTACCCGGTTCGAAGTACTCGATTGGGAAGATGCGTGCGGCTAGTCAGGCCACACAAGGCCTACTCTTCCACAACCCGAAGATTGGCTTCACATCCAGGTGGCCCCTCTACCTCTCACCAAAACCGAAGTATGATCGTGTAGATGTGCGCGAGTTCACGGTACACACACCGGTGACAGAAACCTTCGACCAGCTCATCCAGCAAACCTTGCCCGAAGCGTTGCGGGTGGAGAAGTAGTCTACGGACACGCGTTATCACATCATATAGGATGGTGATGGAATGGGTGAAGTGGTGTATGACCGATTGGATCGTGTACATCGCGTCCTGATCATCGACCGAGCAGACTGTGAAAGCAAGCGGGAGATGAACTGCGAGGACTGCGGCGAGATGCTGGGATGTGAGACCGCACTCGCACTCATAGACGTTGAGGTGTTACGGGAAGCGAAGCTCGTTGATGTCGAACAAGCAAAGGGAGAACTCCTGATTCTCGAAACCGCACTGAATGGCATGGACTGGGAGCGTCTAGCACGAGAGCATCCTGACTTGCTGGCGAAGGAGATGCAGAGCCTCGTTCACTGGCGAGTGGTGAATGCGCTGCGATTCTTGGGATCGGAGGTGAAGTGATGGATGACAAGACTGATACGTTGTGTGAAGAGAGTAAGTATCCGCCCGAGGAGGGCCTGCGGGTGTCAGAGGTGGAGGTGAGGGAGGTACGCGCTAGCCACCGTCCAGCGTTGCAGATACGGCAATGCGGTGCGGAGGAGTGGGGCATGACATTCTTCCCCCATGACCCCGAGACGCCAGGCGAACTCGCCGCGCTAATGGGAGTGACGAGGGCGGGGCACTATGTCGTTGACCGCCTCCCCGACTCCCCGAAGTGGGTTGCTGTGTGGGAGAGGCCGGAGCACGCCGGAGCCCCCTATATGTGTAGTGCCTGTAGCACCCCGCTCGTCGAGGGTCACCTGGGCGGGAGGTGTCCTATCTGCAAGAGGTCCCTCGCATCCACCGCGACCCCGTGGCCAGGAGGCGACGAGGCCGCCCACAACTGAGCGTTATGGCGCGGGCATGTCTGGGGCGGGAGATGGACGAGGAGATATCAGGACGAGTCCCTAGCGCGGCTCGTCCCCATCCTGCTCTGGGACTTGCGCCAACCGCTCGATCTTGTCGGACAGGAACTTGAAGGGCCATTTCAGGCCCAGCCCTTCCCATAGCGCGCGTGTGTTCTCTAGCACGGACAGCCCCTCCACGCTCGCGGCCAGGGCCAGCACGAACAGCGAAACGGCATAGCGGCAGTTGGCGTAGTAATCAAGCATAGTGGCGATAAGCAGTACGGTCGAGTAGCACAGCATCTTGACGAGTGAGCGCCCGAAGAGGCGGCTCGACACCTTGATCTGCCGGACCCGTACTGACGCTACTATACCGGTCACGATGTCGAGTACGAAGAAGACGATGAACATGACGAGTAGTCCGCGCCAGACTGTCGGTGCTTCTGCCACGAAGTTGGCTAGACACGCAATTACCGCGGCTATTCCCCACCGCCAACTCGTCCAATGGAAGAGCTTGCCAAGTACGTCGAGGATATCCTGCGGAGTCCATCTAGCCACCTTCGGCACCATCTGTCGGCTCGGCATCAGGGATCGGGTCACCCAGATCTACCCAGTCGATGATGAGCGTTGTTAGTGATTGCTGACCATCCGATGTGGTGCGTAGTTTGGGCTGCATGGACACACCGCACTCCTGCTCCATGTAGCGCAACGCTTCGGCGACCCGCATCTCTTTTGTCCGCGGCATTTACCCCACTTCCTTCCATTGTGATATGGCTACTCGACCGGTTCTGTTGGCTTGTCTGGGAGCGCGTCTATGGCGTCGTGTGCGGCCTGTGCTGTATCACGCTGTGCAGTGTAGTAGTTCTTAGCCTCCTGGACGATCCAGGTGACAAAGGCATCGAATCGGACACCCATGGCGAGCCTCAAGGCCGCTTCGAGTTCGTCGGGTTTATGCACCCGTAGATTGTTCAGCCAGTCATACACCAATTCGCGTTTTGAACGGTACGGCAGTATCATCTCGGACTCCTTTGTGATATAATGAACTCAGGAGGGGACACCATGAAACCCATTCTGGCCTTGCTCCTGCTCGCGACCTTCCTCGTCGGCATGATCTTCCTCGTCGTTTCCACCACGGGGTACATGCACGCCCGGAACGACCCGCCGGCCGAACCTGAACAGGTCCTCACGGCCGCGGGCCTCGAAACCTTCGCCATGTATGCGCCTCCACAGGACCCCCCACAACCCCTGCATGGCGGGCCTCCCGCCGCGGACCCGAGGGGTATGCGGGCCTCCCTCCGTAAATCATACGGCGTCCGGGGCGGACCCGACACAATCCCCTGGGAGCGCAGACAGGCCGAACTCCGATCAGGTCGCATAAATGGTGAGCCCCTGTAGATAGACGTGTACGACAGAGGTCGCGTCATTGCAGGCATACTTGACAACGATAGCCTTGGCAGCATTCGTAGCAATCGCGATGCCCGGTGTGTCCGGCTCCATCGGGATCATCTCCAGTATCGGCGTCACAGGATTGTTTATGTCATCGTAGACGGCGTGAGATTGACAGTTATAGGAACGGATGTTGCGGGTGGGATAGAGTGTGATGCCAGCCCCAGCAATCGCGCCGACCACGAAGCTCATCTCCAAGTCAACGTGTGCGGAAATCCAGCCCGGAGCGCCCGGCACCGTGATTCTCTTGTAGAGAACCTGCGTGGTCCCGATGTACAACTTCGCCTGAACCCAGTTCGCTGGGGTCTCCCTCTCCAGTAGGATGGGTGCGACTATCGTAATTCGCTTCCCCACCTTCCAGTAGGCTGCGGGAATTGTGAAGGAATCCAACGTGCGGTCAACGGCGCTCACGACGGTATCGGTTACTGGCGACCCGCTGTAGATGCAGAGACCGTTCCGGTGCACGACGGTCCCGATCCGGTGCTCAAAGGCGTTGCTCCCGGTATTGATGCGCGCCTCGCCTTCGGCCGCGGGTGAATGCGCGGCATTTGTGAGGTGAAGGGCCTGGAAGCCCACGTCCACGATGCCGAGCGTCAGCACATTGTCGAGGACCGGCCGGAACGCGGTAGCCGTCCAATAGGCCGCATATGCCCCGCCTACCGCGAGACCACCCGTGCCTGCCCCCGCGCGCCCGATGCCCAGGGCAGTCTCGCTCCCGAATGCCAAACCAGGGAGTGCAGCGGTTCCATCTCGCAGGAGCGCCTGCGGCGTGTTCGTCAGGGTGAGCGCAAGCACCCCGCCCGCCGCGAGTCCGAGCTGGTTCAGGGCGATGCGGTACATGCCCATGGTCGTTTCGGTGATGAAGGAGGCCGCCGGCGCGCCGACTACGCCATCCGCGAAGAGTGCCTGCGGCGTGCTGGTCAAGAGCAAGGCCCTTTGCACTACGTCCCACACGTCCTTGAGGCGGAACTCTACGTTGCCAGCCAGCCCTGCAGCAGGAATTACCTGGATGTAGTTGTTGCTAGGCCGCCTGAAGGTCAACATATTCCAGCTGAGAGTGGCAAACTGCCCGGCGGTGACGGAGAACGCGTAGAAGATACCCGCAGTCACACCGTCCACTCCCGCGGCGATGTCGCCCGCCACATGGAGTGGATATCCTGGCGCGTCCGTCCTGATCCCCAGCCGATTAGCCGCATCATCCCAGAACAGATTCGGGTTGTCCTCGGCGAGTACACCGTTTGCATCGGCAAAAGGAACAGAGCCTTGGGTCAACTTCGGGACATGGTAGAACTCCATTTCTGTGGGGTTGCCACCCTGAAGATCCGGCAAGGTGTTGTGCTGGATCATTGCACTACCGCTCATCGGGGTCGGAACCATTGGCCCGAAGGCACCGATGCCCTGAACGCCATAGCCCTGACGCGTCAAATCGCGGAGCCAGAGGTCGCGGACACTAGGCGATTGGAGAGAACGTATCCTTATGGCAATAGTAGACACTCCACTAGCGGCGCAGTTGTGGCACCCTCGGCCCCAATAACCGCTTCGGTGACCAGATAGAATACGTAGGGAAGATCATAGGCGAGCCGTACATGCTCGGGCAGCCGTGCGGTCTGCCCCAGCCCGACATCGTAGCGTAGATCTACTGCGTAGAGCGTGTAGGGCATCCGTAACTGCTCCCGAAGCAGCTGGAGGGCGCGGTAGTCCACCGTTTCCTGTGTTGTCGCCGTCACATCAATCGGGTATGTCTTGGTTTTCCAACCCAGGCGGCCCTGTAGCGCGAGATCAGCCGCAGAATCGAATGGTGCTGTTAGACCCAACACCGCTTTGCCATACAACGTATCCCCGATCCAGACCTTGATCTCACCGATCCAGGCATTGCTATTACCGTTCTCATCCTTGCCCCAGGCGAGGATCGTGAACCGTAACGCGCGCGCAAAGATCTCGGGTCCGAACATACCGCGGTCAATTACGCTTTTCGGAATCTCGAATGCGGCACCATCAGCCTCAGAACAGAGCGTGTACCATAAGAAGTCAGATGCGTCTTGGTACTCGATCCGCCACTTCGCCGGCACGACCATGCGGCCCGATGTCGTCTCCTCGCTCACATACGCGGGCGTGTACACCTCGATGGCAGAAAGCTCCTGAACAGGCGTGGTTCCTAATACCCGGAACCGTACCTTGGCGACATTGGCCCAGCCGAGGGCGGTGTAGCTTGCCAAACACTCAGGCATTGGTGTTAGAAAGATTCCGGGTTCCCAGACAGATCCGCCATCTACCTGATACTCCACCAGCATATTGCCGTGGATGATACCAAAGACCTCTAAGTAGTCGAGAAGGCCCGGAGTCGTAAAGTCTACTTGGAAGCCCTCACCACGCGCAGCGAAGACCATACCAGTAACGGTGTTGCCGTCGTGCAGATCGTCGACATCGCCGACACCACCAATAGCCGACCACGTACCGATCAGTTCGGAACTGTCCGGGCCAAACAGATCGAGTTCGTATAGTTTTCCGATTCCGTCCCATATCGAACTCATTATCGGGCCGTTGATCCGCAGACCCACAACATTATGGAGCCGTAGATTGGTCAGACTAACGGTCTCTGGCGCGGCCCCGATCTGCTTCGATACCGCGGCGACGAGCCGCCAGTTCGTCTCACCCGAAAGCTTGATCTCGACACGTACAGACCTACGGATATCCGTATTCGACAGTCTCAAATCAACGCGGTTGATGGACTTCGGAGTTGCAAAGTTGACGCGTTGATGATCGTCTGCATAGGTGATCCAGCCGAGATTTACGATCAGCAACTTCCAGGTCGCATCACTATCGTCCGTGACCGCGGTGCCAAAGGCGTTGTCGGCCCAGGTCACACCACCCGTTCCGGGCGTGATCGTAATGGGTGTGTCCGCGTTTTGTGTGTAGGGCCGAATCTCGCGCAGATCAATCTCGCCGCGAACGCACCCCAAATCGATGCGGAATACCACGGTCTCGGCTGCAGGTAGGGTGCCCAGAGCACCGGCGAAGTTGATGGCCATTCGTGTGTTGCCGTCTATGAGCCGATAGAACGTCGTGGCCTCGTCAGGATCAGCCACTAAGTTCCAACACGCCCCGCCGTTCTGGGCCAACGCCGCGTTCAAACGTTCCCGCGCCTGGCCGCGGTAGGTCACAACGGTTTTGAGGTCGTCCTCATGGGGCCGCTCCGGGCTGATGCTGACGCGTGTCTCATCTACCAACTCGAAGTCGGGATCTGCAATGTTGGCTACGTCAAGCACGGCAGCAAAGCCGCCGGTGCGCGTGCCTTCCCAACGATAGTTCGGCGGAACGGATGGGCGTACAAGGCGCTCCAATACATCTTCGGGGACGAGGTCATCATCGGTTGTGAGACGACTGTCCTGGCATTGAATCGGATGCCCCGCCATGATAAGGGTTGAGACGACACCAATGCCGTTGAGCTGGCGTACACGTATATAGTAACCCTCTGGCATCACCGCCAGGGGTTGGCAAACCACCCAGGCACTCAGATCCTGCCCGAACCAGGAGACGAAGCCGGATTGCCGCAGATCATCGGTCGTGTCCTGATCTGGTGTGATCTCGACCCATTGAGCACCATCCCAGTAGTCGTAGCAGAACTGTGGAGTCGTATCCGAATGCGTCGCCGCGGTCTTGAGCGACCAATGCACGGCTGGGAAGCGTCGAGACAACACCCCTAAATAGAGATTGGCCCCAGCGATGTCCCCGCCTGTGGCGGCATCATCGGTGTGGTCAGTGCCGTCGTGTCCGAAGACCTTATCGAACGGCATGGGGAAGGTCACATCATCGATCCGTTCGATGTAGAGCAGTGCGTTAGGATCAGTGTCCTGGAAACCGGCCCACAGCGCCATGTCCAGAACGATGTCCATTGGCGAGTTCAAGTCATATGCGGCCCCGAACGTATCCTCCCACTGCGCATAGCGATAGTACGCGACCTGAAGGGTGTTGTTGGTACCGATATTGTCGGCGAACCATTCTCTCCCGATCCGCACTAATCCGTCGCCGAAGAGGACGCGTACGTTCTCATCATCAGGTACAACCGACTCGCTCGTTTCTAGGACACGAAATACAGGCTTGGGTAATGAGCACCAATTGATGGTGCGGCTCAAGACCGCGTCAAGTCCAGTGGGGTCGTGGAAGAACTCGATGTAGTCAAGTCCAGGCTTATCCTGCTTTGACAGCGCCACAAAGCCTGAAGCGGGTACGCGAATGCGGCTCGGCTCCAACCTGCCGTAGTAGCGACGGCGTTGTAACAACTTCGCGGCATCCCGCGCCTCGATAACCCATTCACCGGCCTGCCCCACCTCTTCTGCTGGTTCGGGGATCCGGTCTACGAAGTAGGCACCAAGATTCACCGTTACTGCCTCGCCTCCAGCACTGACTATCAGACTGACCTCGATCAGATCATTGTAGTCAATCTGACGAAGCGTAGCGTCGTCGAGGCTGGCTTTGAGAGTTAGGGTAAGGTTTGCGGCGAGCTGACGCACCCGGCGCGTCGCCTCCCACGACGCAACGTGAGGTGCCAGATCTATGCTGGACGCGGCACGAATCGGTGGTGTGTACGCAGGATCATAGGGCGTATCGGTATCCCAGGTCAACGCGGTCCAGACGAACCGGGCTTGATATTCTACCGATGCGCGCTTGAGGATACGCCCCAGTTTTTGCTGCACAGCACTAGGCACTATCCCTGCTCCAACACGTACAGCGTATTCGAGAACTCGACGAAACCGACTGTATCATCAAGCACTACGTTTTGAGCTGGTGGGAGGCTCAGACCGGTACCGCCGAAGCCATATGCGACCGTGTTTTTATCGGGCGACTCCATGGGCAGGTTGAAATAGCCCCAGACCTCGGCGACGATGCGGTCGCCATCGAAGACGTCGACGCAATCACCAATGGGGGGACCGATCACAGCACCGGTTGTATACCAATCCGCGATGTGGTGGATGCGGCCGGGCGCGCCGCCACGTATGCTGAGATCATAAGACGTGTTCGATAACACCGCCACGATTCCGATGCCGGGCCGCCACAAATAAACGAAGCCGTGTGGCCAGAGGTGATCGGTTTCGGGATAGCCATTGGCGTAGCAAAGGCCGAGTGAACACTTCGTACCGGCCGCGATGATCTGATCAGCTAGTGGCGGACTGACGAAGACACCGAAGAGATCGTACTGATAATCCAAGTCCTTCCCGACCTTGAACTGCCCCACAGACTGCGGTGCTAACACAAACTGCGGATCCATGTCGTAGAGGCCGACGCTACCCATCCAGCCCGATGGTGTCTGACTCGACGCTGTTTCAGCCGCCAATCCATCAACTGCAGCCGCCGTTTTCGTGAAGTACAGTTTGTTTGTGCGCGTAACCACAGGGAAGTCGATTTCTTGTATCGCCACGGATGGTCCGAACCGTGCGTACTGCCCCGCAGGTACGGGGTCAACCGAAATCGAGACGATGTGCCCGTAGACGAGGCGGTCATAGGAGGCGTAGTAGTCCTGCGGACCTGTGGAGCCCCGGGAAATGCGTCCATGGCCACCATCTAATGCAATTCCGTAAGCATTTCCATCATTACCAGAACCGGTGTTCTCATAGATCAGGTTGCCAGCGGCGTCGTACAGCCGCAGACCTTTCTCACTCCAAGGCAGCGCGTTTGTGTAGTAGTAAGTGCCCTCCTCGGTCCACATCTTGTCGAGGAAGCGGCGGTGAATGGGAAGCCCACCCCGAGGTTCATCAAGGCCGGGGATCCAGAACGCGACGCGCTGACCGCGATGCTGCATTTCGCGGAGCTGACGGATAAACTCGGCAGGCATGACATCAGGGAACTCAACCTCGACGAGTGGCCACCACACACGCCGCGCACTACCAGCACCCGGATAGAGATGTCGAGACGGTGTCACAACCTTCTCGTGCCCACCGGCGAGGCGCATGTGTTCCGCAGCCGATTCCTCCGCGGCCGTGATGCGTGTCGGATTCGCGGGCAGAACGTAGCGTTCTCGTGTCAACGCCGGAAAGTCGGCAAATGGTGTATGTGTCACACGTCCAACATTGGATCGCCGCAGCATCTCATCACCTCACCCTAACCCCGGCTTTTTGTTCGCGCTCGTAGAGCCGGGCCTGCTCGCGTTGGATCGAAACGGCGATCTGGCGCGCATCACGCGCCGTATAGCCCGTGCCGTGTAGGTTCACCGTGATTGGCTGGATGCGTCGTGCCAGTTCGCGCAGATCGAATTGTGGAGCCGTCACAGTGGGGTAGCGCGTCGGCGCGGTCCATGCCGCAGATACGGTAGGATATGCCGCGGACGGTTTCGGTGCGGCGTAGCCGCGGTAAGAGGCGTAGGCAGGATAGTCCATTGCGGAAAGGAATGGAGTAGTACTCCACATCACATCAGGCGGGGACCAGAAAGCGCCGTATTTCGCCATCAATTTCTGTGCGAACGCGGCCTGCTGGGCATCCGCCTCCTTTTTCTTCTTACGCTTGCCCAGTATTCCAAGACCAAGGCCGGCCACAGCGCCCCAGGGGCCAAATGCTAAGGCACCACCAACCATACCTGCCATTGGTGATCCAGTTTCGTATGCACTGTAAAGTCCAGCGGCTCCGATCACCGACTTTTGCCACGGCTTCACTCCGTAATCCCCACCTCCTGGAATGCCTCCACCCTCACCCCCGCCTCCAGCCGCTGCTTGAAGGAGCAAGCTATTGAAGTCGGCCCCACCACCACCCGTAGCACCGATCTGCTGCGCCGACTCGACCAGTGCGCGGGTGTGCTCGATGATAGCGGCAGTGTCCGCATCTATGGCGACCAATGACTGCTCCATTTTTGTCGCCGCGTCTAAACAGGTCTGACCAAGGCTACTCAATTGCAGGTCGAGGCCTTCCAGAGCAGGAAGCTCTGGCTTCTCGGGTAGTTTGATCTCGCGGAGGCGGCCCATAATGTCAGTCGCTCTATCAACAGGTTCCCCACGGGCGCGGTAAGCGGCGCGGTTCAACTCCTCGAACACGCCCTCCATCTGACGGCTAATGTAGGTCCTCAGCCATTCCCGTCCGATGTCCTCGAAAATGCCAGCAATTGCTTCGGTTAGATCGCCAGTGCCTTGGATAGCATCGGCCATCGCATCGCTAAAGCTACTACTGAGCTGCTTCACCTCGGCGCGCCAGGCATCACCAAACTGCGTGGCGCGGCTGAGGAGTTCGTCGAAATACCCCCGCCCCTCTTCTGTTGTTAGGGGAAACTCTTCGAGTAACTCCCACAGCCGCTCGATCTCACGCGTCGTCCTCGCCACGGGGTCAAGGCCGTAGTCCTCCATACCCGCGGCAACCTCGCGTTGCCAGTCAGCGTAGTCGCGTTGGATGTCCTGCATCTCTTTCCAGAGCCGGATGCGCTCGCGCGGGTCGGTCATCGCGCCGTAACGCTGCTGTAACAACGCGAACTGCTGGAACGTGTCCGTGTCGGCCTGCAATTTCAAGTAGTCGTACTGTACCTCCACAAGCTCTTGGTGCAGCTCGACTAAGCTACGGAACGCCGCGATCTGAGCGTTGACATCTTTGAGGTCTAGGGCGCGCTGGAAGATGTCTTGTAGGTACTTGATCTTCCCGGTAACATCGCCGAGTCGGTCGAGTAGGAAGAGTTCGAGGTCTTGACCAAGCCCAACAATGCCGTCTCGGAAGTCCAGCACCGCTGCATTTGCACCAACGAGCTTCTGTTCGGCGGTAAGTAAGGCATCGGCGAGATCAGACGCCTTTGCGCGCATTTCCGTTATAATCTCCCCGATGGTCTCACCGACAGCGCCCTCGGCCCGAGCAGCCAGTAGTAACGCGGTCAACGCGCCGGCGGCCTGCTCCACATCACGCCGCAACATCTCGGCGCGTTCACGCGAGAACTCCCAACCCTTCCCCATTTCGAGTTCTGTGATTTGTCGTTCGAACTGGTACTGCCGTTCCAGCAGATCGGCACTCTTAGAGATGACCTCGAATTGCTTGGTCAGCGTGGCGAGCCGTTGCATCTCCGTTGCCTGGTCGGGCGTGATCTTACCGCGCCGAACCCAATCGGCTAGGGTCTTCTCCAACTCTTCGCGGTACTCACGGAGCTGGAACTGTAATGCCTCAGCACCGCCGCGGATGATATGCAGTGCACGTTCCCATGCGCGCTGGAACTCTAGGGGATATTGAGTAGCGAAGGTGTTGAGCACGCCGACCAGTTCGTCACGTGCCCCAAGCAGGGCTTTGCGCGCCTGTGCCGGGATATCTTCGGACAAGGTTTCATTGATCTGGTCCAACGCCATCAGCGCGCGGTCCTGCATATCCTCCCAAGTCTGGTCGAAGCGTTGGATTTCTTGATACCACGGCCCGAGACCTTCCGCGCCCATACGCCGCATCGCCTGTTGGAGTTCGCGTACCAGATTGATAACGGATCGGACCTGATTCTGATAACTGCGGAGGCTCTTACCAGCTTTCTTAGTGCCGAGCGGATCCGGATCCGATACGATCCTTTTGGGAAGATCGGCGCGTTCCATTTCGAGTTCGAGTAGGGCTTGTTCAGTGGTCTTGAGTGTACCCTCCAACTCGATTCGACGACCCGCCGCAACGTTGTACTCACCCACCGCATTGCTGAGCCTGTTGGTAACACCGGTCTGCAGGCCGGACAGATCCTTCATCTCATGTGTCCGAGACAACACAGCCTCGGCATCTTTTCGATCCACACCGGCAAAGGGGTCAACATACAGCTTCTGCCCCTTAGCAATAGTGTCGAACATGCCAAGGACCGTCTTGCGTTCTCTCTCCGCGGCCTTCGCAAAGTTATCGACGGCATCTCTGCGCAGTTCGATATCGCCCCTAATACCCTGGATTTGTCCCCGCAGTGTTTGGGCAATACTGGCCCGCATCTTGTCCATCGCATCGGTAATGCCGATAAGAGCGCTCTGTGCGGCGCGCTCGACGATGCCAAATGCGGGAGCTAAGCCGTCGCGTAAAGCTAAGCTGGCATCACCCGTTGCGGCTTGAAGCAGTTCGAGGATCTTCGCCATCTGCTTTTGCTTGTCCGCGGCCTTATCAGTACTCTTTCCAACCGCTTCGTACTGATCACGTAAGGATTGGATCAGTTCGGCACGCCGCGTCAACGCGTCGACCTGGGCGCGGTAGCCAGCTTCTTCGCGGCGAAGCGCCTCCAGGGTTGTTTGCTCAATGTCCTCGGCCTGTCGCTCCAGTCCACGTGCCGCACGCTCATGGCGATAAACATAAGCATCAATGGCCTTCCAAGTCCCGAAAGCAACACCAACAGCGGCCACGGCCCAACCAACAGGACCAAGTGTGACCCAGAATCGCTGCAGGGCAAGTGTTGCAGCATTGACCTGGAGTTGCCATGCCGCCATTGTCACCGTACCTGCCGCTACTGCTTGTGTGCCCAAAACCATTTGGGTATGGAACGTAATCAGCGCGGCCGAGTAGGCTTGGGTGTAGCGCGTGATCAGAACCAGAGCGCCCGCAGCGAAGATGGTCTTGATGCCAACCTTATCGACAACGGTAACGAGGCTGGTGAGTACGCTGACAATGCTCTTCAACGTATCCTGCGTTTCCGTTCCGACCGCGAGTGCTTGAAGCGCGGCCTTCAACCGCCCATAACGGACCTGCAGGGAATCCAGAAAGATGATGTTCTCCCGCAACGCGGAGCCTTGGCTGTCATACGCGATGCGCGTCGCCTCAAGGATGGCGGGCATGCCCTGGATTAGGGTCCGGAACTCGGTGACCCGCCGCACGCCGAAGGCTTCAGCAATGGCCTGACGCTGGGTATCGCTAAGTACCTCCCACTTGACAGATAGCTGCGTCAAAACGTCCATCATAGCCAGCAGTTCGCCCCGCTCACGGCGAACATAAATGCCGATCTTCTCAAGCTCTTTGACGTTGCGCTCGCGATAGGCGTAGGTCAGAACGGTACGCATCGCCGTTCCGATTTCTTGGCCCGATCGCTTCGTCTGCTCGACTAGAACGGCGACCATCGCGCTGGCTTCTTGGATCGAGAGGCCAGCATCGTGGGCGGTGCGGCCGAGGCGGGCAGTGCCTTCCGCGATGTCCTGCGTCGTTGCGGCATAGCGGTTGCTTAGTTCGTTCCACGTGTCGAGGACAGTAATTGCTTGAGTGGCCTCAAGATCAAACTGATTCAGGGCCGCCGTCAAGTAGCGGGTTGCTTGTACAGCATCCATCTCGGCGATGTTCTGGGCAAGCAAGCTAACCCTTGTCAACTCGATTACATCACGAGCACGGTAGCCCTGCCGAGCCCAGTCGCGCATACCATTCAGGACGTCGGAGATTCCAGAACCATAAGCCATCGCCATATCGACCGCGGCCCTCTTCATCTGACCGAGATCAGCGATGTTTCCGGCGTATACCTTCCTCAAACCAGTCAACGCGAAGTCCACGTCGTTGATGGTCTCGACAGCACCGCGGAGGGCTTGCAGTGAACCGTAGATCGCACCTGTTGCCACGCTCCACAGAAGGACCTTGCCCGCGGCATGAGAGATTCCGCGACCCGCCTCTTGCATCGCGCCACCGAAGCCTTTGACTGCTTGGGTTGCCTGCGTAGCCTGCTTACTTGTAGTAGCAAAGCCAGCCGCGGCCTGACGTGTGGCGCGTTGGGTTGCGGTGGTTTGCTGTGGGGTGACACCCACAGTGGTACGCGCCTGGGCCGTACCGACTTTCGAGGCCTGCTGGGCGAGCTGGATTAGCTGTGCCTGCAGCCTTTGGACGGTGACCGGGTCCAAGCCTATTCCGAGCAAATAGGAATATTGAGCGCTTGGCAGCTTAGAGCACCTCCGCGACCAAAGCGGCTGGAAGGCCTAGCGTCTTTCGATGAGCGATGAATGCGAGTTGTTCCTCAAACGTAGGTATCCGACTACCCTTGCGACTGTTGCATGATTTACACAGGGGTTGAATATTACTAATAAAGGCAGGACCACCCGCACTCAGAGGAACAAAGTGGTCTACTGTCGCGGACCGCGCTGTAAAGGGATGTCCGCATATAGCACAAGTCATGCCGTATCGGACAAGCACATCCTGCCATTCATCTTTGGTGTATTCACCCGGAACATTGGTAATACAAGCGCGCCTCCGCTGTGCACCCCTTCGACGGGCATCCCGGTTCGCTGCCTGCCACACTTTCTTTTTCGCGCGACAGGCATCCCGGTTCGCTTCCCGCCATACTTTCTCTGTCGCGTGACGGGCATCCCGGGTCTGGAGGCGCCATTGCCGTCGATATTCCTTTCGCTTGACAGGATCTTTGAGTGGCATCTTAGAGCACCTCCGCGATCAAGGCGGCTGGAAGGCCTAGTGCCTTGCGACGTGCGATGAATGCTAACTGTTCCTCAAACGTGGGTATTCGAGTATGCTTACGACTGTTACATGATTTACATAACGGTTGCAAGTTCTCGGCGCAGTTCGGACCACCAGCAACAATTGGAACGAAGTGATCTACAGTTGCAGAGCGTCGCGTAAGAGACCGCCCACACTTGGCACAGGCCATACCATACCGAGTAAGTATTTGATACCACTGCTCTTGGGTGTACTCACCCGAAACATTGGCAAGCCGGGCGCGTCGGCGGTGCTCGCTTCTTTGGTGAATCGCTGCGTATTTGTCGGGGTTGTTCTCTTGCCACCGCTTCGCCGCGATACAGCGTTCCTCCCGATTCGCCTCCCGATATATCTTCCGCTTCGCGCGAAGGGCATCTCGATTCTTCTGATAATAAGCAGCATTCTTCGCCTTCACCTTTTCTGGATTCGCCCTCCGATAAGCTTTTGCTGTTATACGGAGTGCTTCTCGATTCTTCTCACGGTAGATGGCCTCTTGTATCCCCAACTCAGCGCGGTGCTCTTCACGATACTGCCGACTTTGTATCAGAAGATTCTCCCGGTTTGTCTCGTAGTATGCCTTCTGTCTCACGACGATGGCATCTCGATTTGCTTCATAGTATGCCTTATGCCTCGCACGGATGGCCTCCTGATTCTGGAGGCAGTATTGCTGATCATACTCTTTCTTTTTGGCCGGATCTCTTTTAGTCATCAAATGTCTCGGAGTCTGGCGCGGTGTCGCTTCAGATAATCAGCGATTGCTGGGTTGTCTTCAACCGCGATGCAATGACCGTAGACCATTTCCTCCAAAGCCTGCCAGAGATCGTAGCGCGGTATCACATGGCCCCCAAACAAAGACACCCAGTCTATTTCACGCGCCGACGTCTTGTACTCCCCCACCTCCTCTGGATGAGGCAACCGTTGCACCAGATCCAAAAACTGCGTCAGATAATCTGATATGATCCACTTGGGCGGGCGCGGATGCCCCAGGCTTGTGGTCTGCCGAAGCGCCTCCTTCGCGTCCACCCAGAACCACGCTCGACGCGCCAGGTACATCGTGTTCGCTGGGATTTGCAGCAACGATGTCCCCTCCCACCCTGGCACCTGCCCCTGTTTCCGTGCTATGTCGCAAAGGGCCTGAACGAAAGGGCTCTTTGGCCGCCTCTTCGAGACGCGCCGCCATTTCGGGTGAGAGTGCACCGCCCACAATCACGACCCGTTGGGCCACTTCGTTGAGTACCCGCTCATCGCCCTTGAACTCGGCAAGCATGGCGTCGTATGCCTGTTGCGGGCTACGCAGCGCCTGGGCTATCGACGTGATGCCAACGGCTGACAGATCAAAGAAGGGAGCGTTACGATCATCCAGCTTGCGTGCGCAGGCATACAACATCAAAACGCGCGTGTATTGCTGAGCCTGTTCAAAGGCGGGTTCGACCGCGGCGGCGTGATACAGTCGCTTCCAGACCCGTTCGCCGGGCAGTTGGCGGAGATGGCGGATCCGCTCCGTCGTTTCCCGATCTATGACTTCGAGCAGCCGCTTGGTCTGTTCATCCTCGTCCAGCTCGTCTGACGACTTGAGCTGACCGATATCGAGCAGCGCTTTTGGAAGCACGGCGGGTATGCGCACCATCTCGATCTGGGCGAGTGTCTCGATGACGAAGAGTCGGAGCAGGTCGGTGCGGTACTGCGCTTCATCCCAAGCGGAGCGATCCGGTTCCGGTAGCTTGCGCTCCTCATCCTCGGGCTGGCGCGCTGTCCAGACAGATAGCCACGCCGCGCCCAACTCTTCAACGCCCCATAGGCCTAACTCGTCCTTGATGACTTCGATGCGCTCGATTAGGGGTAGTAAGCGTTCGCCGCGTTCGACCTCGCCCATGAAGCGGTCTCGTAAGTCGCGCGCGAAGCGCTGCTGTGTAGCCTCGACGGCTTGGCGTACTATCTCGGAGATGCGGACGATACGCATCTCGATACTGTCCCGCCCCAACGAGATCTGCTCAATGGGATCTTGGCGGGCCGGGTCGAACGCTTCCATCGTGGTGAGGATTACTTCCTTGGGATCATGGTCTTGCACGACGCCCTCCTAGTAGGTGGGGGAGAGGGTTGTTTGCCCTCTCCCCCACCACATTGTCTTGGTCTATGTTACGCGCCCCAACGGTACTCGTGGGTCTGCAGAGCGGATTCGCTGTGGAGGAAGATGACCCACGCCGAGACCTCCGTACCCGTCGCACCGCCAAATCCGGCATCGATCACGTCGGTATGCGGAATCGTGATCGTCTTGGCCACGTCGACATTGGTGTCGTCGACAGCGATCTCCTGGGCCACACGGTCGTAGCCATCGCCGTGCTGGATCTCCAAGTAAACCGCGTAGTGGTCACTCTTCTGCGGGATCAGGAGCGGGACCGGACTGGTCCACGTACCGGTCCAGCCGCCACCACCACTCGACAGTGTGACGCGGCGGGAAAGGAACTGGCCACCCTCAAGGCACTCCAGAGGCACACCGGCGTTGCCGCGAATGGTGCGCACCGCCTCCCCTGCCGGATCGTTCCGGGCAGTTCCGAACACGGCCGCCCAGCTGCCCAAATAGGTGCTGCCGTTCGCGTAGCCGTTGTGGTCCTCATTCAGCGTTTCGACTATGGCGAAGCGCGGGGTCACCCCACTGCCTGCACGCGCCAGCACCGGGGTCGTCGGGTCCCGATCAGGGATACCGGCGAACATTTCGTTGACGAGCGGGCTGTTCGGATCTTCGATGATATCCACGCTTTGCGGACCCGAACCATACGTCGCCATGCTAATGCCGTCGACGTCGCCGTAGACGTCACGGCTCACCTCGATGACGTTGGGGTCGAAGTCGAGGCCGGAAAGCGCGCCGACGGGCATACCGTCAACGATCAGACGCTTCCGCTTCATCACCATAGCAGTCATTCTGCTCTCAATAGGCATCCTTCAAGTCCACCTCCTCTCTATAGAGATATGGCGACCTAACGCAGTCGTTGCCCCTGAATGGTGAGTTGGGGTTGTACCAGACTATGGTTTGAACGGGGTGGGATAGTAATGCTGCCGCATCAAACTCTCCTCGGTGACGACGGCATGGCCCCATTTGCGCTGGAAATAGGCCGCGTTTGCAGAGAACTCGTTTCCAGACACGACAGGCGTGACACCGTGGTTCTGGGTGCCTCCACCATAGTGGTACATCGGTGCGGCACTGGTTGAAACAGCTGTGCCACCGGCGAGGACGACGCGGGCGTGGTAGTCGTTGTCCTCGAAGTAGGCGCGTAGAAAGTTCTCATCGAACTCGCCGACTCTGTCCCATGTGTGGCGCGGCAACAGAAAGAAGCTGAAGTCAGGGTGGGCATGGACCCGATAGGGAGGTTTGGGCACCATTATCTTGACCTGCTCTGAGCTGGGTCCACCGCGGAGGTTGGCGGCTGTCACTATCCACGCATCGGTTTCGCGCCAGCAGTCAACGAGGTTGTCGATGCTGTGTGGACACAACACGATGTCGTCGTTGGCGACGATGACAACATCGCAACCCGCATCGAAGAGGGTGCGGCAACCCAGATTCCACGACTCCGCCACGGAGTGATTGGCTGTGGAATTATCAACGATATGGTAACGGATGCTGTGTGCGGTGCGGACGGTATTGAGCAGTTCGATGAGGCCTGAGAAGTTGACGAGAACCGGTATGGTCATACCGACTAGCATGGCTCAACTCCGATCTTTTGGTACTCACCCAAAAAGGCGACGGCACTCGGCCATGTCGGGAAGGTTGCGGTGCAGTGCACGGTCAGCCATGGCATTGCAGCGGCAGTGTCGCCGACGACGATACACATCTTGTTGAGGACAACGGCATACATCAACTCCATACCGGTCTCGATGCCGCGGCATTCCGCATTGATCAGAACGATATCGGCGCGGCGGATCCCCTCTTTCCAGAGCTCGACGCCGGCGTGGCCGTGTCCACCGACTACACGCTGCGGTCGATTGACTACTGGGATGAAACCGACATCACTCAACGCCGCCTCTATGAGAGAGGTCTCCTCGAAGCCAGAAACCCAGACTCGAAGCTTCACATCTGTCATCGCTGCGCCTCCAGTGCTTGTTTGATTGCTGGATACTTCGCTAAGAGTCGGTCGCGGTTCCGACCCCACATCGCGGCACCATGACCTCGAACGGTATGGATCTTGGTGTGGATCAAAACAGCGTCGGGCACGAGTTGAATGGCGGGCCGGTACTGCAAGGCCGCTACAGGATCGATCTCACTGGACAAGTACATGTGGAGTCGAATACCCCAGTCCACATCCTCCATATAGATCGGCTCGAACTGGGTATCATAGGGACCGACCGCATCCCACAGACCGCGGTGCAGCAAGGCGTGTCCGGTGTAGTCGGGATCGTCGTTTGGATCGTGGGCGTAGCGCGCCGGTTCTAAGACATAGCCACCGAAGCCCTCGGCCTGCATCTGCTGTCCATCTTGAGTCACAGCGAATGCCCAGTGGACACGTCTAGCATCGTCACGCCGCGCAACTTGCCCCATCGCGCCGAGCCAGTTAGGGGTGACGATGAAGTCGTTGGCAAGGCTCGGAACGACCAGCCACATGCCTTGACTGGCCAGAACAGCCTCGTTCATTGATGCCGCCCAGGACTGGCAGTCTCCCGGCGATCGCAACAGCAACCTATTGATAAGACCACAGTGCTGGCATTTTTGGAGTTCTCGCTGCAAGCCCTCATCCGACCCGTTGTCGGTCACAATCACTTCGTAGGTAGTCTCGTCGGTGTGGCGAGAGATCGAGACAAGGCAGTCAACCACCTCTTCACGGTTCCAACTCGTGACAATAACGCTGACGAGTCCATCAAACATGACCCAACCCTCCTCGGAGTACGTACCAGAGCGCGGTAACTGCGTCGCGCAGCCGCATCTTCGATGGAGTCGGGCGGTGGGTACAGAGAAACTCGCCGATGTAGGCCAGGGCAACAACACACTGGACTTGTACTGCGAGCTTGGCGTGGTAAAGCCGATTAGGGACGCCGTTGGCGGCGAAGTCGATTTCGCGTAGTGTCTCGGCCGCATAGGCCCGATAGCCGCAGGTCGGATCGATTATGCCAACACCGGTGCGACGGCGGATCAGCGCGCCACCGAATTGGGTGAGAAAGAGTTTGAGGCGGGAACGTCCACCGGTTAGTGGACGCACACCAAACCAAGCACGCTCCGATACGGTTGCATCAAGTGCGGCAGTGATCTGGGATGGCTGCCAGGTCCCACAATCCACGGTTATGACCCATTCTGCCATGGGCAGGGTCAACGCGAATACAACGCCTTGCTCATAAGCACCGGAGAGGCCGCGGTAGCGGAAGTGGTCCTGTTCGACGTACCAGATACGAAGCCCACCGGGAAACCGGCACCCCTCCAAGGCCTGCTTGACGAGAGGCTTGCAGTCGGCGACGACGACTAGCTCTCGCGCCCGTCCGTCCCAGGATTGGAGATAAGCGATGACATCGCTGTATCGCTCGTTCTTGATGGGGAAAACAACGACCCTTCCTTCAATTGGCGCGCGACGAGACGGGGCCGATCCGCGCCATGGCTTCTCCACCTCTTCCCACCTCCTCGTCGGCAGTGGAGACGTCTCCGCTCTCCACGCTCACAGTCAAGGCAGGTGTAGCCATCGGACTGTCCGGATTCGATTCGGCCGCAGACGATGCATCTGAATCGCATGACCGACGACCCTCCTTGTACGCACGCATGATCAGTTCGCGCCATTGCAACACGATATGATCCCAGTTCCAATGCGCACGCGCATAGTGCGCAGCATTGGTCCCTAAACGATCCCGCAAGTCATGGTCGTGACAGAGCTGGGCCAGTTTTTGCAGTAAGATGCCGGTATCGCCGCGCGCCCGTTCGATGCAGTTACCTGATGCGGTAACCGTTTCGGTATAGGGCACACGCATGTAGTCATCAGAGAAGTAGTCGGTGACACCGGCGTAGTCAACTGCTAGGCTGGGTCGTCCACAGGCCTGGGCCTCTAGGTGTGGAAGTCCGCAGCCTTCACCCATTGACCATAAGACGTGGACATCTAAGGCTTGATACAGCGTGGCGAGGAGTTCGACGGGTGGTGTCTCATCTACCATTGCGAGATCGATCCGTACCACCCGCTTTGTCGGACAGGTCAGTGGAATCAGACGTGTCAGATCCCATCCACCCGGCATAGAGGGTAACCATTCGGTCCAGGGAACAAGATAAGCATTGGGGTGGCTGTGTAGGAACGCGCCGACCGCTTTCAGGAAATCGGGCCAGTTCTTGCGCGCTTGATTTGTCGCCACCATTCCGATGATGTAGGCGTTCTCTGGAAGTCCAAGAGTCTGCCTTGCCGCTATCTTCGATCCTGGCACGAATGTCTTGAGGTCTACGCCGTGGGGGATGACATCTAATCGGCCGTCGAGTTTGGCGCGCTCACCTTCATCGAGTTCGTCGAGGAATAGTTGCCGTGCCCAGTCACCGTAGAGAACGGTGTATTCTTGGGCCAGCATGAAGTCACGCCAGGCGATACGGGCGAGTCTCCGCTTCGGCAACTTGAAGAGATGGATCGGGAGATGATGGCCCCAGACCTCGCCGTCAATGGGCTGGTAGTAGATGACTGGACAACGAAGGTTTTGCTGCGTACCCTGACACGGCATCCACGCCGTCATCCACGGATCGAAGTTGCAGACCAGCACGTCTATGGCGAAGCGGTCGATCCAGAGCTGCAGAGATGACTGTCCGTAGTCGTTGGCATCAAGGGGTGAATCGCATGGAAAGCCGACCGGACTTGGCAGATCACGAGACCACCCGTCGACGCGCGTGTCTCGGAAACGATCAACGGCTTCTCGATACTGAACCGGATCTTTGACTGCTCCTAAGGCCTGCCACGGATCATAGCCTATGGCAAGTTGCCGGACCTCGAACTCGGGCATGGCGTTGAGCCGTGTGAGTACATTACGTGCGACAGTCCCGAATCCGGTGGGTGCGTAGGCCCAATCCGAGAACCATCCTATCCTAATAGGTTTGCCCAACCGAATCACCCCAGTTTTGGTACTTTGACCGTGAAGTTGAGAACCAACCAGCTATCCTCGCCACGTGCCATGGCGACGTCAAGATGGTCTTGGCTAACCACGTCTTGAATCAGCATGGTCGCGATCACATCGCCTCGGCTCACCGAGGGTGCCGCCTCGGAATCGTAATGGTAGAAGTAGACGTCCTTGGTTTCCTTGGCACCCAAAAACGCGGTCAGCCAGTCCTCGACGGCGTCACGTTGAAACACGGTCTGCTCACCGAGCCGCACATCAATCTCCCAGTACGAGACGTCTTTGTGTCCGCCGCCATAGAGCGCGTCTTGAATCGGCCCGTCGGCGCGTTTCGTCCAGGTGACATAGGGCTTGAGATCTTCGTTGTCCCGCAGATCAATCGTCGGCATGCCGCGGTAGGTGCGTGAGGCAGGTCGAATGATGATGCCGGGTACGATGTCAGTAAGTTTCCGCTCGGCATATACACCAGTCGCTAGGTCATAGGTCTCCACGGTCCCGGTGCGGATGTGGAAGCCCAGGCTTTGTCGCACATGCTCTGTAATCGAGGCTTCGCGGTATGCTGGTTGTGTCATCAGATCCCCCTCGTATAAGCGATCAAAGCGCCTCGAAACATTGTCTGCACCTCGGCAACGGTCTGCCAATGCGCCACACGGAATGGGGCGCGTCCGAACGGCTCGGCATTGAGTTCTTGGGCCACACCTTGGAGCTGACGGAAACTCACCAATGAGCCGAAGTGGCCCAAACGTACACCTTCTTTGCGGAATGCGCCGGGATGTCGCTCAACTCGGGGACGGTACACGATCTCACCACTACGCTGATCACGGAAACGGAGCAGGGTCCGACCACCACGAGGAGAGATAGGGTGTTCGCCCGCGCCGTACTCGATGATGGCCCAAATAGGTGGCTCGTCCTGACGGACCAATTCGCCTTGTCCGCGCTCACCACCCGTCCACTCACCGCGCCAGTACATCGGTGCGGTGTCGGCATCAAGGATGTGACGGTTGCCGAAATAGGCCCAGGATTGCGTGTTCTGCAGTATCACGGCCTGGCCCATGTCGGGCCGTGCGACAACATCATAGACGTGTGGACGCTCCGCCTCGGTTGGGTGGCCGACGAAGACGTCACGCGGCGCGCGCTGGATAGCCCCAGCCGTTGTCTGCCCAGGCATCCGTGCCAGGACGCGCAGTCGATAACGCCGCAGCGCCTCCATCGCGGTGGCGCGACAGGCGTAGTCAACGGCTTGGACGAACCGCCGGGTGCGGCTCGACCCATACGGTGTTAGTCTAATCTCAACTCCCACCACGATCCCTTTCTTGCAGTAGTATGAGTAGATGGCCCAGCGTCTTCAACCTATCATTCAGCATGGCGACGTGCCGTCTCAGATCGGCTCGAAGATGCTTCTCGATCAGTTCTCTTACCGCGGCGCGGGAGGCATCAGCACTACGCCGCCAGTCCGCTCGATCCAGCCGCCGCTTGATCAGGGGGGCCAGATAGTTCCAAAGCTCGGTGCGTTCGCCCTCGGTAAGCGCGGAGGCCACTACCCTCATAGCAGTCGGCGAGAGCTTGCGGGAGAGACGCGGATGCTTACGTAAGAAAGCTTCGATGTCGGCCTGTAGTCCGTTGATAAAGCGATCGTTGACAAGAATGGCACCTAAACGATCCGCACTGAGCAGATTCTCAACCGACTCTTGGTAGTTGCGCATGAAATCCGACAAGTGCTGATCTACAGCGACGCAAAGTTGCTCCACACGCGCTTCTGGCATCTGACTCACCCTTATTGCTGTGACGACTTGACATGAATGGCGTAGATGGTAACGCTGCCGGAGGTGGGATCAACGACAGTTTCGAGGATACGGCAGGTTTCGAGTGCATCCCCAACCGCACTTGACTTAGGCACTCGAAGGTGTCGTCCCGACTCTAGGACCGATGCGTAGAGAGGGGCTATACCCATGATTGCGACATCGGCGCGATGGTACTCGTAGACACCACCAGCGAAGATTCTGCGAGTTGTCCCACGCCAAACCACCCGTCCCGGAATGGCTTGGTATGCCTTAGCAGCTGTGATGCCACGACCAGCCGGATCCGCATCCGAGTACGAACCGGTTGCAATCACGGTCTCCAGCTCGAAGTAGCCATACTCGGCTCCCGCGATCTCGCCTTGGCGTTCTGCTAAGATATGTTGTCGCGTAGTAGTACCCAGCATTATGGAATATCTCCATACCGTTCGACTGACCAGGCCTGGCCCTGATAGAGTGAACCGTCAGTACTCGCCGGTAGCACCGGCAAGGTATAGCCAGCGTCTTGGGCCAAGATAAAGAGTTGGGTATCGAGTGCCTTTACGACCTCCCCGAGCCGCGAGGCGCGTGATGTCGTATCAATCTGACCAGCCGCATCACTCAGTCGTACCGCGTCCGAGGCCGCATCGGCCCAACGTGTACTCAACAGGAATCGTGCGCCCGCAATCACCAAAATGGGCCAATCGAGTCCACTCGGTTGGGGCGCTAACGTCACGATACCACCTGACTCAGAGACGACATAGGCGGTCGCTCCCCACATGCCGTAAAGCCACAGACCGGCCTGCTTCAACGCAATGCCGACCTGGGTTGAGCGGTAGCGGTACAGCATCCCCTCCAAGTAATGTTGACTCGCCGCAGACGGAGCTGTTGAGTAGACCAGCATTCCTGTATCGGGATCGAGCGCGAAGCCGGTACTGATCTGGTCGCCCGTTGCGGCGTTGTAGAGCTTTGCATCTGCCGCCAAGGGTACAAGTGGACTCTGAAACCGCTTGTTCACACCGTTGACCATCCCGATAGGTACGATATGGCTTCGATACAATCCCAAATCGCCTGCGGCTTGTCGGACCTCTGCGACCACCCCAGCCTCGGCGACGATAGCGTACTGGGCCGCGGCCGCGGTGCCCAGATAGGGATCGTAGGTGACGATACGGCAGCTAACATCGGTATCGTTAGCACCTTCGGCCTCGGCATGGAGGATGAACTTGCCGAGGGTGTCAACATCGGAGAGAGCAAACAGTAATTCATAGAGGCCCTTGCCGAGTTCGACGATCTCACCAGCGGCATTGATCCAATCCGACGCGCCCTGTTTCCAGAGCGTGACGGTCGGTGTAAGACCGGTCTTTTTTGTGTGCCCATCGACCTCATCCACCATCAGGAACTCTTGGCCATGGCTCGTATTATTCTGTTGGATCAGCGGCGGCATTGCGCAGTCTCCGTTCTTCTACGCCCCGTTAGGTCAGATTGATAATCCCGTCGACGTGCCACTGGATCTTGAACGTGCCGTTGGTACAGGCCTGTATCCCACCGAAATCGATGGAGCAGATCAGCTCATCGGCGGCGAGGTCATCCCACAGCACGGCATGATAGGCAGAAAGTGTCTCACCTGGGCCGGCCTCGAAGTCGGTCGCAGCGAACTTGGTTGTCGCTCCCTGCGTCACCGCCTTGCCTCCGAGCGCGATGCCACCAACTGTATAGACGACCTTGTCCCCGATGTCATTGGCCGACACCTCGCCCCAGAGGTTGTGTGTGGCCGTGAATGCATGGGAGTCGTCCATGAGGGCGCACATGATGGTGTCTGCCTCCAGATCCACCACCTTGTTCATCAGATTGGCCTTGAAGCGATTGTAGATTCCAGATGCCATCCTCTACCACTCTCCTTTAGTGCGGTCGTTTGACTTCGCCGACTATATCTAGACAGGGAACGTGGACGATGCAGTCCGTCCCGCCCTGCGCGTTTGGTCTCTGTTCGGACCAGACACCACTTACCTGTGGCGTTCCATCCACTATCTCGACTGGGATGGCCTTGTCGCCAAGAATAAGATAGAGTTGCCCATCCTTTTCGACCAGTTCCTTCCTCATAGTATCTGCCTCGTACCGATCCTCGACCCCGTAATTCGCAACGTTCTACGTTGGCGCATCAATTCAGATGAGACGACAACTACGACAGGCGATGGCAGTCCAAGACTCAATGCCAAGGCCACTGGCAGGACGATGGCGGTGGCCGTCACCGTAGGACTCTCCACGGTTGCGGTGAGCGAGAGTGCCACCGGAGTCACTATCACCGCATATGCCGGCGTCTGTAGGCCCAGCGTCAACGCCAGAGTGGCTGGCAGAACAACCGCGCCGGCAGTCACGACTGGCGTCTCCAGGTTGAGAACGAGGGCGAGCGCGTCGGGCGCGATGATGATGGTAGGAACGGGAGCTTCGAGTGTGGCCGTCAGTGCCAACGCATTGGGTTGCACACTTACCTGTGGATCAGGGACGAGAAGGCCCAAGGTCATCGCGAGGGCCGCCGGTAGCACAATCACATCCCCAATGGTAGTCGCGATGATCACTGGCACGGGCAGACCAAGCGTCAGGGCAAGTGCCGTGGCAGAGGCGATGATGACTGGTACTGGTGCCTCTATGCCGAGTGCAAGCGCGAGGGCAGCAGGCGTCACCACCACTGTCGCCTCAGGATCGAGGAGGGCGAGCGTCAGGGCCAGGGAGGCTGGGCTCGTGATGATGGTGGGTTCTGGCGCAAGGACCGTGGCGGTAAGAGATACCACTGACGGTTCCACAACCGCGCCCGCTATCGTGGTCGGTGTCTCGACCGCGCCCGTCAGGACCAGGGCGGCCGGTGTAGTGACGACCACTGGCTCGGCTGCTTCCAGGGCAGCATTCAAACTGAGCGCGCCCGGCGTGGCTATGATGGTTGGTTCCGGGGCCTCTACTGCAATAGACAGAGCCAGCGCCGCAGGAGTCATCGTCACTACTGGTTCGGGTGTGAGGAGTGCCGCAGTCAAGGGGACTGCTGCTGGTTCCACTATCGCGCCCGCGATGACCCCCGGTGCTTCTACCGCCGCCGTCAGCGCCAGTACGGACGGCATCATGGTTATGATCGGTTCAGGCGCGCCCAACGCCGCAGATATAGCGAGCGGAGAAGGAGTGCTGATAACAGTCGGCTCGGGTGCGAGGAGCGCCGCCACCAAGGCCAGCGTTGATGGCTCGACAACGGCAGTGCCGGTCTCCGTGGGTGCCAGGACAGCGGCGGTGAGCGCGAGTGCCGCGGGCGTGGAGGTCACGACCGGCTCGGGGGTTGGCAGCGCGGCCGTCAAGGCCAGTGCCGAGGGCGAGGATGTGATAACCGGGATGGGTCCCTGTACCGCGGCAGTCAGAGTCAGCGCGGCAGGAAAAACTGTGACGTCAGCCCCTCCCCCCTCCGTGTAGCTCGCATTGAACTTAGGGCCGGAGACGTTGCCGCTCTGATCATAGGAGTGGCACCGTCGATACTCAGAGGAGCCAGGCCGATCCGATGAGGTGTTGTATACGATCAACGCCAAATCATTCCCGGAACTCCAGCCGGCCCGATCCGTCACCTCCTCTATTACGGCGGCGATATCTGAGCTTTGATACCAGCCATCTGTAACCCATGCGGCAGTTCCGACATCCCATTGCGCCGACTGTGCCCCCTTCGCATTGTACGCGGTGACGACGCTGTGCGTTGGCACGGTATCGAAGGTCACGGCGCTGTCGGCCGCTTCGGCGGCGATGGTAATATCGAGTTGCACGCTGGAGTTTGTGTATGAGCGCAAGGAGAGCGACGCCGAGTCTATCGTCGCGTCCTTGGGTATGGGTATTGTCGTAAACCGGGCCCCAAACATGTAGAAGGTGGATGTGCCGGCACCAAAATAGAGGTACGACTGGGTAAGGGAGAGAAGCGTACTCGTGCCCGGATAAGTGGAGCCGTACGCCCCCGCATCATCTGTTTGTGCCCCCACCTGCTCCTCGCCAATAGGCGTCGTATCAAGATATACCGGGTAGATGACATGGTCCAGGTCAGCGACCGCCACGCTCACCGCTACTGCGAACTGTCCCTGATTCTCCGCCCACTCCCACTTGGTGGGGACGTCCTGCACTTCTTCCGAGGAATCCCAGCACCGAGGCGGCTTCCACCACCAGGCCTGCCTGCGCTCTGTCCTCGCGGCGACATCCACCACCGCCTCAGCCGGGAAGGCGGTGGTCTGCTCGACCTTCACCGCACTGTCGAACTTGCTCTTGTCGAGGGTGAGCTCGCCCGGATTCAGCTTGTCCGCGTGCGTGAGCGCCACGGGGTCAGTGTCCGTATCCCAGCGAATGGAGAAGAGTTTGACCAGGCGCAGGCCGTGCGGGTCTATCGTGGGTGCTGGCAGCGCGGCCGCCGATGCTATCTCCACGACGGGGTAGAACTCGTCGGGCACGAGCTGATAGCGCAGGCTCAGGCCCGGCCCGAACGCGTCCGCATATCGCACCGAGTAGGCGTCATTGTCAACCGCGGCCTTGACGCCACCCTTCAGCGCGCCCACAGCCTGCCGCTGCCCGAGGTCGTTCTGGTAGTACAGCGCGATGGGGGAGACTTCCACCCAGTGCCCCGCCCTCAGGAACCGCATCACATACAGCGGCTCTTCCGCGCTGACCGCGTTCGGCCGGCTGTGCCAACACTGGATCTGGTAGCCGTTCGCCATCATCTCCAGGTCGCACCCACGCCCCGCGCCGATAGTCAGGTCGATCTCCTTGTACTGCTCGACCGCAGAGAAGGGGTTCAGGCGGTAGTGGATGGGGCCGACGCTTCCGCCAACCCTGAATCTCTTTCGGCCGTCGGGGGCGTCGGGAAGCGGGAAGACCTTGAATGCCCGCGTCCTCCGCGTTATGGCTTCCGGCCCCTCACCAAGAACGACGTTCTGAGTGAATGTGCCGCTTGTATCGCGCTGGGCTAGAGAGGACATGGATGGTTCCCCCGGTCGGTATAATGGGAACAACACCCGTTGACGTATCTCTCTGACTGTGGTATCATATGCCTATGGAAAAGAGAACTCGTCGCCTCGTCAACACGATACGTATCTGTGCCCAGTGTGGTGTTGCATATCATCCGCTCCGCACCATCGCGAAGACCTCTCGCTTTTGTGGCAAGCGGTGTTTCGGCCTTTCCGAGAGGGGACCGAACAACCACCGGTGGAAAGGTGGCTATGTCAACGCCCAGGGCTACCGATGTATCTTCGTCGATGGTATCTAAATGAAGGAACACCGGTGGCTCATGGCGCAACATCTTGGAAGGGATCTGGCCCCCGGAGAAACAGTCCACCATAGGGACGGGAACAGGCTCAACAACACATTGGGTAACCTCGTTCTCCTTCGGAGCCAGGGGGAGCATATGCGAACTCACCGGGTGTCCGATAGGTACATCTCTGACAGCGATGCCCAATGCAACAAATGCCGCCAGATTCTTCCTCGGGATCAATTTGGCAGGAGCGGCCAGACCCACGATGCCCTCACGTCCCAGTGCAAACAATGCAGGAACGCGACGGCCCGCAAGCGATACGCCATTCGCAAAACCGAACACTAACCGCTCCTTGGTTTCCCAGGCACGCCCCTCTATGACCTCGGTCTCACCCTCAGCAGCGAGGAAGGTGCCGGAGGTGTCTTTTGAGGCTAAAGATGGCATCTAGGCCTCGTTCACTCCCACAGAAAGATTCATAGCAAAGGGGGCTGGACTGGCGGGCCAGCCCAGCCCCTGACCATCCCAAACCCCAACCCACTACGTAGCGTACTGCGCACGGATCACGTTCGGCTTCTGATAGTCCGTGTAGGCGATCTGGATGGCCTTCTGCACTACGAAGACCTCATAGATCTGCCCGTTACGAACCTCCGTCCGCAGGTACTGCATCTGATCCACGAAGTAGGCGGCCCCATTCGGCCCGAAGTTGATCGGCTCCGGGTAGGTGAAGAGCCAGACGAGCCCGCGTGGCGCACGGTCATCCAACGGAGACATCAGGACCCAGAAGTACCGATCATCACCGGTACAATCGATGCTGTTCGTCGGGTCCGGCAGCGGGAATCGCGTGTTCCACATGTAGGTGAAGACACGCTCGCCTTCCTCGAAGATGCGGGCACGAAGAACATCCGGGAGCTCTGGGAAGTAGTCGGTTGCCCCAGCCCCCGCATCGGTCTGCTGCCACAGCGTCATAATGGTGTCGGGGTGCATTCCGATCCATTCCAGACGACGCTTCAGCAGCATGGAACGATGTGCAAGGTCCATGTAGATGTCCTTCGTTACGTATCCACCCGACGCGGCTGAATAGTCCACGTCGTTGTAGGTCGGCAGGCCTCTGACCTTGCTGGAGACCCAGTCGAACCCGTTGGTCACGAGTGTGCCCTGCGCCGGAGTCACCAACTGGTTATCCTTCGCGGTCAACAGATCACTGTCGACCTGCTCGTTGATGGCTATAGCGGCCTCATCTGCAAGCACCTGGAGATCCTGGATGTAGCGGTCAAGAAACCGCGGATCAAACCGCGGCACGAGAATCTCCGGGGTGGTGTAGATGACGGGATCACCAAGGCTGAAGACGCTGTCGCGATTGGCATGGATCTCCTGGAAGTTCCCACCAGGCGCTCCGATCTTGTACACCTTCGGAAGCTTCATCTGCGTGACCCGATAGGACAGAATCGAACCCCACTGGGTCGGGTTCACATCGGCAACCCGCATTCCCCACAGATCCGCCTCCATCCGCGCGCCGAGGCGCGAGACGAACTGCTGACGAACCTCGGTGGGAAGCGGCGAACGATCCGAGATCTCCGCGGCATGGGCGTTGTGACGCGCAAATGCCACCTTCAAGGCCTCGATACGCTTCTCGCGATCAGTCCGGGCCGGTGCCTCCAGACGCTGGCGCGCACGCGCGTAGTTGTCGTCGTTGAACGAGGCGACAACACGCCGCGGCCCGCTGAGGAGGGCCTGAACCCGTTCTGCGGCTAGGCGTTCCTTATCCGTACCTGGCATATCGCTTGTTCACCTCCTTCTCGTAAAATGGAAACCGTCTAAACCGGTCTCAGATTGCTCACCATCACTTCGATGATGCCCTCGGAGGCGATCAGGTCGTTCTTCAAACGGAAGAACTCGACGCTACCGTCACTGACGAGCTGCTGCTGGACGATTATGCCGTCGATGACGCCGAGGGCGCTGTCCAATGCCGTACCGGCCGAGATTCCACCCGTACCTGTCGACGCGAAGACCTTAGTCTCGAAAGTCGCACCGACACGCAGCAAAACGGCAGGGACCTTCTCGCCCACCGCAACCTCGCCGACATCAGTCCGTGTCAGCTTCTCGTACACGGTCGGACCAGCAGCGGTCACCCGCTTCAGAAGCAACATCTCGGCATTGTTGGTGGCCGCTGTCAACTCGTTGGTCGCGCTGAGATTGCGGTGCAAGATCGTGCCTTCGTAGTATTCATCATCGGCCGCGTAGACCGAGAGTTGGTCGGTTGGAAAGTCGAATCCCCGAAGTCGGCGCAGTCTTACATCACGATCCGCCAAGTTGTACACCTCCCTTCACATGTATTAGCAACTTTAGAGTGGGGCCGCCAAAACCACAGCGTTTCCAATCTTCTAGCGGCGGCCCCACCATCACCTAAAAAATCACCACAGGGTCGGCGGGCGGGTCTTCCGTATCTGCACCAGCACCGGTACCCGAGCCATCTGGGTTGAGAACTGCGGCAGCGGCCGCGGCACGATTGGCAGCTTCGGGATCAGCCGTAGGATCAGTCTTGAACTCACCTTTCAGCTTCCGGTTCTCCCGCTCCAGTTTAGCCATCGCGAGGTTGAACTCACCCGCAACCATTGCGGCAACCACACCCTTCTTCTCATCATCGGTCAGGGGGTGGATAGCAGAGAGTTCATCGACAGCCGCGTTCTGGGCCGCGACTTCCTCCCTACCCTTCCCCTGCGCCTCTTCCAGAAGGGCTGGCAACTGCTTTACCTTGAACTCCTCGACAGCGGTATCCGCGATCTGCTTGCGGAGCTCGGACTCGGGCGACTGCAGCCCGTTCAGGGCCTCTTGTCGACCATCCTCTTTTGCTTGGGCACACATTTCCCGGACTTTCTCCTCTGTCAACTCAGCCACGCTTTCACCCCCTTTCGGGTCAATAGTGTTTATGGCAGCATTACTACCTGACTTACGCTTCAGTCCCGCATATTTCCCGACAAGCGAATCAGAACTCACGTCGACACCGTAACGGCGACACGCACTCACGATACGCTTCGCCATGAAGACGAGTTCGGCACGGCTGTACTCCCCACTACTCACCGCGTAGTGGAACCTTGCTGAGGCATTCTTCGCGTGAGCCTCCGTATCAAGTGGATATTTGTAGTTGGCTGGATCCGCGTACTGTGAACGTTGTGTCGGATACCCCTTCGGAGCGGATTTGTGTCCCGATTTCTTGGCCGCCGGAGTCGATCCCATACCGTAGATGATATCTACAAACGGTGAAGGATCCAGTGATGCCTTACTGTCCACACCCTTACGCACCATCATGGCTCCGCACTTCGGACACTTCGTTTCGGTACAAGGCTCACCAGCATCATGTGATGCCGTTGCTCCACACTTGGGGCAGACACATCCACCACCAGGCCCGGCCTTGTACGGTCCACCTTTCCGTCCCAAACGCTCCGCCGCCGCGGCCTCGACGAAGCGCTGCTCCAGCTCGGCCTTCTCGCCGATCACAACGGTGCCGCCCTTCTCAGTACTCACCGACGCGCTCCAGTACTTCCCATCCTGCTCCCAGACCACAGCATCCGAGAAGGTGTAGATACGGTACGGATAACTGTCTCCGGTCTTGTACTTGCCGACAAGCGCGGTCTCGACGACGCGTAGGAACGCCTCCATGCTCTTCGAGGGATCCAGACCCTGTTCGGCAGCGCTGGCGTAGAGAATCCGCGCCGATGGAAACGCCGGATTTGCTTCCTGCAGATCAACCAGAGCCAAATCGTGGAACTCGACACCACTACACCAAATCGTGGTGTCTGGATCGGTGGCGATAACCTCTGGCAGCTTTGCGGTCGGATTCTGGACAACATCAATAAGGCCGGCCTCGGCAGCCTCGGCCAGGGTGTACTTCTTATCGCCTTTCGTCACAGCACTGCCATCGAGTAGCCATGTCCATTCAACAGAAACGGCCATGTCCGTCGTCAGCCGCGTCGGGTCCTGATTGCGCGCCTCCAACTTACGGCGCGAGATCGCGAGGTTGGCGAGGACATCGGAACCACGGCGGATGACTCGCGGAATGTAACCGTAGACATCATCGGGATTATGACCCATGTTGACGTGGCCACCCTGTAGACCACGCCAGCCGTCACCAAGCCGTTCATCGGCCAGTGCCCACCCCTTCCTTGAGCGTTCCCCAACGCTCAGAACGTGGACCTGCGCACCAACGCTGGAGTGGGTCCCCTCGGGAAGATCAGCCACCTCACTGGCCGCAAGTGCCCTCAGCGGGACCTGTTCACAGACCGTAAACCTCTCTGGTAATCGCACACAACCCACCTCCTATGTCAGAACGAGTGTTTCTTGATCCAGCTACGCGCCCGCTTCATATCCCAACGATCCGTCCGGAACAGAACAGTAGCGACTTCACTTGTCCCATCGGCCTTGATCCCGTAAAGCAGCCGGATGCCCTTACTGTTGAGGGGCCCATACCGATGCTTCTTGTAGGAACCGGTATTGACTGGTATCCGTATATACATATTGCTAACTTCGATGTTGGCTGCGAACTCATCATCGGCGAAACTCTCCACTACTGGGTCCGCATCGGCTACGAATCCATCCAACGTTTCGGGATCCCATTCGACAAAGGCGAGCGCGCCGAGCGGATCGTCGTCATCGGAGACGATGTCATCTTCGATATGTGCTTGTTCAATAGCTGATGTGCTCGGCCTTGGTTGTGCGTCATCGGGAGCGACCACTTCTTGTGTCTGAGGCCTTCCCGCGCCGGGGTTGGTGGGACCGCCCTGACCCGGCAGTTGTGTGCCCGCAATCCCCTTGGTTGGTATGTAGTGGGGAGTGAAAAGCGCGGGTTCTTTCTTGGCCAGTTCGATCTCATCCCGCTTTTGCTGGAGTTCGGCCTCGTAGTTTCGTCCCAACGATTCCAGCGCGGTACGGTTCGAGACAATGCCCTGTTGCGTCTCGAATTGGACTTGTGAGAGGCGGATCCTATCATCAACCAATACGTTCGGATCGTAGTGGACCTCGACATGGTCGGGGGACGCGCCGCCGACACGATTGAGATAGCACAACGTCCAGAACACCCGCTCTGTGGGCCGTCGAATCATCCGCCGATTGCTCAGAATGCGCTGAGCCCACGGCTTGACAGAAATGTAGCCGGATGCGTAGGGAATGCCCGAGCGGCCGCCGGCACCGTGACCGACAGGATAGAAGACGGCGGGAATGCCGAGTACATCCATGACGCGCTGAAGCGCGGACGCATACTTCTCGCGTGAGAACAGCTCTATGGGTGGCACTACCCAACGCACATTGAAGTCGTTGCCGGCGAAGATGTGGGTATGGCGCTCCGCGAGCGCGTTCCGCACCATCGTCTCCAGCGCTTTCAATTGCGGACGCTTCGGGCCGGGCGCATCGGGCTTGGGTTCGGTGGGACCGACAGACCAGATCATCAGACCTGCTTTCATCTGGAACGCACCGGCATAGTCGACGTCCTGGCACATCAAGAGATACTCCAAGTCGGCAAGAACGGTGTACAGCATTGGAACGGGCCAGTGTTCCCAATCCGCCTTTGACCAGTGCTCGACCCGTGTGTGCCCGAACTGGCGCGTGTCAAGTTCGTCGAGGGGATACAACAGATTGCCGCGCCGCCTTCCCGCCGCGGCCGCTATGAGATCGGAAGGAAACTGTTGGAGATAAACAATCTCTTCTTGACTTCGCTGATTGGTAGGCTTGTGTGCAATGCTGGCCAGTGGTTGCAACCGATCCGCATAGATCCCTACACGGCCCGTAGTGGTGAATCCGATGACACTGGGTGGAAGGGTCTCGATCCAAACCGGTACGTACTGCCCATCCGGGGCCAGGGCCGAGCGGTTTTGCAAGCTGGGATAGTAGCGCCACCACACATAAACCGACTCGGTCAGTGCCATGTGGTAGTGCAGCATGTAGTCGATTCGGTCCCAATTCAAGTGCTCCGCGAGCTGGTCGCAGAACTCCTTCTGCTTCTCGTTCGCACAGGCCAGTTCGAAACCGGCCGATCCAAAGTCGGCGCAACTTCGTGCCCATAGGCGCGTCAGCCAGAAGTCTCGTGCCGCTTCGTGGATGCGGCGCAGAATGGTTGCTCGATCAGTCGGGGCGGGTGTGACGAGTTCACGTAGTGGTGCGCCTAAGCCCTTGATATCCTGCATCGTCAGACCGAGCCGTCCCTCACTACCACCGATACCGTAGGGATTCGACTGGAGTACTGCGGAGAAGTGTTCCAGCATCGCGGGCTGTTCGATGAGGCGGACCTCTCCTATACCAGAACCGCCTTCGTCGCGCGCGAGGACAATGGCTACGCCCCGCGGTGACAGTTCAACACCGCGGCTGCCGGCATCCTCAAACACCTAGGCCAGCCTCCTTGACACAACTCACCTCGTATAGATTACTGTTGGCCATATGGCAGGAAATGGGATGATGTTGACAACAAACCCCACGGCAATCGTCGCCGTGGGATGCCATCGAAATGGATCAAACAGGCTAGAACGGGAGGTCGCTACTGCTGTAGAACTCGGACCCACCCGCCTCGACATCGCTGGGGGTGGCCTGGACATCGAGTAGATCGGCGTAGTGAATGATCGCGGCGGTGACCTTCAACGCGCTGACAAGATGGGGGTGGGGCGGATAGAAACGCGGCCCACTACCCGAAATGATCTCGCGATATGACGTCGCCTCGCCGAAGAGTTCTGGGTCTTGATTTCCGTTTGGTAAGAGTAGCCGCGGCTCGCTGACCTGCATGAGATCCTGAAGCAATCGAGCAGTGAAAACATCAGTGTCCTTCAACGACGGCTCCCCCAACCGCCAGCCATCAGGGATGGTACCCGAGAAATCCACGGGCAGAACGACTTGGTAGGGCCAACCACGCGCCGTCGCCAAATCCTCGATGCTGCGGCAGTTCGCCGCGCGCCCGCGCGACGTGTCGACTAGTTTGTAACGGCCCTTCCACCCGAAACGTTCCTTCTCACAAAGCGTGTCGGTGACGTAAACACCCTGACTCGTCGCGTCGGCACCGACCCAATCGGCATTCCAGTAGTCTGCGATCGCATCGATGATGCGGGTCTGCGTCGCCGTATCCATGACGCGCCTGATATCGACCCGGCCGAGCAAAACATAGATCGCGGTGTGGTTCCGCCACGGCTTCGATAACTTGCCCCATATCAAAACCGGACAGTTCTCCCGGCCCGGATCAATCGCGATGTAGATTTTCTGCAGGTTCGGCACTTGATCACGCATCGACCCCTCTAGCAATAAGCGGCGCACCAAATCCTCCGGTGGCGTATTCGAACTCTCCAGCAAACCGGCCGTGATCTCGACCGTGATGTAGTTAGGAGTCCCCTCCGGTAAGGTACAGGCTTCGTAGACATGGACCGGAATGACTGGTAGGGCGGGATCACCCCACACACCCAAAGTGTTCTGCTTCGCATCGTTCGACCAGTTCGTTACCACGATTCGCCCATGCGGAGCTTCGTGGTAGGTACAACCAGTTCGATCCAAAACCTGGATGAAGTCACTTCGGCGCATCGTCGGCGCGAGATATGAGGGCATTCGCCGCCGCCAACGAGACCATGTTGCCGCCTTGGTGTGGCACATCTCGTAGAAGCGTGTCGTCCGATCCCCATTTGGGACGCCAAAGTAGTGTTGTCGACTTCCCAGGCGACGCGGATCGAAGGGTCGCACCGCGTCATCTAACTGGACCATACCAGCGGTCATCACATCCTGGGTCTCGTCTACCCGCAAGCGCGCGGGATGCTCACCCTTGAAGCCCCGACCGGCGCGGCTCGGGATGAGGCCGCGGAGCTCCCATCCATTACGAGTACGGAGCTTCCGTTCCGTCCGTTGCATCTGGCCCCAACTGCGTTCGGATAACCAATGGGAAAGGAACGGGTGCTCCCGCAACAGATCGGATACAGCGTCGAACACACGCATCGTGTGTTGCTCGGACGGTCCCGCAATGGCCGAGGACAGCCCATCCATATTCACCATATCCCAAGCGGTTCCGCCCTCCATACCTATCTTGGTATTATGGGTTGGTATCATCCCTCTTCCAGCTAGGTATAGCTGTGACGGAGAATCGACCTGAATGCAACGCACAGGCACCGAAGAAACCGACTCAACTGCAATGATGTAGCGCCGATGTATCCTCTGGTGCTGCACTCCGGGGGCCTTGATCCGCTCCCGCTTCCGGGCCAACCGACAGATTGATATATATGTAGTGAAACTCACTCGATATCGAGGACCACAGTCTTTACCGTACAGCCGTGCACGTTCGCAGTAGAGCACCGCTTTGATCCCCAAACTATGGCAGAGTTCCAATACACCCTCTGCCAGCCTCCTATTGATACTAGTATACTCACAGTGGCCACGCCTGCTTACATGACCATCTGAATCCATCAAGCCCTGCAGCAGGTCAAGCCGCTGCCTGTAAGCGGCCCGCAGATACAAATCAGGGATATGCTTGTTGCCGAGGACACCTATTAGTCGCAGTAGGCTGTGTGCAGATCCATTAGCCATCATCCTTCCGGTTTTGGGGTCACGTTTCTTGGGACGCGTTCCAAATGTATATCTCGGAGTCTTCTGCATATCCTGGGGTATCAGCTTAGTGTTATAACCAGCCATGCAAACACTTCCCAGAATCTCCTTATCGACCTGCCCAACCGTCAGTTCCGCAGTAGCTGACGACCCATCCCCCAACCAGAGACCAAACACATAGGGATCAATCGGCAATGCCACCACAGGGCATATAAGTGGCTCGGTCAACGGTATCGAATGGTTGTGGTCTCCGCGGGCACAATACACCAGACTGTCAGCGATTTCCTTGGTCGTCACAATGCGCGGCAACCGGGTTGGGCGCTTCGACCGCAGTGCCGCCTTCCGAGCCGCGTGCGTCTCAGTCAGCCACAAATGCTCCGCGTCGGCAACGATGGATTGTCCGTCGGAGAATACAACCCGATAACACTTACGCTGATGTTGCACTACTGATACGAATGTAACTCGGCACGGCTCCCCCCGTTCGTCAAACAACATATCTCCGACTCTCACCCCTCCCATAGTGGTCCATCCAAATAATGTAGGAAGGGGTGTGTCTAAGGCCAAAGCCTTTCCTACGGCACGTCCACACTCCCACACCCCTGTGGGCCACAAGATGAATGGATATTGGAACCACCAGACAACCCGCCCCACCTCGGGCGACCAGACATGATCGGATAGGAGCTGGCTCACACCGGGCTGGGGCAGAAAGAACTCTTGGAAGAGGACCTCGTCCTGTAAGATCTCGTACATACAAAGATCCTCGTAGTCGAGGACATGTTCTGGTGGTCGGGAATCCTTAGCCACTTACAGTAACGGCTATTTAGCCGTTTCTTCACCCTCCCGCTCGAAGATTGATTTCGCACCCAAATCCTCGCCCTCCAACGGTGGCAAACCCCGCAAGCGCCGGTCTTCCTGTTCGAGTTGATCCACGGCGACTGGGCTGATCCGAAGGATCTGACCAGCCTCTTCCAACGTCAACCGCGCCCTACCGCAATCACACCGCTGATGGAGCATATCCCTCAGTTCTGGCGAGAATATTGGGAAATGTGGATGATTGAGCCATGGGTGGCTGTGTGGCGTCACCACGATGTTACCGCGCACAAGCAGCCGCATGCGCTTCAACTGATCAAGTACAGGTGTGACCTGTGCTGGCACCAGCCCGCGGCCAAGCAACTCCTTCTCGATCTCATCCCACCGCAGATCCCGCACGTCAAGATCATAGAGCGCGTAGACCATGCTGATATGCCCACAATCAGGACAGGCATAGGCACGCTGGTAGCCACGTTGCTGCATGAACTCGACGGCCCGCGCCCGAATCCGCTGGACATAGTCGTAGGGCGTACCTTTCCGTTCGGACAGGCGCAGCAGATCCAGTTCTTTGAAGAGCTTGACTAATGTCTCATCTATCTTCCGTATCTGGTCAGATGCCTTCGCAATCGCCCCGAGGTCCCTATTTGACTCCGGCTTACGCATCTCGACACGTATCTGACGACGGAGCAGGACCTGGGTGCAGCGTTGCGTCAGGATCTGTCGCAGGAACTCGGAATGCTCTCCCCGAAACTCCAGGCCTTGCTGCAAACTGTTGAGAACACGGCGGGCCGTCTCGGTCAGTTCGTAGTCATCGGGGTAATCGTCGAAGATGGAACCGTCAGGAAGGCGTGGATACACCGAATCGGGGTTCTCGGTCGGTTGCTCGTCAACCACTGCTGCAGGCTCAATGCCAGTGCCTCCACTCGGTTGCTTCTCCAGATCTCCGATATCGATGGGTGTGTGTCGTAGATGGTGCCGCGCCGGACTATCACTCATTGACGGTAAGGTCTGGCACCTCCTCAACACTGTAGTAGACGGTGAGATCCCAGTGCTGGGCCACCAGCCACTCCTTCCGGGTACCACGACTCGATTCCCAACCTGGCAGAAGCAGTAAGGCATCACAGACCGAGAGCCAGTCGAAATCGCGCGGTAAGACGACTTCGTACTGTGACCACCACTCTATTTCATGGCCATAGATCGCGCTGAAGTGGGGACAGTAGCAGTTCCAGCCCTTACGGGACAGAGCGAAGAAGGCTTCAACGGCCTGGGCAATGTTCCGTTCTCGCGCAGCGCGTGGACAAGCCGCGTCCCAAGGCCAGAGCGGCCCAGCGATATAGATGCGTCTAAAGGGCCGCTCGCCATGTTCGGGTATGGGAATGGACTCGACCACATCCCTTGGATCCGTCACTCGAATCGCGCCTCCCTAATCACGTCCCACATCTCTGCGGTGCAGTGCTGCCAGCTCCAGAAGTTCGCGCCCCACAACTTCTTACGACTCACCGCATCACAGAAGCTCTTCACCATCGCAGCGTTGCGCGCAGCCTCGGGATAGACCGCACCGGTGACGAAACGCGGAATGCCGAAGTTTGCGGATTGTCGCAACGCCTCCTCCAGCGCCCACACAGGATCGTTCTTATGCCAGTAGATCTGTGGCATCCAGAGATCGCAGTAGGGGGTGAACTGGTCCCAAGGGAAGTCGGGGTGGTTCCGAGGAAGGTAGAAGCTCGACAAGGCGAGTAGTACGCAACGGCGCAGATGGGAATGGCCACGGAGCGCGCGCATGAAGTCCTTTGCCCGCTCTGGTTGGCCCTTGAACTCTTTTTCAGCATTGATCACATAGATATGGGAGTGGTAGTCGATGATGTTCTCGGCCGCCCGCACCGCCTCGATCTCTGGCATCGTCGTACCGCCCACGTAGTGCCAGCCGATAAACTCGACACCGGCATCGCGCGCGGCGTAGTAGAGTTCGTGGGCAGCAACAGAATCGTAGGCACGGTTATCCTGGCCGACCTTGACGAGGATGTGAGAGAGTCCTGCCCACCGAGCCTTCTCGACGATACGTCGGACATCTCCCCCCTCACATTTCGCGATCTGCCAGATCCACATCCCCTTGCCAGCGAGTAAGCGGGGTCGTATCATCTATGCACACCACCAATTCGGGACGACTCTCCAGTCTGCTCATCAAGGATATGCACCGTAACCAATCCAGCATCAACGAACCGCTTGGAGAGGTCGTCATAGAAAAGTCCCACCCCAGACGTTGTGGGAAGACAGACAATACCGGTCACGCCCGCGTTGATGAGGCCGACCATACAGGCCTTGCACGGGACCCCACAGGCGCAGTATAGCGTCGCCCCAGCCGTCGCCACACCTACACGAGCCGCGGCGTAGAGACAGTTCGCCTCGGCGTGGGCCGCGGGGCAACCGGAAAGATCGGTTCGGAACACGCGCTTTTCACGCGGCCACACACAAACACCGTCGTGGCAGAGTGCGGAACCGCGCGGCGGGCCGTTGTAGCCAGTCGCGATAACGCAGTGATCCCGCACCAAGACTGCTCCGATCTGCCGACTCACACACCTACTACGCGTCGCCGCCTCATGGGCGAGGCGCATGTAGTAGACATCCCAAGTCAATGTCTGTGCCATACCATCACTTCCTATCTCGAATCGTTCGAGCCAGATCATCCACTGTCCGTGAACTGTAGCCGACCGTCGCGGCGACTACGGCGTGATCCACACCGGAACGCAACAACTGTAAGGCGTGGTCGCGACGCCGTACAATACCCAGCTTCTCGTAGCCCCCCATGACCATCACGATCTGGCGAACACGCTCGCGCGTGATCCCCAATTCGGTGGCGGCATGCTGCAAACAGCCCCGATTCCGCCTGACCGCCGCGATGACCAGTTGCCGTGATCCAACCTTCCGGGCCGCCATCACTCAACCACCCCGAAACGGCGCGCCACTATCTTCGTCACCCAGCAACGGGTCTGGCCGCCGCAAATCATACACTGTCCCCTCATCACAAACGACCTGCCATGGATCACCCGCTCCACCACAGGCTTTGTGATAGGCACGTTGCCATGACAGCGACAACACCAGGCAGTGTATGATTCTGTTTCAGTGGTCATGGTGTGCTCATCTCTAATCTACTGTAGTATATCAGAAGCCTATGGCTGTGTCAACAAACGCGGGGCCGCCATAAGCGTAGCGTTTCCAACGTCAACACGGCGACCCCGCGCCACAACTCCACAATCACGCCAACAAACCAAGCGCTTCGGCGCGCGTTAGAGACAACATACCGTTGCGAAGCGCGAGATTGAGGACCTTGATTCCTGAGAACGCTGGCTGCAAGGCGAGTAGTCGTAGGATGGCACGCGTCGTCAGATCAGGTGGTGTCCTCGTAGAGCCGAAGATGTTATGTGGTGTATCCCCAAACGGGCCACAACGAATGATGATAGCGTCCATGCTCTGGGTCTTGGCGAGCCAGGCCACCATGTGTTCGGCAATGATCTTGGACTGGCCATAAGACACGATCTCTGTGGTGCATTGACCCTTACCGAAGTTGATACGCATCGAACGCTCACGCAACATCCGGCCCTGATCCGATTCGTCGATGCAGTAGGGTTCGTCCACTGAGAAGCCGTGATCCATCCCCGGTTCTAGGCCGTAAACAGCAGTAGACGAGACGTAGATAATGCGTAGACAACCCGCCTCCCACAACCCCATCAACGTCTCCCAAACAGCCACGCAGTTCACCTGCCGAAACTCGTCGGGCGAAACGCCGGGCCTGCCCCAGGGAATGGCGGCGCAAAGTACGGCGACATTACACCCCGCGGCGGCCGAAGCAACAGCGGCACGGCTCCGGCAATCCTGGCTGGGATTCTCAGCGATGTCAAAGGTCACGACATCGTGGCCACCGTCCCGCAGACCCGGCACGAGAACTCGACCCAACGCGCCAGCACTACCCGTAACGAACACGCGCACGACACCACTCCTTTGGATGGCGCGGGGCTGCCACATCTTCATCGTTTCCAGATGCGTAACGGCGGCCCCGCGCGCGAGATTTCGTTTAGAGATCAGTTACGCCAGCTATATCCGACGCCGAAGCACCAGCCGAAGCCGTCCTCATCGACATCGGACGAAACCGCGCCGACACCAATCAGAAATGTGACGGCCTTCTCCGCGTTGGCGGCCTGGCCGCGGAGGCCTATACCGCCGTGCCAATCCACATCTTGACCGACGAGGATCAGTGGATCATAGATCCAGTCGAGTGAGAGTTGTAGACGAACACCATCGGTGATCTGGGCCTCGTCCTTGAGCCACAACCCATTTATTGGCTTTGCGGCCAATAAGACGGTCTTACCATCGACGTCGCCCGTGACACGCGCCGCGATAGTCGCCTCAGTACCACCCACAAGGTTCACGATCTCGCGGAATGTGTTCTCGACCGCGTCCGGGATGTCGGCCGCCATCGCTGGGGCTGCACACAAACAGAGTATGCCAAGTAACACCATACTATAGAACCTTTGCCTACTCATCATATCACCTCCTCCATGCATTTCGTTTAGGGTGGGGCCGCCAATCTCACTCCGTTTCCATCCCAGCCTCGGCGGCCCCACCACTTATCCAACATCAAACTCCTTCTCTAACAACCTTTTCGCGTCGAGATAGCTCTCGAAAAGTGCGGGTCCGATTGTTCCACCCGGATTCGACATCAACGCGGGCACACGCACCTTCAATACGATGAGCCGTACATGCTCCTTAGCGTACCGGACTTCCATCTCGTTCGCGGCCGCAACATGACCATCAAGCATCGCTTCGGCCATGTCCAACACATCCATCGAATCAATGCTGATCCATTCCCGCCCCGCTGGCTCTGTAACCGCGGCAGCATCTAGAACAATCGCCGTATCAACATTCTCGAACTGGATCAGCGGCCAGATCGGGAGTGATGAGACAACACCACCGTCCCAAAATCCGTGGGCACGTTCACCGGGTGAGATCACGATGTCTTCGTGTCGAAAGCCCCACGGGATCGCGGTACTGGCGCGCACCGCTTTGGCGACCTCAACACGCGCCGCTGTCATACCGGGTCCGAACAGACAACCCCTCGCCTCGTTGATGTCAAATGCGGTAAGATACAGCGGTTTCGGCAGGTCCTCGAAGTCCACGGTCCCGAGGTGGTCGTAGAGCCAATCACGCAACCTGTCTCCACGCATGATCCCGGTCCAGCCCGGCAGCAACTCACGCCGACGTAAGGATCGAATCGCCGCGCTCACCAATCCGAGCATGTGAGGATCTTCGTAGACGGTCTTGTCCCGGATACTACCAGCGATATCCCACATTTCGCTGGGTGACCAACCCTGTGCAGCAAGCGCGCACCAAGGAGCCGAGCCAGACGCGGCCGAGAATGCGACGATTTCGTCGTAAAGGCCAATGTCATCCATGGCCTTGAAGAGACCAACCAACGCGACAGGCTTCAGACCGCCGATGGAACCGGCGATGCCGAGTCGCATCTGCCCACCTCTTTTATGGGTGTAGGGCCGCCACCACGGAGCCGTTTCCAGTGTGCATTCGGCGACCCCACATCCAGATCAAGTTCGAGCTGTAAGAGTGCATCAGGATTATGGTCTGCGTCATTGGTCGATACAACGATGGGTGTAATCCGCCGTTTCGCCAATGCCGCTAGGTACTCTCCGTTGGTGGCCTGCTCCTCGGTGATGAGGATCTCAACACGCGCCGGTCGGAACATCCCGAAGACAGCAGGTACTGCACCATCGGCATCCAATACGACGACGCGCCGATGGGCCAACAACACCCAGGTCTTCCCTAACTTCAGGCCCTTAGGTACTGTGGACACGCGTCGGCTAATCCCCTGGACGCGCGCCTCTTCTATGAAATGTGCAGCCGTACGGTAGTAGGCCCCACCAACCCAGAGAAGGCCTAAGATCTGCTCCGGGGTCTTTGCCAATGATCGCATCACACAGGGTTTGGTAACTGTCGGAACGCCCTCGACAGTGCCGATACAATAATCACAACCCCGCGCATCGGTCGGGTAACTGATAAGTTCGGCACGCACCCACTGGAATCCGCGATTGGCCTTCAGACCGTGTCCGCACGTCGGACAGATCTCTAAGCGGCGAGGAAGCAGACCACATGGCTCGATTGCACCATCGCTAACAAGGTAGAGCGCGCCTACTTTACGGAAGCCACATAACCTTCGACGTTCACTCGCCAACCAAATCAACCTCTTTTGTGAGTGCGGGGCCGCCAGCGTGGGTACGTTTCCAGGTCTCCTTCGGCAGCCCCGTTACTCATCGTGCGGGCAGGGCTAGATGCTGGGTGGAGATAGCGTTCCTCTCTAGATTATGTTAGTACCAGCCCTGCCCACTCTTATACCTATGGTAGCACACAACCGTAGGTATGTCAAGAGTTTACCGATGCAAGCATCTCTGCCTTCGCGGCGTTGACTCGTTCGAGCGCGGCGTCGAGTTGCTCCCCCCACTTCGAGGTTCGCCCAAGCATCTCGTCCCTATCCCTCATCATACGGCCGCGCACACGCCGGTATTCGCGCTCGGCCTCGGTGTACACCTTCCAGTTCTCGGGATCAACGGGCCATAGCTTCATCGGGCGCGTATTGCGATCACAGAAGACGCCCTCAACCTTGCCGACATCGATCCACTTCGGCAGCGTCGATCGGGCCGTCGTCGGAGTGTGGTAGTGCGTGGGCACATCTGCCAGCATCTCTTTGAGGGTACAGCCTGGATGTGTTGCGACGTACCTAGAGACCAGAACACATGTCTGCTTGAACGGTGTCCACTGCTGTGACCACTGTGAACCAGCTTCGGCCCCCCAATCCATAGGAATCGAGTTGAGGACGTGGTGTAGGCGCTCCGTCTTCACCCGTCGGTTGAAATCGGGCCGGATCGCTTCGTGCACATCAGGTTCGAGATGACCACACCCCTCCCGCGAGCCGGGCCGTACCGTCAGCAACCCGATGCCATACCGCTCAAGCACGGCTCTCGCCGCGCGCCCGTCCCATGTCCGATGCCGTCTACTGTAGAGACGACGCGTCGCTACATAGACATAGTGGGCCGTGCCTATCCACCGTATGGCCTGCTCCATTACAGCGAGTCCGAAGTTGACCTTACACTCGACGACACAAACGATCTTCCCTCTCCTGGCAACGATATCAGCTACACCAAACCCGGTATGGGCAACCTCGGGGAAGACCTCGAAGTCTTGCTGCCGCAACCATTCAACAACCACAGCGCCGATCTCGGTCTCCTTGGTCGCCATTTCTCAGCCGTCACGCCTCCTCGCTCACTCTTCGCCCACGCTCAGGTGTACGCGCCGCAGGCCCATTGCAACATAGTGAGCCAGAACCCACGGCGGTTTATGCCGAAGGCAATACGTCACCTGGAATAGGAGTATCTCGGGTCGCCCGAAGCTGTTGCATCCATCAACCTTCGCGTAGGCTTCCCGTTCCGGGTCCCACCACCGCATCGCTAGAAGATCGCCAACCGCGTATGGGCGATCATCCTTGCGAATGTCAAACGTCTTTGCGCCCGATGCCATCGCATCATAGAACTCGGGCCAACACTTCAACTCGTGAATCAGCATCAGTCCACCTCCTCCCTCCACTCAGCCGTCAGTTTCCTTTTGCAGCACAACTCCAGATTCTGTATCACGCGGCTCGACGTTGACCACCTTGACTACGTTGGCACCACAGAAGAGATCACCGCACGTCCAGCGAACGGCAGTACTCATCGAAACCTCCCGCCGCGGATACCCCGTACTTTCAGTGCGGGGAGGAAGCGGCCTTTCCGGTTGACAAACCGGCCTCGATGCTCTATACTAGAACCATGAGACTCGTCGCGCAAGTGAAATTGCTTCCCCGCCCCGACCAGGCCGCGGTTCTCCGACAAACATTGAAGGTCGCCAACGCCGCCTGCGATTACATCTCTGGGGAGGCATGGGATCGGAGAGTTTTCGGGCAGTTTGCCCTGCACCGCCTGACCTATCACCAAGTCCGAGAGCGGTTTGCCCTGAGTGCCCAGGTGACAGTCCGTTGCATTGCCAAGGTCTGTGACGCCTACAAACTCGACCGGAGGGCGCGACGAACTTTTCGCCCTACCGGAAGCATCGCCTACGACTCTCGCATCCTGCGCTGGAAAGTCGCGGCCTCCGAGGTTTCTATCTGGACTGTCGCCGGCCGCCAAACTATCCCCTTCGTGTGCGGCGAGCGCCAGCGCGCCCTCCTCGCCACTCAGCAGGGAGAGTCCGATTTGGCGCTCGTCAAGGGCAAGTGGTATCTCTTCGCCACCTGCAACGTCGAGGAGCCGGAGCCGAGGGACGTATCCGGCGTGCTCGGTTGCGACCTAGGCATCGTCAACATCCTCACTGATAGCGACGGCACAGTCTACTCCGGTAAGGCCGTTGAGGAGTCGCGTCGCACCTTCGCCCACCGCCGTCGCAATTTGCAGCGCAAGAGCACGCACCCAGCCCGCCGCAAACTCAAGAAGATACGCGGAAAGCAGGCCCGGTATCAGAAGGATATGAATCACCGGATCAGCAAAGCGGTTGTGCAGAACGCCGAAGACACCCATCGCGCCATTGCCATCGAAGAACTCGGCGGGATACGCGATAGGGTCACGGTTCGCCGGCGACAGCGAGCACAACTTGCTAACTGGTCTTTCGCTCAACTCCGCGGCTACCTTTCGTACAAGGCAAAGCGCGCCGGGATAGCACTGGTAGCGGTCGATCCGCGCAATACCTCGCGCCAGTGTCCTGTCTGCGGCCATATTGAAAAAGCCAACCGTTCCAGTCAAAGCGTCTTCCTTTGTCGGTCCTGCGGGCACACTGGCCTTGCGGACCACATCGCGGCTCAGAACATCGCGTTCCGAGCCAGGGCAGCCGTCAACCTGCCAATGGTTCCGACATACGCACTCGCGTATGCGTCTGGGACAAGCTCCCGGCTTTAGCCGGGGGTAGCTGACCGCCCCCTAACGCAGGCCTAGTTCACCCAGGCAGTCCAAGCAGATGGTCACCACGACTCGAATCCCCAACGCATCCAGCGTGATCTCCAGCCCTGGTCCCGCCGCATCACAGAACGAGCAACGCGCCGTCTCGACTGCCTCGGCACGAAGCACGGCAACACCTGATCGCTCCAGTGCCAACGGCTCTGATTCGGGCAGCTCCGCCTTCACGAGTACTGCACCATCTGCCGCCCGCAGCGAGATCGAGGTCAGTACTGTCGTGCCTACCACCCCGTCGCGGTCGAGCACATAGTATTGGCCCAGTGGATTGTCCTCGGTCATAGGCAGCACCACATCTACCGCTGACGAATCTCCTACCTCTAGACTGTCCCATAGCCGTGATCTCATCAGCACGAGTGCGTTGTCGTAATCACGGGCCTGGATCCCATAGGTGTAGTTGCCGAGTTGATAGACCCCATCGTTCGGCACTTCCTTCGGGTCGTACAGGTCGATCCAGTTGTCTCCGCTATGGTAGGCCTTGATGGCGTAACCGCTAGGGAAGAACACCCACAGATTGCGCCACTGCTCAGCCGTCCAGTTCTTGGTCGGATCGGTGAGACGATAACTGTACCCAGTCTTCTTGGTAGTCGCCGTCATCACGTCGCGCCGCGGCGACGATGGATCGATTCCGGCCTGTAGAATATAGCGGCCGCCCCTGGGCTGACCGACATCGTATGCCACCGCACCGAACCACTGGTTGAGCCTGGGGTCGATGTCCCACCCGTCCCTGACGTGCGCGAGGAACGGGAAGAAGTGGCATGTCTCGTTCTTGACGAGGTAGAAGTTGGCCAAGAGGGGCATCTCGTATCGCGGCTCCGCGGCGAAGCCTCCCAGCGCGTTGGCGACGACTCCAACCGCGGTGGAATCAACGATGTTCTTCTCGATCGTAGCGTAGTTTGACGCGTTGTTGGGCTGGTTCCAGCCCTCCCGGTAGAAGCCCCACACATAGGGGTACACGCGCGGGTCGTCCGGGTACATCGATACGTTCGGGACCTGCGCCTTGGTGGACCCGAACCTGACACTGAAATCGGCGAAGAGGCTCAGCAGAGCGGTCCCATAGGACGGTCCGGGATCCGTGGGATATTCCGCGATGGAACCGCCTCTGAGGATCGTGGGCGGCTGGATGAAGTGGTCGAAGGACGTGTTGTCGATGAAGACACCGTCGTACTTGTCGCCCATGACCGATTCGAGATAGTCCAGCCTCCACGCCCGGTAATTGGGATTGCCAGGATTTGTCACCACGCGCGCACCCTGCCGAGTCAGGATCCCACCACTACCATACCAGTTGTAGGTCGGCACCCGACTGCTGGCGGGGAGGATGTGGGTCTCGCTTCCGAATCTAGCCTCTGTTGCCTCGGCGTAGTGGATGAAGAAGGCCTCGAAGTCAACGCCCCGCTGCGCCGCCCAGGCCTTGGCATCCTCGTACTCCTCGTTGCCGACGTACACGCAGTAGTAGTTCGTGTACACCAGTCCTGGGACGTCTCCGTGGCCCTCCGATGTGCCACCAATGATGAGATCGGCATGGCTCCCCAGGAAGTCCAACTCCTCCGCCGTGTTCTTCTGACGATAGTCGATCATCACAACCTTGGTGTGGGTGTAGTTCGGCTGATGTGTCAGGCTCGCCCACGTCGGCGCGCACAGCACAACCAGAAACAGTAGTGCGGCAGTCAGCAGTCGTCTCATGTCGTTTCTACCTCCTCGGCATTGCACAACGGATGTCATTGACGCCCAGGCCATACATCGTACTAACCTCTCGGATCTGCTCTTCACCATAGGCTTGTGCGAGCCCATTTGATTCGCGATCCCTGTTGGCGGCATCCATAGCGGCAAGTTCGATCATCGCCCCTGCCGCCGTCGCAATCAGCACTGCCGCGCTCGCCATCATCTCCGGCCACTGTTCGCTCACGCTTCCTCTCCCTTCGTCGCATTGACCGCCGCGAGGGCGGCCTTCGCCAGTGGTACTAGGCGGAAGTTGGCCCGTCGCTGCTCCCTACGGAACCCTACCATCGTCCGCCACATCCCCATGTAGACGCCGACCGCAATGCCATGCCCGGTGGCCCAGACTCCATCGTCGCGATCATCCGTGCTGTACATGAAGCCCATGGGCCGCAGTTGCTTCTTGACCTCTCGCCTGGTTAGCTCACACTCAGCCATCACTCCGCCCCTTTCGGCCCGGTCAGCTTCGTCGAGTAACTGAGGGAGACATGCCGGACGATTGTGAAGACCGCATCGCAATCCTCGTTGTCGCACTCCCGGTCCTCGTGCACGTCGCTGTCCCTGTAGAACATCTCGTACTCGCACCTCTCGCATTGCACATATCCGCACTTCGGGCAAAGCACCTTGTCCTGGTACTCAGTGTCGATGGCCATCACTCAGCCTCCGTCCCCGGCCACGGGCTCGCGGTGGAGGCGAGGAGTCTGTCACAACCTGGGCACGGCGACCCTAGATTTCCAGAGAGCAGTGGCATCCCACAATCGCTACAGGTGTACTCAACTGTGATCCTCCTCCGCCGCGGTCGCTTGATCTCCGGCCTCTCCCACACCGCCACCAGCTTCGGCGCGTCGAGGGGTTCCAGGCAGCGTGGGCAGTGTTCCGCGGGGATGCACGCGGCGACGACGAAATCGCAGGCGGGACATATCAGGCCTCCGTTGCGCGTCTGCCACGGACGCGCCACCGGCTTCGGCGCGTCGGGGAGGGGGCCGCGGATGGCGTAGCGGCCCTTGTCCAGCACTACCCCGGATGACCGGCGGGGTCCCATAAGCCACACGTCGGCTCCCCCCTCACCCACCTCCACCACCCGCTCCTCGCCGCGGGCAGCGAGTTCGGCGCGGACGGCAGCCACAGACTCGCGCAATCTCTTCTCAACTCCCGAGTCGGGATCCAGCCCGAGAAGATAATCTGCCACACCCTCGGCCCTGTTGAGCAGTACGTCTATCGCCCCCGTCCCATCCCCCCGCGCCGCCTCGACCTTCTCGCCGTCGGGGGTGAAGGCCAGGGTGCCGGCACGATGGTATGTCCCCCCTTCGCGCTCACACATACCCAGATCCATTGCCAGCGACGGCGAAATAGATCCGCGGTATCCAATCCCGGGCCCTGACCACACCTGGGCCACTCGGGCCTTGTTCGCGCTGTCGCCCAGATCAACGTGTATGACTCTCACTTTTCCCATTTCTCAGCCTTCCTCCCGCTCAATCCCGGCAAGTTGTGATGCTACAACACGTCGTGCCCTCGCGCGCGTGGGAGTAACATTATCACACCGTGATCTCTAACCTCCCTGCGCGCGCCCCGGCGAGGCCGGGGATTAGGATTTGATCCGCGACCAGCCTTCTCCGGGCTGGTGGCAGGTCGGGGACCCACGACTATTTAGCCCCCACTCTCAACTGGCAAATCCTGTGTGGCCTCCTCTATACCAATGCTATGGTAACACGTTAGCACAACGTTGTCAATAGCTACGGTAGTAAGACGCACCCTCCCCCGGCAAGATGGGGAGGGTGCTGAACGGCCGCCGAGGAGTGTGCGGCTAGATCAGTCCGAACGCCTTCTTCAAGAAATCACGCGCGCAGTCCATAGCGGCTAGCGCGATACCACCCCACGACGCCTGCATCGCGGTGATGTCGGTCATCGCGGCCGCCAATGCAGCGATGGCCCCGATAGCCAACCACTTGCAGACCATGTATCTCCAGTTCACGGCACACCTCCTTGTTCCGAACGCAATTTCATGGCGACAGTAATTGCGGCGAGCCAGCTGAGATCCTGCATCGTCTCGATCCAGCCTTCATTGGCGGGTACAATCGGCCCGTCGCCCCGAACGATGGCGCGTACATC